>OGTJ01000013.1_pt1 | contig 206468 bp, 118 predicted proteins | sample 1574611 | NCBI WGS metagenome assembly OGTJ01 (sample SAMN03295858, study PRJEB24534) | human gut metagenome | isolation source: fecal sample 1 from infant 9 | host: Homo sapiens | place: USA: Pittsburgh, PA | collected 2014-07
TTGCTGTTGCTGTTGCTGTTGCTGTTGCTGTTGCTGTTGCTGTTGCTGTTGCTGTGATTGGGGTAGCTGAGATGACCTTTGTTGGGATGAATAGTGGTCAAGGTTCATATAATCATCAGCTTTTTGGGTCTTGAATGCAATGGGTATCTATGATCTACTAACGTATGCAACAAATGAAACAGTGAAATTGAAGGGTTCTATGTAACAGGTAACCGGGAAACAGAATTAAATGTAACTCACAACGAAGAATGAGCAATAAAAACGAATGCAAAAGGTGTGCAAAGATTGTTGTTGGGTGGTGTTCTTGGTCTTGGTAATGGTAGGGGAGATTGTCAAGTGGTGAAATGTTACCACTATCTTAATAGGCGTAGGATCTGTTGTATGTTAATGAGTTTAGTCTTTTGTTGATAGGAGCAGTTTTGATGTTGAGTAAAAAATAACAATTGTGGTAAGATCTAGGAGTGAATATTATAATATAAATGAGCACGTTACAATATTATTATTTTTGTTGTGTTGTTCCGATAGGGAAAGATCTTGAAGGGGTTGAGTTGGTTTTATACCTGATCTGGTTAAAAATAAAATTAGCAGATCAAATCAAGCTTGAAATTGAAAAATTGAAAAAAAAAAATAAAAAAATAAAAATAAAAAATAAAAATAAAAAATAAAAATGGAAAAACAACTCCATACACAATTAGTTTTGTCATGATACACATCACTATTCAACGAAATGCGCTTCTAAACGAAATTAGACTTATGCTCAATGAACCTCATAGGCATTAGTTCAGAAGCATAATCGTATAAAGATAAATATTTACGTAAGATTAGTCATGGCGTATGACTAAACACAGGCAAACTCTAACATTTGATAGAAAAGTGGGCTCATTTTGCAGTGTCAATTGAGTAAATTCGCATGACGAAAATCGTATTCATCTTCTCGAAGCGGAACACCACAGCCTTGCGATTGGCCATATCCCCGTCTCATCAGTGAGGAGAGACAAAAAGGTCTCACAATGTATTGGAGGTAGGTTATAAAATTGTCCGCATAACTATCGGAACTGCCCTAGTACGTAGTAATAGAAATCAGAACTTACTATCGTATCATGGAAATCATTGATAACGTTTCTTCTCTATGTCAAGTTGAGTGAGGAAATGCACCCTTTTCAGATTGCATCGACCAAAGCTCATACGTCAACCCAAGCACAGCCAATTTTTTGTTCCTAACTTCCTCCATTTTCGCTTCGATCTCGTGCGAACCTTCGCTGCCTTGTTGGAGCGACAGATACATTAGACCTCTCCTTATTTTGAGCCTCACACATCTCATCTCAAGAAAAAAAAAAAAAAAAAAAAACTAAGTTCATCTTACAACCAACCTTTACTCCATTTACAGTACCCAGCACCTCCTTTTAGAAATGGCCATCCTCAACTCCAACCCAGAGATTCTATTACGTAAACGTAAAAATGCTGATCGTAAAAGATTAGAGAAACAGGAGCAAATCAAGGAAAAAATCGCTGCTTCCAAGAAGGCCAAATTACAACAAAAGAATAAATTCATTAGAGCAGAAACTTTACTAAGTAATCACAAGTCCAATGAAATTGAACGCAAGAGGATCAAGAAGGTGTCGAAAAAGATCAATAATAGTAATTTGCCAACTTCAATAAGCAACAGTGGAACTACCACCAATAACGAAGTTCAAGATCAAGGAGAATACAAGTTATTATTTGTCATCAGAATACCTAACCATACAAAGGGACTAAAAATCCCCAAAAAGGCATACCAAATCTTGCAAGTGTTGAAGTTGATTGAATCTAATACCGGTGTATTTGTTAAAGCTAATGAATCGACCATCAAATTATTAGGATTAATTGCCCCATACGTCATCATTGGACAACCATCAATTTCATCAATACGTAAACTATTTCAAAAAAGAGCTCGTATAATGGTTGACGAAACCGATGCCGAAACTGGCGAGATTCAATCAAAGGTGGTTAAATTGGACAATAATCAAGTAGTTGAAGACAAATTTGAAGAATTGGGGCTTATTTGCATTGAAGATTTGATTTATGAATTGATAAATTTGAGCGACAATTTTATTGCCATCACTTCATGGTTGTTGCCGTTTAAATTGAATGCGCCGGTTAATGGATGGGGACCACAAGCTAAATTGGCGAGATTGCAATATGCAAACGATCATAAAGTGGAAGTGTCATTGGCTCAAGATTACAAGTTGAAGGAAGTTGAAGATTTTGATTCTATTATTGATCAGCAAAATTAGTGTTGCTTTGAAAGAAATATATGGGAGTTTTTCCTTAGAGACTTTAAGTATATGAAGCTGTATGTACACAATTTAGCGCATAGATGTAATTTGCATAGGGGAGGTGGTAATGCACTGTAGTGTTGCGCTAATCTTGAAATCAGTGTGTTGTTAAAGTGGAAACAAACTTTGCGTGTAAAAGCTTCAAGGAGTACATTTGTGGGACGGAAACGCGGGATACATTCCATACATTTCTACTTGCCTTCTCGTCGGGACGCCTCCTTGCCTTATCTCTATCTACACTACAGATCGACTAAAAGATCAACTCTGGTGACCTGTATTGCAATAAGATCTCCAAAAAGAAAATTCTACAATGCAATCGTCGATCTTTTTGCTGTATAGGGGACATACAGAGGAATAAAATGCAATGTAGAACTTGTTAAACACAAGGGCAGTTCTATGCAAACCATATCTTACTTATTCATATCCAGTCTCTGATCGGCAATCCTTTCGAATATAAATTAACCTGTATAGAAGGACGCATTTAGTATTATCTTTTAGCCATTGCTACATTGAAATCAAAATAGCACTTCAAGCTTCTTATTGTTAAGATAGTGACGTCAACTTTCGAGAACAAAGGGCTTATCACGGTTGGGTAAATCCGTTATTTTTGTTGGTTGCAATGAATGGAAAAAGAGTTTGATTTTGTTTTCGCCAATTCTTTCCTACGATGCTATAAAGGAAAAGCGCATAACCATGATCCACTCTGTTCATGGTAATGTTAGGTGATTCAACTCATATCCGCGGTTAAGTCACTTCTTCGAAAAAGCTAGAGTCATGGATAGTAGATGATGATAATTTGCAATCGTTGAAAAGCTTATTAGGCTACTTTCGACCGGAAGATACAAAACAATCACTGGAGTTGCGATTAACTTATTCATCCAAGCTTTCATGTGATCTCCGCTGGCATGTGATTCTCAACTCCGGAAAAGAAATCGGTGTGCCAAATTTCTATCTCTCTGACGCTTTTGAGTATCCCCGGCTATATGAGGTCAAAAGTATGAACTTTGATATTCACGTATATACTAATTGCACTTGGGATAGGGAAAAAAGAAGTAGAAACAATGAGGGGTAAATTCATGTCATTTCGGAAAGGTTTTTTGCGAAATCGAACAAAAAAAGTACTAAAATTCGAAATGCAAAAAAGCAACCGAGGCGGGCAAACGCATGTGCCAACATCGTTGTGGTTGGTACATCAAGGTGAGCACAAAACTGTGCGAAGATTTAATTTGTGGCGAAAACCAAGCCAAACAATAACTAGTTGTGGTTATTTTCTCTCGAAGAAGACGAAGAAGAAAGTCGAGTAGGATGTTACGGCGAAAACACAAAGAACAAGTTTGGAATCTGTCAATAAAAGATAAAAAAATATTCCGGAACTTACTTTTGTGTGAATTTTATGGTTTCAATACCGTGTGGAAGAGTAAACATTGGTAAAAGTAGTTGTTTCAACATTTTGAAATTTTCTTTGCTTCAAAATTCAAGTGAAATTTGTTGTCATTCAAAGGCACTCCTAAACTCTCTAAAAATTGCCCAGAAGGTAGTCTCTTGTTCCCCCGCTCATGTGCTTGGTTTGTTACGTCAACAACTCTAAATTGAAGTCTTATGTAAGGAGTTAACGAGTTTAAAAAAGTATAAAGTTGAAAAAGCAAAGGACTTCGTTTGTGCATAGAGGTTACATTGGAAAACAACCATTTGGCTCAAGAAAGAAAAAAAAAGAGAAAAACACACACATCCAATTATGATCATAAGCAAAAAAAGCATTAACGATATCTTGCTTAAATCGCATCCACTCAGAGTACCAGAGGATCAAGAGCGGAGCGTATTTTTCGCACTCCGTTCGCTTCGTATTCTTCTATACGTCTAAGCATGAAGCGACAGGGCCCACGCCTTTGTCAACTTCTTGGCAAGCTCAACTACGAACAGCATGTTTTGATAAAAACTTCCTCTAATACGCAGAGTTTAGGGAGTTGCGAACCACGAGAAACAACGGAATTGTCAAAGGCTAAAACTTTCGTCCGGAAGTTAAAAACTACAAACAATCAAACCTCTTCTCATTAATACTTTCTATTTTTGTTTTTTATTTTTTTTTTTTTGGTTTCAAAAGCTTTTGTTCCGTCCCTATTGTCTTCGCTTGTGCAATTTCAGAAATTCCGCTTCCATTCTGGTTACATTCTTGTTCATTGCTCCCGGAAATGGCGAAAACAGTTGCACATTTAGAAAAATAAACAACCAGTTCAAGAATAATCTGAAATTAATACAATGTTGAGATTGGCACATTCCATTCGCTTCGCTCTACTGCTGCGCAATGGCACCCATTGTGTGTATAGAGCGTTATAGATTTTGCGTAGGTTGCCGATTTTTCCAGTAGTCCCAGTGGTCCCGCATCCGAATCATCCACTCAATCGCGGTTAAAATGCAACATCCAAACGCATTATTGTTATTGTGTTTTTATCTCTCATGCACCAGCCTCAAAAATTGAGAGGTATGGTAGTGTATCCCGTACCAAATTTAGCTTTATCCTTTTTTTGTTTTTTGGTTTTAACTACACAAAAAAACAACTCGAATGAGCGCAAGAGCATATTGAAAAGGTTCTTTTTTTTCGGCTTCAGCCGCTAGTGAACAGGGAGACTTCTAAAAGTTGCAGGAAATAATACAGCTGCTTACCTTTGGGGGGGGGCAAAACATTTGTATCCAGAAGAAGAAAGTGATTTTTTCGAAGCTTCAGCCCTCGGTAGGAGTTACCTTTTTGTGTGTCTAAAATTTCTGCGCAACTTTACACAACTATGGAGTTTGGCCACTTGTTACACAAACATAGCTACTCTACCAAAAATTGATTATCTGTGCTTCTTGTAATTCTTGTTTTTTTATTTCTATTATAATTGAGTTCTTTGTGTGAAGTTCTGCGATAAAGATATTTTGTTGGGTTTAGTCTTGTTCGATTGGACAAGGTAAGGTTTTTATTTGGTACACTTTATGTAGGTATAGTTGGATACCAATAATTGGGACTTTTCTTTCTATTGCAACTTCAGTCATTCACAACTAGAAAACGGCAAATCAAAGAATGAGGGATTATATGTGTGCGGATTTAAGGTTTTCTAGTTAGCTTTATTTATCATGAGTTAGCCAAAACCTAGTCTCTTTTTTTTGGCTATTTTACTTTACTTTAGCCACTTGTGCATAAATAAAATTCTCAGAAGAAATTAGAACTAATGGGAATATGTAGAACATCATGCAAAAAGTCCAGTTGATAAACGTGAACTACCATATCGTAAAAAAGCGATATAGAGCTCGAAAAGTGAAAGTTACGATTCAGCATCGTAAATGTTTAGGTCGTTGCTTTGGATACACTAGCATAAACTCATAACTGGTGAGCTCGAAAATGCACACTTTTAAAGTAAACACTAAATCCATTCAAAAATAATATTCTTAAAATTTGGTTAAATAACCGTAATTACATAGTATCGCACTGTGTAACACCATTCTCTTGTGTGAATAGAGAGAAGTACGATGGATACGTACGTAGTCTCTCGGTGGTAGTGTAAATAGAGCCAAAACTAAACCTTTTTAATCTAAAATTACATTTTGTGCAACACTTGTTTTCCTCACATAATCCTGGCAAACGTATGCAAATGTAACAAGCAAAGCACACATAACTTGTGATATTGTGTATCTCTTTCTCTTTTGTTGCTTCGTTTTTTTGTTTTTTTTTAGGGAAAAATATAACACACTCAGCTTATTTTATCATCTGATTTTGAAGAAGACTCAGATGGTAACATGGTGATGGAATGCACTGGAAGACCCGTCAAAAGTTAACCACTGTTTTTTTATGGCTTCTATTGTTTTAATTTGTCTCAACTCTGTCTCTGGTTTGTAGTCTTTTTGGATCTTTCTGCATGTTATCTTACAGTATAATTGGACACTGCTTACTGTGTGTAAGTGTGTGTGTTTGGTACCACCGTAAGATGCGCCCATCAAGAGTCACATTGTTATCACAACGCACGCCCTCATTAACTAACCTCTAGGCGGACCAAGTCGCCTCTTCAAATCACTCACCACCACTGTGAACCCCCACCTGTAACTGTACTCAGCGTTTTCCTGTTTGGGGTGGTTGCATTACAGGTCTAGACCCTTGCTTCGATTCTACCAAATAAAACCTCAGACCAAGGATTATGTGTGACTAAGAACCGCCGGATGTCTTGGAAATTGATACGTTTGAACTTTTTATTGTTGTTGTAGCCGCCTTTCTTGAAAGTTGCTTTTTGATTTCAGCGGGGCAGTTTTCCCGTTGGATGCAAACTTTAGAATATATGCTCATATGCTCTTTCTTGCTTTTGTTTTTTGTCACACATGCTCCTCCAATCTTGTGGCAGTTGCTGATCGAAGTAAGGGAGGATGAGAGAGAAGGAATGTTTCCAGTCGATCCGTGTTTCAACATATACGTTTGGAAGTCTTGCATCCTTTTGTATCTCCCCTATTTGAATATGTACTTATTGGTACTTGTAAGACATTCTTTGTCTATGAACAATAATAAGAGTCTCTACAGAATAGCTCTTTTGGTGAAAAAGCAAATATAATAATTGATACTTTTGTGTTCAATTTTATGCTTTTTGTTTTTGTTGCAATGAAATATCCCATTGTACATAAAGTCTAAAAAAACAATAAAACCAAGACAAATAAAAATAAAGCAACAAGTATGAGCCTTTTTCAATTACATACAAACGCACAATATATGCATTTACTTGAGATACTGTATAGTACTCTCTTTGACCAAACATCACACAATGCAAGTCAAACATCAACAAGAATAGAATGCTCTCTCCCCAAGGAAAACCTCGCTTTTCTTTTTCTTTCTCTTTCTCTTTCTCGCCCCTACTTTTTGTGTTACAAGAACTATAACCCTACCTAAATATTATATTTTTTTTTATTTTATTTTATTATTTTGTTTATATAAATACCCACAACATCTTGGTACCTTTTTGTTTACATGTTTTTACATATATTGTCCCCCTTTATCTTTTCTCATATCACATTTATACAAACTATAACTACATAAACACTCATAGAAGAAAAAGCGGGATCTCCAGTTTCCAGTTTAAATACTTTTTTTTTGCAATTTGATTTATATTTTCATTTTTTTTCTTGTTGATTCCCTAGACTCAAGTCAAGAACCCTCGTGGTCACTAAAACTCCTAACACATATACTAAGGGAATTCACAGATCTGAAACTGTACGAATTCATCGATTTTATTCCGATTAACTTACTCATAAAGAGGGACGTCTCAATCTGAATCAGACGCTTTGTTCACAGTATCAACTATATTATCACTTGAGTCATTTTCCGCCCCAAATTTATTCCGAAAATGGCAGGCTTGTTAGATCTATTGAATGCTGATGAAATACTCAATAGGCAACAGCAACAACGAGAAAAACAAACTCGTGGGCAAGAAGACTCGCAAGCACATCATCAACAAGATCTTCATACTGTCAGCCACAATCACTGTTTCGGATCGGCTCAATATCACGATCAGAAATCTCCTAGAGCTTTTATTACACCGCCACCCACATACTCGTGGAAAGGCAATTCAACTGCTAATTTTACAGATCCATTATCGAGTATCAAGTCGGAAAATCAACTTGCCTCTTCAATGTCTTCTATAAATTCATCACCTATCGAACTTGAAAGGAATATGTCTATGGTTATTAAACAAGAGCTGACAAGGGATGTCAATACGGCTTTTTCTTCAGTATCACCACAACAACCATGTTCACCTTCAAAGTTGTCAGTTACCGAAACAGGATTGTTGAGCTCTTTTACCCCCAAGAGTGTCGCTGCCAACAAGTCGGCATTACCCTCCGATTCACACAAACCACTTTTTCAATTACGTGACAAGATCCCCAAATCCAAAATCAATAAGCGTATTCTTGCCAATAAACGATTTGTCAAGTTTGCCATACGACGTAAGTACTCCACCAAGAAAAAGATTAGTGACACTCGTCAACTGAAGTTGCATATCAAGTCATTAAAAGCAGGTATCAAGATCAAGTTGACAAAATGTGATGACTTGTTTAGTTTATATCACTGTTTAATACCATTCACTGATGAACGAAAGATTTACAGTTTGTTTAAGGATGACACAGCTATTAGAGAGTATAACGAGACAGTTGCTGAGTACGCCAATACAAGTGATATCAAACTGCAAAGTAACAACAACATGAACAAGTGTCTTGTCTCAAAAGGCCTACAACTAATTGATAATAATGTGGTTGACTTAACTGAGTATTCCAACAAAATTATTAAATCATTTACTAGTGAACTGAACCAATCTACACCAACGTTTAATTCACTAGATACTGCAGTAAATACACTTTTCAACTCCAAAGAGTTTACCTTGGTTCGTATAACAAGATCAACAACCGATGATATTCATGGATCATCGATTTTGAAATTGGAAACTGCAACGCCTGGTGATTACACATTGATTGATGATGAAGAAAACTCGGATGAAATGTTACATTCACTTGGAAATCAAGGTGAAGTTCCCAACAATTTGTTTTTCAAAAAGATTATTGCTAGACCACGGTACAAGAGTAATATGAAGATTTATTTCATCCCTTGTGATCGAGTTAATTATTCATTGTACACGGATTGTCGTTCATTTGAACGTGATTTGTTTAATGGTATTTTGCAAGTTGCATTTGAAGATTTGGAGCAATGTCTTTGTCATGGCATAAAGGGGTTGGACAAGGTTGATGCTGATGATGTGAGTGGAGTTAAGCGAGTTTTTGGGTTTGCGAGAAATGTGTATTGTACGTTTCCTGTGGAGGATGCTTTGAAGAGGTTTAAGCTCAGTTTAATTGAGAGTTTGAAAAGTGGAATGGAGGAAGAAATGGGCGAAGATGATGTAGTTGAAGAAGCCAACGACTTGGTCAGAGATATTCCTACTTTTCACGGTATCACAACACCACAAACTCAAACATTGCCACCACCTCAAGTTGAGTCACCATTAGGCATAAATCCTATTCAGAATCAAACCACCCCACAACAACTGCAACAACTGCAACAGCAGCGGCAACAGCAGCGGCAACAACAACACGCATTCAACAGTTTGCAATCACCGCAGTATCCAGTTCCATCTTCAATTCCACAACCACCATTTGCATCCCGATCGTTTTCATTTGATGGTCATTTTGGTGGCAAAACTCTTCAACCACATCATTCATGGCCCCAAGCAGATTCCAAAAAACAATCACCTGTAGCATTTGTCAATAATAGTGTGTCTCCTCGTCAACAGGGACTAAGCTACCCTCCACCACCCGCAATTGCACCAACAACAAAGTTTTCATCTATTGACGTTCCACGTCGCTTACTGTTACCACAACAACCATTGAGACTGCTCGCTGCACCCGTCCACAATGAGTATGTACAATTGCCCCCATTGGTTACATTACCACAAACACCAAGAACTTCAATAATCAAGGAAGATCATCTTACATTCTCGCCAGTGGCCTTGCAGCAAAGTCCACCAACACAATCGTATTATAGCTCACGTATATTGCCTCCATTAAACACTATGTCTACAATGCCAATGCCAAGAGGTCAATATTTCCATTTCCAGCCAAGACTGTGATTTTTTGATTCCCATACCACTTCATTTCTGAGTTTATTCATTGCATTTTCCAGCCCCATTATGTGATTTACTACTTCAGTTCTTCGGATGGTTTGTTGTACTTCATAGGATAGATGTTGAAGAGCGTATTCATTTTGCATAGCCGTTGCATTCTATCACTATTCGGACAATTGTTTGTAATTTGTTATACTCCCATGTCCATGTGTGTGTATAAAGTGTGTAATAACTTCAATTTACGAGCCAAGTCTAGACCTTTATGCAGAAAAATATCACTTTCCTAATTGGGAAGTGTACTGCGGTACGGATGCATTTTTCTGGCTTAACTATGGTGATCCCTTGAGAAAATGAATATTTCAAAGAAATATTCTGCATGTGTGACTGTGCGCGACCTTTATTCACATGAGTGTACACAAAGTTTATAAAATACAATAGGCATTTGTTTAGACCAATATCACAAAGATTGGTTATTTTAAAGAGTTTGCGCATTATGCACCTTACAGATAAAAGAAAACCTCAACAATAACCAAAGCTCAGTTTTGCGAGTCCTTTTACTTGTTGGGTTTCACACAACGAAAAGTTGTAAGGGAGTGCTTATTTTTACACCCTTGTCGACGATCTCCGTCTAATATTGTTACGATAAAGCATGGAAATGTCTCACACCTGATAAGAATGTTCTTAGCTGGAACAAGCGAGGCTAAAACATTCTGATTTTAATAGTATCTCTGTATTCGCAAATGCATTCTTGTCCCTATTTTCAAATTGAACGTATCCCCCTCTACAAGTGCTAACAGACAATTCCCCCCCCTTACGCCATGTAACTCTCTCCGAAATCTATTATAAGTTATGTATTGCCAAGAGTAGCTACGACAATCTTTTGCGATCAACCAAAAGGACCAAAAAAATGGAACAATAGTAGTACTATAGCCACTACACAAAGTTGTCATTCTCAAATTTTGACTTAGGTTATGAGCTCATTAGAAAAGAAAAAGGATTCACGGAGTAAGCTGGCTTTGTGTAGTTTTTGCATTTGTTGGGGAAATCCAAGGGCATACGGTGATCCTGTGTGTAGCTGCCCACAAAGAGAATCCATTGATAAGAATTCTCGTAATGTGTCTCGAAGTGGGGAAGTACATTACACCGCAGATTTTATACTGGACAAACGTGTCCAGGTTCTTTAAGGCGTCATGTTTCCATTCAAAAGTTCTAGCTTCGATATTACCAATCCGCCAATCGTCCGCCTTGAAATCATACATAAACGTTTGGCAAATTTACGGGATCGAGATCTTTGTTAAATCACAAAGCCTCCAAAAAGGATCTGAAGGATTCTACTTGATTAAGTCATCAAAAAATTGTTCATTTTAGAAACAAATAGAAACACTGTCCTGAAAACCATTCTGTACACGATTCTCTACACTGTCGTACCCCTCTTCCCCTAAACCTTCAATGCGACTTGTTCTTCAGTAATGTACTTTTCAAATGGTTTCAAAGCCTCAGCTACATCTTGCTTGACAAACTTCTCAGTTTGTTGAGGAGCTCTACCAACAAATGTGCTTGGATTCAACAAATCATCCAAATCTCCCCAGATTGGTTTGAAATATTCTGTGTTTCTCACACGTTCAATCAAGTCATTATCGCCACCTTCTTGTTTAACTACTGCGGAAGCTTGATGAGACAACACTCTAATTTCTTCATGGCAATCTTGCCTTGATCCACCTTTTTCAACCATAGCCATAATGATATTTTCAGTAGCCATAAATGGTAATTCTGAATTGATTCTACGCTCAATGACTTTTGGATACACAACCAATCCGGATGTGATATTCAACATGGTTGATAACAAGATATCAACAGTCAAAAATGCTGAAGGTAAACTGATTCTTCTAATTGCTGAATCGTCCAAAGTTCTTTCAAACCATTGAACTGAAGCAGTCTGAACTGCATCACTGAACAATCCACCCAAGTGTCTGGCCAATGAACAAACACGTTCACATCTCATTGGATTACGCTTGTAAGCCATGGCACTGGATCCAATTTGTGATTTTTCAAATGGTTCCTCAATTTCTTTCAAGTTGGCCAATAATCGAACATCAGTTGCAAATTTATGAGCAGTGGCACCAAAACTAGCTAATGGTGCCAATACATCAATATCAATCTTACGTGAGTAAGTTTGTCCAGTGACTGGGTAAACAGTATCGAAACCCAACAATTCAACAACACGTTTGTCCAATTTTTCAACTTTTTCATGGTCACCATGAAACAATGACAAGAACGAAGCTTGTGTACCAGTGGTACCTTTAACACCTCTCAATCCAATATCATTTCTAGCTCTGACAAAGTTTCTTAAATCCCACAACAATTCCTGTAACCACAAAGTAGCTCTTTTACCAACAGTAGTCAATTGAGCTGGTTGGAAATGAGTCCATCCCAAAACTGGCAAATCCTTGTATTCCAAAGCAAACTTGCTCAATCTGTCAATAACATTAACCAATTTAGGAATTAAAATATCATAAGCATCTCTTAAAAAGATCAAATCAGCATTATCAGTAACAAAACACGAAGTTGCGCCCAAATGAATAATACCAGCGGCAGCAGGGCAAGTTTCACCGAATATGTGAACATGAGCCATAACATCATGACGCACTTTACTTTCTTCAACAGCAGCATCTTGAATTTCCTTGTCAGTGATGGTCAAATGCTTCGACATTTGCTCAATTGCTTCATCGGTGATCATATCCAAGCCAACTTCTTTTTCAGCTTTGGCCAAGTTCAACCATAATTTACGCCACGTGGAGAATCTATTCCTGAGGGAAAAAATAGCAGACATCTCTTCAGATGCGTATCTTGATGACAAGGGAGTAGCATATTTGTCGTATTCGGAAGTCATTGTGATTCTTGTGTATCTGTTTGTCGTGGTGGGTAGCTGAAAAGAAGAAGTGGAAATCAATTCACCTTAAGATGATTTCCTTTAGGAATTTTTTCAAAGTTTAGTTTTGTTGCATGTTTTCTGCATCGCTTTTTTTCTGTTGCATTTTTTTCTCAAATTAAACTGCAAATTAAAAATCTGACTCTGATTCAAACTTCGAGATAACATAGCCCGGTATAAATGCTGCTGTTTGTAAGCCCATGGGGAAGTAGAAGACTGGCAGACCGAATTGCAATAAGCTCCTGTATTTGAAAGCTGAACTTACCCTTTTTACCTTCACCTCAAATTGAAACCAATGCAACCTGTTCTATTGAAGTTTAGAAAACGCCCCGGAGCAGTGGCATTTAGTTCGCATCAATTGTATGTCCTATTAGCATTGGCAAAGTGGTAAATGCTCGACCTAAATGATGCAGCAAAGTTGTTAAACCAAAAAACAAAAAAAAAAAGTGACGCCATAATATCTAGCGACCGCCTTTAGCGTGAACACCTCAAGTTTGGGTACAGTCCTCTCAAATCGAGCAAGCGCCCAAAATTGCGTTTGTGTTGACACATAGTCAGAGAATCCCTTGCATTGGTGAGCAGATACGCCTTTCCCCTTATGACCTCAACCGCAACCGTTTACACAAACAACTCCAATCACATACACTCAAAAGGAATCAGTCCACCTTTTTGTATCACATTGTATCTTATCGATCCACTACTTATTATCATTTTTTGGTCCACTTAGTTGTTTGGCATTCATTTTTAAATTTTCTTCCATCGGAACATGCAGAAAAAAATGAAATTCTCTTCCAACGGAACATTTTATAAACTCCCCAGATTGTATCAAAAACTGAAAAATTTCACCCCATTCCCCACATAACTCCTTCTCTATGAGCCAACCTTCAGAAGAATTTGCCTCTGTCTCACCCGTTCAATCGGAGATAGTAGTAGACACCGAGTTGACCCAGTCAAAGAAACGCCGAGTTACGAAATCACCCGATACTGCATCATCTTCAGCACACGAAACAAGAAAATTAGCTCAAGCGTCAAGGACTCTTCGGGCTTGCGAATTATGCCGGAAACAAAAGACCCGTTGTTTTAGATCTCCTGAATACCCCACGTCATGTTTACGATGCCGATTTCTAAGCAAGACTTGTTCGTTCAAGTTGGAAGAACAGGAGTCATCAGAGACACCACATCCAGTCACCAATAATGACAATGACCTGAAACTTGATTTGATTTTGGGAAAAGTTAATGAGTTGTTGCACATTGTGAAAAATAGTCATGTGGGTAATAACGCACCAGGTGGTGAGGAGCAATTGATAAACAATGATGCTCGTTTATTACTAGAAACAGCCAGCTCGATGCAAAATCCTCATCATCATGTCAATTCCAACACTTTATTGAATGTTGAGATCTTGGAACAGTCCATACCCGAATTTCAAAGTGCTACTCAGAGTTTGGTAATATCACCATTTTCGATTATAAAGAATCAAATGAGGAATGAGCATTGTCCAACTCCTATTCAAAATTTATATCAAACAGGAAACAATTCAACTATAACAAGACCGAGTAACATCATTGAATTGGGAATAATGACAGAAGAAGAAGTGGTTAATGTGGTTGGCAACTTTAGAAGAAATTATGGTCGTTGGGTGTCATTCCCCAACACTTTGTCTACGGAGCAATTGGTCAAGGACCTTCAACTGAAATCACCACTACTTTTAACCACTTGTTGTTGTATCAGTTACCGCTATTCTGCTAATACGGACAGAGACAATCAACAACGAATCATCCAATTAGTGAAGGTGCTCATCAAAGAACTTAATCATAATTTTACCAGATTCACATCATTCACCAATAATGATTATGGCTTGGTTGAATTTTTCCAAAGTCTTGCCGTGTTGAGTTTATATGCAGTGTCAATATCATCAGTCGTGACCGGTATAGATCATGGTGATCCTGAGTTGGTTGGGTTCAACTTGGACCCTTGGCAGTTGTCAAGTATTGGTATCACCACTTTTCTCACTAAATCAACATTCCAATTATTCAAGACAAAGAGAAACACTACTGATGATGGGTATGAAACATTGACAATACTACGTATATACAATCACTTGTGTTTGGTGCACCTCATCAATTGCATTTTCTCGGGGAGAATTTGTATCTTGGATGATGCGAGAATTCGTTATTGTACATCGGCATTGACATTGTTCAATGCCACCAATTTCGATGGCCGCATGGTCGCGGAGATCAATATTCTTCATATAACTTATAAATATCTTCAAAGGAATGACGATGTTAATACACCGCAAAGTTTATATGATTTCCATTTCAATGATGTCATTAAAGAAGTTCAAAATTGGTTTCAGAATTGGGATTATTTAATTCAACAACCAGCATTGCAATTTGCCGAGTTCAACTACCATTTTTGTTCAATTTTGATCCATCTTGCCTATAGTTTTGAAAAATTGCAACTGGCAGGCAATGGTGGTGGTGAGGGTGACTTGAATGTATTTCTTCAACAAAATATTTTGGATCCAATTTTGAAGCAGTGTCAGCAGCAAAATTTGCTAGCAATGTATCAGCATACAAGGGCAGTCCTCGATCATGTGAAGCAAATCATCAGTGAGTCATACTTTGCTTACTTGTCAGATCAAATTCACTTTTGCTTCTATTTTAGTGGGGTACTTTTATCTAGAATTATACACGTTGCTATGACTAGTAACCTATCTCATATTGAAGAGTTCAAGGACATTAATACCAAAAGGGGACTAACTCGCCAGTTGCAGCCCATTGTCAATTTGACGAAAAAAATTGATGGTTTTTTATCAACTTCTGATCCAATTATACTAGCAAAGTATAATGCAGGTTTGAGACATTGCATTGATGAAGTATTAAATACCTAGCTATACTACTTTAGATGCCCTTTGTAATTTCCCTCCATGTAGTCTATATGTACAAATGCTCTTTCGACCATGGGCAAACTTTCAATACTATACTGTAACGCTTCAGCGATATCGTGACAATCTTTAAAACTCAAATCAAACTTGTCGTTAGCAAACACGAGATCAACTTCAACATTCAAATTATCGCCAACATGGTATATTTTTAATGCAGTGATTCGTTTAATTGGCTCAGCAAATCGACAACAAAGATACAACACAACCTTGTACTCCAAAGGATCAGCTACTGCACCAGTGAGATTGCTTATATGTTGAAAAGCTGTTTTGCCCCAATTGAAAATGATGTACATTGACAATAGCAAAGCTCCCAATGGATCAAACCACCAAATACTAAAGACGTGACCAAGCCAGGGCATTAACAATGAGACTGTATTGAACACTATATCAGTCATGGCATCCTGCGCAAGAGCCTGAACTGACGACGATTGACTTTTCGAACACCAAATCCAACATCCCAATTTAGCGACAATTGTTATAACCATAATCAAAATTGCATCAAATCCAATGGTTGCTGGAACTTTTTGTTCAGGTGTACTGAAAAAAAGCCTTCTGAACGATTCTTGCCCAACTTGAAAAAATGAAATTATGATAATGATTGAGAAAATGAGCACTCCCAAGGGCTCCAATCTTGATCTTCCAACTGGGTAAGAATGTTGCACTTTCCAGTTATTCTGTGCTGCCAATCGATTGACAACATAGATGATGAAAGTCGATAAAAAATCCAAGACCGAATCAACCAATGATGCCACCACAGAAAGAGAATTTGTAAGCAATGTTACAGCTATTTTGCCCACAAGAAGCAAGATATTGACGAGGAAATTAACCAAAATAGCTGTCAATACTTGAGTGTTATTTTCCTCTTCATTGTAACCTAGAAATTTAGATCCATCATTGGCAACATTACCTGGAACATCGTAAAACCGGGAAAACTTAGATAACGACGCGTCATTTCCTCGCTCCATATCCGGACCTTGCAATGAATCGTAACTCTTTTTCCCATTTACTAAAGTTTCCTTGTCGCCATTTTTTACACTCACAGGGCTTGCTGGCTCTTCTGTTTCTTCAATATTATCCAACAAAACTCCACGAAATGATTCTCCACTGCCATAATTACTCAACATATTGTAATGGATTTTGCCAGCATCAAGAAAGTTATCAATTTCTTGGAACTTGGTAATCAAGTAATTTTGCTCTTCATAGTAGGCTCTAACTTCTTTGTTCTTGATTTTCTGTACATCATCTCTATAATGTGCATACCAATTGCACAATGGCTTTGCATTCCCAATTAATCTTAGTGGTCTTAGGCTACTGACAAGCTCCACGAGATTTCTTCCTCTAGACTCATTGAAAAGGCTTTCATGCAAAGATGTGGTACTCTCATCATGTGCTTGGTAAAATAAAGGTTGTGATGCTTGCACATTATTCAAATTACTTGGGTTATAGCCATCAGTAGCAGAATTTGGATTGGTTACTGAGTGATGACTGGATAACAACCTATGGAAAAGGGGTCTATCTGGTCTCATTTTCATATAATCGCTAGCTGAGAATGACAGACGCCTCCTGGGGCAACCAAACTCCTCAAACTCGGTGTAGTCAGATTGCATTAAACTGTTAAGAGCGTTGCCTGACCTTGAGCGGGAGGAAAAATTGGGTGACCTCAGTCTTTCTCTAAACCTGTTTGGTGATGCTGCCGATGCAAGTGCTGGTGTTGAGTATTGAGCATGACGCAAGTGGTTAGGTAAATTGTTATGGCTAATTGGTGAACGCTTGTTAGTCAGTATGCCATCTCGATTGTTGACAATGAGAGGTTGTATTTCGTCGTCGGAATAGTCTTTGGTACCCATAGTCGGTTGTGTGTGGTAGTATAGATGCGTGATGATAAGCTTCCAGTGTATGTTTGTTTAGATGCGCAGATTAGATATACAATTGATATGCATAAATGGACCCTAAACCTGAAAGAAAAAAATTGCAACCAAATAAACACAATTGAAATTTAGGATAATTAGTATTTGAGTAACAAAATGGAGTGATTTTGATATGATCAAGTGGTGTGAAGCATCAAAAGGACCCCTTTTTCCTTTTTCGAGTTTCTTTTCGTAGTGAAACCATTATTATAATTCCAGTTTATGACGGAGTTGCGAGCACCTTACAATCACCCAATGAGAAGATCGTTTACTGCAATTTACTGAATTATCCACACGCGAAGAGTATTTTGTGATTGAATAGTTCAATTTGCTTATCACACTAATTGGTGTTTTTAATCTCTCATAACTTGATGTTAGCTATTTACCCGGCACAATATCAGTAACAGAGGAGGAGAGAAACAATTTGAAATTTTTATTTTTCATTGGAAAAAAATTTTCTCAGATGATATACTTACCAACCTTTTTCTTCAGCAGAAGTTCATTTAAGTCAATAATGCCACGAATGGTAGGACGACCTTTGTGTCGTCACTAACACCGTGTCTTAATTGGTATGTCAATATCAATGTCTTTCCAAGGGGAATCACTTTATTGTGATTTTTCTCCTCCTTCTTTCAATGCACTTTTCAACATGATTAAACTCAATGATATAACTTTTTATAACTGAGGATGTACATGCAGGACATATTGTTAAGGAATTCTTCGTTTATGATTGTGATTGACTGTATGGAACTGGAAATGTGGATGGTGGTTATTTGGTTCAGTTGTGCTAACTTTACATTTTAGTATGTTTTCATATCACCACCTAAAAGAATCCCCCAAAATGATATTTTGAATATGATGAATATGTTTCCTACATTTTTTCTGTCCGGTGACTCGTGATCCAATGGATAAATTTACATGCATCACCATCTGACTTTTACAAAGTATCTTTTCCTTTGGAATTCTTTAAGTTGTGTTGACCTAGAGGGAAGTCAACATTTTACTAACTAATTATCAAAAAAGGGTATGTTTCGACTTTTGTCTTGTGGAAATGTCATTCATTATGATGAAAAGTATATGTTATCAGTTCTGCTTCTGAACCAAATAATCTGAAGATACCAACTTTACCAAAGCTCTAGAATTACTCTGATTATGAATGACATTCACCATATTTGCCGAGTGATTTTTACTAACTAATCTATTAGAGTTTATAGAACAAATGCAAATGATATATTCTTCAATTCAACTGTCGTAGTGTTTCAACTTCAACTCTCGTAGCGTTTCAACTTCAACTCTATACATTGAATACAACTACTTTACCATCAATACCCGAAGTTGAAACTTGTCCATTAGCAAAGTTTTTAATGCTGACAATTGTGTTTTGATGAATTGTGGTTAAAGCTTTAGCTGCCTTTCCATGCCCACCACTTGGCTTACCAGCTCTTCCTTTCAAGTCCATTTGCTTAAACATATTCAAAGCTTGGTGAGAAGAAATTTCCTCGTCATCGTCATCACCATTAACTTTTGGTGGCTCTTTAGTTAAATCTTTTTGCTCTTCAATTTGGTAAGCTTCTTGCCAATTTTGCTCGTCACCTTTAAATACAACCAAATTACAATTGAAACCACCAACAACAATTGAATTGTCTGAAGACCAAACTACGGACCTAAATGGTAAATAATTTGTCTTGACATTCAATATTGATTTCGGCTCAAGTCCCTCACCTTGTGGGTAAACGACTCCAATTGAAGAATCATGAGACACCCAAGCTAATGCATTTCCATTGGGACTAAACTTAACGCTATGCACCCATGCGTTTGTTTCATTTGTGAAATCACCACACAATGTTTGAAAGGGCAATTTTGAGCCCCATACACTAGGCTCTGGCTTAGAATCAATTCCCTTGATGTAACCACTAAACACTCTAATATGACCATCGGTTGATCCACTGGCTAACAAAACACCATTTGGGTGCCAGTCGATGGTGGTGATGGTTGACTTGATTGGCTTTTTCAAATGTTTTGAAACCCACCAATCATTCTCTTGTTCGTAATAACAAACAGCAATCACCCTATCACCAGATCCAACAGCAAATTTTTGTCCATCTGGAGACCACCTACAAACAGTTGCGGCTCTGTTTATACGTAACAATACCAAAGTTGGTTTAAATTCCCCATTTTCGTATTCCCAAACCGAAGCATTTCTATCTTGAGAACAAGTCAAAATTCTAGATCCATCAGGTGAGATATCAACTGAGGTGACAGTTTTATCATGGTCACGTAATTCGGCAACCAATTTGGGCTTGGCTGATAAGTTGCTTGGGTTGACTTTGTAAATTTCCACCAAGTTTTCTTTGGTGATTGCTAAAATGGTACGGTCTGGTGAAAAAACATGGTCCTTGATGGGTAAATGGCCCAATTGATAAATAGCTGGAACTTTCGACATCACAATTGTAGATCAGTGTAGTAGTTCAGGAGTAACTCTCAACCAAACTTGAAGAAGAAATGTTGGACAAAATGGGGCAAATTTTGACAGTTGCCGAAAAGAAAAAAAAAAAATGCTGAAATTGGAGCCGACATTGGAGAGCTACGTCATCAAGAGATCTCGAAACTGTTACAACTAGCAAGAAAGCTATATACTTATACATGTAACACCTTTCAAGCCCTAATCATCTTGATGCTCTTGTTCTTGCTTAACCTTGACAAACTCTCTAACCTTTTCCCATCTTCTTTGGAAAGTTGGGTTTTTGATTTTAACCATTTCACCATCCAATCTATCGACAACTGTGGAAAACAAATTTCCAGTTTCTTTATTGTACAATATTCTCAACCAATAAAAGATTAAAAACAAAGTCAATTGAAAACCACTAGCGTTTCTAAAAAACAATGTTCTTATAACCAAGTAGAAAATAAGAAACAATTCATCGTATGCGATCCATGATGAGATTGTTGACGCATGTTTGAGAAAGGCACTCACATCCTTCACTTTGCTCAAGTGTAGAATGCTCAACAAAAAGTATGGCAAGATTTTAAACACTGATCTGAATGTAAAGCACCAAACTATAGTCAAGATCAAGTATTGGAAATTTTCATGACTTAATAATGTAGCCACTGGTGGTAAAAAATGTAATCCAAACTTGTGACTAAATGTGGAGGTCAATGCCACCGCTGAGCCAAGCAACGCTAATCTATAACAAATAGAATTAATATAGTAGACATTGGGCAACCAAAATACTTGAAAAAAGAATGAAATGGTGCCAAATACCACAGATGTGATGTGGCCAGCAAGCCATACTTTATATTTCATAGCATTCGTATCAGGCTGAGCTCTAACCAATTTCTTTTTGAACTTGTGATGTTTATCATTTGGGGTCTTGTTTGTTGGTGTGTCGGGCTTCGCTTGTTGTGGTGTTGAATCTTGTGTTTGATGTTGGTCGTGAGTACCAATTGACCCGTTTAGTTGGGATTCGGTGGTAGTAGCAGACATTGTGGGGAGAGGTGCCAGGTCTATAAAGTGATTGGGTATGTCACTACTTGCAAAAACAGCAATGCAAATGAAATTACCAAAACGTAAAAATGAAATTAGAATGAAATTAGTTTGTATGCAGGATTGTTACCAAGTCTTTCTCTTTTAGTTATGTCGACCTAAGTTCTCTCGTCTCTAGGTCGAAATGTAATCTACTCCGACCGAGATAGAGAGTACCTCCTATTGACGCACACAAAACGCGAGTCAAAATATGTGGAAACTGTAAACAAATACGCAACTTTTCAAAGCTCATATACAACAGACTCCAAAATATGGACATTGACTACACGACAAAGCCGAATCTCACTGAACTAGAAGCATCGGTGCTCATAGAGTATCAAAATATCAATGACACATTGATTCAACTAAATCAAAGGCTAAAAAGTCTCACAAATAAAGATGAGGTGGACGGGGGTGAAAGTATCAGACTGGTTGAAACATTGAGACAAATGGAAACAAAGCTACTGCTCATATACACCTTCTTTAGAGGTGCTGTTTATACACTATATGCTGATGTGGGTGAAGGCATGGAAGAGGATGGTGACACCCAGGTGGAAAGTGAAGAAGAAGTGGGCGACGATAATGATGCAGAGGAGTACGGCAAGGGTGCAAACGAACTACTGAGTATTTCTGATACTTGAAACGATACAGTTTATTTAAACTATATGATCTTATACAGGGTATCATCATAGACCAATTCAATGTCAGTGATGATGACGCCACGATTGATCAACAAATGATCAAAATCAATAGTACCAATATACTTTATCTTTCCCTGCTTGTTTGCTGACTTGTCAGTGACAACATATTCGCTTTGAAATTTCACCGCGTAGTCTCTATTTGGATTCAATGGCACTTTTTCTTTGCTTTGATGTACTTCGTGCACCTTGCCACTGGATTTTTCGTGTATCTTTGTCTCTGCATTGGAGCCGATCCTGGCCATGCCCAACCCAATTGGTGATAACGTGTCATCCTTGATGGAATTCCAATTTATAGTTTTAATTGCCCACCTGAAACCAAGACTGTTGCTCTTTTCATTCAAACTCGAGCTCTGGGTGATATTCATTTGCATTCCTGAAACACTGGGATGCAGCAATTCAATCCAAATGTTGAATTTTGAGTTATCCAAAGTGAGGTTCAAAGGTAGTCCAAATATTGCCCGTATTTTGTTATTTGAAGAAAGTTTTTCAAGAACGGCATACTTTATATTGTGCAGTTGCAATTCATGACAGTACTCTTCAACATCAGATTTGCTCCCGTTGCTGTTGTTGCTGTTGTTTTGTATCATTTCTGTAGTCAAGTAACTGTAATACCCCAAATCGATATAACGCAACCCTTCAGGGTAATTCAATGTCTTTTTCCATAGAATGTTTGAGTTAAACCATAGCGGCAAAAAGATTGACTTTTCGATGTTTGTCTCTTTGGAATGATTCAACTCATCCCTGATTCTAAAGTATTGTATAGTGGCGTATAGCATCATCGATAAACTCGATGACGTGGCTATAAGTATCAAAATCGTTCGAAAGGGTAGTCTTTTCCCGCCAAGAGATGAACCTTTAACTCCATTGCGATTCATATGTACTGCATTTTTAACTATTGTATCGTAATTTGCGTTGTTGAAATGACGGCGAAAGAGTGTAGTGTGTTTAAACTGCCTAGCAGGAAAAAATGTAAGCCTTGCAGGTAGCATGGCCCTTTTGATTGGCCTTGAAAGGAGAACATTACTAATCTTCTTGACGCTCATTGGTATTTGGGTTTTTTTGGCAACCGTAACGTGTTAAAATGTACAGAAGAACGTAATGTGGTAACTCGTACAGAAGAACGTGATTCCTTAGAGTGTGCGAAAAGAAAAGCCGCACAGATCATCATTCAAGCGTCTCTATCTATTGTCTACAACCTATCTAGTCTTCTAAACTCGCCCAGTCTATTTTCTTGCTTTCAAACTCTTCGAGCATCTTGAGCAACTCTTGTTTCTCCTTCTCTTCTTTCTCCTTGGCTGCTTGCTCATCTATGGAATCCAGCTTTTTGGAAAAGTGCCCACTTCCTCTCGTCAGTAGATTGGCCGGTTGCTTCCGTATATCTTTATTCGTGCTCTTTCGATTCTTTGCTCTAGGTGAACTTGCTTCTGGTATTTTGTGTTTAGCATCTTTGAAACTCATACTGTCCAATCTTTCTGCCAATGACTTACCCCGCGTGGGTTTTTGTTTAAAGCGCTGTTGCGTTTGCTCTTCCACCTCTTCCTCTTCCCAAACAGTAGCATCATCTGCATCTGCTTCTTCTCTTCTAGGGTCAATTGTAATCCTAGAAGCCAAAGATTGCGCAGCTTTAGTCGTAGGACCCTTGGCGTACAATTTATCAGAAACAACTGTTTCTACATCAGACTCCTCTACATGCCTAACCCCTGGAGCTTGGTGCACTTCCTGGTCCGTGGCAGGCTTCTCATGTATAGTGTGCTTGTTACCTCGTTTGTTTGGATGTCGTTTGCGATGGTCCTTATCTTGATGAAAGTTTGTTTCGTGGGGTCTACCACCAGTCCTTTTGACATGAGATCTACCACCACCACCATGATTGAAAGAGCTCTTCTCCTGTCTACCTCCTCCCACATGTGCCCTACTATTGTCTTTTTGGCCGTCACCACTGCTTGCCCATTGACTCTCTAATTTCGATGTCAGTGTTATAGGTTTGTTCCATTTACTATCCAACTTCTTCTCTAACTTTTCCTTGGAATCATTTGGTTTTTCCCCGCTGGTTTCTTCGGCTGCCCATATCGAAACCAATCCCATTTTTCTGGGTGATCAGATTAATTTGTTTGATTGTATCTCCGAAATCTTAGTCACTGATGACTTTATTTTTTTGTCTAGATTTTGCGATCGATGCTGGGCACAACAGAAAATAAAAAATAGACCACTACTCAGTATGTGGATTTCAAGCGATTGAAACCAGAGCGATAGCTGGGCCATAGTTGCCGTACTGAGAAGAGCTGCAAACAGCATGAAAGATCCTCTCTTCTCAATTACGACAACTTTCCTAATCCTTCAGTCAACTATAAGCATTTGCGATACACTCACTTTTGGTTTTGTAACTTCATTGTGAGACGGCTGTAACGGCTTGCGTAGTGAAGTTGTGATTGGATTCCCACAAGAGTATAGCAATTGAAGTGTGTGAAGTTTTGCTGTTTACAAATCACCGGATATAGCGCGATCGATAAAGGTTATCTCCATGGAGGACACTTGCATTCAACCAACTTTGCACGGTTGGGTAAAACAGTGGTGACTTCCATCGCGTAGACGCTTCTACTTCCCAATACGAATAGGTGCATACACGTAACAACGCAGCATCCTACCTAGTGCCCAAAAAATGCAATTCTGTCATCCGAAAAAAGTGACGCTTACTAAAAAAACCGTAATGCGCTTTATCCGCAATCGCCCTCACTTTTCAAGTGCTACACAAAAAATTGCATATGGAAATCTAGACAATAATTTCCAACAATTTAAATATTCATTTGCTATTCCCTTTTTCCACTTTCATTACTCTCTTCATTTTCTTTTTGAACTCACAACTCAATTAGACTCAATTGAATACGTTAACAATGTCATCATTTAAATTAGCTTCAGACTTGCCAGCTTGGAAAGAATTGGAACAACTCTACAAGAAAGAAGGTGAAAAATTCGATGTTAGAGCAGCATTTGCCAAAGATCCAAAAAGATTTGATGAATTTTCCCGCATTTTCACCAACTACGATGACTCAAAGATTCTTTTTGACTTTTCTAAAAACTTGATCAATCAGGAAATTCTTGACAAATTGATTCAATTGGCCAAGGAGGCTGGTGTGGAAAAATTGAGAGATGAGATGTTTGCCGGTGATCACATCAACACCACTGAAGATAGAGCAGTTTACCACGTTGCCTTGAGAAATGTCAAGAAACACAAAATGCCAGTTGACGGTAAGGACACAACTCAAGAAGTTTGGGACGTTTTGAACCACATGAAAGAATTTTCCGACCAAGTTAGAGATGGAGAATGGAAAGGTTACACCGGAAAAGCCATTACTGACGTGGTCAACATTGGTATTGGAGGTTCAGACCTTGGTCCAGTTATGGTTACTGAAGCTTTGAAATATTACAGCAAGCCAGGTTTGAATGCTCACTTTGTGTCAAACATTGATGGAACTGATATCGCTGAAGTGTTGAAAAAAGTTAACCCAGAAACAACATTGTTTTTGATTGCTTCAAAGACATTTACTACTGCTGAAACAATCACCAATGCCACTTCTGCAAAGAAATGGTTTTTGGAACACGCCAAAGATACCAAATACATTGCTCAACATTTTGCAGCTTTGTCCACAAATGAAAAGGAGGTCATCAAATTCGGAATTGATCCCAAGAATATGTTCGGCTTTGAAAGCTGGGTCGGTGGACGTTACTCGGTTTGGTCTGCCATTGGTTTATCAGTCGCCATCTACATAGGGTTTGACAACTTTGAAAAGTTTTTAGCTGGTGCTGAAGCTGTTGATGAGCATTTCTTGAAAACTCCATTGGAAAATAACATCCCAGTACTTGGTGGTTTGATTTCTGTTTGGTACAACAACTTCTTCAATGCCCAAACTCACTTGGTTGTGCCTTATGATCAATACTTACACAGATTCCCAGCCTATTTGCAGCAGTTGTCTATGGAATCAAATGGTAAGTCTGTCACCAGAGCCAATGTTTTCACAAACTATCAAACCGGTACCATCTTGTTTGGTGAACCTGCTACCAATGCTCAGCACTCGTTTTTCCAATTGGTCCATCAAGGTACCAAATTGATTCCAGCTGATTTTATTTTGGCTGCTCAATCCCACAACCCTATTGAAAACAACAAGCACCAAAAGATGTTGGCATCAAACTTTTTCGCCCAATCAGAAGCTTTGTTGAAAGGAAAGAGTGAAGAGCAAGTTAAGGCTGAAGGTACTACTGGAGGTTTGATTCCACACAAGGAATTTAGTGGTAACAGACCCACCACTTCCATCTTGGCTCAAAAGATTACACCAGCTGCATTGGGAGCATTGATTGCTTATTATGAACATGTCACATTCACTGAAGGTGCCATTTGGAACATCAACTCGTTTGACCAATGGGGTGTTGAGTTGGGTAAAGTTTTGGCCAAGGTCATTGGAACCGAGTTGGAGGATAAGAAATCAGTTGGTTCTCATGATCCATCTACCAACGGTTTGATCAATACTTTCAAACAATGGGAGTAGTTAAGTAGTCAAGTAGTCTAAATAACAGTTTGTGTTTTGATAAGGGTATAGCTTTGGTAGCGGCGATGACGTAAAAGACATTTTTTTGAGAAAAATCATTGCAGACCTTTAAATATAAGCTAACGACAAAACGCCATGCTGTCTGAATTTGAAGCTGACGGACCTCAACTGGACGAAGAGTTGGACTATCCGCTCAGGATTGTTTTAGTCACAGATGAACCTAAGTCAAAAGAGTCGGAAATGGAAGAAATACTTGTGGACACGATATCAAGTTTTAAATTGATGCATGCATTTTTTGATGCATTCGATGAGGCAGTAGCAATACCGAATGAGGGGCATATAAAATATGAAGTCGGTAGTGATGGCTTAGTTGTTATTATAGTTGACGACACGAAGTTGAAAGACAGTGTGGTAAAGTTTGTTGAAGAATATGATCTGAAGTTGAAGGAAAAGGAAGAGAAGGAGGAAAGAAGGGAAGAAGAAGAACTTCAGTCCAAAAAGAAGAAGAGCAAGTCAAATGCTTAGATAGATTCTGATGCAATCGACTATATAATGAGAGTCAAGCAACAACTCATATATGGGTGGGAACAATAATGTAATTAGATAAGTACTGGCAATTTAATGATAGAGACTACACTTAACCGAGCAATGCATCATGTTTACAGAACATTAACTCTCTATAATATGGGAAGTATAAGACTAGCAGAGTACTAGTGGATGACAAGTGTACTGCAACAACTTTGTAGACTCAAAAGTGCGACTGAGAATTTCTGTTGACAGAAAATCAACAATCAAAGAAACCACCAAGTGTGTTCTTCAGCAAATCAATCTGGATACAATGGCCACAGAAGATTGGAGAAAGATAGACATTGATGCATTAGAGCCGGAATACCATTTGTCGGCAGCCGAGCTCGTTCCTGACCTACCACAAGTGTCCCAATCGCAAATATCATCGGTGGCGCAACAAGTGAGGTCGCAATTATCATCCGGTCAATTCCAACAAGCACTTGAATTAGCTTTGGACAATGCACCTTATATCGCTGATCTGCCTCAAACTAAGGAAATGCACGCCAAGACAGTATTTGAGATCTTGTGTTCAATAAAAAACAACAACAATGTATCAGAATTGGGACAATTTGTCAAGAGTTTGAATCAAGAGCAACAGGATACTCTCATCAAGTATTTGTACAAGAGCATGTCTGAACCATATGGGCAAAAGCAAGGAGGGTTGTTGTTGAATTGGTTTGAAAAGACTGTTGAAATTACTGGCGTAGGTGCAATCGCTAGATACATGACTGATCGGAGGACTGTATAGAAGAACTTCTTGTGATAGGAATTAGTTATATTACCGAAAAAGTTATAAAAATACAAAAGGATTATAAATGTTTCAAGCTTTAATTGACTTTAAAGGCGATGATTTATTAGAGCCACTCTTTTTCTTGATTTTGCTCGATGAAAGCGGCACCGAATTGAATTGGTTTGATGGTTGTAGGACATTCTTTGTAGGGGTATGTTTGTTTGGCGTAGAGCTTCTCGACTTTTGCTTCTCTAATTTGTAAGACTTTTTAGGGGACTTTTTCTCAGACGACTTGTTTTCATTGTTTTCGTTGTTGTGGTTGTTGCTGTTGTTCACGTTTGTTTGATCAGCTTGGTTGAGGTTTATTGTGGATTCAACAACTGAGTCGTTGTAAATCTCATTAGGATTGAACCCAAAAGGTGAGGACCGTTCACTGAACAAGTGACCATTGTAGTCATCGCTTAATCCGAGTTTGGTTGGAGATGATCTTAATTTCTTTATCTCAGCGTCTTTCTCAGCAATTACCAATTCGTGTGACTTTTTCAAATCTGAAATCTTGTTTTTGTAGTGTTCTTGCTTTCTAGCGAATCGCTCATGCAATTGTTTATACTGTTCTTTGGAGTCATTGAGCTCCATTTCCAATTGTGTTGCAGCTTCAATTTTAGTTTTCAATTGTTGGGTCTTGGAGGCTAACTTGTTGGTCAAATCCTCCTTTTCATTCAGTTCTTTCGACAAGCTTGACTCAGCGTTGGCTAGATCAAATTCAAGGGTTTGTTGTTTGGCAATTGCAGCTTCGAGATCAAATCTCAATTGACTATTCAAAGAGGATTCTTTCTCCAACTTTTGCGATAAAGCTTTGAGTTGGTTCTTTGTTTCTGATAGTTCAGATTCCAACTCACCAGCCCTTCCATTGTTAGTGTCTACTGCTGACGCAATTTGCTTTTGCAATTCCTCATTTGCTAATTTGAGTTCATTCACTTTACCCTCCAACACTTTCTTCTCATCTTGCAATTGATGCACCTGTTGGGTGAGATTAGTTTCCGTTGTGTGTAAGTAATCGATCTTGATCTGTTTCGCAGAAATGTCTGCCTTCATCTTTGACAACTGCGAAGCGGCAGACTCACTTTCAAATTGATGGGTTTCCTTCAATTGTGACACCTCTTGTTCTACTTGGTGCAACCTTTCAATCTCCGCATCCTTTTCCACAATCAAGGCTGACAACTTTGACACCTCATTTGAAACTTCATTGTTGCCTAGAGTTGCTTCCTCCAAGGACAACTTCAGGTCTCTCAATTCCCTCTCAAGAACCTCATTCCTTTTGACAAGTTCATCCTTTGTATTTTGCAACTCGATGACCTGACTTTCCTTCTGAACCAGCAAACTTTTTTGCGAGTCAATCTCTTCACGAAGTTGTGTCATGTCAAAACTATTGCTGGCAAGTAATTTCTTATTTTCATCAAGTTCAAAATTCAACATTCTGACTCGTTCTATCAACTTACGTCCTTCTTCCTTCAGCAACTCCACCTCATTTTCGAGATTTGTTTTGAGCAGCTTGAGTTCTGATAACGCATTTTTACTAACCTCTAACTCTTTTTGCAAATTGGTGAGATCGACTTGGTGTCTATCAGCTTCCTCTTTGTGTGTGCTTATTACTTGCACATAATCGGCTTCCTCTTGCTTAACCTGGTTCAACTCTTGGACAAGTTTGGAATTTTCCTCTTGTATGGCAGCAATCATCTCTTGTTTGTCGGCATTCACCTGTGCAAGCAAGTCCAATCTTGATCTCAAGTTTTGGTATGAGTTGACCATTTGATTAGTTTCTTGCTTGAAGCAGCCAATTTCAGTTTTAATGTCAGCGATGGATTCCGCGTACTTTTGTCTAGAAATTATTTGGTCCTTCTTCAAAGACTCGATAATCTTTGCCTCCTTACTTGGACCTCTAGTGGGGACCGGCGGTTTCCGGATTGCATACTTCCTATCCACAACCCGAGTAGGTCTAACCGGTTGCGTAAGCCTTACTGAGCCAACCTTCTTTGCCACTTTTGGGGGACTACCTTTGATCGAAGACACGGTAGGCAAAGTATAACTGGGTACTCGGGAACTTTTCTCCACTGCGGTGGTGGACAATTTAAATGTCTTCACAATCTCAGCAATATTGGTCAATGTTGACTTGATTAAGGACACATCACCATTTGGGTCCAAGTTAAGCACCACTTTTAAATCCCTGTTTTTAAAGATGTAATTTGTAACCACATTATGAGATCTAATGTCTTTTTGTTTGTTTACCATTTGTTGAGTAATCGATGACATGTTCGTGTTTGCAAAAATGTTTGAGCTAAGCTTGGAATTCTTTTCATTACCCATCAAGTCAACAAACGTGGTTCTAAAGTTGTGGTAAAAGAATGTGATTACAAGACACGATCTAGATGAATTGGGATTGAACTCGGTGGCTTTGCTCGACCTTTGTTTGAAGATTTCCTTAATCATCTCACTGCTTGCCTTTCTCCTTTTCAATTTATTTTCAAAGTTGTTCAATAAGCTAAATGGAACCTTTGCCGGGTTATTATCCAACAAGTCAATCAAGAATTTATTATTGGCAATTTCAAATGAAGAAACGAAAACTGGTTCACTATCAAATGACTTCAATTTTGCATTCACCAACTGTCTCATCATGGTTGTCTTGCCTCCTCCAGTTGGTCCCATCAACACAATACAAGAGTTGTGTGAGTTGACCAAGTCCGGGTATTGAGTTTCCGATGGCTGATAGATTTGCTCGAAATCGTATTTGGAATCATTGAACTCAATTGACTTCTCTGAGATAACAGCAAAGCGTGGATCGTAGTGTTGGTCACCGGATTGAGGGCCCTTTATCTTGAGGTATAATGGGACCGACATTTGGTGGTTTAAATATGAAGGTAGGTAAATGATATGAGGAAATCAAAATGTAAACAAAAAAAAAAGGCGAAATGTAAACAAATGATCTTCTGTTTGTGCGTAGGTAGCGCCTCGTGTAAAGTTGGTAGCGTATGCTACAATGTACATATTATTGTTACATTTTTGCACAGGCACAACGATACCACTTCACAGTTGTTCCTTTAGAAGTACAGCCGTTTGTGATGTTCATCCCTATGCGCAGAACGTGGAGAAATGTGACTATGCAAGTTTCTTTTTCTTCTCATTCAATTAGTTTATTCTGATACCTCTCAATGGGGTATTTTGGGCAGTACCAAGAAAAGTGAAGTTGAGACATTTTTTTTTTTCTTCCTTTTGCAACATGTTTTGCGAATTAATGCTAATTCCGAGTTGAGAGAGAGTGGAGCTATATAATAAAGGTTCTCTGGGGGGTAAGATCTAGGGTAATTTGAAAACCCAGAATTAATCACAGATGATGAAACTCCTGCCAAGACAGAAAAGGTTGGCATAATAAAATAAAATGAAGTTCAGGGTTGACATCTTTCTGATATAATAGAATGAAGTCAAAATCAAACATAATATGCCTACTGATATTATGTAGCTCCATTATCGATAAGTACTGGTGTGGGGCTCAAGCTGGAAACAACATGTATCCAATTGAGAACTTTGCAAAAGAATAAGCTATGTGAATCCACTAAAAAGTTTAATTTTTTGTATTTCCGAAAGCAGATTGCGGGGGAGAGCGACCAAAAAGAACAAAATCTGTTATCATGCAAATCGTCCCATTTTCAGGCAAAACAAGGTTTGGGGGTAATATATTTAGTGGGGGGACTTTACTAGCTGACACGCATTACGCCAAAAGTTACTTAACTAATTGTTTTCGACATGTTTTGTCGGATATATATTGGTATATAAAACTTGGCTAGTCACAGATTGCAATAGTTTGTTTGGATATATATTTACCCCTTAGATCTTGCAGCACTACTCCACAAACGCAACTACAGATAACAATAGGTTAGATCTCGTTAGACGAAATTTACCTTCTCAAACGTCTGTTGCAAATTACGGTTTCAAAATGCTTCTGCACCCCTCTCGGTAGATGATACTCCACTACATATATAAATATAGAGGCTGGTGTCCATTCTTACCAAAGATTCTTCTTTTATCAACTCAACATTCAATGACTTCTTCAAATACACCCTCTATAGATCATGAAAAAGGTCCGATGGATGACCAGGTGGAAAAGATTTCCACTCATGGGTCACATCCAGCTTCTATATCTGAAGAACACAAGCAATATCTTATTGCAAAACATGGAACCTATGAATTGGATCCACTCCCATCCATGAGTGATGACGATCCATTGAACTGGCCAGATAGTTTCAAATTCTTACAGTTGGGGATGGTGGCTTTCCATGGGTTTATGGGGACTTTTATGGCGTCAGGTATAGTTCCATCATTCGGTAAATACTCAGAAATATTGGACAAGCCTGTGCCTAGGGTCTCATACTTGACTTCAGCCCAAATTGTGCTCATTGGTACATTTCCAATGTTTTGGGTGCCAGTTATGCAAAGATACGGTAAAAGGTTGCTTTTGATTATATCAGTATTGGGAACCATGGCATTCTCCATTGGTGCTGTGTTCAGTACTGATTACGGCACCTTGATGGCAATGAGATGTTTGCTGGCGGTGTTTGTCTCTCCCGGTTTGGCAGTTGGTGGGGCAATTGTAAAAGAAACTACATTTAGTCACCAAAGAGGTTCAAGAAGTGGAGTTTGGGCTATATCTGTCAACTTGGGAACCATGTTTGGTGCTTTCCTTATGGGTTTTGTTGCTGAATACCAAAATCCAAAATACGTTCATGTTGTGTTTGCTTGTACCATGTTTGTATTAGCTGTCTGTTACTTGTTCCTTGGTAAAGAAACTTCGTATAACCCAGCTGATTTGTCAAGAAATGAAACTAACAGATTCAAACAATTACGCTTCAAAGCCATCTTCCCAGAGAACAAAATCACCATTTTTAAATTTCTTGAACCACTAATGTTTCTCTTGAAACCAAGAGTATTTATTCCTGCATTTGGTTACACCATGATGTTTATGCATGGTAATATTGCCATGAATGTTGAAATCCCCCAGGTTATGGTGCACAAATTTGAATTGGGGCCACAAGCATTGGGTTTGCAATTTCTTTCATTTGTTATTGGTACTGTTATTGGTGAAGTTGGTGGTTACTTGTCGGACAGATTGGTGCAATGGGGTCATAAAAATAACAAAGGTCCAAGTTTTAGATTATGGGTTACCCATCCAGGCTACATCACTTGCATTGTTGGTTTGATTGTCTTTGGTGTTCAAATACAAAACATTGACCACTACAATGTGACTCCATTGATTGGATGTGCAATTGCTGCTTTTGGTTTGCAAATTGGTACATCACCAATTATCGCTTATTGTATTGATCTGGATCACACTAAAGCAGTACAAATCAGTTTGTTTGTAACATTTCTCAGACAATTGTTTGCCTTTATTGGGCCATTTTATTACCCCAAAATGTTTGATAATTTAGGTTTTGCCGAAGCATATGGTATAATGGCAATGTTGGTTGGGGTCTTGGGATGGATTCTTACAAGTTGTTTACAATTTTGGGAGCAGAGGCATGGCAGATAGAATTTGTATAGTGAAATTTGCAACTATTTGCATGTAAATACACACAAAATTTTGTTGAGAGAGAGTTGCTGTGACTACTTGATACAGCGGTCCTAGTGGTTGAGTTCCAACTAAGCTCGCAGTGTTATGTGGTGCAACTGTCAAATATTATCTATCCCCTCAGAACTCTTAAGGAGTTTGTTGCTGCAAATGGGCACGTGTGCGGAAAAAGGTCATCGACTTGTGAAAAAGAAAAAAGTTTCTTTTCTTTTCCATGACGGTACGTTTACTCGTCGTAAAAAAGATCTTCTCTTTGAAAAGAAAGTACACAGTCTCTGCAACAGTAGCGTAGAGAAAGATTCCCAATAGAAGTGCACGGTATTGGTTGAGCTGCTTGCTACCACAACGACTTGTAGGAAGAATAAGAAAGAGTGTTTGTGCCAGTGAAAAAGGTGTGACATCGTGCCTAGATGTGTTCTTTGATTATGTGTCATCGTTTTGCGATATGTCGTGTCCTTTTGCTCAAAATATCAAAAGATTTGGTCGAAAAGAAATAAAAGAAAAAGAAGTTGAACAAAAAATTTTTTTTTTCGTTTTGCACAAAACGTTTAGCTTTGGGGTTCTCTGTACTTCGAGCCAACTAAACAACAAACTACAAGCGTGCTATCGAACGCTTTAGACCCTAGAGAAGAGCTTTTCATTAAGACTCTTCCTGAAAAAGTATGAGCAACACCTATTACTGGCCTGTCCAGGCTCAACATCAATATACAACAGATCCGTGGCACCAACACTTTGCCCACGAACCATTCCCTGTTTCCCAGCCTTACTATCCACAATCATACTTCCAACCACGACAGATTCCTTATCACGAACAAGTACCACTTCCTCAATTACAACAACTACAACAACCACAACAACTGCAACAACCACATCAACTACAACAATCACCAAACTTACTATCACGATTTGTCTACACGAGCACCAAACACAACATTGAACATATATTAACAGCAACAAACTTATCTAAATCAACGGTACTCGTTGGACTCGTGTACATCCTGAGGTATGGTTTCAATGTTAGTTTTGTAAAGGTTGTTGTGGCTCTTATGTTGGCCAACAAGTTTAACGACGACAACACATTCACAAACAAGTCTTGGAGTGATGCTTCCGGAATACCAGTGGAGGTTTTAAACAGAGAAGAGAAAGTCTGGCTCGAAGACATTAAGTGGAGTTTGCTTGTTAATGAAAGTGACATTTGGGCATTAGAACAATATTGGGAAAGTTGGATTAGAAATTATTATTATATGGTTTAAATTTTATAACTTTGTTTTTTTTCGGTGATAGTCGTTGAATGAATTTGATTCTTTGAATAAGTTATAAAAGTAGTTGAATCGTTATTGACCCTAATGCTGTTTCGATTGGATCAATGGCGAGGGGTTTATTTTTGCTCTTTTAAACTGATGTATTTTTTAGGTTTGTTTCATGAATTTGAATTAAGTTGTTTGCCAGCGGAAGGCATTTGCAAATGAGGATCACTTGGAGCGGAGGTTTGTCAGGTGCTCTATAGTTCTCCATGTTCGGGCTGAGTAATACTAATGTAACTTGAAAATTTTTCACTGTGGAATAATCCAGGAGCTGATTATTTTGTAAAATTGGCTTTCTGGCGCAATCGTCAAAGTTTATTTAGTATTGATTGGCAACTTGTCCGAGTGGTTAAGGAGAAAGATTAGAAATCTTTTGGGCTTTGCCCGCGCAGGTTCGAGTCCTGCAGTTGTCGTTATTTTTTTCAATCTTTTTTGCAACCTCCAAAAGTAAAAAGGAGAAGGCAAAAAGACTTGAAACTAGTTTACACCACACCATTGAGTATTGAATAACCTACTTAATATATTAGCTGAGTATGTATCAAGCCTTTTTCTTCCAAGTATTGCATGTACTCTTTCCACAATTTGTCACCTTTCTTTAAACAATTGACATCACCAATCATTATTAAACCATACTTGGCTCTGGTGAGTGCCACGTTTAATCTCCTTTCATCTTTGAGGAACCCAATTGTACCTTGGTTGTTTGATCGAACACATGACATTATCATGAAATCTTTTTCCCTTCCTTGAAATGCATCAATTGAAGCAATCATTATGCCAGATACTATGTGAATACTAACTGGTTTGGAATCATTGGTAATATCATCAATATCAACTTCGACTTGCAATTCTTCATTTGTCGGGTTAATAATGTCATCTTTCACCAATACAGATGATATCAAATCACGTTGACCAGAGTAAGGCGTCACAACTCCAATATTTTCTCTATGAATTCCTTTTTCAATCAACAATGATCTCAAGACTTGTTGAATATATGAAACCTCATCTCGATTGGTATATGTGTAACCTCGATCCTCACGTAGGAAATTGCGTACCGATTGTTCTCTCGCATTTCCATTGGTGTTCCAAAAGAACACTGGGTTTTCGGGAATTCCTTCCATTTTCCTTGAATCAGCAGTGATCCCGTTTTTCACTTTACCATTATAGAACCTGGTTCTGGGGAACTCACTGATTGCTGGATGCATTCTATACTGAATGTCCAACATGTGAGGTGATACGTATGATCCATTGAGCAAAACCCTTTCAAATAATGACGTTGACAAATTCGGGATCAATGAAAAACAACTCAATTGTCGTTGATCACCCACAAACACAAACTTTTCAACACCAGGGACTGCTAATGGAATCAACGTACTTGGCTCTGATGACTGAGTCGCCTCGTCCATAATCACAACGGGACATTTTGCAAGTGATTTCAATTGTGGCCCACCAGCCACAACAGTGGTTGTGAGAATAACTTTCGCTTGAGCCACTTGCTCTTTCGTGATTTGAAATTTTTCAAGAGCAAACTGTTTATAAGCGTTACTGCTGACACTTGTGCCACGTCTCATATCATTCTGCACTTGTTGATGCTTCATTGACATTGCATCGAATATTTTGTGGTGAAGACAAATGCTGGCCAATGGGTGGTCTCTATTATATTCCCTCTCCTTGCTCGTTGCGGCTATCCTCAAAATCAGCTTCCCATGCTTTGGCAACAACTTTTCAGCGATGTTGTCAATTGCTATATTTGATGCCGCAACCACAAGAACCGGAAACGTGTTCAATGCTTCAAGCAATTGAATAATCGTTTCGTATATTGCTGAAGTTTTACCAGTTCCGGGAGGGCCCTGAACCACGCTGATCTTGTTATTCAAAACTGATTGGATAGCTGCCTTTTGTGAATCGTTCAAATTGGAAGAAAAATTAACTCTATTGTTGAATGTGATTTGCTTGATTGGTTCTTTTCCCAATAACATCTTGATAAAGCTTGGATTTGCAAGGTTGTCCATTGCGTTGAGGATTCTACTGACTGGAATTGATGCTGGCAAAAGCTTCAAATGTTGCGCATGAACTGTTTTCGGTAACGGCTGGTTATTCCATTTGTAAAGGACAATCACCATCTCCACATGACTAACCTTGGACGTTTTCCGATTTTTCCCAGTTTTGACACTGTCAACAGTGGCCACTTTACCGTACCAAGGGATCTCATCATTCAAGATCAAAAACATTGCTTGATCTTTTTGGAATGGATCTTTCTTTAAACTTTTGAAAGTATCGGATAAGAACCTGTTCATAATTTCTGGTTTCATTGGAATACTCACCTTGAATTGGTTGTTTTTCTTGTCCTGATCCTGAAACCACTCAATAATCAAGTCCTGAGGCTCAATTATGTTCAGCACATTGGTGAGTTGATCTTCCAAAAAGACATTGAAACTCATTTCACGGAAATACTCGTCAATGGTGTCATAGGAAAGCTTGGGCTTTGGTGAAGGATGGTATTTAGTAATATATGGAGGTAACACCAACTCAGACAGCGGTGCGGGAGAGTTCTGACGACTGGGGGTCTTTTCCTTACGAACGGGACTTTTGAGGTCATTCATGTGGGTGTTTGACTCTTTCTTGGGTGCGACCTTGGAATTCCTTGGATTGTGGGTAGTCTCTTTTTTGAGGTTTGTTTGCTTCGAGCCTTGAGACTTCGAAGATGTCCCCACTTTTGGACTACCATTTTTAGATACAGTTTTCTCAACCTTATTTGTTTTTGATGACATCTTTGAATTAATAGTAGATAGATTGTCGGCATTCGAATTTGCTTTTGACGCCGGCTTGGAATTACTTTGTCCCTTTCCGTTAGCATTGCCCTTTCCATTACCCTTTACATTATCTTGTCCCTTTCCTTTGCCACTGCCCTTTCCATCACCCTTCGTATCCTTTGAGTTAACTGCTTTCAGGTCTCCCACATTACCAACCATTTTTCTGAAACCTTTCGCCTTCTTGGCTTCTTTTCCATTTGGTGGCTTCCCTGAGCTATCACCAATACTACCAGCTCCAATAGCTTTGACTGTCGATCCCGACTTTACATCACTGGCAAACTTTTTTGACTCTTGATAATGTTGTCGTCTTGATTCGGCTTCTGGATCCTCCTTTTTAACTCTTCTGGATCTCCCAACGGACCTTCCACGACCACCTTTTCTCCCGCCTCTACTCCCACCTCTTCTCCCGTCCTTTTTTCCAAAAGACTTACTTTTAACAAGCACCTCCTTTAATCCTAAAAGCTCAGTCAAGAATTTGTCATCATTTTCACTGACAAAGGTAATGTTTGGAGATTCATACTTTGGCAAACACTGTTTACAGCTTACTATCTGCCCATTGGGGGTATTTGCAACGTATAGATCATCATCTGCTCCGCATGACGCACACAGGATATCTCTAAACTTGATGTACTGGGCTAATTTTCCGAATAAGGCACCATTTGATAACGTATACTTTGCTGTCGGCTCTTCACCACTATCCTTGGTCGTGCTGTCCAAGCACTGCTGACACATCAAGGCCATATCATTGAGCCCGTAACGCAAGATGGCTAGTTGGTGAATATTAGAATCTGCACACTCTTCACATTCCAAAATCTCATCTAGAGGCAAAAGCTTTACTGACTTGTGTCTTGTGGTTGACAAATGTTTCTGTGCATCGTTTGGATTTTCAAACGCCCCCGAACATGTCTCGCAAAAGTATTCACTAATTGGATTTATTTGCATTTAAGATGAGGGTTACTCTGAAGATGTTGGTGGTTTACTCTAAATTTTTCACTGAGATATTGCAAACAAAAAAGCATTTCAAGAAGGCACAAATTACACAAAGGCGGCGATTTTACCCACTACGGCTTCAATCGAGCGCCCTTTACAAAAGCTAGCTTCGTAGATACAAACCATTATACGCTCTATATGCTGGATAAATAGTTACTATATCTGTAGTGTTTGGCTGAGACAGGGTCATCACTGCAATATTTCAAGCCTGAAGTATGCCCTTGCAACAAGTGCCTCTGGAACTTTCGACATTTACCAAAATTATTTTCCACAACGCACACTAGACGTCAACACTTCCCAAAACAATCCAGTCTTGAACTTCGCCTTCACATAAAACCAACTTGAAAACCCCACTATCCCATCCAAGGCCATGGTTGTGTAGGTTTCCGGCATCAACATCTTCAATGCCAAGATAGTCGCTGATTCTCGTTTTGATTGTTAGCCACAATGCATTGTCAATGGGCCAAATATTGCTATATACTAGGGATATATGTGGCTCGTACTCTTTCTCTGCCCATTCGACCGCCTTGTACCTGGCCCGTCTTTGAATTTCAGTGGTATCAAATTCCTTAATTGTAGTTTGTGACAATTCCCTGCTATGCTTTCTCAGAGGTCTTCGCCGTACTGTATTTCCATGATTATCAGTGGTGTACAATTGTGGGTTCTGCTTTTGATTCTCTGCTTCAATGTCAGCTGGCGCTATGACAAATAATTCTCTCATAATTTGCGCAAACAGAATCAAATTGGGATCCTTAACCACTTCAAAATATAGCTTTTGAAAGTACTTCCTTTGACTGTTAACATTTCCTATAGTCACAAGCTTGGCATGATTTTTGGGTAACGATTGCAAAGCCACAGCACAAGCTGACAAAACTTTATCAACGTCATCCTTTGTTTTCGACGGATCATCGAGATTGATGCTGACATTGGTGGTAATGGTTATATGTGGTTCAAACTTGGGTGGCAGTCCAGGAAACAATGTGTTTATGGAACTACTCAATGTTGTCAATTTATCATGGATTTGAGAGTTTTGTCTCGGACAAAACCATAATGCAACACCTAATCCTTGAAGTGTTAGTTAGCAGAGGTCTCAGGTTACATCGAGTGTTAGTGGTACACATACCCATGGCGACTTGATCCTTCAGAGAGGTCTGGACTTTATTCGACACAAAATTTTAATGCAACCTAAATTTAGTCTCTATAAAAAAAAGGAATTATTGTTATTCTAAATCAAAATCTAATATTTGCTACTTAATACGTCGGCACCCTCAATTGCAGCAGAATCAACAAACCAACTAATTTCGGTTCCAGATGTGATGTCGGTAACCAACTTGGAAGGTAACTTACTTTCAGAATCGTTAAAGATTTCTTTCAAAATAGGTGCTTTTCCTGACCCTTGAGCTACAAATGCGATTGCAGTTGCACTCTCCAAGACTGGGAATGTAATTGTGATTCTTCTTGGAGGTGGTTTTGGTGAGTCATTTATATAGGAAACTAACTGGGCCCTTTCGTGGAGAAGTTTATGCCCTGGGAATAACGAACAAGTGTGTCCATCCGGACCACATCCCAACAATATGACATCCAACTTGTGAGGTAAATGAGCAGCATATCTCTTGGCAATTTCTTTATCCTTTTCAATATCGGCACCTTCTATTTGTCCGTTGTTACCTGTTAATAGCGATTCATCTATAGTGTATATTTTTGGTTTTGTTGAAGAAGCAAGATTCGAAAGAACCATTTCATTGAAAAGGCCATAATTGGAGTCCTCGTGATTCAATGGAACAAGTCTTTCATCGCTGAAATACACCTCCCATTTGTCCCATTGCACTTCTGCACCTATGTCCTTATTATCAATCAATGCCTCTTTCAAAACTTTACCTAGGGAGCCTCCTGAAATTGCAATTTTAAATGATCCGTTTGCTTTAATAGCTTCATTCTGATGTTTAACAATGTACTTTCCAACGGCGTTTGCAAGATCAGCCTGCTCGGCATAGGAATAAACTTCGGCGGTCATTTTGATAATGTATGTTTCTAAAAGAGATGCGATTTTACAGAGAAGCAATTTTACATTTGACGGATTATTTATCACCAACAACTTTTTTTTTCTCCGACAGCTTTTTAACACAAAAACTGAATCCTCTAGTCTAAATAATGGGAATACTCGGCACTATCCTTTATCTTGTTGTTCATAAATTTTTCCAATTTGTTGGCATTCTTGAAATACGTTGTAGACTCACTGTTATAAGATCGACAGTTTTTGAAAATCAACCTTGCATCGTACAAAAATTGGTCAAATGATTCATATTTATCGTTTTCCAATTTCAGTTCCATTGTAGATAAATCCATGGGCTCTTTAATGACATCATAATAGTCTGGAACTTCATCCTTGTTGACAGGAACAGCAAATGGCCAAGCAGAAGGATGGTTTTGCATTTCTGAAAAAAGTGTAACCATGAAATTGTAATGCGGGCCCCTTTTTGGCTTTTGCGCTAACTTATCCATCTCCTCCAGCCATCCCGCTTCGGCCAACCCGGGTATATCCTTATAATCAAGTGTCACATTTTTGTTTGTTTTGAATATTTGGAGCCCCGGTCGCACAATATTAGACTTTGACCGCAGCCTGATTTTCCTTTCAATTGCCGCTTTTTGTAAAAGAAGTATCTTTCCCAGGTCAAGATATCTAAGGATCGACGGGAGCATCGAACATTGCATTAAAGTTCCACCTTCATAATCCTTAATGTAGCCCATCCACACCGACTTATCAAGCGTGATCTCTTTCGTGAAACCTTGCTTTTTAAAGTAACCAATGGCATAATTGTCAGCATAAGTTAAAAAATACTTGATCGGTGATGTTGCTCTAACATAGTCTTTTAAATGATTCATCAAATGGGCACCATAACCGCGAACTTGCTCAGTGGAGGAGATTGCACAAAACACAATCTCAGCAAATTCTCTATTATTGAAAGGTCTGTATGTTATACCACCGACTACTGTGAGCGGCTTTCGTACAACAGCCATGGACAAGTGTGAACGATCGTAAACTAATCGCGAAATATATTCACGTGGCATTTTTGGCAACTGCTTTTGGAAAATGTTTTTGAGACCTGTCAAAACTATTAGACTGTCCTTTGTATTGTCGTTGTTCACCACTCTAAACTCAATCTTGCCTTCTTTTTCCTCAATAACTGAGGGTCGCTCTTTGAATGTGTAGATTTCTCCATCAAAATTAAAGTTCGTTATTCGTTTTCGCTCTTCTTCTGCCTCGTCATCATCATCATCATCATCATCATCGTCATCGTCATCGTCATCGCCGTCGCCATCATCATCGTTGTCCTCACCAGCGCCATCGTCATCATCATTCGACTGTTCATTGTCGTTAGCATCCTCTACTTTAACTTCATCGTTCTTCGCTGTCTCGGCTACTTTCTTATCCACAACAGGTGTCGTCTCCTTTGACTCTAGCTTTATCTTTTTATTCAATGGTGTGTCATCTTCACTCTCATCATCTTCCACCTTTATAGTTCTTTTTCTATCAACCATGTCTGAATAAAGTTGATTGTTGATATATACAATTGTCGAAAAATCAAAAACAGAAACACTTGTTTATATGCACTCTTAACGCAAAATGCGCTCCCCATTTGAGATGACATAAAAAAAAAAGAAGAGAAAAGGAATCATTATTCAGCAATAAGCTATATATTCTTCTCATCAATCATGTCAAATTACACCCAATTAACTCCAAGTGATACAGCTTCTGGCCCTGTTGCAACTGTCCTTTGTTGCAACTGTGGTGTTCCTATGGACGGTTCACAGGGGCTTGTTATGTGTTATGATTGTATAAAGTTGAACGTTGATATAACTGAAGGTATCCCCAGGGAGGCAAATGTTTCGTTCTGCAGAAATTGTGAGAGATTTTTACAACCTCCAGGGCAGTGGATTAGAGCTCAACTTGAATCAAGAGAGCTTCTTGCACTCTGTCTCAGACGTTTGAAAGGTTTGAACAAGGTAAGATTGGTGGATGCATCATTTATTTGGACAGAACCACATTCACGAAGAATTAGAGTTAAACTCACTGTTCAAGGTGAAGCCATGGCCAATACTATAGTCCAGCAGACATTTGAAGTTGAATATGTTGTCATTGCAATGCAGTGTCCCGACTGTGCAAAGTCATACACTACAAACACATGGAGGGCGACCGTTCAAATAAGGCAAAAAGTTCCTCATAAAAGGACATTTTTGTACTTGGAGCAATTGATTTTAAAACACAATGCTCATATGGACACAGTTTCAATTCAAGAGACCAAGGATGGATTGGATTTCTTTTACGCACAAAAGAATCATGCAGCAAAAATGGTTGACTTTTTGACTTCGGTTGCACCTGTGAAAGTGAAAAAATCCGAGGAGCTTGTTAGTACTGATATACACTCGGGCTCTTCCAGTTACAAATTTTCCTTCTCCATTGAAATCGCCCCGATTTGTCGTGACGATTTGGTGGTATTACCAAAGAAATTGGCACACTCGATGGGAAATATTTCACGGTTGGTATTATGTAACAAAGTTAATAATGCCATGCAATTTGTTGATTTCAGTACGTTGCAAACAGCCGACCTATCGTCTCAAGTGTATTGGAGATCACCATTCCCTTCCTTATTAGATGCAACCCAACTAGTCGAGTTTATTGTTTTGGATGTTGAGCCCACTGGTGACATCAAAGGAAAATACGTTTTGGCGGATATTGAAGTTAGCCGAGCCAGTGACTTCGGGTCTAATGACCAAACGTTTTATGTGAGGTCGCATTTGGGCGCTATTTTGCATCCCGGAGATTCGTGTCTTGGATATTATTTAACAAACTCAAATTTGAATTCCGAGCTTTGGGATACATTGGATACTGATAATACACCAGAGGTGGTTATAGTCAAGAAGCACTATGCAAGAAAATCAAAGAAATCAAAGAATAGAAAGTGGAAGTTGAAGAGAATGGCTAAGGAACACAACGATATTATCGCAAATGATGATTCAAGACAAGCCAGACAAGAACAAGAAAAGGCCGAAAGAGACTATGAATTGTTCTTGCAAGAATTGGAAGAAGATGAAGAATTGAGACAAACAATCAATATGTATAAAGCTGATGAAGGGCAACCGCAAAAGAACGATGACGACATTGATGAAGAAGATGAAGACGATGCTCCAAGAATTGCCATTGACGAGTTGCTTGATGAACTTGATGAAATGACATTACAAGATACGCCGATGAATGAATAGGTGGAGTAAATAAATAGTGTGGTTTTTTGTAGCGCGCAATTTAATGTTGATTAGAGATTTACCCTTAAAGGTTTCGTTTCCTTCCGTGACGTCCATATGCCACATCCAAAATATTCACCAACTCAGTCGTTTGTAGACTCTTCCTTCTTTACGAAATTAGCTGAGCTAAAGCTAGATAAGTTCAAGTTAGATTCATCAAGTCAGCTAATATGTGGCTTCCAATTGAAAGCTCAACATTTAAACAAATTTAATGACACTCCGATCGTGCATTTAGAGGATGACAGTTTTGCCAGTGAAGTGCCAGCTAGAGAGGACAGCTTAACAATCAAAGGAGAATTGATTAATGTCAACACCATTGAGGAGTACAAGGAAAAGAATAAACAAGAGCTATTGAAGGATTGGGGGCAACAACTAAAGGAGAAAATATTAAAGGCAAAGACATTTGATGTTGAAACCTTCAACTATTTCTATGTATGGAGCTACTCGGATTTGAAAAAATACAAGTTTTATTATTGGATGGCATTCCCAATATTGGGTAGTGAATGGACCCTCGAAGGAGAAGAACAAGTGAATCCAGAGACAAACGAATTGCTCAAACAAAATGCCGTATCCACGAGTGGTCAATTCCTTCAACTTGATAATGGTAAACTCTTTGACACAGCTGATGTCGAGAAATCTCATACGTTTGTATATTACGATTCTTGTGTCACCTTGGAGCACAAACCTTCGATTCAGGTTAAGAACTATCTATACTACCTAGCTCAACAAGGTTTTCGAAAGATTGACTTGGTGGTGTATAGAAAAGAAGGTTCATTCAAGTGGACTCTTTCTCTTTCGACAGTTCCGGACCCGCTCAAAGTCACTGGGTGGGAACGTACCAGTCAGGGGAAATTGAGTCCCAAAATAGCCGATTTGGGCTTGTTGATTGATCCATTGGAACTTGCAAACCAAGCAGTTGAATTGAATCTAAAGTTGATGAAATGGAGGATTGCACCGCAGCTAGATCTTGATATCATAAAAAAGCAAAAAATCCTACTCTTAGGAGCTGGAACATTGGGGAGTTACGTGGGGAGGACGTTGCTAGGTTGGGGGTTCAAAGACATAACATTTGTTGACAATGGACGTGTTTCCTACTCAAATCCTGTACGACAGCTGCTTTTCAATTTCAAAGATTGCTTCAGCGACAATGGTCAAGGAGAATTAAAAGCTCAAAAAGCTGCCGATAACCTAAAAACCGTATACCCAGGCGTTTCCGCAAAGGGTGTACGTTTGGAAGTGCCCATGATTGGGCATCCTGTTACTGATGAAGAAAAGCAGAGGGCCTCCTATGAGCTTTTGGACACTTTGATCTCACAGAATGATGTGATCTTTTTATTGATGGATTCCAGAGAGTCAAGGTGGCTTCCCACTGTTATTGGAGCTGCCAAAGACAAGATTGTGATTAATGCAGCATTAGGGTTTGATAGTTACTTGGTCATGAGACACGGTAGTCCCTCGCAACTGAAAGCAGATCGTCTAGGCTGCTACTTTTGCAATGATGTTGTCGCACCAGATGACAGTCTAAGTGATCGTACCTTAGATCAAATGTGTACCGTAACACGACCTGGCGGAGCATTGATGGCGTCCTCCTTGGCAGTAGAGTTGTTAGTGTCAATTTTGCAACAACCTGAAAAACATAGAGCAAGACATGGCGATGTCACAACTTTTGGGGCTATACCGCATCAGATACGGGGGTTTTTACACAACTTTTCACAAGCTAGTTTGTATGCACCTGGATATGTACATTGTTCTGCTTGTTCCGAAAAAGTTGTAACCGAGTACAATGACCACAAATGGGAATTTGTAAAGAGGTGCCTCAATGAGCAAGGATACTTGGAGGAGCTTTGTGGGTTGAAAAAGGTGCAAGAAGAAGCAGAGTTGGCGATTGCAGCTATGAATATTCTGGATGTTGAAGATGATGAAGATCTGGAATGGATTGAATAGCGTTTGATTTTGTGTAATGAGTAAACTGTGTATTGTACGCGAGAAGAACAAAATTAGAAAAATCAAAACATTCAAACAACTGTAAACAAAGTAAAGAGAGATTCCTTCATACCAACAACCGTATGAATCAGTATACTCCTTCACAAATTAACCGACTACAAGAGGGTCCAAGAATTTTTGAATTTAATCAAAGGAATCAAAAAAATCAAGAAGGAGTTTCTTTTTCATCACTTGACCCTCATTCAAGTCAGGACTTCACAATGTATAAACAACAAGAAAAATCATCCAGTCCTCAACCAACTTATGATGCTGTACAATTAATGGAGTTTGATTTGGATAACGCTGATCCGTGTGGTACTCAAATGTCATGTATTGTGTCTGAACTTCCATTGGTGCAAAAGTTACCGGCTCCTTTGCTTCTGGAAATCGATGATATAAATATACAACAGGCATTGATAATTAAAGATATATTATTCGCTCTCTTAGGATACGAAGGTCACTACATTCAATATGGCAAAACATATAATAAGTCTTCGAAAAGTGCCAAAATTCGAGGAATTGACTTCAAAATTGCAAAAAATTTGGATGTCAGTTTGAAAACAGTCACCAAAAGGATAATACGAATTGGTAAGCATTTTAGTGGATTAAATTCATTCATTGAATACTATAATGATGCGGCTTATGGGAAATTAGTGCAAGCCTTTTGTCACAGCATAGCTGAATTCTTTAAGCTGTACATCGACGTGCTCGTTTCTTTAGAGCGTGAATTTCAATACAATTCCACATTCAACATAAATGCACTCGAGCAAGTTCTCTACCAAGAAATAGCCAACAAGATGTCCCACATGTACTCCATTGCCATAGAGATACATCAATTGAATGAAGAGAGATGCAGCCTACCGAAAGAGGAGTCGACCACCACAAAACTACATCGTCTAGAAACAGACATGTATACAGAGAAAATGAGAGTTTGTAAAGGTGGGCTTGTTTTAAAGATTATTCAAGAAAGAATCTCCGCTTTCAAAGGCGATGCTATATCATACAGCTTCTTGTCTGCACTTTATGATGAAGTGAGTGTTGACTATGTACAGATGTTGAACCACTGGCTTGCTGAAGGATCCATTGAGGATCCATTCGACGAGTTTATGATCCAGGTTGCCAAAATACCCAAGGGACTACAGTCCTTTTTCCAAACGAGAAGTGATTTTTATTGGAATGAGCTATTTTTGTTTAAAGAGGATGGGTTACTTGATCAATTCCTTGACACAAAAATTCAAAACAAGATTATAAACACGGGAAAATTTTTGAGCATGTTTAAAACGTGTACTAACTTGCATGATTTTCAATATTTGGGTGAAACTTTGGAGTGTGTAAAAAGTCTCAATGCTCCAGATTTGGAGCTCAAGATTGATTTATTCTTTGCTCGAGCAAACAAGATGCTATTGAAACTATTGTTTGAAGGTTACCGGTTCCCCAGGTTGGTGGAAGCGTTTCAAACACTTTTCTTGTTTGATAAATCTTTCACTATAGATTCATTTATTGATGACGCATTTCAAGATTTGAAACGAAACAAGTATAGAATATCAACACTGAAAATTCTGAGACAATATGACGAGCATGTAACATCATCGTTGGATTCAGAAAGAAAGAGCAACCCATTTGCTGTCAGTGTGGTAGAACTTAGCCAGCGATTTACAATCACGATTGAAAATTTCTTTAAAGCCACAGAGGAATTGATGGCAAGAAAGGAGTCAGATCTAACACATTATGATCTTCGAGAATTGCTTAAAGAGCACAATAGTACTGGGGAACTAAGGAACGAGGATGAGGAGGGTCTCGAAAAGAGGCTGAGTGATAGCGTTGAGGATATCACGTTTTTGAGTGTGGATTTGACTGTTCCACTACAATTCCCACTAAATTTTGTCTTGAATAGACAAATATCATACCAATATGAAACCTTGTTCAAGTTTTTATTTATGCTAAAATTTGTAACCAAACAGATCGAAAACAATTGGCAAGATATCAATACGTCCAGAATATGGACAGAAATGTCGTTTCCTCAAAGAATACAGAAATGGATCTTGAGATGCAGGATGTTGCAATCACGGATCTTAACATTTGTGACTCATGTACAATCCTATGTAATGTACGATGTGATTGAGAGTAACTACGACCAGATTCATCATATGTTGAATGAGTACATGGACCAGTTATCTAGTGCAAACATGGGCTCGGATGTTACTAGTAAAGAGGAGCAAGCACTCAACAATAAACTACTGAGCAACTATGGAATGAATTCCATATTTGATAAAAGGATCAATTCACGCAAGACAACAACAACTGATGCAAGTTTATCAGTCAATGATTTGAAAGTAAAGTTAGAGACATATACAACTGTTGCACTTAGCGACTCCTTGCTAACTCGTCCCGAGACGTTACTGTGTGTCAAGGAAATGTTTTATTTTATTATCCTGTTTCAATCTTACACTATCCAAATGAAGAAAATGTTGGTACTTGTTCATCCTGAGTTGTTTGAAACATTTTCGAAAGAGTTTCCGGGAAAGTTCAATAAACCGATGGATGGTGAGCTGGTGCAAAAACGGCTTGACTACATGGATGAAAGTTTTCTCCTTCGTTATCAAAAATTCGGGGAGCTACTTGCATACTTTCTTTCTACGATTAAACGAGTTGGCGAGAAGGAGAATAGAAAATTGCTCGAGTTGAGTGATAGATTGGAGCTGTGTTTCCCTGAATGATTGAGTGCATTGAAAATTCTAAATGATATATATCTTAGCTCATCAAGGTATCTTCATCCGTAGCTTGTTCATTCAAAACCTTTATAATTGCGTCCGTTTTCTCGTCACTGTATATTTTAAACCCTTCTGATTCTGTAACACTGGCCAATTGTGCATTTTTGCAATCCAATTTTTCTTCCATAACTTGTTTCAAAATCTTCAACGCCAACAACTCTGCATCTTTCAAACTCAAACTCTTGTGGTATTCATTGTTCAACTCAGCTTGAGCACCTTCACTTCCAGAGCCGATTGCCTTGGCATCGTATCTGTAAAAGGTTCCCGATGGCTCGGCATGGTATAATTGAGGACCTTTTTCCTTATCAAATCCTGCAATCAATAAAGCAACACCAAACGGTCTCGACATCAATCTCTTTTCACCATCGGCACCTTCCCCAAACCTCAATGACAAATCGCAAACACTTTGGGTTAAGCTTTCAACACCAATGTTTTCATCATAATACAAATTGTGTGTCAAACTGGATACACGAGCGTGATCAATCAACGATCTAGCATCTGCAGTCAATCCACTCATGGCACATCCTATATGATGATCTATTTCGACAATCTTTTCAATAGACGAAGATTCAAGTAGAGATGAGGTGACACGTTTTTCAACTCCTAATATGACACCTTCACTGGTCTGGATACCAATTGCAGTTGATCCTAATTTAATGGCCTCGAGAGAATATTCAACTTGGAAAAGTCTTCCTTCTGGTGAAAAGGTGGATACACCTCTATCGTATTCACTTCGAGTTAAGAACATGTCTTTGGGTAAGGGATGTAATTGTTTTTTGTTGGCAATTGGTTTATGGAAATGGATGGTAACTACTCAATTGTGTTGGTGGCGATAATTCGCTTTGAATTTTTTATGTCTCTTTTTTTCACGCTACACACTACCAACAGAACCGATTCCAAAGCTACGACATAATCAAAAATTATTCCTTCTGTTTCTTGTTTTATTCATTCTCTATATATGGACACATCTCTCCTTCACTCTAAGCCTTCTTTGGGACCAATTCTACAATCTTTTCAGCAGCTGGATCCAAGTCTTCAAAGGCATACAATTTCAAACCAGAATTTTCAATCAATTCCTTAGCTTCAGCCATGTTGGTACCTTGTAATCTAACAACAACTGGGATATCCAAGTTGAAGTTCTTCGTTGCGGCAATCAAACCCTTGGCAACGTAGTCACATCTAACAATACCACCAAAGATATTTACAAGAATACCATTGACGTTTTTGTCAGACAAAATCAATTCAAAAGCTTTCTCGATGGTTTCTGGAGTAGCAGTACCACCACAGTCCAAGAAATTGGCTGGTTCACCACCGTACAACTTGATGATATCCATAGTAGCCATAGCCAAACCAGCACCGTTGACAATGTTGGCAATGTTACCGTCCAATTTGATAAAGTTCAAACCATATTTACTTGCTTCGGCTTCTTGTGGGTCTTCTTGAGTTGGGTCTCTCCATGAAAAGACTTCTTGTTGACGGAAAGCGGCATTATCGTCGAAACCCAATTTGGCATCCATAGCCAAAACTTTGTGGTCTGGGGTTTCTGACAATGGGTTGATTTCAACTTGGGTACAGTCACGGTCAATAAAACACTTGTACAATCCTTGGATAGTCTTGGCAGCTTCTGGAATGGCATCCTTTGTGAATCCCAACAGGGATGCAATTTCGGTAGCCAATTTATCGGAAACACCTTCTTCCAATGGAACTGGGAAGGTCTTGATTGCGGATGGATCCTTAGCGGCAACACCTTCAATGTCCATACCACCTTGAGAAGAAGCAACAATAACTGGGGTTTGCTTAGCTCTGTCCATCAAAATAGCAACGTATGCTTCAGATTGAGCGTCTCTTCTCTCAACAATATAGACAGCAGTGACTTCTTTACCTTTGGCACCGGTTTGCTTAGTGATCAATTTGTGACCCAACATTTGACTAGCCAAATCTTTAGCTTCTTCTGGTGATGAGATCAACTTGACACCACCTTGTAAACCAGAGTCAAAGTGGCCTTTACCACGACCTCCGGTCAATGCTTGTGCCTTGATGACCAATTCATCAGTTCCCAATTTTTTGGCAGCATCAAATGCACCCTCGGCAGTTGTTGCAGGATAACCTCTTGGAATTGGAACACCGTATTCGCTCAATAAAGCAGCAGAACGGTATTCATGTAACGACAAGAATCTTTTTTGTTGGGCAATTGACTAAAAAGAAAAAGCATTTTGTTAGTATTTTATGAAATCCCGGAACATATCGCATATCGGTTGGAAGAAGGACGAAAAAAAAAAAAAAAAATTCGCCAATATTTGAAAGCTCGGCATTAAAAGGGTCAACGTGGACAAGCAAGAAGCTATTGATACTCTCAAAGAAGCTCCGTTCTTGTAAGGGGCATGGAATTAACATCTAATGGGAAATTGTAGTTGCAATCATGATGTAAAAAAAGACCCCCCTTCCACTTTGTATACCCCTCTTCCCGATTCAACTTTGATAGCAAATGCAATTGGACTGATTTATCTTCAACCGTAGCTGAACAAGTAGACTCAATTGGTGATAACATACCCTTGAAAAACGAGCAATAGATCTTGACAACATTGTGAATGATTGGTAATCCTGACTTATAGAATAGATATATATATATATATGATCAGTTTTTGATGAAAAGACAAAACTTGTTTAAAAGACGTTCAACAATTTTTTTTGTTTTTTTTTCTTTCTTCAATTTCCGAGAAAGAACAAAATTCTGGCTGAAATTGGTTGTTGGGAGCGTTTTCTATTTTCTGTCTGTCTCTATTTTTGTGTTGCCCCTCTTTTGTTGATTTCAATCTTGAGCAAGAGACACCTAACCCAACTAATCAAATCACGAAGGATGGATAATAGATTGACACCTTGAGAGCTCTATAGTTGTAATCTGACTAAACTAAAACCCGCTCAATTTCTTGTGCTCAGCGAGTGGTAAAAGCAATACGTGCGAATGAATTGACATGATTCCTCCAAGAAAGAGAGTCACACTTTGAATCATCGGATCTGCAACAGGCACATCTGCAACAGGTACATCAAGACTCATCTGCAGCAACTCAGTATTAACTGCAAGTGAGAAGCCACCAAATGTTTTCATGTCTGCAAGCATGCCAAAAGTGCATGAATCCTGCATATACACCAAACTCATCAGACGAAAAATTGTGCCTGGTTTTTGAAAAACATTGACCCTTCCCCTTAGAACCATTGCGACCAGACCCCACGAATGCATATGCCGAAACATTCAAGAATAAAGCCAGTATATGACCTGGACTCGTCTGAGGATGAAGCATACTATCAACAGCTGAGTGTTCCAAACCGCTCAAGAAAACACAAGGATCTTCATCAAGAGGATGATGAGTTGGCCACCATCTCTTTTGGTACATTACGTGATGCCCAATCAAAATTACAGAATGAAAAGGTTAGTCGAAAGAATGAAATCGATTCCGACGGGTTTTTTGAGGAATCGGATTCAGATTCTGGCCCAGAAGAAACCAACACAAACTCTCATAAAAAGAGAAGCAAACATGCCCCAGCCGAAGCATCAAGTAAGAAACCAGTGTCCAGAATCAGAGACATTCAGGGTCTACCTTCAAGAAAACTGCAAACTTTACATACTGATATACGATTTGATGCCGCTTATGGAAAAGCAGACATAACCCAAACTAGAAAGAACTATGCCTTTTTAGATGAGTATCGAAAGCAAGAGATTCAAAATATGGAACAAATTTTAAAAGACAAGAAATCAAAGTTGGATGAGGACCAAAAGGAGGAAATCAAACTAAAGCTTCAATCGTTGAAATCAAGAATGGACACGTTAAAGAATCATGACTTGGAAACACAAATTTTAAAAGAATACAAGAAGAAGCAATATCTAGATGTCAAAGAGGGCAAATCGAGCCAGCCATACTTTTTAAAGCGTGGTGACAAGAGAAAGATTCTACAGAAAGCCAAATACGATAGCATGAAACCTAAACAAAGAGAGAAGGCCATGGAAAGAAAGAGAAAGAAGAGATTAGGAAAGGAGTTCAGGCAATTGGAGTTCAGATCTCGTAATGTATAGGGATTGTATAGCTTAAGAACTGTTTTTATTGTCGGGTGTGGTAAAGAAAACATATAAAATCTATAAGGCAAAGATTGACTTTGAAAGTTTGTTGAAAACCAAAATTAAAACATTTGAAGAAAACTATTGACAAGTGATTAATCGAGTGCAATTATTGACAGCACTTTGAAAAATTCAATACAAATTTTTGCATTAATCTACTGATTTCTTCTTGTTCTCGTGGGCAAGCCAATCCTCATAACTACCAACGTAGTTTCCTCTCTTTTTGTATCCAAATGTATTGGCCAATTCTTCAGCTGCAGTAGATCTAACACCTCCAAGACAATAAAATACCAACTCTTTGTTCTTGTCTGGTTTATCAAACCCAAAGTTATCAAGGAAATCATCTTCAGACAAGTCCAAAGCACCTGGACTACTCTTGAATGGAAGATTGATTGCTCCCGGGATATGGCCATCGTCATATTCAACTGGTTCTCTAACGTCAACCAAAACTGAATCAGGGTGTTTTTTTGGATTAGCAGCAATGTCTTTAACGTCATCGTATTTGTATAATTTGGCCTCTGGAGATTCTGTCAAGACGCTATAAGATCTGACATTTGTCTTGATGGAGTTGTATATGGCAGGCTTAGTAGTGTTGAATATGGTTGGCACGGTAAAGTGACGAAATGGTTGGGTCAATGCAAATGATGCTGACTGTTTTGCAAAAGCATTTCTGACGATTGGGTGAAATTGTTTGGATAATCTTGTGAGGGACATGATAATGTTTGGTATTCCTTAGGGATTCAAGTCTGATGAAAAATTAAAGTTGGGTCACTAGGTGGCAATTCAGCAATGGGATCAAATACTTTAATGGGTGTTTTCAAGGGAGTGTGTTCTTCCTGACTTTTGATTGATGACTTATCGCAATGTTTATCTTTGTTTATTGGATGAATGATAAAAATTGATGATTCAATTTTCTTTCACAGTTGGTTGAAGTTTTTTTTCTCGCACTTTGAAGCTGAGAGAGTCTTTCAGGATCACAATATCATTCTACTTGACTCACGCTTTACTACTCTCTACTCAGCCCAATACTTCAACTCTGTATATGATCTACTTTCTTACTCTACAAATCAAAGAAAACATAGATATACGTGTTGAACTATACTTGGCTAACATCTATCAATAAAAAAAAAGAAAACATCAATTCATAACATTCGTTAAAACTAGGTTGAAAAAGTTTTAATTTTGAAAAAAATTCTCCAAAAACATGGGGATCAACTAAATGCACTAAAACAATCCATCAATCTCGCCTTCTTCATTGACTTCAACATTCATGAAACCACAGTGGGTTGGTAAACCAGGAATGGTTTGAATTTCAGCCGCTAAAGCGTACAAGTAACCAGCTCCAATTGATGCTTTAACATCTCTAATGGGAAACTTGAATCCAGTTGGTACACCTTTCAAGTTTGCATCATGTGATAATGAGTATTGAGTTTTCGCAATACAAATTGGCAATTTACCAAATCCTTGCTTTGTGTACAAATCAATCTTCTTTTGCGCCTCGGGCAAGAATTCCACTTCACCAGCTCCGTACATCTCTTTAGCAATGGTTGATATTTTATCTTCAATCGATGGTTCAGTACCGTAAAGGAAATGGAAATTCTTCTCTTGTCTATTGGCAGCTTCGATAACTCCCTTGGCCAAATCAACAGCACCCTTTCCACCTTCTTCCCAGTGGTTGGAGACAATTGCATCAACAGCACCAGCTTTCAAAGCCTCCTCTTTGATCACTTCATGTTCCTTGTCGGAATCGGATGACATCTTGTTGATAGCAACAACAACTGGTAAACCATATGACTTGGCATTCTCAATATGCTTAGCCAAGTTTGAGCAACCAGCTCTTAATAACTCAACATTTTCTTGGGTGTATTCTGGAGCCAATGGTGCACCTGCTTTAACTTCCGGACCACCACCATGGACTTTCAATGCACGGACAGTGGCAACAATAACAATGACATCGGGAGCTAAGCCACTTGATCTACATTTGATGTTGATAAATCTTTCTCCACCCATTGTGAAATCAAAACCAGCTTCAGTAACAACATATCCTTCCTGTTCCTTTTTCTCTTCTGGAGTCAAATCGCTTGAGGTACCAGCCAATTTCAATGCCATTTTATCTGCTAAAATGGATGAAGCACCAATGGATATATTGGCGAATGGACCAGCATGAACGAAAACAGGAGTACCTTCCAATGTTTGCATGATATTTGGCTTGATAGCATCTTTCAATAATGCAGTCAAGGCACCGGCACATCCAATGTCCTCGCATGTTACCGGAATTCCTTGTTTTGAAGTACCAATAACCATTTTTCCTAATCTTTCCCTCATATCTTCTAAAGAGTTAGCCAATGCCAATATAGCCATACATTCAGAAGCAACGGTAATGTCAAAACCAGTAGCTCTGGTGAATCCTTTCTCTGTTGGTGCTTGACCTACTGTAATACCTCTCAAGAACCTATCATTACAATCAACAACCCTCTTCCAGGTGATCGACTCTGGATCAATGTCCAATCTGGCAAATGCAGTTATTTCTTCTGGATTCAAGTCATTTGGATCGGTCTTGTTGATCCCCAATTTCTCCAACCTTCTCAACATGGATTTAGTAAATGTTCTCTTGCCTTTCTTTTCTGGAACCAACCTTCTATACAATGGACCATCTTTTTGAGTAGCTTCGTGAAACATTCTCGTATCTATAGCAGCTGCCAACAAGTTGTTTGCCATGGTAATGGCGTGAATATCACCAGTGACATGCATATTGAATTCATCCATGGGAATAACCTGTGAATAACCTCCACCAGCAGCACCTCCTTTAATACCAAATGTGGGACCCATTGATGGTTGTCTGACATTAGCAAATACGTTTTTGTTCAAATGCGCACCCAAAGCTTGTGCTAAACCTACTGTTGTGGTTGATTTACCTTCACCCAATGGGGTTGGTGTAATCCCAGTAACAAGAACGTATTTACCATTCTTTTTATTTTGCAATCTTTTCAATATATCCAAAGAAACTTTTGCTTTGGTAAATCCAAACGGTTCCAATTCAGCATCCAAAATACCGGCTTCTTCTGCAACTTGTGTTATACGCTTTGGCTGTTGAGCACGAGAGATTTCAAAGTCTGAAGGGACTGGTTTTTTCAAATCCAACTTTAAAGGGTTGGTGAATTTTGGAGTCTCGTTATTGGCCTTGTAATGTCTCTTGGCTGCAATAACCACGTTATCTAACAAACAGGCAACAGTCATTGGACCAACTCCTCCAGGTACTGGTGTAATCAATTGAACTTTCTCTTTGGCAGTTTCATATTCAACGTCACCAACCATTCTTTGACCACTTTTTTTAGTACTGTCGGGGATGAAATTTGTGCCTACGTCAATGACAACTGAATTTGGTTTCAACCATTCGCCCTTGACATATTGTGGTTGGCCAATTGCAGCTACAACAATGTCTGCTTCGCCCAAAAAATTCTTCACTTGTTCGATAGGAGTTCTTGAGTGAACGACAGTGACACTAGCATTGGCTTTAGTGAGTAAATTGGCAACTGGTTTACCAACAATGTCGGACCTTCCCAATACAACAGCAGTTTTGCCTTCAACATCAACACCAGACACTTCCAACAAATGCATTATTCCCTTTGGTGTGCAAGGCAAAAATTTGGGCTCTCCACCTTTTTTGGATAATTCTCCAACATTGAAAGGACCAAAACCATCAACATCCTTGTCTGATAAAACCGCGTCAGTAACTTTTGACTCATCGATGTGATCGGGTAATGGTAATTGAACCAAAATTCCATCCACTTCCAAGGAATTATTCAATTTCGCAACTTCATTCAACAATTCAAACTCAGTGATGCTCTCTGGCAATTTTATGATTTCGCAGCCAATGTTTGCTTCTTCGGCAGCCTTTAATTTCATTTTGACGTAGGTTGATGAATCAGGTCTGTCTCCAACTTGAATTATAGACAAGTTGGGTTTGAAGTCGGGATGTTTCAACTGGAATTGAGCAACTTCATCGTGTATCTTTGTACGAAGATCTAAAGCAATGGACTTGCCGTCTAAAATCTGAGCAACCATGGCAACGTTTGTTGGAAAATGAGAGAAATGTTGGAAAAGAATAAACAAATGATCAAAGATGAACTCTGTTTGAAATTATTGTCTTATTAAAATTTTCATTCTGAAAAAACCCATGGAGCCGTTTGCGCGCCTATCGTTAACCATTAAAGACGAAATAATTCGCACAAAAATGGAAAGAAAAAATTACTTTTATTGTAGTTTTTTCTTATTGTGGAAATTTGATCGGTGGTTTTTGACTCCGATTTGGCTCGCATAATGCATAGAGCTTAAAGTTGGGCCCGGTTAATTAGAGTGATGGAAAGGAGGTGACCGAAACAGGACACATCTAGTCTAAGGTTGTTTATACAGAAGTAAACCGTGGGGAGGGGGGAGGGGGGCAAGACACACTCAATCAATCCACACTAAATTGTTCAATACATTCTATAGGTATGCACTTCACTGGGTATCGCTTGTTTATGGCATTGAGAATCGTTCCAGGTCCCAAATTGAGTACAGTGTTCACGCCAGATGCTGACAACTTGTTCATTGATTTAATCCATTGAACTGGCTCGTAATTGGCATTCAATGTTTTCTCAACTGTTGACATTGCGTCAGTCGAAACTTCTCCATCGAGGTTGGAAATGATTGGTATCTTTTGAGGTCTGATTTTGCCCTTCACTGTTGATTTCAACTCTGGAACGATTTCCTTTAACATCGTATTATGGAAAGGGATGGATACTGGTAACTTTTCTGCTTTCAACAACATCCTTTTGTCTTGCTTTCTCAAAACTCCAACAAATATATCAAGCTTATCGAGTTCACCTGAGATCACCACTTGGTATTTTGAGTTTACATTTCCTAAAACGTTGTGCTCAGTTGCAAGATCAATTACCTCATTCACATGTTCGGGTCTTATTATCAACGCAATCATTCCAAACTGCTTGTGTGACTTACGAACCATCTCTTCCATCAATCTACCTCTTTCCCTGACTATCTTCACTGCCGTCAGTAGATCAAAAACACCGCTTAATGTCAATGCTGTGTACTCTCCAAGCGAGTGTCCAAGGAGAAACTGTGTATTCTTCAACAAATCGACATCGTAAACCTTTTCAAAAGCTTTGAGGGTAACGTAAGTGGAAGCAAGGATCGCCGGTTGAGCATTCGATGTCCGCTGTAGCCAATTACGTGTTTCTTCTTCACTCACATTTCTTTGAAATAGATGTTGGGAGAAGTTGTAACCCAATGCAAAGTCAACTTCCTCCAAGTACGGCTGGAATAAGTGACGATACCTTTTATTTTCCTCAAGCAACCCATTTCGTATTATACCTTGGCCGGGACATGTGATAGCATACTTTTTGATATTGTTCAACAACTGTTGGTTCATGATTAAGCAGCAGGGATTTGAATCTTTCGGGTGGCTACAATTTTCTGGCCAGTGAGCCTTTTGCGCGAAAAGCACATCTCAATACACATTTTACAAACTCATTCGACATTAGGTAAACGAAAGCGTTTGGAGCTCCAAAAAAAGAGAAGCAGAATCAGTGGAGGGGTTGTAGTACCGCCCCCAATGCTCAATAATAGTATACACTGTACTCAGTTTACTCAGTTTACTCAGTTTACTCAGTTTGCTCAGTTTGCTTGTCGTGCCCCAAAAACACAATGTAATTTCACGGCCCTATACAATACATTGGGACGTGACGTGGATTTGGGTATACTCGGAATGAAGGAAAAGAACGGGAGCATCACTTGCTACCCGAAACTTTTCCAAATACTTTTTAACTGTGAGAGGGGGAGAGAGAGAGAGAAAGAGAGACGCGATCACTATAAAAGCTTAATTATTTTTTTCGCGTTTTCGTTGTTGTTGTTTACGTTTATTTTCGTTTCCTTTGTTTCTCTCTCCACATCAAATATAATCATTGGTGTGCGTGTGTGTGTGTGTGTGTGTGTGTGTGTGAATAAGTGCGTGTGTGCGTCTCCTTTGCTTTTGCTCTGCCCTAAATTTCAAATAGTTTGTCGCGCTGGACACGTAGTCACGCCACGAGCAAGTAAACGAAAATTATTGTTTTCTCGCATTACACGCAGGGAGTCGTTTAGATTTTTTTTTGCTTTCGTCTTTGGAGCGAGAAAAATATCTTTAAAACCTCGTCAATTTCCTCCTTTCGACGAAACGGGGAGGAAAAAAAAAGTCTCTCGCCCTCTCTTTTCTACTACCCCCCCTCGTTTCTCCCACTAACACGGTACTACCAATAGGTCGAAGAGACATACATACAATTAGTACACAACCAAAGGATCAAAGGACCAAAGCAACCGATTGTCAAACAACCAATTGTCAAGAAATATTTACATTGAAAGCAATTACTACAAACAAGCAATGTCTGAGTTGAAAGCTAGTAAGGACGCGTTGATTGCATCCCTTTTCGAATTGTCAAAAGCTGCTCAAGAGGCTGCTAATAGCGCTGTTGACTTTTATAAAGTTGCTACTGGAGGCAACGAGGATATCACATCAGAACAATTACAAGGCATCCAAGAGGCAATGAAGCTTGCCGTTGATACTACTCATGGTGTCAAGCACAACTTGGATGGTGCGGCCAATGGCGATAAGAAAAAGAGAAAAGTGGAAAGGGATCCAAATGCACCAAAGAAGCCATTGACGATGTTTTTCGCTTTCAGTTTCCATTTGCGCAAGATGATTGCCGAGGAGAGAAAGAAGAAAGGATTGCCCAACCTCGGTGCAATTGATTTGAACCAATTGGTCAAGGACCGTTGGGACAATATCTCCGATGAGGAGAAAGCCAAATGGAAGCACAAATACGAAGAGGAAATGAAACTTTACAATGTCGAAAAGGCCAAATATGAACAAAGCTTGAAGGATGGGACAAACTACAAGCGTCCAGAACATCCATACGCTAGTGGATATGAAGAGACTGAAACGCCCGTGATTGAAGAAGTTGTTGAAGAGGAAGAGGCGGATGTTCCAGCACCAACCTTATCTCAAGAAGAGTTGAAAAAGAAGAAAAGAAAACAAGAAAAGAAAGAGAAGAAGAAGAAGTTGGCAGCTAGCTCCCCATGAGAGAACCCAAAGAACAATCAAGTATGTTTCAGTATTTTTCAGTATTTTCCCCCCCTTTTTTTCTTCCTTTATGTATTAGTCGTCTATATTTCAATGTAATAATAATAATAATAAGCAAAGCAAGTTGTTACAAACCTTTTTTTCACTTTTTCTTCATCTTTTGCTTATCAATATGAGCTCTCAATACCTTTTGTCTATCACGAAGAGATAACTTTTGTTTCCCTTGAACTGCCTTTTTATGAATCATCATGACAAAATTCTTCTTTCTAGCTTTTTCTTTATTTGTAGTGGAATGAGGTGCATCACGCTTACCCTTTCTAGATCCAAACTTGCCACGATCCTCTTTCCCTTCCTTGGCTTGGGCAATCCTCTCTTCTCTCAATTGCTTGTATTTGACTTTGCCCACTAATGAAGTGGAGTCTACCGCGTCTTCATTGGTAATGCCCATCAATTTGGCCACACCAGCTTCGGTTCTCAACTCCTCCAACTTGGCAAAATCAGCAGGGGTAAGAATTCGACTCGAAAGGATTTCATTCATGGCAGAAGCATTGTTTGTGGATGCGCCAGCAGAGCTGTCCTCGAGTTTGGCCCTCTTGGTCGGCCTCTCATCATCATCACCGCCTTCAGTAGAATCTTCGTCTACTTCTTCTTTCTCCTCGTCGGACGACAATTCTAAATCTGAAACATCATCTTCTTTTCCTTTACTAGCCTCATCTTCACTATCAGAAATATCGATCTCCTTATCAGATTCAACCAGGATCCATTCCCCTTCAACATCACTTCCATCTTCCTCCTCGTCAACTTCCCAATTAGCATCCTCCTCTTCGTTATCAGCATTTGTTTGTCCTTGCTCTTGTTTCCATTTGGCCAATAACTCCAATCCTGGAATAGACGTGACGTTATTCTCCACACCATATTGTGGTTTCGATTTGCCCTTGTCTCCTTTTTGCAATTCCATGCTTGCAACTTTACCCCTATCCTTCCTGGCCAACATTTCCGGTGCCACTTCTCTATACAATGAAATCAATGATCTTGCAGCCATCATCACCGCTTTTGATTTCGATCCCTTATACTCGACCAAATCTTGCAACAATGGAGCTTCAATTGCCAAAGGAGCACGGGATAGTATTTCTCTGATTGTATTGATTCCCGCCGATGCAACTTCAGCAGCAACACCATCACTGACAAATTCGTCGGCAATTTTACGCACCACTAGTTCGATATTTTCTGGAGGAACCAAATCATGTGAAGCTTGAGCCGATGCTGCCATAATTTGGGTCACGTTTCTTTGCTTTGGGGTGAGATACTTTAAAAAGAATGAGTAGATACCCAACACAATCAACTTGTGAGTACCAATCAATCTTGATACCAAGTTCATAAACAAAATCTTTTGATCCAAGTCAAACTTGTTTGAGTTTTTTGAACTCAAATGATTATCAAACAATTGCTCAGCAAAACCTTGAGGATCACGTAAAAGATGTATTGCTGAAAAGTTTAAATAGGTGGCCGAATGCTTGGTGCTATTTTTCTTTTTTATTTGTTTCACCGCCTGTTCCAATTTTTTCCCTCTTTTCGATGATTTCTTGTTCACCTCCATCTTGTGCTTTAATGCACCCATATCAAACCCTTCTTCATCGCTTGAGTCCTCAAAGTTCTCCTCTCTTTCTTTATCGGCACCAAGAAAGAACCTTGCCCCAGCAATGGCGACTTTAACATCGGGATGCAACGCTGCTTGTGTCATGATCTCAACTGCTCTTGAATCATCCCAAATACCTCTTCTCCACAATTCTCTCGTCAATTTAGTGGCCCATAAACCTTGAGCATCCTTTTGTTCAAGCAAATTGAAGAGCAAAGCTTGTGTAGATCTGTTTAGTCGTTGGTTTTTGGCTCCTGTATTGACAGACTTCAATAGTGAAATCAATGTAGAATAAATCTGACGTCTCATTTGCTTTACATGTTGGCCAGCTTGGACCTGGCCAGATGCGTATGCTGTCAACAATGGAAAAATAGTCTGTATCAAACTTTCCGCAGTGATAATATCCTTATTTCTCAACATTGTTAAACATTGTATAATCTTTTCTCTCAACTCCGGTGCCAAATCGCGATGGTTATCAAGCAAGATAGTTTTCAATTCTTTGGGGAAATTCTTTGTTTCTTTAGGGTAGCAGTTACAAACTGCCGATAAGAATCCGACAAGTTCAATAAACTCGGTGGTTGAGTTTGAATCAGCTCCTGTGGGATTCTCCAAGTACAAGTCTCTCAAGGATTCATAATGCGATAACTGTTGTAGAAACTCCTCATGGTATGATTCAGGATCTCTTCTGACAACATTCTGCAATAATATAATGTTGGTTGGAAGTATAGCCGCTCTTCTTTGTTTCCCCATGATGATAATGATGCTGCTGTGTAAAGAAGAACGATTGCAAAGGTTTTTCTCAAATTTGTGCGATGAGGGAAATTTTGAAAAGAGATTAAAAAATAAAATGGGTTGACACAAAAGCACGGCATACACTTTCCAATTCATAATTCTATAACAATATATCTACCTCAAAACTTTTCACCAAATAGCCCTTGCAAAGACTCGTAATTGATTTTCCTCGACACCGATGTTTTTGAGAAATACATTTTTGCACTATCACCGGCACTTTTGGGTGCTCCATCTTCATCCAAAATTATATCTCCAATCTCTTTTTGAATCTCAGGTGGCACCGACGACCGTTGTCTTTTTCGACGATTGGCACCAGAGGTTGCAGAGGTGTTTCCCGTAAGCTCGTCAGCTTCTTGTTTCAACCGCTTGCGTTCTTGTTCTACCATGTAGTCATGGTTGAGACCTGTCCAAATTCTTTCCTTCATGGCCACTTCTTCAGGTGTCATTTGACTCTCCTCTACGACTGCATCATCATCGTCTGAGTTCAATTCGGTTTCAGACGAAACAAGCTTAAGCACATCCTCAGTGGTTGGTAAGTTCTTAACCAAGTTTCTTGGCCAGTTCATGTTCCAAATTCGATCTAAATCATCCTCCTCGATTTTCTCCTTGGCTAACTCGTGTGGGGTTTTGTATAGCGATTGTTCTAATTTGTTTCGCTTGGACTTTAAAATTCTCTCTATTTGTTCATTGATCAACTCTTTGTTGATTGTAATGTCACTCATTATCGTATTCATGAGTATTTGCTTTTGCTGTTCATCTTTGGAAAGATCACCTAGATATTGAATTTTTTCATCCTCTGTCATACTTTCCAAGTCATTGAAAGTTTCCTGTTGCCGCCTTTGTAAAGTGCGTGCTATTCTCAATTCGTTTTTCCGATTTTTTTCAAATGAAGGTGGATTGGCACTTTCAACCTCTTCATCATCACGGAAACTTTTCACCGACAACTGCGCGGCCTTGGTTTTTTTGAATTCGTTCAACCTTCTTTGTAATGTTTCTTGTCCGACATGTGATATTGCCACAATTTCTGAATGACTTCTTCTAAAATTATTCATTCTCGCAGCAAGCAAAACACATGCACCTGCAACACCTGCTGGCCGCCTTCCTTCATGGATCCAGTCTGCTGACATTCTTTGAGCAAGTTTTGTTGCATCTCTAGCAACTTTTGTCGCTTTCTCCTTGAAATCCAACTTTTCGACAAAATGTTGTATAAATAAAGAAGGGTCTGCCAATGGCAACGAGGTTATGTGTAAAGCTTTCACCATTTTCAAAAATGTGGCACCCAAAGAGTACACCGAGATCTGCAATCTCGAACTGAAATCGATCAACATATGCGGTGTCTTTTCCTTACGACACGCTACATAAAGGCATGTGGCTAAGACGTTATTTGAACGTCTTCCTTGGACAAAGTTCATAGTCAACGCAAGTTTAAACCATTCCCCGGCAGCTTCGGCAATGAAGTCTGGAATCCTTAAAGCCGCTGCTATTCTCCTAATCTTTCGTTTCCCATTGGTTATTGTTTGTTCTCTACTTTCCATTGCATTCTGTCTTCCACCTGCAAAAGTTGCCCTTGCCTGATCCGCTCCAACCATAGCACCCTGGACCATGGCTGCACCACTAGAAGATTCACCAAACTGGACCTCAGAAACAATAGGGTTCTCTTCGAGAACAGTACCACATCGAAGACATGACACATCGCCTGCTGCTGTGTATCTATTAACGTCAAACTGTGTGTGTCCACAGTTGACACATTTTTGTTGTTTTTGCACCCTCACACTCATTTCGAAAGACAATAGCTATGCCTGGTCAAAAACTTAGTATTTATTGGGGTATAACGATTTGTTTATGGTTTAAGAAAGGAATCTCCTTCACCAAGAAGAAGAAAGAAAAAAATTAGTGCAAAAGCTTCCTTGGGGGTGTTTGTGTTATAAACGACATCAGCAATGGCAGGTGAAAACATAGCAGATAGCACATCCGATGATACGAGTGAGATTGAAGTAAGGCCCTATAGCCAGGTAGATACTGGTACGTCGAGCGGCTCTCAAAGGGTTGGCTTGGACTCATCTCAACCTACCTCACGTAGGCTGCTCACGCGTGCCACCACAATTGACGACGAGGAAAATGCTCGTGTTCTGCCACATTTCCCATACCCACTTGTTATGAAAGTAGTCAGTTCAGAACCTAGAGATGTTCTACAATCAGAGAGGACTTTTCTTACGTTCACTCGGTTTGCAACAGCATTGTTCTTCACGGCTTTAGGGATAATCTTGAATTTCAAGTTTGATACTTCTGGCGATGACGCTGCTAAATCGCCAGATGAAGAGGATCAAAAACACAATTTTAATCATACAAAGTTTTCAGTGGCTGTTTCGTATATTTTGTTGGTGTTGTCGCTATTTGTGTTAGTAGTCAGTGGATCGAGTTATTACATTACAATCAATCGATATGCACAACACAAGATTGCTACTTATAACTTCAATAATCTACCTACAGCTGCGTGCATCACTGGTGTAATTATCACATTGATTGTGATTAATGTGACGCTAATTGTTGAAGGATTTTTAGAAACGAAATAGATGCCTGTTTATTTATTAAATTTGGACTTTTTCAGTTTCTTGGACTGACTAGGCTCTTCTTTTGAATGTTTCCGTTTGTTGATCTTTCTCCTTTCTCCAAACCCTTCTTTGTCCATTTCCAGCATTGATTCTCTCTTGGCGGTTGTCATTGCACCCAATGAATCTTTGATAACCTTGTCATCATTGATCTCTTCCAACAATTCCATTTTCTTGTTAATTCTCTCCTCGATGCTCTGAATCCGCTCTATATCTTTCTCGCTAATGATGCTTATCGCGTCACCTTTTCTACCAGCTCTTGCTGTTCTACCAACCCTGTGAATGAAATCATCAGGATCGGCTGGTATATCGAAGTTCACCACAAGTTCCACAGTGGGGATGTCTAAACCTCTTGAAGCGACATCAGTGGCAATTAGAATCCTTGCGGCACCAGCTTTGAATCTATGTAGCGAGTTTGTTCTCTCGGATTGAGGCATTTCCGAATGTAATGATGCCACTCTAAAATCCAATTTTCTCAATGCTCGTCTCAAAACTTCAGCAGTGATTGTCCTGTTGACAAATACAACCGCGGTGGATTCTTTGTATTTGGGTAAAAGTAAAATGCTATGTAGATAGGCCTCTTTCACGTATGAGGGCACAAACACGTACTCAATCAGTAAAGTCGACGGAATGGCAACCTTGTCAACTGTGTCCACTTCATGCATAAATACTGGGAGTTTCCCCGCTGAACGAGGCTTTTCCTTCAATGCTTTAACTGAATCGGTTATAGTGGCTGTGAATAGCAACGTCTGTCTTCTGTCACTACTGGGTAATACTGAAAAACACCTTTCCAAATCACTACTAAAACTATTGCTCAATAAGCGATCTGCTTCATCCAAAACCAAGTATCGCACTCTTCTTAATCCACTAATAGTCTCTTCACCGCTGTTCAAAATATGATCAGCCAATCTCCCTGGCGTGGCGATAACGAAATGTGGTTTCTTTTGCAATTCCAAAGCCTGCTTGACAAAATCCTCACCTCCAACCACAACACAAACTTTTATATTCATTTGTGCTCCTAAAGCGGTATACTGCTCTGCGATTTGCAACGCCAATTCCCTAGTTGGGGTGAGCACTAGTCCAAATATGCCGTAGGGATCTTCTGACCATTGTGTTAACATAGGTGCTGCAAACGCAATAGTTTTACCGGAACCAGTCTTGGCTCCTCCAATACAATCTTGACCTTTGAGTATAGCCGGTATACATGCGGCTTGAATCGATGTAGGTTTGTGGATTTTCATTGCTACTAGTGATTCACTGAGCCATCTTGCGACTCCGAGATCTTGAAACGGTTGTGATGACATGGGGTATGATGCTGTGGTTAGAGATGATCATCGCATATGAAAAAGATACGCAAAAAAAAAGAACAAACGAAAAGTTTGTTTTAGAAAATCAGGCTTTTGCGAAAAATGGATCCATAGGGCTTTCATCAGCACCCAACTATTAATAGAGCATAGTATTGTCAGTGATTGAGTTGTTGACTTGCTAGCGGAGATACAAATATGAACCTGTCGTTACACACAATGTTGGTCAGGCTGTCGCGTCGATCGATCTTCACATCCTCAAATATACGAAATACTTTTCAATCACCAGTTTCATCATTTGCACCCAACTATGCATTTCACGACACGTTTCCTGACACTTCAGGTAAAGATGTGGTTTCACAGACTATAGTCAATCCAGCTGATGAAACACAGGTGATCAAAATATCCCAAATACTTGACCACCAGACAACTTCAACAACGAAACGCAACGCACCCAAACCAAGAAATATCGTCAGTATAGCAGACTACTTTTCGGGCAATTCTCATCATTTACACCACGTATTTTACTCAAACCTAATACATGCAAAGACCAAAAAAGCAGCAAAAGTGGAAAATAAGAAATTCATTGATTTGAAAATTATAAAACTAACTAGTGGGTCTGGAGGTAATGGGGCAGTTTCATTTTTCCGTGATAACCTAACAACTGCTGGTCCTCCTGATGGTGGTGATGGTGGAAGTGGTGGAAATATATATATAAACGTTGTTGACCGAAACTTAAACTCATTGCACTATTTGCAAAAAAGATATGTTGCTAAACTGGGTTCTCCGGGTAAAGGCGGCCAATTGGACGGTAAAAACGGTGACGATGTGATTATTGATATTCCATTGGGAACCGTAATTCGATGGATACCTGATCCAACGATATTCAAAAAACACATATCCAGAAAGGAGGGAGATTCTTTAAGAAATGTGTATATGGAACTTGATTTGGATATTGGTTATAATAAAAACAATGTTCAATTGAAACGTTATGGATATAATCCAGGTCAAGGGTGGATTTTCAAAGAACACGACGAAGAGTATTACCAACTGCGAGACTTTTTTCAAGAATTGAATGATAAAGTCACAAAGTATGATGAAGAAGTTGAATTTGAAGAGCACCAACAAGATCAGTTCCCCATTCTCGGAATGGATTGTGATAAGGTTACCACAAAGCCTTTACTTCTTTTACACGGAGGTAAAGGAGGATTGGGAAACATGCATTTCCTAACATCAAGTGTACGTAATCCGCGGTTTTGTAAAATTGGACGACCGGGAATCACGGCTCATTTCTTACTTGAATTGAAGCTCATTGCTGATTTAGGGTTAGTTGGATTGCCCAATGCTGGGAAATCAAGTTTACTACGCGCTATATCTCGAGCCAAGCCTAGAGTTGGACATTGGGAATTCACAACATTACAACCAACAATAGGTACTATTCAGCATCGCATTGATTCGGACCCATTCACGGTTGCTGATATTCCAGGAATAATCAAAGGTGCATCAGAAAATAAAGGTATGGGACTAGATTTCCTTCGTCATATTGAACGCTCAGGCGGATTGGCTTTCGTTGTTTCGTTGGAATCTACTGATCCAGTTAAAGATTTGCAAACATTGACTAATGAAGTGGGTGTCAAACGGATGAAGGACAAAAAAGTATTGGTGGTAGCAACAAAAGCAGATTTGAGTAACAAAGGAGAAAACTATCAAGCATTGAAACAATTTATTGAAGCGGAGCACAAGTCATGGAAAATTGCTCCAGTTTGTGCTCCTAGAGGAGAAAACATTGATCGATGTTTGGAGTTGATGAGCGAAGTTGCTCGCAAAAAGTGACCAAAATATAACAATGTAAATAGACGACCATGACGATAGGTTTAAGGCTAATGAATCGATGTGTAAGTTTGTCCACCGCAATATTACCAAGAATTCATTTTTGTAGTCAAGTTTAATCAATCATAAGCCACAATTTAATATAGTGCACCCGCCCCAATTTAAGCGAAAGAACATTTTAACCCATATTGCATAATATGTCAAAACTTAACAAACGAAAACAAAACCTAGAGCCGAGTTATAGTCGATGTGTGATATTGTATAGCCTTTGGCAAAGCATACACAACTGACGTTGTTTTAAAGTTGTTGTAAGGTGATGATATTGCAAAAAGTCGACACCAACCCAAAAGTTGTGCTTTTACGTAGCAAGCGTCCACTGTGTATTGGTAAAGTAGAATGGGTCACATAACAGGAACTTACAAACAATAGCAATTTAGCAATATAGAGCCGCAATTTCTACTATTGATATTATCACGGAGTTCCAGACTCTAATTTCCGTTTTCCAATCGTAATTTTATTTCATTTTACGATACTTTGTGGCGTATTAAAAAAAAAAAAAAAAAGGTTTTAAATGTTCAAATGGGGTTTTTATTATCCATGCATTGGAAGCAACAACTGCAGCGTCTAGATCCACGCATCGGAACTCAGTGCATTCCTTGGCATAAGTGGGCAGTATATTCTCTACCTCCAGTAGATTTTAGAATGTGAATTGTCTCATAAGCCACATCCGAGCCACTTTTTATACACATTGGTGAAACCGTGGAGTGGGGATTTTGGGGTTTGGAAAAAGCAACTTGTGTTCTTTTCCCTCTGCTTCCCATGAATTGAAGGGAAATATTATTACACAAACAATGCAAAAATGAGCCGAGTTATTATAGAATTTTTCTCAACAAAATATGTTTTGTTGGAGAGTCTTTTTCTATTGTTCTTGTCAAATTTTTTCTTTTTCGTTTTTGTATTCGTTGTGGAAAATTACAAAAATATTTTGCAGATGGCATTTTGTTTTTCTTTTTTGTTTTTTTGTTTTTTCTAGAAATGGAAGGAAAGAAGCAATTGTACTTTTTGCATTGTTTAGATGGTTTCTAGTACATGTTATTTGGTTTTCGATGGTTACTTTGCCACGGTTACACAAACCAGCACCTGCCGCCTTTATGAAAGTGTTCGTGGCTGGAATAGGTGCAAGCTACTAGAAGGCGGATAAGCTAGCAAAAACCCAAGTCAAATTCGAGTGGAGAGGACAGCATTTTGGGACCCGGAAATCCGTGAAAGTTGTGCTTTACATTTGGAATGCAGCGAGAACAAGTTTTCTCTGTAGTTTTTACCTCCTCAATCCACACTAGTGTGATCTGCTTTGGAACTATCTAAGCACAATAGGTTTCAAGTAATTCCTACTGCAATGCTTTACATAAGTTACCGTCAGTAAAAGATTATTAATATGCAGAGGGTAACTTCACTCCAAGGCGGGGCGTCATCAAAAAGTTACAATAAAGACCCTTTTTTGTGCTCCTAATGGAAAGAAATGAATATATATGCAGTACACACTAATTCTAAAAAGTTTATAGTCTTTTCCATAGTCTATTTTAATAAGGCACACATGCTTTAACAATTCACAAAACCACTTCCAACAATAAACGAAAGTTTAATGTTGGAAGAAGAAGATGAAGTAAGTGGAATTGTGTTTTTTGTATAAAACGAAAGCATTATTCGTTAAATTAAAAATTTCATTTCCTTTATCTTTTATATGAATGTTTGTTTGATTCACCGACTTCAATCATATGAGGTTTTAACATTCACTAAAACAGACAAATATCTTACCATTAGCATATCCATCAAACAGGAGTAAGAATTGCCCAAACAAATATTGCTCCGCCTTGTGCTTTCCTTTAACAATCGTGTCTAATAACAGCTTCATTTAACATCTTGCATCCACAATATGAATCCTGTCGGTTCTTCTTCTTCTTCACCACTGCTGATATCATTACCAAATACTCCATCCAAATCCTTGGCAAACAGTTGGCACAGCACATCAGACTACTTTTCAATCAAGCCCCAATTATCACTAGAGATCAATACTTTACAAGATCTACTGTCAAACAAAAGCAATCGTGGCAGCCATAATGGCCACGAAGCTGACTCAGAACAAGAAGCAGATAATGATGATGATGATGACGATGCGGAAAGCGTTGACGTGAGTGACGTGATGGAAACTTTTGATAATATTTCAATACAAGGTGAAGACGACGTGTACTATAGTCCTATAACGCCATTTGATAGCTCAGCCATACCGTCCAAGTCAAACTCCCTAATAAGAAAGAGCTCGATCTTACGCCCCAGTGCTCGGGATATACAACAAGTGGAGTCAATAATTGAATCCATTGAAGCAAAAGAACAAACACAATTAACCATAAAATCTGAATCAGCATCGTCAAAGTTCCACTTGTCGATGCCAAATTTAAATCCATACAAGTTTCTTATAGTTGACGACAACATAATCAATCTCAAAATACTTAACCGTATTTTACTCAAACTATATCCTAAAGCTGCCATAATTCAGATACTGGATTCAACGAAAGTTGAACAGATTGTTTCTGAACAATCATTTGATTCCATCTTTATTGACATTGAAATGCCACATGTGTCAGGAATAGATATTGCACAATTTGTACGCAAGGACCCACAATTTGATACCACTAGTTTAATTGCAGTGACAACAAGAAATACTCCTCAAGATTTACAATTGTTTAAACAAGTTGGTATTGATTATACTTTTGGCAAGCCTTTAAACTATAAATTGGACTTTATGGCAGAGACAATTGATGGAATCATGATGCTGAGGAAAAATCACACCAATCCACAAAGTAGGAATCTATCTACTTCATCTAAAGCTACGTGCTCAACTGCAGCAACTGTATCTACTGCTACAACTGCAACCACAGCAACAACAACGGTTGATTTTATGGATTTAACTGCTGTACATTCAGTTAGTTCCATTTCATCTACTGACTCTTATACCCTTTTCGAATCTAAGAAAGAGGTCACTCATGGACTATTAGTCGATTAGTTTGATTGATGATTGTTGCTTTGCTATTCAAGACATCTTTGATTGCATCTGATCAAGATGATCCAACTTTCGATTCTTTCCATTTTACATTCAGCTTTTTTCATTACTTCAATTGTTGCATATTGTTTATTTTTACGTTTCATTTCATGACATTTTGATGATTTCCAGAGTATTATTATTTATTTGATGACTTTATTTTACGAAGGGGGAGGGATATAATATAGGAGGGTTTTAATTTTATAGAAGTTTCACGCATTTATTATAAGCTTTTCATACGCTAGATAATATAAAAGGGACTGCCATAATAGTAAATAATTAGTTATTTTCTTCTTCACCCTGGCAGCTGCCATCGGTATATGAAAGTTTAACTCCGTCCTTTTTATTAATACTTGTCACAAAGTTAGAATTCCAAGTCGATGCCATTTAAGCGCAACGCATAGAAGAGCTAGTCTGTTTGTATCCACTTTTTTCTTTGTGTGCTCTTCACTTTTTGAGATTTGCTCTATTGAGGCGGGATCGACGTTTACCTCTTCTGATTTACGAAATCGTCGTGTAAGTTGTTCACAAATCCTTAAGGAAAACCCCCATGCCAAGCAAAGTCAGAAGAGCTCCACAATTGTGGATGATCTGTAACTTTAACACGTGGGTGTATTGAAAACCTGACAATCTGGCTCGAAAACGGCCAAATAAGAAGTGTGTCTCTTGTATGAAGAGGTCGTGTTTGTTACATGAAGAGGAGAGGTCGTGCTTTTTTGAAAAGGAAAAATTTTCATTGTTTAAGTTACACATGTTACTTCTTTTTGTGCAACAAACTCGAAAAAAAGACAGGATATGCCCGCCTTAGATCACTAGGTGATGTCGAAAACATTGCGTCGGGGTCAAATGTTTACCGAAGCCGCGGAAAGGAAAGCCGCCGAACCCGATATATTTATGAAGATACAGGGACCTTAAACAAAGCAGGATCATATTGTTCACAACTTATATGCTCAACTGTTGAAAATTCAACAATGGTGAACATTGCAAATTGGGGTGTATTGATCAAGCATGGCGTATGCATCATGCGCATAATAAACTCAGTACAATAATTTCGAAACGAATACTCCACAAGACACTGAAAATTTTCGTATGCTACTGTATTTGTTTCGTATCCAGGGATGTGATGTGTACTACACCCAAGGAGGAAGTAGACCATCTGTAGTCAAACCAGCGTCGTTGATGTATAAGTGCAGCTGAGTTGGAAGAGAGAACTCTTTCACCGTTTATATCTAATTGTGAAAAGATAACCCTCTCCCTCAGCTTATGTACCTCTTTCAAAATGGATTAGTTAGTACCACTCATCAATGGATTTCTCTTGACCCTTGATTATTCATCGTTCATCACGAACACTGTCTTTACTTCAACTCACATGCCTCCTTTTGCAATGAACTCGAAGTGACACAAAAACCGAGAAACGTGGATCTCCGCAATTGGCAATTTCGTCAATTAAAAATCCCCTTGCAAAAATTCGTTAATTCCTTTGCAAACTACTCTTCCTCAAACGAAAGAAACACAACCATAATGGCAACATTATACACAGCAGAAACAGGTAATGGAAGAAAACCATTGATTTTGGTTAAGCTACTTAATGCACCCATCAAAATCCATCTTTTCGAGTGGCCATCAAAGGAAATCAAAAGTGAACAGTATTTGAAGTTGAATCCCAATGGATTGGTGCCAACTTTTGTCGATGGAGAAGTGGGAAGCATTTTTGAAAGTAATGCCATTTTGGAATACATTGCTGCAAAATATGATAAAGAAGGTAAATTCAGTTACAAAGAGCATGAAGACCTTAAATTGTACTGGCACCAAAAAGAATGGCTATACTTCCAAGCATCTCAATTTGCAGCTCATACTTTGTCCAGAGGTATTTACTATAATCAAATGAACCCCAATGACGAATTTACTAAGGAGAATGTGTTGCACAACTTCTCTAAGTTGTATGACGTCATGGAAGATCAATTGGCCAAAAATGAGTCCGGTTGGTTGATTGGCGACAAGTTTACCATCGTCGATATTGCTTTTGCAACTGGTAATCATAGACGTATTGAAGTGTTCGCAGGTACTGATTATGAAATCAGTGATTTTGATAAAAAGTATCCAAAAGTTGTGAAATGGTATGAGAATGTTTTGGCAGTTGATGGAGTCAAAGATGTACTTAAGTGAATAGCGTCGTAATGTTAAAATTGTTTTGTATCAGTTTGAATGTTATAAGCAACGTCACACTGATCACGTTACTTTTATTGCAGGGATGGTGGGAAAATTTCGGCCTAAAAATAGAATCAAAACCAACGTAATCTATCTCTTTTTCTTCTACAACACTTCTAATTCAATGAGTAACGAACAAGCGTACTACGGTAGAGGCTTCAAGAAGTCAATAGCTGATACCCACTCATGGAGAACAGTTGATAATTCCTCCAAATTCATCACATCAGTACTTGAACCCAATTTCAAAGTGTTAGATGTAGGCAGTGGTCCCGGATCTATCACCATTGATTTGGCCAAGAATTATCTCACCGCTGGTGGCTCAGTTATTGGAGTGGAGCCAACACAGGAGTTGATTGATACAGCAAACAATTTGAAAGATTCAACAGAGCCTCAACTAAACAATGTCGAATTCCAAATTGGATCTATTTACGAGTTACCATTTGAGGACAATACTTTTGATTTAGTACATTCGCATCAAGTGGTTATCCATTTACAGGATCCAGTGAAAGGATTAAAGGAACTAGCTAGGGTAACAAAACCGGGAGGCTATGTTGCCGTGAAAGATGCCGATTTGGATGCAATTATCGTATCTCCAGAGAAGTACTCAATCTTGAAGGATTACTATGTTCAAAAAGCCAAGAATGCAATCTCTACAGATACAAAAGCTGGTAGGACATTGAGAGAAAAGGCTATCAAAGCAGGATATGAACCAGAGAATATCACCACTACCCAATCTTATTGGTTGTTAGCTGACGATCATCTGAGTAAAAAACAGTGGGCAGAACTAGCTATAAATAGAATCAAGACTGGTGGGGAAATCTTGTTCACGAAAGATGCTAAGAAAAATGAGGAAATGTGCAACGAGGCAATTGCAAAATGGCAAGAGTGGGTTGACGATAATTCGTCATTATTCAACATCTCCCACTTTGAAATTGTATATAAGAAGCCAGTAGACAAGTGAAAATGAAACTTTTTTTTTTCTTTTTTGTTTTTGAAAGCCGCGCCTAGAACTTGATTTTCAACTTCCAAAGCAGCAACAACAGCAGACGCTAATGACTGATGTTTCACCATCGTCCAAGAAAGTAGACGATTTTCTATCTAGTCTATCGCTTTTATCTCAGGAAAGAATTAAGGAGGATCGTCAAAGACAGAGAAATTTGCAGCATGATATTGACGAATTAAGATCCCGCCTGCATAGCTCCTCGCCAATAAAGGGCGAGAGCAACTACATGTCGTCTAGCAACAGATCTCTGTATCAAATTTCGGTACCCGATCTTAAATTCAATAGGTCAAGGCTTTCACAGGAAGACGATTTTGCACCTCCCTTGCCGAGAAGGCGAGATGTACAAGAGGAGGATGAACCACCTGCTTTACCTCGAAGGGCAAGAGTAGAAGAAGAAGAAACAGCACCAAGATTACCAACTCGAAAGCACCAAGACTCCATTGGATTATTACAGCCAGTGGCGAGAAAGGAAGCACCAGCGAAGCCGATGAAGCCAAAGCCAGTCACTACTAAATATGATAAGCGGCAGCTCCCCTCGTCAAATGATGTTGAGCCAAGTGGACATAGATCATTTCGAGATATAGAAAGTTTGATCAGGTCGGGAAAGGCTAGTACAAAAACTTTAGAGAGTGCATCAGCTGAGTTGCCAGATCCCAAACCAAAACCCACCAAGCCTGCATGGCTCTCCTCGTCAGTGAAACCAGTATCCAACACAAAACAAGCACCTTCCTCGTCAGACGTCACACCCGCTAAGCCAAAGCCAACTAGCTGGATAGATAGCGCCGTCAGCAAATCACCTGAATCAAAACCAAAGACAAATATCCCCCTTGTGAAGCCAACTAAACCAAAGCATTTGGAGCTACACCAAGAGCTGAAACCTAATGAACCCGAACCGGAATTTATGACCCAATTTCAGAAGTTAAAGAAGGAGAAGAAGCAACCATCTAATGATGAGATTCGGAAAACTCCCCCTGTGGTTAAACCCAAACCTATGATGAGGTCCATGAATGAGCCACCAGCTGAATTTCAAGCAAAATTTAATTCCATCACTAAGCCGTCACCAATTAAACCAACAGCAAAGACAATAAACTACGAAGAAAAAGATTCACTCGAACTCAGATCAAAGTTGAAGAAAATGACGCCTGTTAAACCAGAAAAGCCAAAATTCAAATCCTCTACATATGAGCAAAAGGATAGCGAAGAGTTGCGAATGCAATTGGAGAAGATGACCAAGAAGAAGCCTCCAAAGAAACCATTAAAGAGAGCGGCAACTGAAGAGCTCAAACCCAGTGTTACTGAATTATCCAAAGATGAAACAGTTTCTACAACTATGCGTAGTCCAGAAGATTTATCTTTTGAACATAAATTGGGTGCACTATTATCCCAAGGACCTACATTGACTAAAGCGCTGACATTTCCTCAACCTAAATCGTTAACGCCAAAGAGTAAAGTCCAGGAGTCTAGTGGTGAGACTTTGACACATGCTACAAAGAGTAGACCCAAAGGTCCAAGACGTAAGTTACCTAAAAACTTGCAGATTCCTAGTGGTGTTAAAGGTGGGAATGAGCTCACAAGCAAGGAAAAAGACTCAGCAGAACAAGAGAAGAGACAATCCGAACCCGAAGAGGATCGTTCTACGCCAGTAGTTAAGAAACCACCTCCTATCAAGCTGAAACCAAAGGAAATCAAAGTAAAGCCTAGAGTGATTAGTGGTGAGTTGTTTATTTAGCACTGTATGTACTTTGAATATTTAATTCCAATTGTCCAATTCTTCCAATATTTTATCTGTTAAAATTTTCACTGTTTTGTAAAACAAGTTTGTATGATTAGTCTTGTCCTTTATGGCTCGAAAATGTGAAAGCAAACTATCGCGTAGAACCAATTGACGCTGTGCCGTCCTCATTTCCTCGCTCGATGGTGCTTTCATCTCGATGTCGACTTGGTCGTTGTCGTTGTCATTGTTACTATTCAAAAGCTCATCCGAATCGTTATCCTTGTCAACATCGTCGTTGAATATCGACGAGAAATGGTAATCTAATGTACACGAAAAATATTCTTCGCCATTACCATTACCATTACCATTACCACCTTCAGTCTGTGTTTGTGATGTTTTGTTCAATTCTTGCTTCCAATACTCTACATCATCTTTCGTTTCTATTGAATCTAAGATCAGCATTGATACTAGCAAATTGATGAAAAGCTTACTATTCTCATCTTTTGTTTCTTGGAAAGTGTACAGTTCCCGGATCAAATAGTGTATTGTGTCTCGCTTGTTGTGCAAAAGTAAGTCAAATTGGTCGAAATTGGAAGAATATTTGACCTTTTCCCAGACATTAGAAACATCCTCAACCCCCTTTCCACGATAATGAATCACCTTTCTGATTCTGTAATCATCGACCAATTTTAATACATCATTGCCACAGATATTCAATATAGCGTAGGACATGGGGTTCGTGGATTGGCCAATGTTGGGCTTTACTAACTCCAACATCACTTCCTTGTACAATTCTGTGTCCGTGCTATCCCTTGCCATCCATTTCACAAGACAAGAAATAACGGGAAAGAGGAATGGTTGAGACAAATAATCAAGTCCATTACTCAAAATCGCATTGTTGATCTTGCCCAACTTTCTTGCCACAATTGCTTGTTTGTAAATAACTGGCATCAATTTATAAATCTGCTTGATACTCAAGCTTTTCATTAATTCGTCTGAAAGTCCATCATTTGAATCGTCAAAAAGAGCATTAATCCATTCAGTGACCAAATTGTTGTAGTTTCCAATAATTGTCAAATCATCTTCATCCTTCTCCAAAGGTGTATTATTGGTGAGATTGTCACCCAAACGGTAGAAAAAATTATTCACAAACCCCACGGAATAAGAATTGATTTCTATTTTGGACAAGTCGATTTGGAAAACTTCAATAATCAAAAGTATACTAAGCACACAAACACTGCAATATGAGTAAACGTCCTGGAAGTCATCATCCAGTCCAGTGGTGAATGTCTCAAAATCAACATAGTCTATCAAAATATGTAATAGGGACATATTTGTATGAAACAATATGATGTTGATCATCTCGATGTTACTCATGAGAGCAAGCAATATTCGATTCAATTTCTCCAATTGCTTTGTCCGTATAAATTCCCTCATACTATCCAATACAGTTTCGGTCACCTTCTCTTGTGAGCCCCTTTTTGACAACTCGGCAATGTAATCGACTAGTCCACTTTCATCAAATGAAGTCAACTCAGGGTCTGTATTTAACAAATCACGTAATCTCTTTAGATCAGGTTCTGGCTTGGGTACTAACAACTGTTTTATTTGATCAGGTACGGCCAATTGGTCACTTCCCACGTGTAACTCCGCCAATATTTGTGGTACTTTTGTCAGAATAAAATTTTTCACATTAAACAAATGAAACCCCTCGACATCAAAAGGAAACAGTTGCATTAACACCTGGGCAATATGCTCGTTCGCTTGGTTTACAACACAAGTTTTGAAGTGGCGTATGAACTTGCTGGTATCGTTGTAAAGTTGTAATTTGTTAAAGTCACGAGTTATCTGGTAAATCCAAAGTTTTCGCTTGATTTCGAGATAAGTATCGAGTTTGTTAGTCACATCAAGTGACACGCCAACCTCTGGTGTGCTTTCAAAGCTCTCGGATTCTATCAAGTTTAATTCTGCCAAATGATTCAATTGTTCTGGTGTTAGTACACCTCTCGTTGTTTGTTGCAAGTTGTATCCAGTTTTTTTAATCAATTTAAATAATTCAACAAAATCAGCAGAGTCTGTTTCCTTCATAAGACCGAGCAAATGAATCATTTCATTGACAATATCTGTTGAAGACGTGTGATTGTTCAAGTATTCAAACACGTATTTCGTAAACTCGTGATACACATAATCCCGATGGTTAAATTCCCGTCTGACCTCCTGCAAAAATCTCACCTGGATACCCTCTTCAGCTTTGCTCAAATTGGACCAAAACATGTGGCAATTGGATTGTGAGCTTACAGCCCAATCCACGAAAAGATGTATTTGTTCATCAGTCAACGATGAGTGAAATATCTGTTGGATGTCGTCATCTGTGTTTGGCGTACATAATGTCAGTAGTAGTATAAAAGATTTTTGAGGTAACTTTTTACCAATCGCCTCCTGGAGTAAGTCTAGGAGATTATGCATAGCAGAATGAAGAGCTCTATGCTGTACTATGGATTGTGGCCACACTAATAAATGATTTCCGCTTAACAGCGAAACAATGAGAAATATGGAAAATTGCGAGCCTCGCGACCGAACTTTCATTTCCTGCACACAATAGAGGGAAGTCCAAAAGTAGTAGAGGATTATAAACGGATACAACCTTTGAATATACGAAATAATATTTGATATTTGACTCTATTTAATCGAATGCCATTTGCTTTTTGATTTCAGCAATTGCCCTACCTGGGTTCAACCCTTTAGGACAGGTTCTAGCACAGTTCATAATAGTGTGACATCTATACAACGACATGGAATTTTGCAACATTGCCTTTCTCTTGGCACCAGCTTGATCTCTGGAATCAATTAACCATCTGTAAGCTTGCATCAACACGGCTGGGCCAAGGTATTGTTGTTGGTTCCACCAGTATGAAGGACACGAAGTTGAACAACAAGCACACAAAATACATTCGTATAAACCATCCAACTTGGCTCTATCAGCAATGCTTTGCAAGTTCTCCCTACCATCAGCTGGTTGGTCCTCTCTTTGCAAGTATGGCTCAATAGACTTGTATTGTTTGTAGAAATGTGTTAAATCTGGTACCAAGTCTCTGACAACAAACATGTGAGGCAAGGGATAAATCTTGGTATCTTTTGAAGTATCTGTATCTATACGACACAAGCAAGCTAAAGTATTTCTACCACCAATGTTCATGGCACATGACCCACAAATACCTTCACGGCAAGATCTTCTAAAAGTAAGGGTGGCATCCTCTTCGTTTTTGATTTTCAAAAGAGCATCCAAAACCATGGGACCACACTTGTTCAAATCAACTTCGTACTCCTTCATCTTGGGTTGTACTTCTGGAGTATCGGGGTTCCATCTATAAATTTGAAATTTCTTGAGTCTTGGGGTTTTTTCCTCAGCAACGGTGGCTAAACCTCTAACTGATCTACGAAGACAGGATCTGAACATGATATGACGGGTGAATAAATAATAGTATGACTATGGGAACAAGTAGGTCCTTGAAGTTTTCAAAAGGTAGGTTGAAGTTTTCGTTTTTTCCTATTTTTTTTCTTCTTTAGTTTGTCTTTATTAGTGTGTGCACTTTAGTGTGCGTAAAGTTCCGGGTCATACAAAAAAAAATAAAAAATAAAAGTGAGTGTAAGAGTGTTACAAATTCCTGTTTTTCTATTGGCTGTTGAATACACGCGCATACAAATGATGTGGTATAAATGTATGAATCAAGTACATACTATGTGGGCCACAGATTATAGGGAGAATACTGCGAATGAATTATCTTTGATTGACAACATTCTGTCTTGTCATGGCTCTTTGCGGGGTGGTGTATTCCTTTGTCATCGGTCAAGGACAATCCCCACAGTAAAAGCTGACAGGAGAAAATCTGGGGTAGTAAAATTAAAGCGTTATGAATGACTCAACTGTACACACAAATTAAACAAGATACAATGGCACATCTGCTCACGCTTTGAGTGTTTATGTGGACAATGTTTGAGAATCGCTGCACGGAAGCAGGGTATTCAAACTAGATGATCACATTTTGCAAGAAGTGAAAATCTCTCTCAAGTGAGCATTAGAATTGAGTTATACAAATGACCGGGAATGTACCAAAGCAAGTATTTATGAATGAAAAGCCAGCACATCCTCTTCTTGGGTAAAAACTGTGGTCCGTTGAGCTATTTAATGCTCTGAACCATTTGTAAACAACCCGTGCTGTGCGATAGATTTGCTTTTTTACTAGGCCGCCAGACGATGTCTTGTAGAGCCCATCTGTAAGAGTCTAACCCGTGGATTTGAGGCCGATCTCTCGTTCGCTTTGTATAGGGTGCAATTGAAAGGAGCCAAAAATTAGTAGCTTTTTGCAGCCTACTACCAAAAAAGCAGTCCTAATATGTCAATAATAGACTATGTATATATTTAAACCCAAAGAGTCCCTTCCGTTTTGACTTTGTGAAGTTTATATCAGTTAACCTTCTGAAGAATCGCACCAGCAATCAACAACCAATAGGCTGTTTGCACAAAGTTGGTGCAAAAAAAGTACCACTCATCGAAAATTATCTGATACGAAACATCTCAATACATTTAAATCATCCTCGAAAGTTGGACAAGCACCAGCTGAGCTATCTGATTGAGAGAGAGCAGCAGTGAATGCAAGATTGTTAACTTTAATTATTGATGCAAAACTTCACTCCTGATAACTAGTCATACGTATTTCACGTGTAAGACACGTGAATGTAAACCAACTGATTTCTAGAGAAGCAAAACTTTTCAACAAATCGAGCCAGTAGCTCAATTGAGTTCCTATAATTCAGTGGTTTAGAATGCCAGATTGCAAATCTGTTTGTCCCTGGTTCGAATCCGGGTAGGAACTTTCTTTTTTTTTATCTATTTTATAATTCGCCCTTACCAAGATATAAAGTACAAGTCTAGTCTCAAATCATTATATGGGCAGGGGGGAGGATATTCACAACGCGTTAACAGTGAGTCCGAATTACACCACTCACATACCTTAGTCAATTTTTTTAACCAGATCTTGGATGAAACTGGGTAGCGCTCCATCATCTCATCTTGCAACTAAAAAAAAAAAATTGAAAAACTCCAAAACCACATCGCCTAAAGGGAATCCACATTAAGTCATAATGGGGAAGACATCTAAGCAGACCAAAAAGTTTCAAAACAAGCACTTGAAGCATACGATACAGCATCGTAAGAAGGCTCAAGATTTCAAAAAGAAAGCATCTATGAGGAAGGGGAAGGGGAAAGCGAAAGGGAATGAGGAACCATATGAAGAACCATCAAAGAATGGCTCCAGTTTAGGGGACATGTCGGTTGATGAATTCTTTGCTGGAGGTTTCGAAATGCCAGAAGGAATGGAAAAGAGTAAGAAGAAGTTGGAAGAATCGGATGATGAAGCCTCACTGTCAGATGAGTCTTCAGAAGATGAGGAGAATATGAAAAAGAATCTTGAAAATTTGGAGGAACAAGATCCTGAATTTTACAAATACTTGAAAGAAAATGATAATCAATTATTAGATTTTGAAGGAGTTAACCCATTGGAGGCCATGAGCGATGATGATGATGATGGTGATGATGAAGACGAGGAGCAAGACGAAGATGAAGAGGATGAAACCAAGAGTAAAAGCAACAAGTCACTTACGTCCACAAAGGATCCAACGAATAAGGTGGAGATTACTACTCAACTTGTGGACAAATGGAGCAAGCAGTTGGAAAAACCCACACCAAAAATCATTAGAAACATCATTATTGCTTTTAAAGCTGCTGTGAATATAAACAACGGAGAAGACTACAAATACTCTGTAGTTGACCCCAAAGCATTCACTGAATTGATGTTGATGGTTTTAAAGAAAGTTCCAATGGCCGTGCAAAAGATTGTAAAATACAAGACTAAGCAAGGAGTTAGAACTATTCCACAAAACGCTCAAGCTAGTCAAATTGGTTCAATTTTGAAAACACACGCCAGTTCGTATATCACTTTGCTCAAGGATATCACCAATACCGAGACTGCAGCTATTATTTTAGCTTCACTCTATGAAGTTATGCCTTATTATTTGTCGCATCGTCGTTTGTTGAAGCAAATCATAACTGCTGTTGCAAATGTATGGGCCAGCTCTAATGAAACTGATACCCAAATCGCTTCGTTTGCCTTCATCAACAATATTGTAAGAGAGTACCCAAAATCAATTTTGGAAACAGTGTTGAAGATTTCCTACTCATCTTTTTTGCAACATTGTAGAAAAACCAACTCACACACTATTTCAAGAATAAATTTTTGCAAAAATTCTTTGGCTGAGTTGTTCAGTGTCGATGAGACCATTGGGTACCAGATTGGGTTTGAGTATGTCAGACAACTAGCAATACATTTGAGGAATAGTGTAAATGGGAAAGGTGGGTTTGTGACCATATACAACTGGCAGTATTGTCACTCACTTGATTTCTGGTCAAGAGTTTTGTCGCTTTGCAAGGAAGACTCAACGTTGAGACAATTGATTTACCCATTGGTACAGGTAACATTAGGTGCGATCAGGTTGAACCCAACTGCTCAATTCTTCCCCTTACGATTCTACTTGATAAGGTCGCTTTTAAGATTATCCAAAACTGGCGTGTACATACCGTTGTTTCCATTATTGTATGAAATCTTGTCATCCACAGCCATCACTAAATCACCAAAACCTTCCGCATTGCAAATTGTCGATTTCGAACACAATATCAAAGTAAATCAAGCTTACTTGGGAACCAAAGTGTACCAGGATGGCTTGTGTGAGCAATTTATCGAATTGAATTCAGAATTTTTTGGATTGTATGCTAAAAGTATTGCTTTCCCTGAATTAATCACTCCGGCTGTTCTTGGATTGAAGAGATTTACTAAAAAATCAAAAAATGTCAAGTTCAACAAACAATTGAATCAGTTGATCGAGAAGCTTAATGCAAATGCTCAGTTAATTTCACGCAAGAGGTCCAATGTTGAATTTGGTCCAAGTGACAAGCGTGAAGTAAAGGATTTCCTCAATGACTTGAGTTGGGAGAAAACTCCTCTTGGACAGTACATTGTTGTTCAAAGACAACAAAAGGAAGAAAGACTTAGGTTGTTTAAAGAGGCCCAAGAGGAGGAAGAAAGGGCAAAGGAGCAGAAGAAAAAACAAGAGGAAGAAGAAGACGAGGGAGAGTATATAGAAGACGAAGAGGAGGAGTTGAACGATGAGGATATGCTGGATTAGCCGAGATCAATCAAAGGTCAGATGGCTAGTCAAAGAGGGAAGACTACAGTCACCAAAGATATGGATCAGATAACAGTTACATAAATAATAACAAAGCTGTCTCATTTAGGGATCTATTGGTATGAAATTCCCCACGATACAACTTGGGATGTTATACCTATCTCTCCTTATTGTGAAACTAAAACAACAACTTTTTCTTTTTATACCATCTTTTGTTCTCAAATTGCAACTAGTTAAAACTGCCTTTTGTCCCTTATCGAAAGCAATAGCTCCGTATTTTTCCCAAAAATTTACAGCACTCTCTTCGCTCATCAATTCATATATGGCCAACTTACCATCTTTCAAGTCATCCGTGGTGACCCCCACCAAGGAGGCAAATTCTTTATTACCACGATAAATCTCACCAGTTCTCCTCCACAAACAAGCGGGTATCGCCATAGAGGTAAACACACGATCGTAATCAAGCAACATCCTTTCAAAGCTTTCCTCAACCAAAACCAAGTCAACATCCTTTAATGTTCTCGCTATGGCACGAAATGCCGGTCGAAAAATTGATAACGGTTTCAAAATTCTTTGCCGACTAGAGATATTCATGTAGTTGTCCATGTATCTTTGTAACCGTGCATACCCCTTGGCATAATTATAAGGCTGCAACAAGCCAGCTTCTAACTTTGCTTTAATCACCTGTTTCAATCTTTCCTCAGGAGATATTTCAGTTGTTGGATCGGCTGCCGTAAGAAAAAATTTATCTCTTGCAGAGTCAGATATCACTGGCTGAGCATCTTTGGCTTGTGTTTCCAGCAGCAGCGGCGCCTGCGTTTCCCTTGGAGATTTGGGGGCATTCTCTTCAGCAACAGGTTGTTGGACAATTTCTTCAGGAAATGTTTGGTTGAATAAATTATTTGGGGAGAACGCCATGGTGTTGCCCCAGAAGGCATGATTAGGGTCATCATTGAGTGCACCGTTAACCAACTCCGGATCATCAATGATGGAAAGAAAATCATTCAAAGAGCTAAACTCACTACCTGCATGCTCCGAGTAGAATAATGGTTCCTGATTGTATGCCAATGTTTGTGACAAGACTGAATTTTTCAATGTCTTCTGCTGACCGGGATTGACTTGTATTGGAGGAGGCAATGGAGTTGAGTCTTGGGCTGTTGGAGCTGGAGCTGGGGATTGCTCTTTTGGTGTTTCCGTATTCCTCAAAGCGGCAGCTTTCCTCCGCTGTCTGGAGTTGGATGGTTCGTCATAACACAAGTGTCCGATTCCTCTCTTGATACATCGTTGGCAAGGTCTCGATTCATCACATATCATATGTGAACGCCGGCAATAAACACATGCTATTTCCAACTTTTTCTTCCTCTTTCTTCGTTCCTGCTTTTCAGGTTCCGTTTTCACCTCTATATTATCGTTTGTAACCTCCATATGGCGATGCTTGTGTTGCTTACAAGGAGAAGTGTTTTGAAAGGTCAAGAAACAAAACCAAAAAAAAAATACAAAAAATAAATGCTTTACGAAAAATGGAGTCATTAAATCTAGGTTCATTTTAGACATCAATATTAAGGATCGTGATAAATAGAAAGAACCGCTCATAAGTATGGTACAGAAGCACTCAATCGGTAGAAGTGAAAAGTATGGACCTCAAAACTACAAGAATGAAGCACGACCATACCTGAACTACATCGTTTTCACCTTTTTACCATAAACATATACTTTGTCATTTGTTTCATACTGAATCAATACTGGTACTGAGTTGTGGCCCATTGTGGTTAGAGTTGTAACAGTTCAAGATCGCCAGCGGTCTTGATATTAAAAAAGGTCTTTGGAACAGTCCTTGACTACTCATACTCCTGTAATTGAACGGACGTTGCACATCTTCTACCTCTCTGCTACTTCCTTCGGTAACACCACTTTCAATGTCCGTACTACCATAGGATACCTCATGACCGGTAAGAAGATTGTCTGTGAAAATTGTGCTATTACACAACGGACAAGTTCTTTTGAAATTAATCAACCATCTGGAAAGGCATTTTTGATGATACATGTGTTTACACTCCAAAACCAAAACTCTGGACATCAAAGGTTCGTATTTTTCCAAACATATGGAGCATTTGAATGCTCTAAAGTAATCATCCGGGGAGTTCAAAACTCTGAATTTTTGATGCATAGCACATTTGGCAAACGAAGTAGAATTGACGAGCACACCCTCATCCATCAGACGGACACACTTCTCAAAATCAGATTCTAGTATCAATTGCTCATCGCTGTATACGTAGACCGGCAAGTTGTTCACTAATTGTGTGTTGCGCTTGTTCATCTGCTTTCTTCTCACTCTTTGCCCACACAAGATCATGCAATAGATGAGGATGATCAACAATGGAGGCGACAAAACAATAGACAACAATACGTTCATCCAATCGCCAATTGGTGCCGTGCTCATTTGCAAAACTATGTCACCCGCCTCCAATGATTGGAGGAGCTTGCCATCTTCGAACGTGATAAACACAATTGGAATCCTCAAAGAACCGTCTTGATTAAAAGTGTTTGAGTACATCGTTACCAACCCCCTGTAGGGCTCATTATTTGCAATAAGAATGGCTTTTGGCTTTGCATTTGAGTCAACTATGTTCAAGACTTTACTAACAAAGTTACATTCTCCCCTAGAAACAACAAGAATCTTATTTTGATCATTCTTATTTACCGTCACATTGGAACATGCATTCTCTGATAATATCTTGTACTGATTGCTTAGTTTCCCACTCAATATTGCACTAAACGATGCATATCTGCCAATAAATTTGTGAGTGGTGAGGTTACCGTCCTTTGTGGTATTGAACTCAAACATCGCATCAATAGGAAACAAAGAATTGAAAACGCTATCGAAAGGATATCCCGGTTCACCTCCTTCAAATTGAGTGGGATTCGTAGAGGGACCCATAATAGTGGTGAACATCCTAGTTGAGCTCAATCTTTGTTTAAATTCTAGTATGGAATTTCGTGTTAAAAACAAGGTGGATTTGAAATCGAGTTGGCTCCCATACCCACAGTCAATCCAAAACACGAATAAGATTAACAACAATGAAATGGCCACAGTACGTGGTGGAATATGGAAACGCACCATATGTACAGCCAACTATGGGGTGACAGAATGGTTGTTTAACGGTAGCGGGCAGATATAGAGTTACACAGTGATTTAGTTCCCATTTTATTTTGTATTTTTTATTCCTTACTGATTTTGTGGCAATCATGTTATCTCACGTCAAAAAATAAAGAGCTTTCCCCGGATCCCCCATGCTCTACAATGACAAACGATAATAAAACATGCAAAACTTTTTATGACCTTTATACACATATATCTAAAAAACATCCCCTAATCTCAACCGCGGTGCAATATTCATCGAAAGTAATTCTTGGAACAATAATTTAGCTGCATAAGGAATTGTCATTTTTATAATGTTTTCGGCGCTTTTGCATGTCGTACACCACGAGTTGTAACCCATCAACCCACATTTGTTACAAACATCAACCTCAAAAGCATCTGAAGATATCATCAATCTTTCTAGAAGAAGCTGGGAAGCACCATAAGCGATAACACAATCTCTCTCCATTTCTCCCAATCTTAAACCACCATCTCTGGATCTACCTTCAGTTGGCTGTCTTGTCAACACGGCCCTTGGGCCCCTTGCTCTGGCATGCATCTTGTCCAACACCATGTGCTTCAATTTTTGGTAATAAATGGGACCAAAGAATATGTATGCTTGTAAACACTCTCCTGTGATCCCCGAGTACAACATATCCTTACCAGAATATGAAAACCCCTTTTCAACAAGGATTTTCGACATCTCCTCCAATTTTGATCCACCAAAACATGTACCGTACTCTAATGATCCATTCAATACACCAGCCTTTCCTGATATCAATTCAATCATCTTACCAACAGTCATACGAGATGGGAAACCATGTGGGTTCATAATGATATCCGGGGATATTCCGTCATCATTGAATGGTAAATCCTCTTGTTGCACAATAATTCCGCAAACACCTTTCTGCCCATGTCTTGATGAGAATTTATCTCCCAACTCTGGTCTTCTAGTTTGTCGAAGTAATACCTTGATCAATGCTTGGTCATTGTCGCTAACCGACATCATGACCTGATCAACATAGGAAGGCTCTGGCCCTTTGTAGAATAATGGAGCTTCTCGATGATTTTCCACTTGCTGAGGTTGCCCCAAGCTCGAGTCACCAGAGTTTGTGGGAACACATTTGTTGGCATACACTTGCCCATTTTCGATTCTACTACCAACCTCACCTAGACCGTCTGGGCCCAAGGCCCGATGTGGGAAAATGGGCTCATCATTTTCATCCACCCTCATACCGGACAAGATATCTTTAGTATGGTTTGGGTATTTTTTCAATTGCACGGTGTTTTTTCTAACAACTTGACATCTTCCAAATCCTCTGTCCAAAGAGGACTTGTTAAGCACCAAAGCATCTTCAATATCGTAGCCTGAGTAGGACATAACCGCAACAGTAGCATTTTGACCGGCTGGTAGTTTATCGTAGTTGATAAGTTCAATGGTTTTGGTTTTAACCATTGGTTGTTGTGGATAAACCATAAAGTAAAGCAAAGTATCAATCCTCCTAAACTGGTTGTAAGCAATAGCACCTATAGCTTGTTTACCCATCGCACATTGATAAGTATTTCTTGGCGATTGGTTGTGGTGTGGATAAGGAATCAAACCGGCGACAGCCCCAAGCACAGTGAATGGCTCAATCTCCAAGTGGGTCACTGTGGCATTAGGATTTTCACCAATGTCCTTTTCATACAACGCAATCAATGAGTCGTTTTCCTCATTCACATCAAGATACTCAACCAATCCCTCTTTCAAAAAGTCATCGAATTCCCACTCACCATTCAACAATTTAGTCAAATGCTTTGCTTCTACTTTAGATTTGTTGTTCTCCACAATAATCAAAGGCCGACAAATTCTTCCACCATCCGTAGCAATATGAACAGCTTGTTGGTGTGAATTAGTATAAATACTCACAAAGGCAGAAACTTTTCCAGCCCTTCTTAATCGGCGGAAATCAGTTACAAACTTCACTGGAAACCTAGTAGTGCCTAGCAAAGTACCATTGAGATAAATCCCAAAGTTTCCCTCAACGTGCAATGTAGCTGAGTCTAATCCCAAAATTGATTCACAACCAAGAGCTGTACACAACTTCTTGATGGGATTTTCTTCATCGTCGGTGGTGATATGAGTCATCAATGCTAAATTTTTGACCAAACCACAAGCCTCACCTTCAGGCGTATCAGCTGTACAAAGCATTCCAAACTGAGATGGCTGCAATGCACGAGGACCCGATACTTTTCTCGACTTTTCAAACTGTGATGAAATACGAGTCATCATCCCCAAAGCTGATATGTATGACAATCTGGATAAAACATGAGTGACACCTGCTCTTTCCATCTTGAAACGTTTCAAAGACCAATTACCCGTGGAAATTGCTCTATTGAGACCCATGGTAATGTTGTTGGAGTGAATGTTTATTGACAAGAGGGCATCAAACTCAGACGTACGGCTAGGTTTCTTTAAAATTTTGTCAATATTTGCTTTAAAGTCCGAGTTGAATTTTTTGAACAAATCCTCGAAAAGTAAGGACATTAGCTGTCCAGCAAGTTCCAACCTTTTGTTACCAACATAATCACGATCATCTACCATTTTGGGATTGTGCATGGCCATAATAACACGTCTCGCCATAACTGCCATATACAAAGCCTTTTCCCTAAATTGCAAGTCAACAACTGTCAAATGCGCAATTATGGTAGTTGCAATGGCCTCTATACCTTCTTGTAGTTGGGATAATTTGGGTGCACCAGCTCTCCTAATGGTCTTTACCCTCTTTCCCAAATAAAGTAGGGCTTGTTGCTGAGTAAACACCTCTAGTTTCGCAGCTTCCTCAAAATTGACCACAAATAAATCTTGGTAGTTGGAGTTGGACCCGCAAACAAGTTGTAAAATTTCCAAATCCGAGGTGACCCCCGCTGCCTTTAAAACAATCACAATAGGAATATCTTCACTGATGGAGTTGTGTTTGAGGTAGATTTTGTCGTTCTTGGTTATCACATATGTTTTTGATTTACGCTCATGAGTGGAAGACGTTACGGAAGCTTGAACTATACCCTTCTTCTCATCGGCTTCAACAATGATTCTATTCTTTGATAATTGTTCCTGCACCAAGATAACCTTTTCGGTACCATTGACTATAAAATATCCCCCTGGGTCGAGAGGACATTCATCAACTTGGGCCATCATTTTGTCATCCATTCCATCCAACATACATTTATTTGATCTCAACATTATCGGCATTCTCCCAATTTCCAAGTCGTAATGCCTTATGATTTTTCTCCCTCTTGTATATTCAACGTCGACATAGATTGGAGCACTATAGGTCAAATCTCGTAGCCTACATTCGTGAGGTGGTAATATCACTTCCTTGGTACCTGGTGGTGACGTAGACTTGTGGCCGACTCTTATGTCAATGTACTTTACATAGAAATCAGGATCCACATCAGACAACACTAGTGAATTTGCTTTCAAGATCTTTTTCAAGTCAACATCAACAAAGTAGTTGAAAGAATCTAGATGTTGTTTGACCAAACCCTTGATTTTTAAAAATGCAGGCAACAAATTCCACTTATCCTCAGCGGTATTAATTTCGTCAGTTAAGCGTTTACCTTTGTATTCGGGTTTGAAGAGTTCGTTGAATGCATCATCTGTAACACTCTTTGACTTTCTTGCCATGTTTTATGGGTTATAGTTAGCTGGAAAGAAGGAAGAATAATTTTTCTTTTCTGATCTCATCCCAACATCGTATAAAGAGAATACACGCTACCACTCATTCCAAACTTTCAATTAGTTTTAATGCACCCATCAGCATCAGCATCAGCATCAGCATCACCATCAAATGTCGTCGAACTTGTTCAAAAGCACAGTCAATGAGTATCTAGAGGACCTTCCCAAGCCAGTACAGCTGAAGTTGTACGAGGCACCTGCAACGTGTCTATCAATTTATCGACTCCTATCTCCCATAGCACAGTTTTATATAATGACAATGATTTTCAATGAGAAGCCCATGCCCATGAGGGATTTGACCAAGTGGTGTAAGCCACTGGCTAAGAGGATGGAGTTTGATGCATTAAAGCGTTTGGAGCTGTTACACTTGATTGAGTACGATAGTAAAGGAACCAATGTTCGATTGAATACAATTTTTCGTTCCAACTTTCGAGACTGCCTCACGGGCTCCCAGGATCCAAACGCTTTTGGAAGTATTAGTACCGATGACGATGCCGATAAAATTGAAACATCTTTTTTAGACAAGTTTGCGTCGCATGAGTGGGAAAATATTTTACATTTTATGGTAGGGACAGAGGGGACACCAACACCATCACGATCGGTCTTGAGCTTGTTAAAATTGGGTGGTCTCATGGAGGGAGAATCAGAATTGACTATAACAAATACTGGATTTCAGTTTCTCTTACAGGATGTAAATGCACAAATATGGACTTTGCTTCTACAATACCTAAATTTAACTTCGGAACTGAATATGAATCCCGTGGATGTGTTGAACTTTATTTTCATTCTTGGTTGTTTGGAATTGGGAAAAAGTTACTCAGTATTAAGTTTGAGTGAGACGCAGGTGAGTATGCTTGCTGATTTAAAGGATCTTGGACTAATATATCAAAAATCAAAGACTTCAAGTAGATTTTACCCCACCAGATTGGCAACAACGCTTACGTCAGACTCATCGGCGTTGAAAACTCCGTCTATGGCTGTTGAGCAAGCATTGGAAGAAAGTGAGGGTCAAATGATGACATCCACGAGCCGCGAATCTATCATTATTGAAACAAATTTCAAAATTTACGCATACACCAATTCCCCCTTGGAAATTGCAATTCTCAACTTGTTTGTTCAAATGAAAACAAGATTTTCTAATATGGTATGTGGTCAAATTACCCGAGAATCTATTAGAAATGCTCTTTATAATGGAATAACCTCAGATCAAATCATCAAATTCTTGGAAACACATGCTCATCCGCAAATGAAAGCGTTGGCGAAGGAGAAGTTGGACAAAAAGGTGGAGTTTGATGCCAGTCATAATATTAATACAGCTGGTGGTGCCCCACAAAGCAAAACTGATGGAACAATATCACAACATAAATTGGAGGTGATCCCACCAAACGTTGTTGATCAAATTAAACTTTGGCAATTGGAACTTGATAGGATACAAACAGTTGAAGGATACTTGTTTAAGGATTTTGCTAATCAACAGGAATACGATATGCTATCGAATTATGCTACAGAATTAGGAGTGTTGGTATGGGGAGATAAGGCTAAGCGAAAATTCTTTGTTACAAAGGATGGTATGGCGCAAGTTGCAGACTTTGCCAATCGAAAATTAAGGGGGTAAGGCATTGGTGCACCTTTTATTCTATATACAGCTATCTACATTCTAGAAAAAGAATTTAACCAGAACAGGATTCACAGTTGTTAGCATATCTTATATCGCAAGCCACTGGCGTGGTGTCATGAATATCATAAACCTCCGAATTCGGAGTTGCATAAGCAGACACTTTCCTGCTGCTCCTCCTTTGACTACCTTCAATATACTTCTTTCTCTTCAAACTCTTTTGAACTTGTTGATGCTCGGCTGAGGCCACTTCTTCCTTATCAACAGTGAATTGGATGGCTCTCGCAGCAGCTTGTGTTCGTAAGTAATACATGCCCGTTTTCAAACCTTTTTCCCAGGCATGAAAATGACAGCTGGTGAGTTTACCTATGGTTGGATTCAGCATATAAATATTCATGCTTTGCAGTTGGTCGATGAACTTTCCTCTATCTGCAGCCATATCTATGATATCCTTTTGTTTCAACTCCCAAACTGTTCGGTAAAGTTTTCTAATATCCCCAGGTATCACTGGTATATTTTGGATTGATCCACCATCTTGAATGATTTTGCTCCTTAATGCTGAATTCCAAATTCCCAAATCCACCAAATCCCTTATGAGATACTTGTTCACCACTTGAAATTCGCCTGATATCACTCGACGAGTATACAAGTTGGAGGTGTATGGTTCGAAACACTCATTGAACCCTAAGATTTGAGATGTTGAAGCAGTAGGCATGGGAGCTACTAAAAGTGAGTTTCTCAACCCATGACTCCTCACATTATCTTTTAACTGATCCCAGTCATCATAGAATTCTGGTTTTTGATTCCACATATCAAATTGCAAAATGCCTTGCGAAGCTGGAGATCCAGCAAAGGTTGAGTAAGGACCCTCAAGTATAGATAATTCAAGTGAGGCCTCTACAGCAGCATGATAGATGGTTTCAAAGATTTGCGAATTGAGTTTTTTAGCCTCTAGAGAGTCAAATGGTAACCTCAATTCGAGAAATAAATCAGCTAGACCTTGTACGCCTATAGCTATTGGTCGATTCTTTTTGTTTGATCTTTCCGCTGAGTTTACCGGGTAGCGTGTAACATCAATCACCTTGTTCAAATTCCTTGTGACGACTTTAGTCACAGAGTGCAATTTGTCGAAATCAAACTCAATGCTATCTTCTGTGGATTGAAGAAAAGAAGGGAGACCCAATGATGCCAAATTGCAAACAGCGGTTTCACTTGGAGAAGAATATTCAACAATTTCACAGCACAAGTTTGACGATTTAATTGTGCCTAGATTCGACTGATTGGTTTTCTGATTGCATGCATCTTTGTACAACATGTAGGGTCCACCCGTTTCAGTTTGTGACTCCAAAATCGCAAGCCAAAGTTTCTGAGCCTTTATTGTGGCAGACGCCAATCCTTGTGCTTCGTATTTCTCATACAACTCAATAAATTCACTTCCATATACATCACTCAACCCCGGCGCTACATCGGGAGAAAACAAAGACCAATCACCGCCGGACTTTACTCTTTGCATAAACAAATCAGGAATCCACAACCCATAAAACAAATCCCTCGTACGAAACTCTTCGTTCCCATGATTCTTTCTCATGTTTAAAATCTCAAACACATCGGCATGCCAAGGCTCCAAGTAGATAGCGAAAGCTCCTGGTCTTTTGCCTCCACCTTGGTCAACATATCGGGCAGTGTTGTTGAATACTCGTAACATGGGAACTACTCCACCTGCTCTTCCATTGGTGCTGGCTATATGCGAGCCTTGGGCCCTAATATTGTGAATATGAATTCCAATACCGCCAGAAGCTTTAGAAATTAACGCCGCTTCATGAAGCGTTTGATAGATCCCATCAATTGAATCATCCTTCATTGCTAACAAAAAGCAGGATGAAAGGTAGTTGTACGCGCATCCGGCATTATATAGTGTTGGCAGTGCATGGATGAAGTATTTTTGGGACATTAGTACGTATGTTTCCTCAACCGCTTGTATGTCATCTTGGTGAATTTCTATAGCCACTCTGAGAAACATGTATTCTGGAGTTTCAGCTATTTTGTTGCCAGTTCTCCAAAGATATGAGTTTTCCAAAGTCTTGATTCCAAAATAAGCCAACTCAATCTTTTCCGTTTTCTTTATAATTCCGTCAAACTCTTCTCTGTGTTTCATAACAATCTCATAAAAATTGTCCGACATTTGGGAATATGGCTCTCCTCGCGAGTTTGTGGTATCCTTCAATCGTTGTATGTTTTCACTGAATCTGTATGGTACTTGCAACTGTAAAAGGTGTGAAACCATTCGTCCAGCAAGTATAGCATAATCAGGGTGATGTATCACCCTACTCGCTATTACCTCAGAAGCAAAGTTGTAAATTTCATGAATCGTAATTTTATCAGGTAGGCCAGCTAGTATCGAAGTCACAATATCATCGAGTTTGATGTAGGACGTGTCAAGCCCGTGGCAAAACCTTAAAACCAATTTCATGAGGTACTCCTCATCTATATCTTCGATAATTGTTGCTGTATCGACTGTCATGTGGTACACCAGTGAATCTCGAGCCGCGTACATACTGCGAGAGTGGCTCTTAACTCACGAAAGCAAACTTTCATCTCAAAAGAAGATAGTAAAAATTTAAGACAGAAAAAAGAAATGTATTACATAACACAAATAGAGAGAGAGAGAGTCACAATATCAAACTGCATTTCATTTCCCTATCCAATTAGGCAACTAAAGACATCAAAAGTTGACACCTATTCTTTACTCATACACTAGATCATAATCTAGCTTTAAGATCCTGTACAAATCTTTCATGGTAAACTCCATGGAAAACTCTGGTTCCGTTTCACTTTCTTTGTGTAAATTATCTACAATTTCACCATCATCAGATACGACAAAACCGAGTTCAGCAAGTTGCTCCATCACTGCTGACTTGCTCTCATTGGAGATTGCCTGCAATTCCTCTGAAATCCTTTCCCATAGAGCTTCTTTTTCTTCCAACTCTTTTTGCTTTTTCTTTTCCCATTGCTGTCTTTGCCATTCTTGAAATCCACCCATTTTTTGAATTGCAATTGATCTCTCATTGAAAACGTAATTGGATGCAAGCTGTGCTACTGTACGCCAGTACTCAATCAATTTTTGAATTTTGTCACCATCTTTAACATACTTGGTTGCCTTCATTAAAGTATCCTTCTTCAACTTGTAAACACGCAACTGCTTATCTAAATTAGTTTCATATGCTTGAATAGGACTCGTAACAGTCCTCTTTTCCTCTACAATTGTAAGTATATACTCTGAATACAAGTGAAACTGTCTACACATACGTGTCAACCTTTTGGTGTGCATTATTATGTGTTGCAAAAAGTAAAAAAAAATGAGAGGGGGAATTTGATACATTATTACAAAAGTGCATGATAAACAGAATGATAAGATATCGTGTTTATACCTACACCATATCGTCAAATCTCCCGTTAAATGCATTTTGTAACCACAGTAGTAGCTTACCATAAACGAGGGTGTTTGCATTATTGTAATCAATATTGTGATCACTATCAGGGAAAATCTGCAAATCATAATTCTTGACACTTGCAGAATTGAGCTTATCCATCAACCACATGGTATTTTGTAAATGCACATTGTCATCAGCAGATCCATGCATAATGAGAAATCGGTGAATATTTTTGAAATTCTCCACATCTTGAACTCTTGCATACTTTTTATAATTCGGATTCTCACTTGGTTGATTCATATATCTCTCTGTGTATATGGAGTTATAGAATAACCAATTTGTCACAGGAGCAATGACCACTCCATATTTAAATACTCGTCCATTGTCGTATTCCAAAGTTTTCAAAGTAGTAAATCCACCATAAGACCATCCCCACAAACCAACCCGATTCTTGTTGATAAAATCATTTGCCAGCATATACTCAGAGGTAATTAACTTGACATCTCTAGGCTCCCAATAACCAATTTTATTACTAGCAAAGGCTTGAAACTGCCAGTCATTTCCTCCTGTTCCACGTGGATCAATCACTAGCACTACTGCATTCAAAGCTGCACTAGCTATCTTTAAAAAATCAATGTCGAATTTTTTCAACACATTCTGTGAGCCTGGACCACCGTATGCATGGACCAAAAGGGGATGCTTTTTCTTTGGATCGAAGTTTGGAGGTAAAATCTCCTTCACGCTAAGCGCTATATTGTACTTGAGAATTTTGATTTGCCGGTGAATCACCGTAGGGAAGTTGAATTTTTGAAACTGTTTTTGGGAAACTTCGAAATGGTTGACCATTGGATATTGGAGAATTGCCTTTTTCAAAGTTGTTACATCGTATAATGAATCATGTAATCCGGCCATATCGATTAGTCTTTGCCACGGTTGATCTGGTCCTTCATACTGAAGATTTAAAAATCTTCCATTTTGCGAGAATGAGGCAACGTAATATCCATCGACATCCAAGCTTGTGATTTCAATATACGTATCTTTTGCTAGATCGTAACCAATTAAGTGAGAGTCCATAGCACTTCTTTTATTAGTGAGAAAGTAGAGATAATTCTCGACTTCATCGTAGATCCCTTCATTAATTGCCTGATATTCCTTCAATACCCTCAGTGGTTGAATATCACTCGCCTTGTCAAATATTGCTAGATAGTTTTTCCCATCCACAACGTAATTATCCACGTAGGGACCATTTAAGCTTGTAATAGGCTTCATTTTTCCAACCCAGCCTCCGTACAAATCAGTCACATTCACCGAACCTAATAACAGCAAATTTGACGAGGCTGGAGTGTACAATTTTTTGGATAAAATTTTGCTTGTTCTGTCAGTTTCCTTCACTAAAAAGTTTTCATTGTCAATCCAGCTAGCTTGGTACACCACAAAATCTCTACCTAAACCCTCGTCTTTGTCCAGAATAGTTTCAAGTTTTTGCTCGTCAACATGGTACACATGAAGCGATACTGTAGGATTTCGAGTTCCAGGCTTGGGATATAAAAGTGAACTTTCGACTGGATACTGGTCCACTAATTGATATCTTTTCTCATTCGATTGGTCGTATTGCATTCCCACCTCAGTGTTTTGCTTGACGTAGTAATCGATATTGACATTCTTCACTTCAGTGTCATTGATTTTTGTGAAAACGAGATGCTTTGAGTTGGGCGACCACCAAATCATGCGATCCGTTGCAACCACTTCCTCCTCATAAATCCAATCGGGTTTACCATTGAATATATAGCGTGATCCATCCGTGGTGATTTGCTGTACTTTGTTATTTGATAAGTTTTGGATGTACAAGTTGTGCTCAAATGCGAATACAACGGATTTACCATCCGGAGCAAATTCAACAAAATGCAACTTCTCTAAAGCAGTAGCCAGCAATTTCGAGTTGCTATCTTGGGTATCGCTTTCACGAGGAGGTTGGATTGGTATGTATGTTGAAAGTTGAGGATTGTAAATCCAATACAAAGCAAACGACAGATGTCTCCATTGTTTTAAAGTATCAGTTTTGATAAGATGAAAATTATTGAGTTGATCAATAGGAGTAGTGGGGTTCAAAGTAATCTCCTCTATATTGAAGAAATTGTTCTGATAGGCAAATTTCTTTGTCGGTAGAAATACTGCTTCGTAGTCGCCATTAGCCTGCCTAATTAAAAACGAATGCAGAGTCGATGTCAAATAAAGTCCTCTATGTTTATTCTTTGGCAACTGTTTTGCATTCAACCAGTGAACTTCTTCCTCATAAGTTAAATAATCTCCATTTCTCCATCCGTCAAATGTTATATTTTTGAGATGTGGATCATACTTTGCCAAAGTAATGTTTCTGTCTCCCAAATGGACGTTCGTCTGCCATTTGGTATTTGATATTAGCTGCGAAGGACTTTGTTGAGAATACGCCACAATTCCAACTATCCATAAAAGCAAACAAACTACTCCAAAAATCAGGCAATACTTTAAAGGAAAACCTTGTTTTCGATACCTTCGTAAAATGGATTGATAAAATGGATCATTATTGAAATCGTCTTTTGTTTCACCTGTCCTTAATGCACAACTTTCAATATCTTCCAAAAATTCTGATGATCGAGAATCAGTCGACGACTTGGAGGGTGATCCCTCTTGGGATGCATCTCCAACAGCGCCGTCCAATGTAGATTGTCGATGACTTTGATCCACCATTTCGTATTGTTCTATACGGTCACTTGAATTGAGTTTGGCGTACATATTTCGGTTTATAGGCGTCGACTGAGTAGCATGTAGTAACTCTTTTTGAGTCGGTTGAAAATTGAGTAGTCCTAAATCGCTTCAAACGAAATGAAATAATTATCGAAGGCGTAATCACAGTAAAGGAGTATCACGTTTGGACGTTAGTGTTGCATAGATATTTCCTACTTTTTGTTTTTCTTATTTCTCCTGTTTAGTCTTAGTGACATTTGCATACAAAAGAACCTAAAATCGCCTATTACGTACTGTGATAACGAGTAGTGATGCTAACCAACCAGACGAACACTCCTTCACTTCTTTCAACAGCTCGAATAGTCGGTTTCTTGTGTATCAAACCATCTCCTTTGGTCACCCAAAAAGGAAAGTTCAATGTCGCATCTTGCGACGTAACATTTACAATAGGGTCACAAAATCTCAAGGGTCAGTTTACAAACTGGAAGTATCATGATTTCCTATGCTTCCTATACAATAGATACATGGCTATAATGTAGAGCTCTAGGCCTTTTCGTGGAATTTCCTGAAAAAGTCCATACATGCAGTGAATACAACTAACAATATACCCCCACCTGGACCCAATCTCAAAACTTTTGGAATAAAACCTTTATACAATGCACCGAATCCTTCTTCCTTGTAAACCATGGCCAATGAAGGATAGGTCCATCTGTATCTCGAAGAGCCAGCTTGAATTCTAGACTTGACGACATCGAATGGCGTGTTCAAAATTGTACCAAAAGTACCTCCAATTGTACCAGATGTCAAATCAAACAAGATCTTTTGTGTGTTATCCTTTGGTTTTGGCATCAATGACTTGACTTGATGGATACATCCGAAATAACCTGCATTCCACCAAATGTGTCTCCACATTGTCAGCTCAAGACCTTTGTACAAACCCAAGACACCATTCTTTTGGATAATATCTTTAATCACCTCGCCCATACCATTGAACTTGGTAGTTTTGTCTTGTAATCTAATCTTGACCAATTCAAATGGAACAACAACAAATGACTCAGTGGCACCAGCAGTAGCACCTGTAAGAATAGCTAATGGTTGAGTCATGGACGAAACACCGAAAAAGTTCTTGTAAAATTTACCCCATTCGTCATTTGCAGCAAATTTTGTTGCCCTCTTTGGTGCTTCCATCAAAATAGGAGCAGTAATACCTTTATACAAGCGCGAAAAGCCTTCCTCTCTAACAATTGTTTTAAAACAGTTGATGGTACCTTTAGTCGCGTTTGTGGAGTCCAATTGTTGTCTGGTTTTGACAACATCTAAAGGGTACATAACAAGAATCTCAGAGACTCCTGCAATAGCTCCAGCTGCAAACTGGTATATGAATGGTAATGGTGATGGTTCAGCCATGATTACTCTAACAAAAAGTGGGTTGGTGGTGGTGGTAGTACAAAGTAAAACAATCTATTTCCTTGGGGTTTGTGAAAAGATTTATAACAAATTCACAAAACAGCTGAATGAATCAATGACTTTAACTAGTATTGGAAAAGTCAGTAGTTTATCACTAGTTGTGAAAGTAGCAGTATAGAATAGTTTTTCAATTGAAGAATGAGAATAAAAAAAGGAAAAAATTGTGGGTGAATTGTATCTACAATTTTCAGTTGATAAAAAAGTTGAATTTTCGTGGTGAACAAGAGAGACAATGGAAAAAACATACACCTACATACACTCATATTTTTGTGAAGTGTAGGAATCAGTCAGCCGATAAATTTTTGAGAAATTAAAAGAGAGGTTAACTAACCAACTAGGGACACACAAATTTGAATTGAAATGAGTTAATGTATACTTGCCACAGAGAAAGCGGGGTGTAGTTCCTACCTCTTCCCTAACATAATCCTCCCTCTTTGGGCAAAATCGATTTTAGTTTGGAATAATGTTGACATGTAGATTCAAAAATGCCTCAACACTTTGATACGATTTAAGATCTACCCGTCTCTGTTCCTAACTACACTAAAAATTGACAACTTTTCGTACCCCACTTCACCATATCACGTGATCATCGGCACCTTTTCAATTGAGCTGTTGCTGTAATAACTAAGAGGTTTATGTAAAAATATTCGGGCATTACACGCTTTTAACGATCCCAGAGTGTGTCTACAGAGGCGGTATTTTGGCATCATGACAACTTTGTGTCTATTCTCTCGCAATCAAATCTGTTTCTGGTTTCACACGCTCTTGCGGCGATAAAATTTTTCTTCACCATCGCAAAAAAAAAAAAAAAACTTCAGGAAACCTCTTCTTTTTCTTCTTCTTCTTCTTCTTCTTCTTTGTGCGGCAGCCAAAGCTTTAACCGTGTTGCTTGTCTGTTCTTTTTATATCCTTACGAGTTGGCGAGCGTCAAGCTTTTGGCGAGATTAAAATTTTACACAAGCGATCATCTTAACGCCCTTTCGTTAAGTTCGTATTTAAACGAATTTAGTGAGGGCTGGTAGATCAAACATTTTGTATTACGAGAGCTAGGGATGGTTTTTCTCTATTTTTCACTACAACCACAAACCTCTTACTAATGCCAACGAAAAATTAATGGCTAGACCTGCTATGATTGCCATCTTTTGTCGTTTGTTGAAAACTGTGTCGTCAATCAAAAGGAATACGACCGATATAACTCCAAGAAAAACACCGAGACAGAATCCAAGTAGTAAATCCTCATTGACTCTTGTCTCGTCTGTATCCAATGGGGTCTGAGGCGGTACTTGATCAGCTGTTTCGGGTCCTGCCAGGGCGGTGTTGCTTGTTATAGCTTCTTGATCAGTCGCATCGTTATTCGACGTCGACTCAATCCATCGTTCCTCCAATTGCCGCAAATTCCTTTGCCTCGTTTCGTCTTCTTCCAAGTCAGCTATTTCACTGCTCGCACCACCCGCAGAATCATGTCCGTAAATCTGATAAAATTGCTGCCTTAAATCATTGACATCTTCTCTGGAAAAGCCTTGCTGTAATAAACGATCAAAACCTATTACATTGGGAGTGGTTGTAACTTCTTGCGGCTTGTTGTCTAATTTATTTTCGTCTTCAAGTTGCTTCCTTGTTAACTCCTCACTCACAACACAATGAATGTATATCAAGTCATTTTCTGATAAAGCTGCCAACCGTGGCTTAAAAACTTCCTTTGCTAAATCAGTCTTTTCGTTCAAAACTCTTCCATTGTAAATCAATTTCAAACGCTTAGTTGAGCATTGTGGCAATTTACTCCTGATTGTCGATTTCAACCATGTTGTGCTGATCAACTTGTTGACGTCGTCCTTATCAAAGTTTATGCTAATCGGTATTGACAAGTCAGGAATCTGTTCCGTTGATGATAGGGCATTGGTGAATCTTATAACTAGCACGAGTCTCATTGTGAAGATCTTCCTTGAGGAGTATGGGTGTGCTGTGGATGTGCAGTGTAATCTTAATTTTTGTTTGTCTTTGTTGTCTCGCAGTTGCTTTTCTTACGTTCTCCGGCAAAATGTAAAACCAAGTTTTGGATTCCATACCTTGTAAAGATGGAGATACAATTACGCATGAGATGCCTAATAATGGAGGACCCGACTCCTCTCCTACAACGTGCATGCCTACAGGGAAAACGATCAACCAAAGGCATTAGATTCACATCTTTGGAAAAAGGAAGGCAAAATATCATCTGCAAGTGATTTCAGAAGCTCAATGATACTAGCCCATAAATTTTCTTTCTACTGTTCCATTCTTTACCTCTACATACACATCCCAACAACGTAAGGCCTTCTTATTGATGCTGGAGATAAGGTGCGATTTAGTCGGATTTAAAAAAGAAAATATTCGGGTTTTGTTGCGGCCAAAAAAATCACACTCTTCGCAACAACCAACATCTAAACAACTTTGCCACCCCATCTAGCAACAATGTCAGCGGCTTCATCTGATATCAACAGCACAGTATCGAAAGTCAAGGGATCAGTTGATGATCAATCAGTAACTGATCAAGAATCAGGGTTGAGATACGCTGCATATGCCAACAGATTTAGAACCATATTGTTGGCATCTCACAGATACGTGGCCTACACTTCAGATATAGGTGAATCATTTAGACCAGTGGCACATCCATATTTGGTCAAGACTGGGTACGCTGTGTCTTGGCTCTATATTATTGGAGATGTTTCGTATGCGTCTTGGATCACGAAGATGAAGAGTGAGGGAAGATACATTCCAGGTTTAAAGCCTTGGAATAAGCAACCCCAACCAGATTTGGTTGCAGCTGAAACATTCAAGCAAACTCATAGCTTAGTTGATTCCGATTGGAGATTGAGTGCTTTGAAGCGAGGAATATTTCAAAGTGTTGCTTCGATGGGATTGCCAGCGTTCACCATTCACAGTGCTGTTCGTTACTCATCATACATTTTCAAAAACTCAGGAAATAAGACATTGAAAACCTATGGTCCCGTAGCCATCGGATTGGGAATTGTACCCTTGTTGCCTTATGTTTTTGACGAACCAGTTGAACATGTTGTTGACTGGGTGTTTGACAAGGGTGAAAAATTGTACGTTAGGGAGAAACTAACCTAACTTTCGATTAGAACTACTTAGACTTAGAGTATAGACATAGAAATTAACAAACCAATGTATTAGATGAACTTCCGAGAAAGTGTTCTCCCTCGATTATGCGGCAGGACCTTTGTTGATGAAAATGATAAAAAAAAAGTATGCAGCATGCAGCCCTCACCATAGGTACCCCGCTATCTCTTTGATGAATTTATGTGCCCACATTTTTTGCAAGTTTTGGCATCAATATTTGAATCAAAGGCAACAATGGCTTCTTTGATTTGGGTTCCCAAATCAGTCAAATAAAAGTCCTTGTGATATACAACATCTTCACAATTGCTACAATACCATCTGATTGCATCATTAACACTCTCTGGACGATCTTGCTCGACAACTATCCCAATGGTATCCTTGTAACGACAAGGGTTATGAGGGGTGTTGGGTGGCAATAAAAATGAGTCACCTTCGTGAATTAAAATGTCTCTGAACTTCCCGTCATCAACGACTTTCAAGCACATGGTTCCTTTGTATTGATAAAAATACTCTGGTGTTTGATTAATATGGTAATCACTTCTTTCATTGGGTCCGCCAACAATCATCACTGTGAAACCACCCCTATGCAAGCAAAAGTTGTTAACTGGTGGCTTCAACTTATCCTCATTCTCCTCTACCCACTTATGAATGTTTATTGGTGAAGGCAACATTTAAACAATGGTTATACTCTTAGAGGGCTAACGTCGAATGACACATTGAGTTTGGAAATTCTTGGAAATCACGAGAATCGGTTTGCCGATCCGAAGTGGGTCTCAAGGAAAATTTATCATTTACTGCTACCACTTAAAACTAATAATTGTGAGTTCATGAGATGGACCTAATCCAAAATTATACTTCAGATTCGGACAGCCAAGAAGAAGAAGAAGAAGGGCTTGTAAGCGCACACACATTGAAGAGAATAGGGGAGCTACATCTGTTGCAATCTCAACCATTACCGACACCACCTCCTATTCAAATATTCCTGCAACAATACCAAAACATGCACTCGGCGTCGAAAGTGTCGGCAATATTTACATCGATGCCGTGGACTCCTTCAGTTACGGCCCTATCTCAGCTCGAAAAAGCCGTGAACTATGTCGTCTCACAAATTCCTGCATTGTCACAGAACTACAAATTTGTTGCACCAAATAAGGACCCTTTTCGAGTGGAGAAGCATCATATAACGATTTTCCCCACCTTGCACATGAAGGAAGAGTACGAGTCACAGTATACTAGCCTCATGCGCGAGAGATTGAATAGCATAAAGCCTCCAGCCAATTTGATCTACAAGGCCGACTTGGCCAAGAATCAGTCGCCTCTTTTGAAGCTTCTCGATAACTCAAAACCATCAATTCGTCTATCATTTCAAAGTACGATGTCTATTTGTAAGAGTCCATTGAAAGACTCATTGTTTTGCACAATTGAAATCAATCAAACTCCCGACTCGTTAAGCTATTTTAATAATTTAATAGAGGGTTGCAAAACATCAGCCGAAAAATCAAATGCCCAGGTGCAATTTCCTGAGTTATTGAATGACCCTATGCACGTGTCAGTTGCAACGGGATATGTCATTAGAAAAAGCATGTCAGTTGGAGAGGTTGACAAAATCAATCAGCACGTCACCGCCTTAGACATTAGCCAATTCACAAAAGATATACCTATAGTTGTTAATGAGTTAACGATACGAAATATGTATCAAATGACTTCAACATCACTACCGCTAATATAGGAAAGCCTTAATAGCTGTTGTACGAAGATTTAACGTAAATTGTATAGAGAATTTGTGTTGTGACATGTGATCCAGAACTTTTCTCCCATTTGTAGAAGCAAAAAAAAGAAAAGAACTCACCAAATAACCGAACTAGCCTGACCGAACAAAAAGCCACTTTTCCTTTAAATCGAACTGCAAAAAAAAAAGAAGAACACTAGAGGCACCGCATACCAATCCCACATTCCATAGCTTGATTGAACATGTCAAAGAAATATCAAAAGGATATAGAGAAGCAGTTATTGGATGTCGTCAACAGTAGGGGTAACGACAACAGATGCGGTGAATGTGGCGCAGAGTACCCAACATGGGCATCATACAATTTAGGAATATTTCTTTGTGGAAGATGTGCTTCGGTTCACAGACGTGTTCTCGGCCCTCCTCATTATAAAATATCAAAAGTTAAATCTTTAACCTTGGATAAGTGGTCACAACAACAAGTGGACAATTTGCGTAGAGTGGGAAATGCTCGAGCCAAGAAAAGATGGAACCCCAAGAGAATTCCTTTCCCCTTTGATGGTGATGATGACATTGCCGCAGTTGAACAATATATAAGAGACAAATATATCTTGGGCAAATTTCGTGATGACGATGTGGACCCGTCTGAGTTTGACGATGACAGAATGAGCAAATATAGCAACGATGACAGTCACTCTCGACGCTCGGCAAGACTGAGGTCAAACAGTACTAGAAGTATACAACAGTTACCCAAGTTGACACATCGAAAATTGACAACATATGAATATAGTCAATATCAAGCTCAACAAAATCAAATGCGCACCTTTGGGTACCAAGATAGAGACGCAGCATTGGAAAGTTTATTGTTAGCTAATGGGGACGTTGAGTTGGCTATAGATATTTACAAACAAGATGCTAAAATCAATCCGGGAAAAGAAGAAATAGCCCCGGGATTACCAAGTAGACCACGTCCATCTACCACTCAAGCACAGTCAACGACATCAACGGGTGCTGTGTCGTCTACTTCAGATTGGTGGAGTAATCCTGGGTCTACAGCTGGATCAACAACAGTGTCATCAATGCCAACAGGGATACAAGCAGCAACTCCCCAAATTTACCAATATACCGATCCAGTAACTGGTCAAGTGTCTTACGTCGATTCAAATGGTCAAGAATACTTGGATCCAAATAACCCACAACACCAACAACAATTAATGGGCATGACCAACCCGCAATTAATTGCCCAACAAACCAACAAACAAGGTATCATGTCTTTGTACAACCAACCAACAACGATGTCACCACAGTCTCAAGGGGTACAGCAGCAGACACAGCTGTACTTTCCTCAACAAAATGGTTTGATGCAGCCATCACAGACGGGATTGAGTCAACCTGGATTCGGCTTTGCGCAACAGCCTCAACAGCCTCCTCAACAGCAATTCACTGGTTTTGGCCAACCTGGTCAACCTCAGTTCACCGGGTTTGGGCAACAACAACAGACTGGATTTTACAACCAACAGGGCTATCGCTGAAAAAGCAAAGGCTATGTATTTTGAGGATAGGATTTATCTACTTGTAAAATATTTGACTGTCAAAGTTACTTAGAATTAAAAATGTATCGTCTAGCTGCCTGTACCGTGGCATAATCTACAACCTAGCCTTCTCTTTCAAATCATCACACAAGCAAAGTCCAACATGTCTTGCTACACTCATTGTCGTCACCATGGGGTTGACTCCTGAGGCAGTTGGCATACAACTAGCATCTGCGATGTAAATGTTGGACGCCTCAAAGAGCTTACCTTTGGTGTCACAAGCACCATATTTAGGACCTTTACCAGACATTCTGCAGCTCGACATTTGATGAGCAGAACCATATGGGACTCCATAACTGTCAAGCGGTGTTTTGGCAACTTTTTCTCTCCATTCAACATAGTCTCTATCGGTTATGGAACGTTTATCTTTTGAAACCTTTGACTCGAAGACTGGAATCGACGACTGAGGACTCAAAATCCTCTCAGCGCCTTCAATGTAAAGAATATCTGCCGTCACAAGTAGTCCTTGTAAAAGAACATTTCTGTCAAATTTGTTGACACTGTAATCAATGTACAACGATTCAGGTCTTTGTGGATCACCTGCCACTGAGCCATTCGAGGTATCACGAGCTATTACTATCATTCCAAACAATTGATTGTATTTCAATAAGTCCTTTCTGATCTCATCACTTCCTCTCCATGGCAAAAGTGCAGCTTGAATAAATGGAGCGTTCAATATAGTTTCAATTTTAGCACCATGTGCTTTTCCATCCAAATCATCAATTTGAGTGCAAACAGCTGTCATAATCGAATTTTTATGGTGATCTGCTTGAACCTCGGAGCCAAAATCGCCAAACACAGTGATCGCAGGATGCAACTTTAAATTTTTACCAATGTGTTTGTTTTTGAATCCAGAATTTTGCAAAACAACCGGGGTATTTAATGAGCCGCCCGCGACTACGAACTTTTTAGGACCAGAGATCTTGAACTTTCTACCAGTTGCTTGATCCTGACATAAGAGACTAGTTGCGACCCCGTCTCTGTGCAAGGTTTGAAGTACTCTTACCTGATCCATAAACTTCGAACCAGTTGCAGCAGCCGCACGAAACCAGTTAACAGCCGAGCCTTGTTTGATACCATGTTTACAACCTAAGTAACAAAATCCGCACTGATGAGCGGGATGCCCGCCCGAGTTTTGGTTGATTTCTTTAGCAGAATAGCCCAATGTGTCACAACCACTCATGATCACTTGGTTGCCAAACGAGTGTTTAATTCCTTTTGTAGATGCACCCATTTGTTTAAAAACGTATTCTTGACACTTGTCGTAGGAATCAGTTGCTGCGAAATTTAATCCGTATTCATCATACCACTCTTTTCTAACTTTAAACGGGGTTTTGAAACTGGCAGACCAATTGACAGTCGTTCCTCCTCCAAAATTGGACCCTGCTAATATTGAAATTTGCAGATTGGTGGATGCCAATGTACCCAGGGATTGATAAAGTGCCTTTAATCCTTCATTGTCGGTGAAATTGAATTCCGACGGTGAGTAGTACTTTCCCTTCTCCAAGACTAAGCTCTTGTAACCGTCATTTGCCAAAGTATGCGCCACTACTCCAGCACCAGCACCAGAGCCAATTATAACAACATCAATATCTGTCAAGTACAATTCCGCCCCTTCGAATTCGGGTTTTTGCAACATGACATACTTGAATGGATCAGGCTTGAAGCCTTTATATGCTTCTTCACGCAACTCTTTTCCAGGGTAATGGATAGCCTTGTAATGCAACTCATTACCTAAGATTACTAATGTATTGAGTGTCAAAGCAAGTACTGTTTTGAATAATGCTCGTTTGGCAAACACAGGAGAGTCCCTCAACGAAGCCATCAATTGCTCACGCTGCTCCACAGACATGTCCTTTGCTAAAGTCCATGAATTTGTCAAAAGTGGGGCGAATATTTTCGAATCCAAAATGTTCATCAAGGTGATAAATTTACCTGTTGCTTCAGTAGTATTGTTGTTTATTATATATAAAAGCTTCTCCTTGAATCCAGGGATTTGCGAGGGTTTGTTGAAAGTCGTAGCATATTCTTCAATTTCTGCTACTGTTAAAGAGTCACCAACGATTTCCTTGATTAGGGCAACGGGAGCATCGTGAATCACTCCATCTGAAAGGGCAGCAAATAAATCGATATGTCTCTGTTCCGCAAGAGGCGGTGCCGTTGAGGTCATGATTGCTCGAGTGGATGAACTTGTCAAATGTTCCACATGTAGATGAAAGTCGTAGCTGCTATTGCCTTATATATAAAAGTTTCAACAAAGTAGTGGGGAAGGAAATATTTATGGTTTCAACATTGTTATTAACTCCGCATGTGATACGAGATCCTACTCCACAAATTTCATCTCTTTTTCTTTTCTCGGAAATTCACTTTACGGAGATAAGGTGTATTTTGTGTTTGTTCTTTCAGTCTCAATGGTCAGAGTAAACTTCTACTAGTCGATGTAAAGTAATATTTGCTAAATAATGTATCATTCATAATACACTTAAAATAGTAATTGGTGAGTTTAGAACCTGGCCTTTGTCTTCAAATCATCACACAAGCCAAGTGCAACGTGCCTAGCTATAGCCATTGTAGAAATCATTGGATTAGCACCGGAAGCAGTTGGCATACAACTAGCATCTGCGATGTAAATGTTGGACGCCTCAAAGAGCTTACCTTTGGTGTCACAAGCACCATATTTAGGACCTTTACCAGACATTCTGCAGCTCGACATTTGATGAGCAGAACCATACGGAGTTCCATAACTATCAAATGGGATCTTGGCAACCTTTTCTCTCCATTCAACATAATCTTTGTCAGTGATGGATCTCTTGTCCTTTGGAATCTTTGATTCAAAGATTGGAACCCAAGGTTGAGGACTTAAAATTCTTTGAGCACCTTCAATATACAACATGTCCGAGGTAACAAGGAACGCTTGCAAAAGGGCGTTTCTATCGTACTTGCTGACGTTGTAGTCAATGTATAATGCTTCAGGTCTCTTTGGATCAGCCGAAACCGAACCAGTGGAAGTATCACGAGTAATTAACAACATTGCGCACATGTGGTTGTATCGCAACAAATCTTTCCTAGCTTCGTCACTTCCTCTCCAAGGTAAAAGTGCAGCTTGAATAAATGGAGTGTTTAATATGGTTTCAATCTTGGCACCGTGAGCTTTTCCATCCAAATCGTCAACTTGAGTACAAACCGAAGTCATAATTGAGTTATCAAAGTGGTCAGCCTCAACGTCTTGACCAAAATCACCAAACACAGTGGTGACAGGGTGTAATGTCAAGTTTTTACCAATGTGTTTGTTTTTGAATCCAGAATTTTGTAAAACAACCGGAGTGTTTAATGAACCACCAGCAACCACAAACTTCTTAGGACCGGTGATTTTGAATTTTCTTCCAGTGACTTCATCTTGACACAAGAGACCTACAGCAACTCCTTTTTTGTGCAAAATCTGAAGCACTCTTACCTGATCCATGAATTTGGAGCCATTTGCGGCTGCATCTCTGAACCAATTGACTGAAGAGCCTTGTTTGATACCATGCTTACAGCCAATATGACAGAATCCACATGAGTGACCCGGGTGGCCACCTGAGTTTTGTTCAATGGCTTTGCTAGCGTAGCCCAATTTTTTACCACCTTCAATAACTATTTCGTTAGCCAAAGAGTGTTTAATTCCTTCGGTTGAGGCACCCATTTGTTTCCACACGTAATCTTGACACTTGTCGTAAGAGTCCGTGGCAGCAAAGTCTAATCCGTAATCATCATACCATTCTTTTCTCACTTTAAATGGAGTCCTCAAACATGCAGACCAATTCACTGTAGTTCCTCCACCAAAAGTGGAGCCAGCCAAGACAAAAATCTCATTATTGGTTGAAGTGAGCAATCCGTGACCTTGAAAGAGGGTCTCAAGACCTTCTTTATCAGTAAAGTTGAATTCTGATGGTGAAAAGTACTTTCCTTTCTCCAAAACCAAACTCTTGTAACCGTCGTTGGCCAAAGTGTGAGCAACAACACCGGCGCCCGCACCAGATCCAATGATTATGACATCAATGTCAGTCAAGTGCAACTCTGCATCTTCAAATTCTGGTTTGGGCAACATATCATATCTAAATGGGTCAGCTTGGAAACCTTCGTATGGCTTGTCTTTCAATTCTTTACCTGGGTAGCGGATGGCTTGGTAATGTAATTCATCACCCAATATCGCCATAGTATTCAATGTTAAAGCATGTACCAATCTGAATAATCTTCTCTTGGCTGGAATAGGTGAGTCACGCCAAGATGCCATCAATTCCTCACGTTCTTTTAAAGTCATATGTTTGACCAATTTCATGGAATTGGTTAAAGTTGGTGCAATTATTCTTGAATCCAATGCTGACATCAAGATAATGAACAAACGTGATGCTTCTGTGGTGTTGTTATTAACGGCAAACAAGATTCTTTCCTCAAACTCGGGGATCTCGGATGGTCTGCTAAAGGTTTCAGCATACTCTTCGCATTCCTCTTCTGTCAAATGGTCACCAACCACTTCTTTGATCAAGGCAGGAGAAGTGTCGTGAAGGATTCCATCAGCGAGGGCAGCAAATATTTTTACATGCTTTGGTTCCGCAACATCTGGTAAAAACGAAGCCATGATAACGTAGTTGGGTTCTAGTTGGTGTGCTGGTAGTAGTGTTGGTTAAGAGTTAGATGTTTGTATCTTTGATAAGTATTGAGGGGGAAATCAAATAATTGGTATATCTTTCAACAAGGAAAACGTGGGGTAAATATTTGAATTGTAGTAACATCGAATAACAATAAATTTGGTCAACTGGTGTGATTTTATACGTTCCTATAGTATGCGTCGCTTTAATTTTCCGCACTTTTTTTTTTTATTCTTTTTTCTTTTTTCACATTCTCTTTTTCTTTTTCTACCCCCGCTTCAATTACTTGTTAATTTTCAACAATGGAACCCCTGTAAGAAAGAAGGAAAACAATATCGGATAATTTTATTGACGGATATCATGTGATATATTGTTTATACTCATCAATAGCCAAATGCGAAAATGGCAGCACAATATCATTGAGATTCTATGTGACTGGCTTTTCCTGCTGTAGTAGCAGTTATATGAACCAAAGCAAGACGCCGTTTAATCTTTCACATGCAGATGTATTTGCAACCACGGATACGCAATATGCAAATCAATTTCCTTTTTTTTTTCCTGTGCTTGTGTGAGCGGAGTTTAAAAAAAAAATGGTATGACAATAGACTAGTACAAAATCAGTTGATTTCATTTATTGGTTAACAGTATTGCAGTTTGATCAACATCGTGTTGTAGAAAGCTTTAAATGGGACATTATAGTAAGGGGACTTTAGCCCTTCCAAACTAGGTAAGAAAATTCTCTCTTTGAATTTGACATGTGCATTATTTAGTTGACACAAAATTGGTACATATAATTCAATTTGCGTTTTGGTGGAGATAAAAATGTATCGTATGACTTTGTTGCGAACACCACGATATCCTCGGTACGCATATTGAGAAATAATGGATTGGGATAGCGTTCAGGACTATGACTAGCCTAAGGACGATACTTGGATTTGCTTCATTATATGAAAGGAGGAAATTCTAACATAGTGATGAATAAAGAATTGTATTTAAATTTTGTGTAACTTGGCTGGGCTCCTTTAATTTGCTTGTGAGATACAACTTTACCATCTTGTTTAAAGTCAAAATTTGCAAGCAAAAAGGGAGCCAGATTCACTTTTATCAGTAAATTCACTTTTCTTACTGCAGAGGCGGAAATTCGAATGTTTTGTGTCAAACCTCGACACAGCTTCTCTTTAAATCCGCTCCGTGCATATCAAACCGGCTTTAATGCATACTCATCCAAATCTAAAGGTATGCCCATCTCTTTTTTCAATTCTGACTTTTGAAGACCAGACTGTTCAGATAACCATGTAAGCATTGTTTCAATCAGATCGGACAAGAACTCGATGCCCTCTTTCAATTTTTCCAATCGTTGATACTGTTGAAGTTGCTTATTTTGCTCCGTTAATTGATAAATCTCAACACGCAAAATTTCTAGATCTCTTAATTGATTTTCCCTTTCAGGGCACACATCAGCACTTCTTTCAATACGTATTATTTCCAATTCTCGTTGCAATTGTTCACGAAGCTTTCTTTTCGTTTCCAAGTTGTGCTCCAAGTGCTTCACCTTGTTGATTCTGTTCTTCGTGTTTGTGTACGGAAAAGACCAGTACAAGTTAGTTGTTCCACTCTTTTCTTGTTGTATCATCCCTTCATCTACCAAATTGGACACCAACTCTTTGACTTGCATTCCAGGAATCTTGCACTCTTTGCTAGCTTTTTGTTCAATTTCCTTCAAAGTGTAAAAGTCATGGGTTGATTGAAACCAGCTACGTAATAGCTCAAGTTTCTCTTCGTGTGATACTGTCTTCTTTGGGGCCATAGCTTTGGTGTGGGCAGAAAGAAGAGGAGGGTGCTGCAAAAAAATTATGCTTTTGGCAACACGAATGAAAACAGAGAAGTTGTATAGAAATAATAAAGAGAAATGCAGCAAGCATTTTCCATTGTTCCAAAGGATATAAAATGAACTTCTGTTTCTTCAAGAGATACTACGTGAGCGTTTCTTCTCACGTGTGAATTGGAGCAACGCTGGAATAGCTTTCTTCTAAACATTTTCTAAAATCAATTGCCAAGTGCAGTTGCATACATTGAAAGTAGAGACACTATGACGCATCAATATTCATCTATAGTAAATTCGTTTGTTGCCCTAGATGCCTCATCAGCAAGTCTTTACGAATACTTGGTCTACTCTCCCACATCATACAAGACACTATCCTCGCTCAAAAAATACCTGAGATTCTTGTGGTCCTTGTCTTCTCCCGCAGCAATCCCAGCAAATCCCAATGGACCACGGTCACATTCACTGCAAATCAATAATCGTTCTACATCTATTTTTTCCTTTTGCTGCTGTTGCTGTTGCTTATCTTCATCGCCAATATTGCCAATAGTGCCAACTACTACTGGTTCCGGTAACACTTTCGAAGGTTTACTCACACCTATATTGTCGAAATCCCAAACGTCATTGATGCGATAAAATGCGGTTGTTGATGTGTTGAGTGTTGGACTTGAATTGTTTGAATCTGTAGTGATACAATGGGGGGCTTCTTTAAGAGTTACTGACGGTATACTCAGTGAATAGACGATAATACGTGCGTGACAATTTGCAAAGGGACATCGGAGTATTAGTGTTTTTGAGGAAATGTACTGTGCTAGCTCTATTTCATTTCGAGACTTGAGGGGCATCCTGTGTTGATTCAATGATGACAATTGCAAAATTGTTTGCTTCGAATTTATTCTTTTCTGCCCAATTTTTTTTTTCCTAATAGAACGCAAGAGAAGCAATTGATTGCCACGATCAGATCATCAACATTAAGGACATTGAAAACTATTACAGTTCAATGACATAAATAAAAAGGAGATCTGCCATTTTCAACGAAAATCTTCTAGCTTTTATGGCTAAGTTTTGCTCGAAGTGGCAAGTCAAAGTGGTGTACAACGAATGTGAGCAATCCCACTCAATTGAAGCGTCCAGTCACGCATAGTTGTCACCATATTACCCTACCTCGTTGCATCACTCGCTAGAGTTGAACTACTTCTTCTCGTCAAATGTCTTGCAGGGAAGTTGCTGCAATTCAATGCAATGTGCAATAATATTTCCGCAATGGGCGAAAATGTAAACAAAAGAAAATTGGAGCTCATAAAATTCAATCTTGCACAATCAAAGATAAATCACGAAGCAAGTTTGAACTTGTTAACAGAAGAAACACAAGAACCACCGAGGACTTGAAACATTGTGGGATTGGCTATAGAATTTTGACTGTCGAAATTACATCACCCCACCCGTCATCATTTCCACACAGTTAAATCTAATCTTTTCCAATGTCAAGAGCCAATAAGAATTGGAATAGTCTATATTCTTACAACCAAGGGTTTGTCTACCTACATTTGAAAAACAATGATTTACTAAAACTACGATTCAATTTGAATGGGCTGTTTACTGAGGAGAATAATTTGCAAAATAATCAACAAGTTACTACTTTGACCCCACCACCAAACAATTCGACATTGTTTATATTGAATGATGAACTTTATGGACTTAAAAAGAGCGATTCAAGTCAGGACAGTGACATATGTGGTGACGGAAGCTTTGCCATTGTGAAATATAGCAACGAATCCTGGGACAATGAAGTTGAATTGGATTTTGACAAAGTGGCTGACTCTTCATTTTATCAATATTCTACAGTCTTGACCAACAGTGATACTTCAGATTTACTATACATATATGGTGGATTATGTGGAAAAACCAATGAAGCGACAAACAGATTGGTATCGGTCAATGTAACCTCTGGTCAAGTTAGCAATATCACCACTTCAACGAAACCGCAACCATTTTATGGAGCTGCAAATATTATTGCGCCAAATGTCCAGTCACAATTGATTATAGGTGGTGAGCTGAATAGTGGATGGTTGAACATGTATCAGCTAGCGACATGGGACTTTAATTCCGGTTGGTCTTTTAAACCAGTTGATAAAATGGATGACATTACAATCAACACGCGCACTTTTCCATTGACCCTTCCATTATTTGAGCCATTTGCACAAACCGATAGCATTTCCAATGATTTTCACATTGATCAGGTGTTGATGATTGGGGGTGATCTCAATGGTGAAGAAAGTACACCAAAGTATGCCAAATTGCAAATGAATACGAATGATTGGAAATGGAATGCCACAGAAGCAGATGGGTTTCAATTAGACGAAGTTTTGGGTGCCGCTACTATATTTTCGACATTGGTCGTGATTAACTCGACCACAAATTTAAACGATAAACGTATGGTTAGTCAAGAATACCAAGTCAATTTATACGACGTCGATACATTTGAACCTGTGGACAATGTCAAAGAAAACACAAAACCATTGAATATAACAAGTGATACCCACTCAAGCTCCAAATCCAACAATAAAGAAAAGATTATTTTGGGAACGGTACTACCGATCTTTTTTGTATCTTTAATCACGGGAGTTCTTGTATTTTTCTACATGTATAAAAGGAGGAAATCAAAATCACAAGAAGAGAACCCCGCTTATAATGAAATTGACTATAAATTTGATTATGTTGATCCACCAGCTTCGTTTTCTGCTGGTAACCATCATCTATTACCACTATATTTGCACGATGATGACTCGAACTCAACATTGAGCGGTGCTGCATCAATTGATTCATGGATGAAAAAGAGGCAAGATTTTGATAGAGGTAGACTAAGAAACAGTTATCTTGCTTCAAATGAAACTCTAAACACTGTTGATGATGAAGAGAGTCATGCTGGTGATGAAAATCAGGAGCAAGATGAGGCAATAACAAGGTCAACGACGATGCTGGAAGTAAAAAGCTTGCGACCTAGCTTGGATCCAAATAATCCCTTTGTACACAAATCCGTGCGTAACTTACGCAAATCGTTCAGCTTTTCCCAAACTCCACCAACGAGTCCGGTAATGAAGAATAAAGAACAAACGAAGTTTAAGAGTAAGCGGTTGACCAAGTCAGAGCAATTAATGGGAAGCGATTTGATTGACGATGAGGTAGTTACGGAAGTTGCCAAAACTGCCTCGAGACTACACAATGGCGCTAACTTCGATGCCAAATCGATTGACGATGATATGGATGTACAAGTATTGGTTAGCAGTAAAAGAAGATCGATTTTGAAAATCATGAACCCGGATACTGCCAGCGGTGATACTGACTCAAGTAGTTATCAGACTGAGCTGTTGTTGCAAAATGATAATATTGACGGAGAAACTACTAATGAGATTGATATAGATCGTCCACAAGAAAGAGATACCATTCTCAGACAAAGGATTCCATCGGGATCAAAGGAATGAGGTAAAAGGTGAGCTTAGTAATAAAGAGGGCTACTGTTGTGTGCTTTGTCATGTATTGATTATGTAATTTTCATGTAATATAAATGGATTGCTTACCTACCTCTTCGACTTTGAAAAGCATTCTAGATTAGCAACATGGCCATAAAGGGGTATATCCACCTATACAGATGCAAAGATTGTGGTTTGCAAACCATCGTCAGACATTATTATTATGTGTGTGTGTTGGCATAAGCCTCTTTCCCATTTATTTGGAATGATCTGTCGATACTGCATATAAAGGGCACTACTGCGCTATGTATACTCTTTATGAATCGGCTATTCTGGAACTGGTAAAAAATTAGACAATATACGGGACTTATGACCGAAGTGGCATTGCAATAGACGTGTGAACTGTAAGCGTGAAAAGATGTTTCGGCGATACTCGGTGATAATAACTAAGCATGTAGAAAGAGGTGTTTTAGACTACATTCTTTTTTTAGAGTATTGAGCAGTATTTGGAAAGGAAACTGCTGTAATGCAGATTCGCGTGACAAGAAAGGACACTACTTAACGAACAAAGTTTGTTTAGCTATATAAAGTTGCGTATACCTGAGTAAGGAGGTTAGATGCCATGGGCAATGTAGTCTTGTATTGGTTGGTATGAGTAAGTGAATAAGCAAGTAAGTTTCTTAGTAAGTTAGTAGTAAAGTATTTAGTCAAAAAGTATATTTTAGTACCTCTCTATGGATGATTGTATGATTTTATAATTACTACTACTACGCACACACAATACAATTAAATATTTTCTTAAAGCAAAGGGAAAGGGAAAGTCATAGGAACAACCAAGATTGTCAAACACAAACAGCACTGAAAACACACTTCCCCGTCCAATCTAATCAAAACAACCGTATATTCTTCCTTCCGCAGTCCTTTAGCATCATTGTCCTTTGTAATACGCTTCTGATTAGCAGGGTTGCCCCTTATACCACATAGCCAGAAAGATCCACCTCATCAGCTACGGCTTTCCCTTACCACCCACCAATTTCACTCAACACTCCCTTTTCTGCTATGGATCTAAATCAGGATATGGATCAGTTGGCGTCTGAGTTTTACGCCGACCTTTCTACCAAAGCTAATGTTGACACTAATCAGAAGGCTGCTTTTGTAGATGACTTTGTCATTACACCTGATTCTGGTAATCAAAACCAAAGTTTTGCTCCGCAAAATTATCGTCAAACGGATGATGACTATGCCCAGTTATATTCACTGTATTCAAAGCCAACTACTAATTTCAATACCAATGGTTTCCAACAGGACAGTTTAGGTGACGCAACTTTGGCGGAGTTTCAATTGAATGATATCAATTTTGATTTCCTTTTGAAAACACAACAACAGCTTCCACAGCAACTATCTTCACAGCAACAGCAACAGCAGCAAGTACCGCAGATACAGGAAAACCTACTATCGAATAATGATAGTGATACTCAGCTTTTGAACTCCGGACTAGGGTCTGATTCGTCACGACAACATGGACAACCTTACAATCAGCTACAACACCAACAAGATGAATTTGATGGTAGCGGGAACACCAAGGTTGGCCCAAAGGGCATGCCTGGAGCATTTCTTCAACAAGGGGACAATATGGAGCTTGATGATTCGCCTCCATTCACCATCGAACTGGATCTCTATTTTGACCAAGGTCCAGATAATAACTCAATCATCACCAGTAACAACATGCTACCTCATCACGATAATAGATCTTCTATCATTAGTCATAGCAATATCACTGGCCATCACAATAACCACTTGAAGAGCCCCGTGCAACCAAGCGAGTTCAACATTAGCCCGTTTGATGATGCATCAAGAGTTTCATCTGTTCAAAATATACAATACATGGGGAATAACAATTTTGATGGAAATAAGGCAATCAATAGACGCAGCTTTGTTGACAACGAGAGTCAACTATTCAAGGGGAGATTAAGAAATGGGTCTATAGATTCCTATTACGCTGCCAATGTGATCAACCAACATTTGCATCCACAATTACATCAGCAACAGCAACAGCAACAACAACAGCAGCAGCAATCACTCCAACAGTTTCAGTATCAACAACAAGCTCATGCACAGAACAATTCGTCTTCGTTCCAGGAGATGTCACCAATTACAACAACCACTTCCAATACACACTCTGTATCTTCATTACACTCGACACAGCCATCTTTTTTCTCAGCACAACAATTCTTTACCAGAAATTCTTTGGATCAACAACTGCTGTCATTGAATGGACCATCCCTGGATATATTTGGAAGACCTTCGTTGGATAGCCAGCGGTCGCAACAACAGCAACAACGTAATGCGAGATACACTAGTTTCACCAATTCTATCTCCAATATGATTCCGTTTATGGGTGATCGGAGTCAGTCGCAAAGGTCACCTCCTGGTAACTCAACACAACCAGTTATGAGCAATAATGCTACACCTAATCAGCCACGACACTTAATTCGGTCAATATTCAAGTCCAACTCAGCTTTGAACTCGAGTCAGAATCAAGTAGCAGATGATGTTGATGACAAGATGGATAACAATGATGATGTGAATATGGATGAAATATCGAACCAATTTTTGAGCTCAGCCGTAGACAACTCAAATTTGACAATAGGTTCAGAGCTTGAACCTGAGTTTGAATTACCTAAGAAACAAAAGACATCTAAACGAAGTTTGTTTACGAGATTCAAGTCATCTAAGCAAGATGAAGTTGAAAGCAGTCCTAAAATTGGTGAAAAAGAGCCTTTACTACAAGAAAGTGAGAGTTTGGATACAACAAATGTTGGTTCTGGACAAGCGTCAAGTGGAACACCGTCATTTATGACTGGTGGTCCTATCAATTTGGAAAACACCACTTCTGAATCCTCACAAAATATTGCTGAGCCTGATTATGCGGCATTGTTTGAAAATGTAGGTAAAAGAAAGGCAATTGGATCAAACTATAGAAAACCGAAACGCGAAAAGTCAAAAGAGGACCAATCGCAAATGCCACAACAATCCAACAATGCACCAGCGACGTCGTCCTTGTTTTTTGGCAAAAACAGTCAAAGGGGCAGAGGTGCTAGCAGCAACAATTCGATTGCTGATAGTACTAGTGTAACCAATATCAGTGTCAATTCCTCCAACGCATCATCATCTTTAGCTGGCCAGAGCTTGGTTTTGAATGAGAACGATGACCAGGCAGAGTCTTCTACGTCTACAATGCCACCACCACCAAATCCAGCACCGCCGCAATCTACGTCAACATTGGCAACTGCATCCAAGCGTATTTTGGGATCCAAGATTATGCTGAAAAATAGCAAAAAATCGTCATCGAAAATTACCAAGAAGGATAAGGAAAAGGACAACGATAATGATCGTGATATAATCCCACTCGACGAAGAGCCAATCATTGCATCGTTGGACACACCGGTGGCAACAATGATTTCCAAAGGAGTTGAAGTTGACGTTGATTTAGCATCATTGGATTTACCACCCGACACCAAGATTTTTCCCACAGCAATTATCAATTCCAAGAATCGAACACGCGGTAGAAAAGAAAACAAGGAGGCTGATTTGAATGATGAATCCAAGATTTATTTGTGCAATTATTGTTCAAGGCGGTTTAAACGACATGAGCATTTAAAGCGTCATTTTCGATCTTTGCATACTTTTGAAAAACCATTTGATTGTCCCAAATGTAATAAGAAGTTTAGTCGGTCGGATAATCTTCAGCAACATTTGAAAATTCATAATGCTAGCGATAATGGTGTTGTTAAGGAGGAAGAGGAGGAAGAGGCTCAAATAGTTGATGATATCTAGGTGGCAGAAAAAGTGATGGCACGAGGGGGTTTTATGTACGTTGACTATGCAAAATATATTGAAAAGGAATGTAGCTGTACTTGAAGGATGAAGTTGGAGATTGTGACAAGTGCAATGATGCAAATGGGTGATTTACCTTACACTTGAGAAAAAGTACAAAATGAATTAAACGGAATACACACAAAGGAACCAAAAGGTAAAACAAAAGTAAAAACAAATAAACTAGGACGACCCACAGGTATAAGAAACATCCGGCATAATGCTAATCATACCCCTTTTTCAGAATTAGCTCTTCACTCCACTTTGCACTTCAAGTAAATCAGTAAACAATTTCCTCTGTACACGTTTATCATCAACGCCAACAATATCATCCCCATTAAAACTTTTTTTATTTAGTTTCGATGTTGATGGTTTATTAACCATGCCCTTTACCCCACCAACACAGATATTTCTCTCTTGATGCTTTTTCATGGCATCAACTCTAACAAACTCCTTCCCACAAGCACATTTACTCAATTTCGATTCACTGTGGCCCTTTAAATGTCGATTCAAGTCATGTTGTCTCACAAATCGTTTACCACAAAACTGACATGCAAATGGCCGATCACTTAGGTGAGTTTGAACATGTGATCGAACATTGTATCTGCGAGTGAATATTTTGCCGCAGTTTTTGAAAGTGCACACAAACATCTTATCCTTGGTTGGGCCTGTCCAGTAATTGTCAATGGCACCCGGTGGGAGTAATGAGGTTTTCTTAATTCGGTTACGTGGTGAAGAATCCTTGAGTTGTTTTTTGAGGGAGTTTTTCAGGTTGGGGCTGATTAGGGGGCTCCATTCTAAAGATGGCTGTTGTTGAAAAGTTTTGGATTTGACGGGGGTGGACAAATAGGTGTTGTTGCGAAGTGGGGTGATTTGAGCAATGGTGGCATTAGGATCAGGACTGGCGTCAGTTTGTTGGGCAGGGGTTGGTGTAGGTGGTGGTGGCTGTTGTTGTTGAGAGGCTCTGCTAGAAGCTGGCTTGTCTGGAGATGTATAGTACCGTATTGGTGATGAGTTAATAGTTGAAAACGGAGACGAGTTTAGGTAGTTGATGTTGCGCGAAGGGCTTATTGTTGATTGTCTAGTAGTGGTGGTGGACCCCGTTGTGGCTGAAGGCTGAGATGATGGATTAAATTTTTGACTCAATTGTTGCAATTGTTGTTGTTGCATTTGTATTTGGTCAAGAGTCAATTTATTTGGTGATTCTTCATCACCTTCATTGAGTTGCTCTTCCTCTTGAATATGATGCAATGGGGTCGATAAAGGCAAGTCCAGGTGGCGCTGTTGTTGTTGTTGTTGTTGTTGTTGCTGCTGCTGCTGCTGTTGCTCTCGATTGTAGTACATTGGCGTGTAGAAATTGACATTGGAATTTTTTAAACTTGGATGTAAGGGTGACACATCCTGCTGTTGTTGACTATGCTGAAACAAACTGGTGGTGGATCTCCCTGGTGATGGAGATTGAGGTTCTGGCGATGATTGCCAATTGGGTGAATCATTGGAGTTGGAAAGTGTTGGCGGAGAGGGTGGTGGTAAAAAAGTATTGAATAGGAGATTATTGACAAGTTCATTTGTTTGTTGTGATTGCAATTGTTGTTCAACTGAGCTTGGAGGGTGTTGCTTTTCTGGCAATGCCACTTGTGTCATTGCTGGTGACATCAACTGTTCTTGTTGTTGTCGCTGCTGCTGCTGCTGCTGCTGTTGCTGCTGTTGCTGTTGTTGTTGATTTGATTGGTAGGTGTTTTGACTATTGGTTGACGTGACCTGATAAGTGGGCTCTCGTACAGGTAATGGAACATATTGCATATCTGAATCCATTTGTTCATCATTCACCTGCTGTAGTAAATCCGTTTCTTCCAATAACGGCTCAAAATCATCAACATATTCGAATGGCAATTTCGGTTGCAAAAACGCATCACTCATGAAACTATTTTTTTGTTGTTGTTGTTGCTGATGCTGCACGTACTGTAATGATTGCAAATATTTAGCTGAATAAGAATTGACAATCTTGTTTGTTTCATTTTGACGAAACTGAAACTTGTTGGTTTTATTTTGTAATGGTGAAGGAGACATTTGTTGCTCGAGTTTATTTTGTTTTGATCTTGGTGCAGGTGGTGGTGGGAACTTGTACGATTTAGGACTTTGATTAGTGACCACATAGTCATTTTGTTTTGTAGTTCGTGGTTGAGTGGCGCTAATTTGATGTGGATGATTAAAGTTTGGATTTTGAGTTTGATAATATTGTTGTGATTTGGTTGGGGTGGAGATTTGTTTAATTGGTGACAGTTGTGCCAATCGGTGGGTTACAAAATCATCATCGTCGTCACTTGGGTTTTTATCGAAATTGAAATTTAGGATATCTTGACTGGGGGTGTTTTTCTTGACCAGCTTGTTCATTTGGCTCTGAGGCGATGGTGCTTGATCCGCTGGCTTAGCGGTATCATTTTGTTGCTGCTGCTGCTGTTGTTGTTGTTGAACATTACCACTGGGGTTCAACAAGTCACTGGGACTGATGTTTCTCCAATCAATAGATTTACCAAATAATTGCTGATTAGGTTTGTAAAATTCACTAGGTTGAATAGTTCCACCACCAAGTGACCAGTCTCTGGTATGATCAATAAACCCAAATATTGCAGTACCACTCATTTGTCTACTATGAGTTTTAGACTTGTGTCTTGAATGATGGCTATATGAAGCTGATGCAGATGCAGATGCGGAAGGGGCAGGATTGACATTACCTCCTATTGTTCCTTTGTTGTTGTTGTTCATGGCAAATCCACTAGGAACATCTAAATCCTGCAATCCATTAAGTGTTTCATTAATCAAGTAGTCAATATCGTTGTCGTTGTTGTTGTTGGAAGGATTGGTGGTGGTGGTGGCTGCCGTGGGGTTGTTGTTGTTGTTGTTGTTGTTATTGTTGTTATTATTATTGAAATCCAGAGGTAACCAAAATTGATCAAAATTGTCGACATTGAATTGTAGATCCAGTCTCAAGGTTTCCCCTTCATCTCCAAACATGATGTATTTCTCCATGGTTGTTGGATGTTTTAGGAATGGAGGTAGTGAGCGACAAAGTATTTGTTGTGATGGATCAAGCGGGTATTGAAATATTAACAGTCTTTAGGGCTGATTAGTTATGGGATAGGTGGTTATGAAGTTGAATGGGAATAGTAAATGTGGTATGAAGTGGAAGAAGAAGGTAGTTGTTGCAGGTATAAAATAAAAGAAGTTAATCAATAAGTGATGTTTGAAAATGTTTCTTTCTTTTGCTATTCCTCGTGGTTGCATCCGATTCACAAAAATCAAATGGAGTTAATGAAGAAGAAGTAGTAGAAGTTATAGAAGAAAGGCAATAATAAAAAAACATTGGTAATTTGTATACTTAATTGAGAAACAAAAACAATAAAAAAAAAAAAAAAATTGATGCAAAACCCAAAAAGTCACAAACATTTTTCTTTTGCAATCAACTTGCCTAATTAGGACAGAATGTAAACAAAAAGAAAACTATAAACTACTGATTTTGTGGTGATTTGTGATGCCTACACAAGCATATATACTTTGATTTATAACTAACATCATCATCATATCACCAACTAACTAGCTAAGCTGTACCCATGGTGCAATATGCACTGGCTCTCGTACGATTGATTGAATATGAGACGGCAGCTATAATTCTTACAAAGAAAAAAAGGCAGTGGAAACGAATTTGAAAATATATAAAGGAAAATGGCAGTAAAGAACAATTTCGGTAAAGGTACAACTTCAATTTAGGGGTAAAGTGAGAGGGGGGAGGGGAGGCGGAGGCAACATGTCATATTATAAAAACCTGTAGTTTTAAGCAACTTGATAATAATGCTCGGTAACCCCAACGGCTGTTTTAAATGAAAAATTTTTTGAATTAAAATGATTGCGAGAGAAATGGACAGTGTAAAAAAGTTGCGTCACACTCACCTAAACTACATTACTCAATCTCTCAAACACATCATACCTTCTACTCTTTGTTTGTTTGCTTATTTTAATTCTTTGTAAGATTTTAAATATATATATATATCCATCTTAGTTCCTCTTTATTCTAAAAGCAACATCTTTCTTGGATCTTCAATCAATTCTTTAATTGTCTTTAAAAACGTAACTGCTTCTCTACCATCCAAAACTCTATGATCATAGGTCAAAGCCAAATACATCATTGGTCTAGACACGATTTGACCATTGACAGTAACTGGTCTTTGCTTTACACCATGCAATCCCAACACTGCGGTTTGAGGCATATTGATGATTGGGGTACCATAAAGTGATCCAAATACACCTCCATTGGAAATGGTAAATGTACCACCAACCATATCTTCCAAGGCCAATTTACCATCTCTGGCTTTTTTACCCAAGGCAGCAATTTCCTTTTCAATGCCCAAAATTGATCTTGATTCGGCATTACGAACAATTGGAGTAACTAAACCCTTTGGTGTTGCGACGGCAATTGAAATATCAGTATAGTCTCTAAACACCAAAGTGTCATTATTTTCAATGGCTGCATTAACAGCTGGAATATCTTTGGCAGCTAAACAAGCAGCTTTTGAAAAGGCACCCATAAAACCTAATTTAACACCAGTTTTTTCTAAAAATTCATCCTTGTACAATTTTCTCATTTCCATTAAATTGGACATGTCAACTTCATTGAATGTGGTTAATGAAGCAGCAGTGTTTTGTGATTCCTTAAGACGTTCAGCAATTCTTAATCTCATTCTATTCATCTTGACTCTTTCTTCATTTCTGGAAAAGTTGGTAAAAGTTGGGGCATCGGAAGATGAGGAAGAAGAGCTAGAAGAGCTTTCTTGTTTCTTTGGTGATGACTCCTTTTTTGGTGGGGCTGGTTTTGATTCCTCCTTTTTTGGTTCAGGCTTTGATTCTTCCTTCTTTGGTTCCTCTTTGGACTCTTCATCTTTCTTTGGTTCCTCTTCCTTCTTTGGCTCTTCTTCCTTTTTGGCAGCGCCACCTTCAGGAGCATCACCTTCTTCAATTTCAGCAATTTCTTGTCCAACTTCAACAGTAGCTTCAACATCAACTAAAAACTTGGTGATGGTACCACTAACTGGTGCATTAACCTCAACATCAATCTTGTCAGTTTCAATAGTAGCAATAGTTTCGTCAACATTTACAAAATCACCAACTTCTTTATTGAAAGCAGCCAATGTACCTTCAGTAATGGATTCGGCCATGTCTGGGACTTTAACTTTAGAGGATGCATATCTGACTGAACCTAAAGATAAGGAAGCAAACTTGTTGATGGAGTTTTTGTTGTTGTTGGTTTGGGTAATTGATTGATTGTGAAGCGATCTAGTTGCTTGAACAGCTGAAATTTTCAAACTGGTTGTTGTTGTTGTGGTGGCAACATTTGACTTGAGTGCTCTCTGAACGGTTCTTTTTAAACTTGAATTAACTCCTCTTGATAACATGATGAAGACAAAAATGCTTATAAAAGTCTATAAGTTGTAACTGGAATATGTAATTGAGGTTTAAAATTATTTCGTTGAGGGAAATTAAGTCGTGGGGAGAAGAAGAAAAAAAAAAAAAAAAATTTTGTTGCTAAAAACGAAATTTGTATAAGAATTATTTTATTGGTGACAAAAGAAAGATGCATCGTCGTTTCGGTTAATAAACAAAAACGAAAAAACGAAAACTCCGGGAGGTCATCGGAGTGCATTTTGTAACCGACATAGGATTGACAGACAGTAGAAAAAGGATATGCGTCTACTCAGAGATGACTACGAGATTAGTAATGCGATGTGAGTCATCATTACTAAACTCTAGCAGGTTATCAAGATGCAAGTGTCTTGCTTCTCTAGAGTGGAATAAGATGTTTAAATATGAGCCTTACCCGGTGTTTCAAGGACACACTCAATTTTATTTTTTATTTTTTATTTTTGTCTCCGAGAGTCTCGGTTACTTTGGCACAATTTACAATCCCGGGTGACTCAGGAGACAAAAAGAATATTAATAACTCCGAGCAATTCTTAAGTGGTTTTTGGGTTGCAAATGACAGGAGCGTACTAAACCGAATGTGTTGTTATCTTTGTATAGAGTGTAATTGGTGGTTTTGATGAGAAACTGGACAACCAGTTCGGATTTATGTAGTTTGCTGTATCTCATTCGTTATAGATACTTTTTTGATGAAATACGATGCCAAAATTTTGACAAAAAAAATGAATTTAAAAATTAAAAAGCATTCAGTGTTCGAAGACGTGGCTTGTTCGAAGAGGATATTGCTCTTGTTTGGAAACCTTATACAGGTACTAAGTTTCAGTCAAGATACAAAGTGAACTCGAATTTCCTGTAAATCAGGTTAATTGGAGCCTACTGAGTAGCTGAAGCCACGACTGAAACAGTATGTTCTTTTAACCAGCTTCACTTCCATATATATATACCTTTAAGTACTTTGACATTTCTAGGACTATTAAAGTACACACTGATGAATTTCCAACAAATGTGAATTCGAAACTAAGAGTGAGTGAGGGTGTGTGGCTAATTACTAAAAGAATGTTGGTGTTATTATTGGACACGGAAATTTTAAAAAAGAGCAATACACATCTAAAAGTGAATTAAATGCTGCTGTTGTTTGATATTCTGCAATGCTTTTTTAAATAACAAAAATGATTTTCAAGACGTACTAGCAGGTGTTGTAGATTTTCATATTTTTGGTTGGTTGGTTGGTTGGAGAGAGGGCGGGGGTGCAAATAATTACTGAAATCGGTAAAAAAGGTTTCTTCAGAAGTCAGAGAGCCAAAAAAAAAAATAAGTAATTAGACATATGCTAAAACCTATATGTGCAAGTGAATATATATATATATATATATATATGGCATGTATGTTGTGTAATGTCGGTACTATAACCACATAACCATTTTTGACATTTGGTATATAACCGTAAGGCTGGTTAAGCAACACACAAAAACGGAGATACGACAGAGCAAGGTCTAATTTGAAGGAGGAATTAGAGGTAAGATCGGAGAAATAGAGCGAGAAATGAAACTGAAGATTATTTTCAATGCGACTGAGGATGTCAATATCTCTAGTTTAGAGAAGGGACGAACCATGCACGAGACGAGTTGTATGTATAAGCACAAGCTTTTCTTTTGCTTTCTTTTCCTCATTCAAACGGTTGTAGAGGTTTCATGTATGTTTTGGTTAGAGTTGTATAGTAAGTATATGATGTTAAAGGAAGGAGTGGAGATATTTGGGCAACAAGACTCGAGCAACACTACTAGCAAGTCAATACATTTGCTATTGTTGTGTGTGTACCGACTGAGAACCGAGGAATGTGATTGTAGAGTGAAAGATAGGGGGTGTAAAACGTATATCAAACTATTTCAAAGTAAAACAAGTAAAACAAGTAAAACAAGAAAAGTAACAAAGGAATTTTGTGGAGAAATGAGGGGTAAAAAAGAAATTGAGCTGCAAGCAAACGTTTTTTATTATCGAAAACTTGCAAACTTTTGTAGTTTGTTTGGATTTTTTGTGTTTCAAAAGTACAGAACAATTACACAAACGCAAACATGCCGAGTTGCACTGAACTAAAATAAAATTACGGAGTAAAAAACCTACGTACATATAGTTACATATAAAACAGCTACTGAAATGCGGAGTAAATAGCACAAAAAGCAATCAATAGAAATCCTACGAGATGAGATCATTGTCATCAAATCAAATCAAATCAAATCAAATCAAATTAAATTAGTAGGTTGTTTCTTTTGTTTTCTTTTTGTTTGTCAGTAGCATAGAAGAGCAAACACTGTTATGTAGAAGTGAAAGAAGATGAAGAAGCTGCTACGTCATTTGATGTGGTTGAAGTTGTCAAGTAGTATTTACGATACTACGTCATTGGAGTACACAATTGATTACATGCATATAAATCCATGTATATATATATATATATATATGGTATGGTAGTTAGTAAATGAAGTACTAGAGTCCATTTCTAAACTGATACTTTAAAAGTCAGATGAACTTAATCTAGATTTGAGAGGTTGTACCTTTTAAACTAAACGCATCTCCACCATATTTTAATTACCACCTTCTTTTCCGCCCCCCCCCCCTATCTTCTAGAAACCAACTTTGAAAACTAGTAAGATGTATATCCACTTAAAGAGTAGTTACAGAAGTTTTGTATCGTAGTTGTAGTGTTATAATTCAATTTGGTGGGGAGGGAGAGGGGGGTGTGTGTGTGTGTGTGTGAATAAAATTTCTATTAAAAACTAAATAAAGTGAAATGAATGACCTTAAAAGTTTTGATTTCTATAAGCATAACAGCTCATACGTTTTATTAGACACGCCTAAAAAAAACTACTCCGCATGCTGTGTACAATATTGTTATTACAGTCAAACCGTTTTCTACCTTTCTTTTCAAAAACAAAAAAAAAAAAACCTTATTCTGATATGCAATGTGATAACCATCTTACGTTGGGCAGCAAATCTGAAAAATTGCGTTCTTTCTTTTTTCATAATAACCATACAAAGTAACCAAAATATTCGTCACGGTTATCTCTCTATCTATCTATCTATCTATATATATATATATTTTTTTTTTTTTTAGAAAAAAGAAACAGACTAGTAGAACTGAATGTGTAAGACCGTGTATGGAATAGCGATGGATCTTTGGATATACATCTTCTTATTGGGTAATGTTTGTTAAAACACATACCTTTCCTCTTTAAACTTTAACACATAGAGTCTTCATCTTCACAGTTCGCTATAGTATAATCATAATAGTAATAAAAATAATATTAGTACTATTATTGTTCTTAGTATTATTATTCCCAGTGCCGTATTTAAGCTTTTGTGCAGTTGAGTTGTCGTAGTTTTAGGAGTAGTAGTAGTAGTAGTGTAATTGTGTTCAAAACTAATATTGGAAACCACACAATAAAGACAAAAGTGTGTAAACAAAGAAGAGGGGGGGGGTGTAAATTAAGTTAAGTAAATCTTTTTCAAGCTATTGTTTCTGAGAAAACAATTGTTAAACTATGCATTGGTCTAAAAAACTTGTAAATTATAAACTACTTTAATACGACACACACCCAAAACACACAAACATGCATAATCAACCCTCATTAAACAAGGATTTTGCCCCTCTCGATTGCACGTAGCTATACTATCGTCACCACTATTTGTCATTTGTTATTTGTCATTTGTCATCTATTGTTACTACTATTACGTAGTAATTTTTAATACTTTATAGTAAAAAAAATAAAATATAACACGGAGTACGTATTACAATGTGCTTTTACTTTTTTTAGTCAAAATCACACAAAATGCAACAAGCTATCTAATCGGTATACTTTTGGTTTTGTTTTTTTTTTTTTAATTTTTAATCCACAAAAAAAAAAAAAAAAAAAAAAAAAAAATTTAAAGGTAGACTGATGTTTTGTGTAATACATTAAACAATAGTAGCATTACTATTACGTAATTACTTACTTCATTATACATCACTACTATTACTCTTTGTTCATTACGTAATATCAACCAGGAAAATCCACAATTCTTATCTCTATCTCAAGTATGTGCAACTATATATACTACTGTATATCTCTCTATCAACCAAAAGATATGTGCTTACTATCTACCAACTATACTTTTCTACCAAGACTATTGTATTTATAGACATATTATTACTACTATTACTACTACTACTAGTACTACTACTACTACCACTACCACAATGAACGACTATTATCAGATACCCAATAGTAACAGTAACAACAACAACAACAACAACAACGACAGAATAGCTGCAACTGCACCAACTACACCATGCATTACATCAAATCGTTTTTATCTACCTTATAACAACAACCATACTCATTGTGTATCACAACAACAACAACATCAACAACAACAAGATGAAGTAGAACAACACAATATTCCTTCACTTCATGACTTGATACACAACTCAACAACAACCTTGGATAAACAAACAACTGGTACCCAAGACAATGACAGTAGCAATACCGACAACACCAATACTACTTCCACTAACTCCAAGATAACACTCCATTCCTTCAACAACTACTTGGCATCGATACATTGTCAAGAAAACTTACAATTTATCATTGAACTCAATAAATTCATGACATCCTCCTCATCCTCCTCATCCTCATCCAAGAGCACTTCATCATTAAGCCAATGGCAACAGATTTACTCCAAGTTTTTAATTGCTGAATCCGAATGGGAAGTTAATTTACCTAGTCGCCTAAGTTCAAATTTACATTTTGCTCAATATCCCAATGAATCCACCCTACACAATTGTAAACTGTACATTATTAATGAACTTTTACAAAATTTGTATCACGAATATTTGAAAACTGTAACCAAGAATAAATGTGGATTATATAGAAGGAGATCAGTGGCAATGGGTTCATTACCAATGAGGAGGAATAACAGTGATTGCATGGAAAGCAACAATACTACAACTACAGAGTTTACTTCAAACATTTTACTGCCCGGAAAACATACAAGACCAACTATAGATACAACAACAGTTATTGAACAACAATGTCCTTTAACTCCACCTTATTCACCACCACCACAACTACATTTACAACAGAAGCAACAGCAACAGCAACAGCAACCATCACCACCACAACCACAACCACCACCACCACAACAACAACAACAACATCATCATCATCATCAACAAAAACAACACCCTCCATATACAGTACTGTCACCAGTTGTACTGCAATGCTTACAAGTACCAACTTCTGCTACCCTGTCTTCAAACACTCGACCACAGCGAAGCTCACTGTTGGGCCGCCATATTTCATTCTTTGGCAAAAAAAGCAAGAGACGTCACAGTGATAATAATATTAAAGCCGCCAATAATACCCATAAACATCATGATCATCATAAACATGAAGACGACCACCACCGTCACAACACTACTACTCACAAGCACAGCCACAACAAGAGTATCAAACACAAATCATCTTCCGCGTTGATTGATGGATATGACTACTACTCCATCCCAGTTGTTGATTACGATATAGACCACAATAGTATCATTTCATCAACATCAGAATCATCTTGTGCCAATTCAATTTCAACTTCATCTTCTTCATCATCTCCACCACCACCCCCACTCCCACCACACACTTCCAGATCACGTACACCTTCAGTATGTTCCAATTTAGTATCTGACGCATTATCCTCGTCGTCTTCAGTAGCATCAACAAAACTGTCTACTGTTGTGGTGACAGATACAGCCCAGAAAGAGATGAATGATACACCACCTTCATCAAGAAACAACTCAAGTAGTTCTAAATCTGGATCATCTCATTATTTAAAAAACCACAATGCCACTACGCCCACAACAATGGTTACTACTAGTCCTATTACCCCCACTAGTGCCGGTGGTAATAGTATACACAAGATTGTTGATAATTCAAAGAGTTATTTCAGCAAGATGAAGAAGTTCAAGTTTAGGAGAAATAGTCATGATGATGATGATGGTGATAATGATCGTGATGCTGATGGCGACAATGGAGACGATGAAGAGTAGCAGTAACAGCAAAAACACTGGCTTTGGGTTTTCAGTTCTTTCCCATTGTTTTTTTTTTTTTTTTTCCTTGGTACATTTTTAATCTTCTTCAAAAGGTTTAATTATAGGTTATCATGTTATAGAGAAATACATCATCACAACAACAGGCCCTACACAAGTAGATTATGTTTTTCCTCTCTTTACAATTGTACCGTAACCCTATCCTCTTTGTTAAATGTCTTTCCACATTGTAAATCGTTGATATCTCTAGTTACCCAACACTGATGTTCAGGGGTATCAACCACAACCAACATCTTGAACGACTTTATTACATTTAACCCAACATAATGCAATTTCTTGCCTTTAAACTTGTACCAAATGCGCTTCAATTCAGGAACGACAACGAAACTCGGTCGGATATAAAATTGAGCCACTTCACCAGGGTTTATAGCACAACTAAACAATAATGTGTTTAACTTTGACATGCCAACGCGCTTACCTATGGCTAAACTGGTGCCTATTGAAAAGTAAATTGGTGGGATTCCAATACTTGCTTCGCCGATTTGGTCTAGTGTTTGTTCAATTGTTATGGTGATGTACCGGCTCAAGTATCCGCCGCTACCATGAATCAGTTCGAGGCACGATGTGATGGGGATCCATGAGTGGTGGAGCTGTGGTGGTGGTGGAGGAGGAGGAGAAAAAGGAGGAGAAGGCAAAAGGGAAGGGGGTGGATCGGAATTGGTGTTGCGGTTTTTGACCGTGATTAACGTCCAGTAGTTGAGTTTATGATCGTATTGGAGTGAGCTTTGACTTGATTTGATATAGATTATATTACTGGTGTTTGATAGTTTTGTAATGTGGGTCGAGGATTGTAGTGCTTCGAGGGTAGAGATGGCATATATATGTGGGCGTAGTGGTGGTGATGCTGGCGATGCTGGCGATGCTGGCGATGCCGGGTGTGTTCTGAAGAATGATGTAGTTAGATTGGCAGCTGGTGATGGTGTCATTGTTGTTGCATCCAAGTCTGACCATGCAATGTCTTGAAATTGGCCATGTATATTGCAAAAAGAGAGACCGAGAAGATAAAGGATTAGGATATATTGTAACATTTAGAGACGAAGAAGACATGGAGTACGAGATGACGCAAGTGTACTTTATTGACAATTTCTTGGTATATGTTATGCAACTGGTAGCAGACAGAGGTATTCCCACCTGTTTTTGTGAGCGATGGTCCAAAAATAAATTATCAATATGTGGACCACATATGGTTGTGAGTGTTTCGGGTTAGTGTTGGTCTGTAAGGATGTATACAAAAGTACGACGCAGTCGCAAGTGGCTGAAAATCGATGCAGTATGTACAAGTTCCGTAGTAAAATAATGTTTTTACAATGTAGTGCACTAAATTCATAATAGTATAGATTGTTCTAGTACGTTCTCGGAGTGTCTGGAATTATCTAGAACATTATGTTCTAACATAATTTATTATTGCGCATGCAATGCACATATACCAAAACTATGCTACACTACACAAAAATAATAAAGTCATTAGTATAACCACATGACTCTGGACATTGCTCTAACTCTTGTTATGGAATTTCCATTGGAATCTGACAATAACCATATAAACTATATATATAAATACAGACTCATTCCGCCCAATCCTTCAACAGAATTATATTTCACTTTTCTTTTCCACTATACATACTACTCAAAACTACTCAATTGAAAGATGGACGAAACTCAATATACTGATAATGCTTTACGCATTATTCAAAACGCAACCAACTTGTGTAAAGAAAATGCCAATACTCAATTGGTTCCCTTGCATTTACTTGCTGCATTCATCCCTACTGATGACACTGAAGGAACATCGCCATATTTACAAACATTGATTCAGAAAGCAAGGTATGAATGGCCTGCTTTTGAACGAACCGTAAACAAGCATTTGGTTAGATTACCAAGTCAAAATCCACCACCTGATGATGTTAGACCTAGTTATCAATTGGGTCAAGTTTTACAAAATGCCGCCAAGATTGAAAAACAACAAAAGGATTATTACATTGCCCAAGACCATTTGTTATTGGCGCTTTTGGAAGATCAATCAATCAAGGATATCTTTAAAGAAGCTGGTATCAAACCCGATGCCATAAAGACTCAAGCATTGGAGTTGCGTGGTGACCAAAGAATTGATTCAAGACAAGCTGACTCTTCTAGCAGCTATGAATTTTTAAACAAGTATTGTGAAGATTTCACGGAAAAGGCTAGAGAAGGTAGAATTGATCCTGTTATTGGAAGAGAAGAAGAGATTAGACGTGTGATTAGAGTTCTCGCAAGAAGATCGAAATCAAATTCAGTACTTGTGGGAGATGCCGGTGTCGGTAAAACTTCTATTGTCGAAGGTGTTGCTCAAAGAATTGTTGATGGTGATGTGCCCAATGTTTTGTCCAATGCAAGATTGTTTTCATTGGATATGGGTGCATTGACCGCTGGTGCTAAATACAAGGGTGAATTTGAAGAAAGATTGAAAGGTGTATTGAATGACATTTCCAAATCCAAAGAGTTTATCATTTTGTTTATTGATGAAATTCACACTGTAATGGGTGACGGTAAATCCGATGCTGCAAATCTTTTGAAACCAATGTTGGCAAGAGGTGAATTGCATTGTATTGGAGCTACTACTTTTGCTGAGTACCGTAAATTTATTGCTAAAGATGGTGCTTTTGATCGAAGATTTCAAAAGATTGATGTCCCCGCGGCAACCGTTAATGAAACCATTGCTATATTGAGAGGTTTACAACCAAGATATGAAATCCACCATGGGGTTAGAATCTTGGATAGTGCATTGGTTACTGCTGCCCAATTGGCTTCAAGGTACTTGACTTACCGAGCATTGCCTGATTCAGCAGTTGATTTAGTTGATGAAAGTGCTGCTGCTGTTGCCGTTGCTAGAGATTCCAAGCCGGAAGAGTTGGATACTCTTGAACGTGAATTACATTTGGTTGAAGTTGAAATCAATGCATTGGAAAGAGATAAAGATGCTGACTCTAATTCCAAGGAAAGATTAGAAGCGGCTAGAAAGAAACAAGCTAGTATTGAAGAGAAAATGGGTCCATTGAGAGAACGATTCAACCAAGAACGTGCTGGACACGATTTGCTTATTGCTGCAAAGAGGAAATTGGATGAATTGGAAGTTAAAGCCCAAGATGCTGAAAGAAGACATGATACCGCCACTGCTGCTGATTTGAGATATTTTGCCATTCCTGACGTTGAAAAACAAATTGAAGAATTAGAGGTTAGAGTTGCTGAAGAAGAAGCTTCTAATTTGGATAGTTTATTGAAAAACGCTGTTGGTCCTGATCAAATTTGTGAAACTGCTGCTAGATTAACTGGTATCCCAGTCCAAAAATTAAGTCAAGCTGAAAATGCTAAATTGATCAATTTAGAATCTGAATTGTCGAGTGTTGTTGTTGGACAATCAGAAGCAGTTAAAGCGGTTTCCAATGCCATCAGATTGAGAAGATCAGGATTATCCAATCCTAACCAACCACCATCATTTTTGTTCCTTGGTCTTTCAGGATCTGGTAAAACTGAATTGGCCAAGAAATTAGCTGGCTTTTTGTTTGCTGATGAAAAAGCCTTGATTAGAATTGATTGTTCTGAATTGGACAAATGGTCTACTTCCAAGCTTCTTGGATCAAATGCTGGATTCGTTGGTTATGGTGAGGGAAACATTCTTGCTGAACCATTGATTAGAAGACCTTATTCAGTTGTCTTGTTTGATGAAGTTGAAAAAGCAGCACCAGAAGTATTGACGATTTTGTTGCAAATTTTGGATGATGGTAGAATCACTGATGGTGAAGGTAAATTGGTCAATTGCTCCAATGCCATTTTCATCATGACATCAAACTTGGGTGCTCAATACATTAGTGAATCAAAGGGAAGCAAAATTGATGCTTCTACAAAAGAACACGTTATGGGTGCTGTTCGTGCCCACTTCAGACCAGAATTTTTGAATCGTATCTCCAACATTGTCATATTTAACCGTCTTTCGCGTAAAGCCATTGCCAAGATTGTTCACATTAGACTCAATGAATTGACAAAGAGATTTGAAGATAATGGCAAGAGAATCACTTTGCATTTGGATGATGATGCCATGAATTATCTAATCAAGAATGGGTGGTCAGCTGATTTGGGAGCCAGACCTTTGAATCGATTGATTCAAAATGAAATTTTAAACAAGTTGGCTATATACATCTTGAAGGGACAAGTTAAAGATAAGGAAACGGTTAATATTGTTGTTGGTGAAAAGGGGTTGGAAGTTGTCCCTAACCATGAGGCTGAAGATGAAGATATGAATGATGTTAATGATTGGCAAGACAGTGAGGATGAAGATGATGATGAAAAAGAAGAGCTAGATTAAGATGGTGTGGAGTTGATTATATATAGTGTACATTAGATAAAAAAGGAATAAAAAAAAGAGACAATAATTTGCAAAATTTCGTTTTGATTGTATAATCTAACTCATTTCTAATAAGGAATACCATTGGTGATTCTTTGAAACTCGTCATACCCTTTGGTGTAGAAACTCTCCATTGATTTTTTGATCAATTTGCGGAAGTAAACCGCAGCTTCTTTATCACTTTTACCAGGAACAAATCTCAGACGTAAATTCTTGATCGTGGTGTCTTTAAAACAAGGTAATCCCGATTCCAACATTGGTACAACTGTTCGCACAATCAATTCCATATATGGACGACAGGCCAAGTATCCCTTGATACACAACTCTTCAAACCATTTGAAAGCTTGTGTATCGTCGCTTCCACCCAACACCATAACCATTTCATGAGTCAATTTAAATGGAGCTGCTTCAAACTTGACTCCACCAGGAACAATATCAAAACAGAACCCGAAATCAATGTGCAAAATGTGTCCTTGATCATCATACATAATGTTACCATTGTGTCTATCTTTAAACTGTAATAAATAGGAAATGATTGAATATGCAGCTAAGGATTTGACTAAATTGTTTCTTGCTTTTTGAAACTCAATTGACTTTTGTGGTCCAAACTTAGTAATGTAGTACTCAAATAATCCATTAACTGCCTCTCTACCCAACATATCTCTCGAATTAGCGTTAGGTAACACATCAATCACACCACATCCTGGTGCAGTGGCAGTGACTCGGTACGGATAAACGTAAAGGTCCAATCCAGCATCACTCCAAATGGTTCTAAACATGGAAATCAACTGCAATGCCAACACATCTTGTCTACAATCATCACCAACTTTGAAAATGGCACTTTGCCATTTTTCAATTTCAACTTGTTGTGGCTTACCATGTTCATCATAATCGGTCAACTCCTTCTTGATTTTAAAAGTTGCCATAAATGGAGCCTTTGCATGTGATTGCAATGGCTTACCTGACTTACGATTGATATCAACAAGAACACCATCTGGGTTTGACGGCAAGTATACGCCTGGCTCAACTTTAATCAATGCCATCTCCTCATCAATCTTGGCCTTCTTCTCCGCTTTGGATTTCTTGATATATGGTTTTAATTTACCCGAAATATCAGTAACTTCATTGAAAAACCCAAATTCCTTGTGATAAAATTGTAAATCTTTATCACTCAATTCCTTCAACATATGTTCTTGAATTCTATCCAAAACAGGTTTCAAATCATCGGGCTCGGTAGAATCATCATCTTTGTAACTATTTGCCAACATATTCCAAATGATTTGATGAGCAAACAATTGTGATACTTTGGCAGTCTCAATGATAAAACGCTCAACATACCCCTTGGCATCATGACGCAATGACTGGACAATTTGTGGCACATAGAAAAATGTCAAATTAACATCATGTGTTTCCAATGATCTCATGGTATATTGCAAAATGTATGGATTAGCACCAAATGGAGGTAAAAACAAAGTGATGGCATCGATTGGGGCCACTGGCGACCAAAACAACAATTGATGCGATGGCATATGAACACCCAAGTTGATACCAATGAAAAATTGAACGGCATCGGGGTAAGGGATAGCTGCAAGTGGATTCTTGATAATCAATTGCTGTATCAAATCGTCATGAGCTTTGCTCTTATACCTCATGGCTAAATTAATCGCCAAAATTGGATCAATCTCATATGCACGTGTAATTTGAGTACTAGACACTTGATGTGATGATCCAATAATAGAACCCGATGTATCAGTTGGGTTCAACGACGTTAACCAAACGTTAAACTTGTATACTTCATCATCAAGAAATTGCAAGAAAATAGTTCGCTTCATTTCAATATCCTTCAGACGAAACACTGACACTGCACCAGCCATTCTTGCAACTTCATTCATTACAATTGCTTCACTCTTGAATTTCAACTTGTTGGCAGAAAATGGGTAAACAAATCTTTGTCTGAACCAAGTCAATGCTCCATCGAAAATCAATTCGGTTAAGTACTTGCAAATTCTTGATCCCAACTTCAAATGCACTTGTAATACTTCAAATGCAAATCTAACCAATTCAAATCGAACCAATCTTGAAAGTGGATGATAGCTAGCAAATTTCAAATTCTTCAATCCAACTTCAACAAATCGAGTAAACAACTTTAATAAATGATCACTTTGGTTTAATGTAGCTTCGAAATTGCTGGAGAATAAACGAACTAATTCCAAATGAGGCTCAAAACTTCTTTGTGCATTTTCAGCCAATCTCAAATCAGTAGATCGATTACTTGGTGCATACTCCATTTTATCAAATTCAGGATGAACAATATCGAGTTCTTGTGAAAATAACCCTTTTCTTAACTCAATTGATTCTTCCCACTTTTGGGCCAACTCACTAAGTAACAACATGCTCAACTTTGGTTTATCCTTCATAACAGCAAACCAAACGCCACTAGCAGGGATCATCACCAGCGGCTCAAACAAGATGAATGGTATTTCAACCATGTACCTCACCAATTCAGCATTGTTGATATCAGACAACAAAGTCAATCCGGCAATTTCTGTCAACAAATTCATAATCTCGTCATGAGATGGATTTTCTGTAAACTCATTAAACAATCTCAGTTTGATATTGTATACCTTTTCTCTAATGGCCTTGAATGCAAAATCGGATTCCTCGTCAGTTCTCAATGGTAATTTATTCATAAATTGGGAAACAAAATTTGATCTCCAATTTAATTGCGACACAATTGAAGGTGTAGTATCCAAAGCAGAAATATTGGCATATGTAATGGCTTGGATGTCACGATCATGCGATGAAATAGTTCCCGACATTTTCAACGCAAAGGAAAGCCCAAATTGAATTGGAGCTTCATACTGCAATTCTTCGTTCGCAGCAACATACGATTGAATCAAGCTCTTGACATCGATATTACTCTTGTACAAAAGCAACTCAACCCAACCTTTGGCCTTTTCATGGAATCGGTTAAATGTGGAGCACCTCCAATCATAATCGTCGGACAAGGTGATTTTGATTCCTGTACATCTTGCTCTAAACGATGTTGTTGGATCATATTCGTGGACATCAGCATCAGCAATACTTTGAAACAACAATGTCAAAATATCAAAAAGAGCAAATAATGATTTCTTGTGACATAATGAAGCTGATACTTTGTTAATCAACAAGTCGCAACATTGAATAGATGCATCTTGCATTTCCGTCACTGGGTGGGTTGTCAATGTCAACATTGTCGTCAATTGATTAGCAATATGATCAGCAGTGAATTGCTTGTTGGCACCAGTATTGATCAAACCAATATAGTCCCTGACAATCTTAAACGCAATTGGGCCCAAGTATTTGTCAATTCCCGAGATCTTACTTGTTGGATCGGTGAAATAGTACAAAATCTTCGAACAATCGCCAGTACGAACACGCAAAGTTTCGCAAAATACTGTTGCTGATAAAAACATCAATTTAGGATACGACATTGTGCGATGCACTTCAAAAATGTCACCCAAGAATGTCTTGTGGTCCTTGATGTTGTGGTTGGACGAGCCACGACGCAACACAGTATTCAACTCGATGGAAGTTTCAGTTCTATCCCACGATCTCTCCGATGCCAATGGGGGTGAATTGTAAGCAATTCTTTCCAATTCATCTTTAAACACTTTGGTGTTTTTCGAATTCAAATTGTAACCATGAACAACCATATTGAACCAGATATTTCTAAACAAATTGATGGTTTCAGTCTTTTCAATTTTCAATGGCTCTTGACCTAAATGAACATCGGGTAACAATTCAGCCAATGGCTTCAAGTAAATTGCAATTTGATCGCCCACTTCACTAATTTCATTATGAGATCTATGATGCTCCAATTGTTGAACGTCACCTTTGCTAATGATTGACTGCAACAACTCATGCAAGTAAACAAAATACAAATGATTATCCGGTTTCAACTTTGAAGACAAAATCAATCTTGATTCGTTCAAATGACCCAACAATGTGGCATTCTTTCTCTCAAATGAATCAACAGTAAGCTTATTCAACAACCTGATTAAAATGATGAATTCACGCTCTGGGACATATGGAGCACACGAACACAATCCTCTCAAAATCAAAGGTCCTATTGGTGATTCAACCTTGGTCACTTTTTGCGACAAGATGGTGCAGGCCAATGCTGGAATCGATTCGTCATCACAAGCTTCTGAAACTTCGATAATGGCGGTAACAGCATTTTCACAAACTTTTTGGTAATCATTCTCATCAAAGTCACCCGATAAACTGCCTTTGCTAAACAATTGGGAAAACGAAGTCATTGACGTTCTACTAGAAGACAATGGTGACGACACGAAATCCCTTGTTGAGGCGTTATCAGCACCACCAGTGTGGTTTCTAGCAGCTCTTCTAGCGCTCTTGGATGGACCTTGCAATCCTTCATTAGTGACAAATAACAAGTTAGTCAACGAATAGATTGTAGTGACAACTGCATCCTGAGGCAATCTCTTACTTCCCAAACCAACACATTTCGAAGCTTCCAAACAATACAGAGATTCCAATCTTGGATTGGCAATGACTGAAGTAAACACTCTTGTCAACAATGGGCCAATCAGTTCGTCTTTGAACACCAACAATGATCCAAATTGGAAAGTAGTCAATCCCAAATCAGGGTCCAACATGGCATCCTTGATCTCAATATTAGCTTTAAACAACTCTTTAGAAGTGGCTAGGTCCAAGTTGTCAGTAAACATTCCACAACTCAAAACTTGTAAATTAAAACTTTTGGCCAAATATCCCAATTTCAATCGATTATTAGTTGAATAAACGATATAAGTTTCCCCTCGGTCCAAAAACTCCAATTTTCTCAATGCCAAGTCAGTTAGAATTTTGATAATCTCCATATGAGCTCTTGGAAACGACAAATGGTCTCTACCGGGACCAATGATGGCCCTACCATTAGATTCATCTTCATCATACTTTTTAGCAGCTTGGGTCAACAAGAAAGGCAACAAATGTTGTGATTTAGAAGCGACAATTTCCACAAGTATAGAACACATCAATCTCGATAACTTCTCAAGGTAGAGTACTGGTGAAAAATTGAGACAAAAGTCTCGTTCCAACAACTCTTGATAGGGGTTTGGGTCATCATAAAGGTAATCGGAATAATCTTCAATCGCACCAAGAATCTCCGAGTTATCAATAGCCGAATCCAAATTGGTGAAAATACGAAAGGTTCTTGACGAGTAAGTCAAAAATTGAGCATTTTGATTCAATCCATCAATGACACCAGTCAAGGTTAAAAAATTAGACAATTGCAAATCGACATTATCAAAAAACTTGTCAATAAACTGATGGAAAACTTCCACAACTTCATCAAAGTATTGCTTGTTCGATTGGTAAGCCAAATTGATTAAGGCAATGGTTAATTTCTCACCAAGTAAAGTCCATGGAGCAACAGCTACAGATTTGGCAACGATACTATAGGCAAATTGTTGATCGGGTAATTCAAACAAGTAGACTCTAAATTTGTCAATCAAGGTTTTAATTTGACTTGTCAACTTGATGGGTTTATCAGTAGCATCACACAACGCAACAAGAGTTTCATATTCCTTGGGGGCAATGGCAACATTGGACATTTTTTGATCATTAATGCTACTACCAATGGATTTCCTTAATGGTAAATCCCTCGGTGTTGATGTCAATAATTTAGCGAAATCATCTTTTTGAATACCAGTGTTTATCTCTTTTAAATTGGACGGAACGTGTTCCACTGTAAGTTCAGCCAATTTCTTGAGTGCCTCACCACGAATGGTGCCACGAGTGATACCATAAAAGTCCATTCTTTAATGTGGCTATTGTGGTAAAGCGGTAGGAAAGTGAAAAATAAAAAATTCTGGTGGATAGGGTATATGGGCCAGTTTAGTTTATATCTTTTGGCTTTTGTTGAGCTTTTGTGGATTTCAGAGAGCGGTGGTGGTGGGGGGAAGGAAGAGAGAAAAAAAATAGTAGTGGAGAGTGGCTACCAATTTTGGGATTTTCACATGTGACAAATACAGTATATTACCTAAAGTGGTAATGAATGAAATAGAGATCAAAGAGAGCAGAAGTAGAACTTACAATGTACTCTCTTTCGAGAGGTTTGAGGAGTAAATTTGAGCGTACTTGACGTACTCATTAAGCTTCTATAGCCGTATCGATTACATTTCAAACACCTTAGCTCCCCTCACGAGTAAGTTTCAATCAATGTATCTCTCAAGTTTCCACCAATAGCATCCGGTTGAGCATCTTGCAACCTAAATATAGATTCAATAACCGATAATTCAGGCGCCGTGGTATCGGATCCGGCAACACTAAACCAATCATTAACAACTAGTCCAGCACCAACAACATTCGAGCCTCGATTTACCGTACCTGCAACCAATGGCACTTGCAACAAACTACTCAACTCTTCTTGATCTTGTATTGAAGTTTGTGGATGAACCAATCCACCTTGATTACTTAAAGCGCAATAGGATCCAACAAGAACATTACCAGCAATAGTCTGACGGAAAACTTCAACTCCCAATACATCAGCAATCAATTCTTCGGTTTCTCGTTCGATATCGGGATGTACTAATGCAACATAATCATTACAGCATATGACATTTCCCAATGCGGATAATCGTTCTTCAACTCTTTGAATCTTAACTGAGTCAGGTAATGAGTTTCTCAAATGCATCAATTCTTGATCAGTGGTTTGTGTTGGAACTAATAAACCGCGTCTGTTCCCACTAGTCATACGTCCAACTATACGAGTACCGGCAATGGTAGTATGAACAATGGGGATAACGTCACCTAGTTCAGCTTCAAATGATGAATAGAAATTTTCTGATCCACCAACGGCAACAAGGGCATAGGAGTTTGTTAATTTGGAAAAGACACCAACTTCATTGGAATTTTCAAATTGTGTTCTAGTAGCCATGATTTAAAATAAAATAGGTTGTGATCTTATGACGTGAATGATTTGAGTTTTATATTGTAGTAGATGAATGTTTAATATTTATACTTTAAAACAGTAGTCAAACGTGTGTTTGTTTATATAATTTGATGATGACTAACTTTGTAGATGAGAGATGAGCTGAAGTGAAAAATCGCAAATTTATCAGGGGAATGAAGAAAAAATTAAAAAGAGAAAGGTAGTGTGATAATGCACAAAACAATGTCACCACTAACAAAGGTAGTTTAATGCCGCTTATCTCAGATCAGACAAGCTACTATGTAGATGGTTGCACTTATTGTCTCTCCTGGAGTGCAATTAGCTCTTCTTCGTTTCTATAAATTGTGTTCTTTTAACACCTGATGGTTGTGAAAATGAGTCAAGATGATCTTCGCAGAGCTTAATCTAAAGCGAATTTAAGCAACATCAAATTATAACAGCTGCTCCATTCGTTAGAGATTGTTTTCTTTAATAAGATCTAAATAGAGCTATTAGAGATTCACGATTATAAAACAATCGATGATATCAACATCAAAAGTCTAACCCCCCAAAAAATGGTGTCACGTGTGTATATAAAATTTCAAGTGTGCAACAACCCCTATGAAACACTCTGCATAGTCCGTGACGGGTACTATACTCAATATTTTTCAATTCTGGATAATGAAGATGAGACTGGGCTATTGAAGGGATGCTTGGAAGTTGGAAAATTGCAATGACTTTAGGTTTTGAGAAAGAGTTCAAGACGTCATAGAAAGCTCTACTTTGTCTTTGTAACCATGGCTTTTTTATCACAATGCTTGGTGGGATAAGCTACATAGAATGCTTTCCCAAACTTGGCTCTACTCATGAAAAGTTTTGTATTCCATGATAAGTGCTATCCTCTATTAGAGGTTTTGTGGTGTACGTTATCACAGCCCCCCCTTCGAGATTTTATATTGTGTAATGTGATGCACGGTGTTTTATAAATGAATGTGTATATATTTTGTGTCCATTGCAATAGAAATGACAAGCAAAAATAGGGTGTAAGCTAAGATGACATTTGTTCTTCATACGTCATTGAAGAACGACGATGTTGCCGTCAAATGCATAGATATGGAGTATCTTACCAACTCAATTGGAGGAAAACTAAGGCACAATCTATCAACACATGATCAATTGAACCTTACCCAGACCCAGTTTAAGAGTAAGCCCCATCCACTATTTGTACTTCAGATCAATTTTTTTTTTATGTTACACACAGCCCAGCTGAGAAAACCTGCTGTTTCTTGGATGATGCCAATACTTTGAGAAAAATCAAAAAAAAAAGTAGACTAACTAGTATGCGAAGGTTTCCTAAAGCGACTAAATACACTAATTCTTGTCCAGAAGAGGGGGGGTTGTTGTTGTTCACTTTTGTTGAGTTGTTGATATTTTGGTTTTTTGCAAGTGGCTTTTACTCACTAAAAAGCAATAGGCGTGCGTGCGTGTGTGCGTGTAAAGAATAAAATAATGAAACACAGTTTTAATTGCATGCGTTATGGATATATTTTACCGAGATCACGTGTGGAAACTAAACCAGCGTTCAAATCTCCTTAGTTTGATTACTACAACGTTTGAAGGAAGAGTACGCGTACAATATAGTTGTAATAAACACGCTGTTGTCTGTTGTCTGTTTTGTCTGTTTTGTCTGTTTTGTTGGTTTTGTTATTAAAAACCTAGAAAGCTTAACGTGTTTCTAAGTTACAATATATTATTATCTTGGTATAAAGTTGTATGAGACAAAGTAAAGAAGGCTAAGTTTTTAAAGTAGTATGGTAGCTCTTTTGGTTTTAGTTAATGGTTTAATTTTCTTTTTGGTTGTTTCTAAGTTTAGCAATAATATAAACAATTACATAGTAAGTATTATGTAAGTAATTACGTAATACCACAAAATCAATATTACACAAGAAATACCCATATAATACTGCTGACTGTTTACTTGTTATAGTTAATAGTTATTAATGTTAGTATTAGTATCAGTGTTAGTGTTAGTATTGGTATTAGTGTTAGTGTTAGTACTATTTATTGTATTTAAAAAAAATTTTATTGTCGTAAAACAAAAAATTGTAAAACAGGAGAACACGAACAAAACAAAAAAAAAAAAAAAAAAAAAAAAAAAAAAAAAAAATCAGAACCATCATCCAAATCAAATTCAATTAAAACAACTTTACAACCACAATTCAATCTACCTTTTTATTCAGCAACAAAACATATATACAACTAAAAACTTACACCTTAGCAGCATCAAGGTATAACTCATCATACTATATTTACACCTGTTGCTTTATTATTATTACATGTTTGCTTAAGCTGCTATCAAAACCACACAAAAAGTTACAATTTGTAAATCACTCCGCCTTTGAATCTTTGCAGCACATATACACTTTTGTCACCAAAATTTCATCCCTTCGTTAACATCAACAGTAACTACAACAACTACGACAATATCTACAACATCTACAACAACAACAACAACTACAACAACTACAACTACAACTACAACTACACACTTTTAGGTCCAAACAACTTATAGGAATACACTCTTTATTAAGCAACACAAATTTTGTATCTAGCAATCACATATCACAGTCTCACTACACACAATGTTGTTTCACAAACTACTTTTACTTGGTATAACATGTCTACTTCAAGTAGTATCGGCTGTCCGTTACATCAAATCAAGTTCACTTTTAACATGTATGGATAATTCCCAGTTTACAGCTTCATACTTTGACATTGTGTTCTATCCAGGAAACAGAACAGTTTATTTTGATATCAATGCCATTTCATCAATCGATACTAAAGTTGGTGCTTATATCAACGTCATTGCCTATGGTTTAAATGTCGTACAAAGGAATATTTCTCTTTGTGATATTGACTACACATCTACTGGTTCAGATACCAACCCGCTTTGTCCCTTAACTTCGGGGCATTTGAATCTTGATTCACATTATGAAATAGGTTCATCTGTCACTAATGAAATTCCAGGAGTAGCATACACTGTTCCTGATGTTGATGCAAGAGTAAGAGTATTAATTTACGATTTGAAATCTTATAAAGAATTGGCTTGTGTTGAGGCAATCTTATCTAATGGTAAAACAGTGCAAACTAAATATGCTGGATGGCCTATTGCCGCAATTTCAGGATTGGGGGTTATAACTTCCGGTGTTATTTCAGTCATTGGTCGTTCAAGTACTGCTGCCCACATTGCATCCAACTCAATGTCACTTTTCGTTTATTTCCAATCATTGGCAATTATGGCCATGATGGCTGTGGCTAGGGTTCCACCTATCGCTGCCGCTTGGGCCCAAAACTTTATGTGGTCTGTCGGTATTATCAAAATCGGCTTTGTTCAAGATATTTCCAATTGGTATATTCAAGCTACAGGGGGCACACCAACAGATATCTTGGGAGCTTCTTATCTTTCCATTTCGGTACAAAGATTTGCCAAGAGAGCTATGGAATGGTATGAAGGTATGAATAGCTACGACTTGAGTGGGTTGTCATCATCATCGTCCGGTTCCTCATTAGCAAAAAGAGCCAGTATTTTGCTAGACTCGGATACTTTTGGTACTGCTGATAATTTGGATCCAGATTTGTACTCAACTGATGAAAAAGCTAGTGACTTATCAGGGAAAATCTTGGTGTTACGAGGTATTCAACGTGTGGCGTATTTGGCCAGTATTGAAATCACTGATGTGTTTTTAACTGGTATTTGTTTCTTGTTCTTTTTCGCTTTTGTCATGGTGGTTTGTCTCATGTTATTCAAAGCTATTATCGAAATTTTAACCAGGAGTAAAGTCATGCATGCTGAGAAATTCAATGAATATCGTCATCATTGGGGACACATCATTAAAGGTTCGCTTTATCGTTTATTGATTATTGCTTTCCCTCAAGTGTCAGTATTGTGTATTTGGGAATTGACAACAAGAGATTCTGCCGGAAGTGTTGTTGTTGCTGTGTTTTTGTTAATCATCACATTGGTGTTGTTGATACAAGCAGCAACAAGAGTATTTCTTATGGGTAGAAACTCGGTGCGAAACTTTAAAAACCCTGCGTACTTGTTATTTGGAGATGTCAAGTTTTTAAACAAGTTTGGATTTTTGTATGTCCAGTATAGAGCTGATTGTTTTTGGTTTATTTGGGTTTCATTATTTTACATTTTTATCAAATCATTGTTGGTGGCAGTACTACAACATCATGGTAAACCACAATCAGTAATCATTTGGGTGATCGAATTGATTCACATGGTTGTTCTTTGCTGGATTCGTCCATTTATGGATAAGAGAACCAATGCATTCAATATCACCATTAGTGTCATCAATTTCATTAATGCATTGTTTTTCATGTTCTTTTCCAGTGTGTTTGGACAGCCAAATGTTGTTTCATCAGTGATGGCGGTGGTTTACTTTGTGCTTAATGCGGTATTTGCCTTGTTTTTGTTGATTTTCACCATTGTCACTTGTTTGTTGGCCATTTTCAGAAAGAACCCAGATGCCAGATATCAACCAATGCGCGACGATCGTGTTTCCTTTTTGCCCAAATCTGGTGGTAAAAAGGGTGTTGGTGCTGGTGGTGATGATGATATGGAGTTGATGGCATTGGGAGCAACAGCAATGAAGGGACATGAACATGGTAAACGTGATCCATTAGCTTATGACGATGAATCGTATGATGAAGATTCAGTGTATCAAAACACGAGGAATTTGGATGGTCAAGGAGGAGAGGTAACAACTAGTACTGGCTCGGGTTCAAATGAATATAGTGGATCAAAACGAGATTCAATCAGTTTTATGGAACCAACACAACCAGGGTCAACTATTGTGGGGAACCCTTACAACGCTTTGCCTACAAATTACGCCAATCGAAATGGAAGCAGTAGTAATGGCAGTGGTTTCAGTTATGGACAAACTGGAGCTTATCAAGGCAGCTCGTCAAGTCCACAGAATCCATATTTCCAAAACACTGCTTATAGCAACAATCAATATTATCAGCAAAGGAATCCAAGTGGAAGTCGAACTGCTTTCAGGTAAGACAAAATAATTGGGGGAGTGGATCTAGTTGGTTTTGAATATATGCCACAACTGTTGGTGTTTGAAAAGAGTCCATTGAAAAGATAGAGAGGAAAAGAGAGATGAGCAAATTGACCTTTTGTGCATTCTTTTTTGCAAAGTTTAGTTCAGTACAATTTAGTTCAATGTAGTTTTTGTTGGTGTTTATAGAGGAATACTCTTCTTTTGAAACTCCCAAAGAAATGTGTTTTTTTGTATGTGTACATATATAGCATGGAATTTATAAAATAAAAGCAAGAGAGAGATAGACTATGTTGGATTTTTAAATGAGGTCCCAATCAAAGTCTCACTTCAATCCTCATTGCAAAGATTTGGTTCACCGAATACACTATGATGAAAGATGTTATACCATGTAATTGGTTGACACGGTTCTTTATCACTTCCATCATTACTGGATGATCGTTTGTGGTGCAATGTAGGTGACAATGTATCCATATTCATGACTTGACTATAAGTTGTCTTTCTTGGGGGGAGTTGTTGAGCCAAATCATCACCAAACTCTTCATTTTCTTCTTCATTGATGTTGCCAGCAGCAGATGGTGGTTGTGGTTCATGATAGTTTAGTAATGATAATGGCAATGAGAATCCTCCTTGTTCGATATATTCGCCAACGCCGGGTTGTACTGATGCATCATCGAGGTACCGTTTTTGCAACACGTGTTCAGCATCAGCGACAGCGGTATTTCTTTTGCGTATACTTCTCTTGTGTCTCCCGTATTGTTCTTCATCATCAGAGTAGTCGGAATGTAAAGCAGGATGATCATAATCGGAATCACGGTTGCCATCTGAATCATAATCATCATTTTCAGCATCATCACCACGAATTAATTTCAGTTTTAACTTATCAACGATACCTCCCTTCTCCAGTTTTTGCTTTTGCTTCTTCTGCATTGGTTTTTCAAACAATTGGGGTTTAAACTTCCATGTTTGTAGATCATCCTTTTTCCGCTGAATCAAGTCTGTAAATTGCAATCGTTTATCATCAATTGAAGTAATGATACCACCACCGTCAACACTTGCATCAAATTCATCCAAAAGAGCTGACTTCTTGTTTCCAAGCGACTCCTTGACCGAACCTACAACTGATACCTTTTTATCCTCAATTGAACCCAACATGGAATCTTTCTTATCATCGAGTGAACTCCATAGTGAATCCTTTTTATCATCGAGTTTGCTCAATTGATCGTCCAACTTGTCATCTATGAAATCATCCAATTTGTATAATGCATCCTTGGGGTTGCGGATTAAATTGACTCCAGTTGTGCCCACCATTGTCAAGGCATGTTTCTTGGCTTGTAATTTATCGTGAACTTGTCTAACTGCTTGAATTTGAACTTGGGCATCATCATCATTACCATTCTTCCAACTAGATACTTTATTCAGTTTCAACAATGATGACATGGCATTGGCGGCACCGCCAACGTTGGGATCAGTTCTAGCGACAAATTTCTTAAATGCAGGGACAATATCCACCACTTGTTGACGCAACTTCAAACAAAAACTATGATCCTCATCGTGTGAATTAACATTGCAAAACACTGAATGTACCAAAGAATCATAGTCAACTTGATCAATCCAATCACGAGCAAATTTGTCAAAAAATGCTGAAAATGTAGTGGGTGATTTTAAGTAATTCTTAATCGACATAATTTGCGTAATTGTTTTCGAATGTGGGTCCGTTTTTGGTTGCAATAGGGATGATGATGATGCTATATCATTTGAGCCAATTGATTCATCAGTCTCATTAAACATAAACACAATCAATGGCTTATTGCCGCTCAATTGTGAGCGAAATACTGGTAATTGCAGCATTGGATAGCTCAATAATCCTTCATGATAAATCGATGATGTTAAATTTTGTAAATTGGGTAAATTAGGTACCACCATGTAGTAGTCCACCAACTCAACTAGTTCAGGTATATCGAATGGGACAAGATGCAGTAAAAATTTGTTTAATGTATGAGAGCTATAATGTTGATCTTGTGGTTGATCATCTTGCTTAGGTTGTGATTGTTGCATGTTATGAATCAAATCTAATCCCATACCATGCTTGATTGAGCTGGTATTGAAAATAAAATAAGTCTTGAACTCTTGTGGGATATAAATTTGATCGTGTATGCTAAAATTCATCCATTTATGACTATGAACCTCATGGTCGCCCAAGTTAAACAACTTGTTTAGCCCCAATGTTGAAAACATGGTGGGGTTAATCAACTCTTTTGGGATAATAACAAAATTCTCATTAACCAAACCAGACCTACTTTTGTTGGTATAATGACTCCCTTCTCCATTCTCATTACCCACCGAATGAATAGAGAAATCCTTTTGAAATTTCCTGGTGGGAACTAAGGGGTTAATGGTGGCTTGTAATCGTTGTTTAGTTGATCTTAATGAAAAAATTCGTGGTTTTAAAACGTGAGGAATAAGCAAGGCAAAACTCAACTGGCAATAAAGCAAAAAAGCAATAAACTTGATCAACATGGCTAGGAAATGATGCAACTCTTAAGTGTAGTTTGATGAGTAACTGTTAGGAAGGGCAATCGGGATATGTTTTTTTTTTTGGTAGGGCTAAAGTTTCTTTGGGGGGGTAGTGTTTTGTGCACTTTGCTTTTGCCCCTCAAAAACTTGAAAATGTTATGGCAAAATTTGACGGCAGCAAAAATGGGCCAGATTGTTGTTCATTTTTCCTTGTATCTCAAAAAGTGTATACTAGTATCTTGTTATTGTGTTTATACTTTTCCCTTTCTTGATCATCATGTAATGCATACATTTCGCCATTTTCATTCAAATAAAATTCCCTCAACTCCTCGACACCACGGACTCCTTTACCATTTGCCTCGGAGTTAAACTCGTTGTTCAATCCTCGTTGATCAAAATCAAAATTCAAATCCTCAAGTAGATTCAATCTTGATATGTAAAGCGTTGTTAAAAACATAATCAAATTGCAAAGCCAAACAAACGTAGAAATGATGATGAATGCACCCAAGGCTCTTCTCATCAGCCATACATGTTGTGTATAAGCTTGATCATTGGGGAAAATACACGCCACTATTATTATAAATGAAACAAGTTTGAACACAACTGCTGCAGTACAATAAAAACTGCCATTTCTTTTCTCACAAGTGACAATCAGCAATGTAAATAATAGTGCTACTATAATTGTAATGGTCCCATCGGCAATGAAATATCGATAAATGGCACGGTTTATGGTGTCGTCACGTTTAAGCAAAACCGATGAAAGAACGATTTCAATCACACTGAGACAAATTTCAAACAAGTACAAGATCAAATTCATTGTGATGGTGATCCGTCTTCCATAATATCGATCACCCAACTTGTCAGTTTCGAATGAAATTAATGGTTGATTCATTACTTGTTTAATCAAATCGTGTTCTAAAAGTTTTTGTCGTGATATTAAACTATCATTATCTCCCGTTTCAAATTGAGTGACTTTAGCATAAACTTTTTCCAATGGTTGTGGTAATGACGATGGTGAGTTGTTGTTGTATGGAGGAATTTCGCTGGTATCCGGTATTGATGGTGGATACGGGAGAAATTCACATTGAGATCTGGTTCTCATAGGTACATCTTTTGGGGGCACTTGTGGGGGTAATTGATGAAGTAGTTGACCGTTATCCTGTGGCACCTGTATTCCAATGGAGACTTGTTGTCGTTGTATATACAGCTCCTCCTTGGGGAACTGATTCAGTTGCAATGATCCATAATAAGAGCCCAGCTCATTGTTACCTTCCTGTGACGAATAAAACGGTATGATTCCATCAATAGTCAACTTGTCAGAGAATGATCTCGATAGTGCAGTTGATGATTGAACGTCAATGAATTCTGAATTGGTTGGGGTTGTGTTTCTCGATCGTCGTAAACGTGGTAATTTGTAGTCCTTGTTGTTATAGTCGAATCGAGATAAATCACTCACTATTCGGTAATCATCTCCCCCGTATGGCCTGAATGGTGGAGGTGGAGCCATAATGTGGTGACTAATCTGATCAAGAAAGCAGTTACTGTGTATTTTTGAATTGTAGTTCCTTCGATTTGATTCTTAACTGTGGTATTGTTTACATTTTGTTTTCGATTTTTGCTAGGTGGGGTTTTGTGTCATGATGTGGTTTTTTTAGTCCATTTTGCATTAAAAGCAATACCATTCAACATAAAACCATCAGCAGGGTAATTAAGAGATGACAGAGTGGTAGTTTTCGTTTACCGATTCGTTACAAAAGCATTACAAAGCCATATGTTAACTTAAAAGACAAACATCACCTGTTCAACCTCACCAGTTCAACCTCACCAGTTCAACCTCATCAGTTTAACCTCATCATACTTCATGCGGAGGAGATTGTCGAAGTATACTCTGCAACCCAATAGTTTGATTGGAATACCCTCTCAGTAAGTCCTTGTTACTAGATCTTGATCTTGTTTGCAAATTGTGAACTTCATTAGTGTGATAACTACGAAGTTCTTGAATATCATCCCCATCTGCATCATCAATAACTCTAGCACTTGATGCATTGCTACTGACTGGTTCTGTAGTTGGTGTATGTGATAATTCTCGTAATCGATTAGGATCAGTTTTGGATCTGGTGATTTTGACCCTGGTAGCTGTATCATCAACCAATTGTGAATCGCTCTTGTTGGGGCCTAATGTTGTTGGTTGTCTTGGACTTAAATTTGTATCACGAGTCATCGGCTTATCATCGAATGGCTTAACAGCTCCTTGACTGACGATAGCTTCTTCATCACTTTTGACTTCATTATCTACCTTGTCATTAGGTTGGTCATTTGCACTCCGTTGGTGCTGCTGTTGTTGATTAGGGGGTGGATTGTATACATTAATAATGGGTGGATGTTGTGGTTGTGGTTGCTGCATAGGCGGCATTGGTTCATGTCTTGGCCTTCTAAACCTGTCAAACATCATAAACATCAATGGCCACTTCATCATTCTACCAAACCCACCACCAAACCGACCAAACCTCCCACGTGGTTGTTGATTGACATTAATATTTTGATTAATCGTTTGATTCTTTACGGTTTGATTCTTGTACCTATATCTCGAGTTGGAGTCGGAGTAATTCTGTCTAGAGCCATTGTTATATCTTGAATTGTTATTGGAGGATCCTTGATTATACTGAGACCGAGAGTAATTCTGACTTGGCTGAGTCTGCTGGTGCTGCCGACCAGTGTTTGAGCCATAATAATTGTTGCTTGCTTGTTGCTGTTGCTTTGATGAGTAGTTGTTGCTACCGGAGTGTGGCTGTTGAGAAGTTTGATTATACCTCGTGTTATTTGATTGCGTCTTTGGTGAAGTATAGTATCCTGAATATCTGTTCGATGATGACCGTCCTCCATAGCTGCTACTGCTGCCACCATACCTGCTACTACCATAGCTACTTCCATAACTGCTTCTACCATAGCTACCTCCACCATAGCTGCTATAGCCGCCGCCGTAACCTCTCATGTGTCTTATAAAGTAATGTGGTGTAAAGACTGGACAAATTTTTTCAATTCTTGCAAGAAGAAGGGTGGTATAAATACCGCTGACTCCTCTTTCTTGCTTCTTTCACTCATACACTCATATATGCATATGCCTTATTGGTCTGTACCCCGCCTCCCTTTTCCGCATTGCAACGTGTTACAACGTATTTCAATGCACACAGCCGTTTCTTTTGTTCATGATTAGAACTGGCATGAATGAGCGTGCAAACGTTATAAGTTTAAGCTCTCAGCCAATACGAAACTGTTGAGCAATCAGACTGCATAACAATACTTGCTGGAGAAATGAGTCGGTCACTTCCCTCAATCTATGAATAAAGGGGGGTATTTTGCATGACTCTCTTTTTTTTACGGCCTCTGTCCTAGTGCGAGTCTCGCAAACGTATACTCCGAAAATTACACAAATAGATAAAGATTTGCAAACTCCAGACGACAATTTACGGGGAGTTATTTCACGAACTTGATTATCCCCTTCCCCACTTCACCCTTTGAAGGCATTGGGATGGTTCATCACTATGGCTGAGAAGCGCTTTGGAAAATGTTCAAGCAAAGTGCTACAGAGCACAAACTACTGTTTCAAGAAATTTATCAATACGTAACCTAGAAGTGGCACTCTTCATACATTATAGTCGTGTGCTTACTTCATCAAATCCACGATGGTGCATTTCAATTGCAAGGCAAAAAAAACATGAATTACCTCAAATCCAGGACTGTCTTTAACCGGTCTTGTGAAAGTATTGTATAGTATGGTTCCCATGAAGGTACATCTAGTACCAAGGCTCAAGTAATGCAGCGTAGTTGTTGCATCTTATCCTCAGTTGTGCTGGTGAGTTTAGGCTTCACCATTCTCGGCGTTAAATAACTGAATCTTTTCTTTCCTCGATTTGATGGGTTTTGTGTAAGTTGCAAGTTTGTTGAGATTTATTTTTTCTTTCCCTTCCGGCCAAGTATCAAGCGGTCAATCATTGCTATCCGGATGTAACCAAAAAGTTTTCAAGGCCTTCTTCTTTTCTTTTCTTTTCTTCAAAATTTACTTCAATTAACTCAACTTTTTGTCATTAGAGCTTCCAGGTACATTGAATATCTCATCATGTCACTTCCAGATAAAGTTGAACTTGCCATTCGTCAAATTGAACGTGATTTCTACATTGATGATGATTACCTCATTAAAGCATCAGAATACTTTCTTCAAGCAATGGATGCTGGTTTAAAAGCACCTAAACAGTCAAGAGAAAACATGCCAATGATCCCAGCTCATGTTTCCAAGATCCCTACGGGTAAGGAGAAGGGATTGTTTTTAGCTGCTGATTTAGGAGGTACAAATTTCAGAGTTTGTTCAATTGATTTGAAAGGTGATCATACATTTGAATTAAAACAAAGCAAATACAGAATACCTCCAGAGTTGATGAAGTGTAAGAAAGCTGACGATTTGTTTAGTTATTTGGCTTCCAAGATTGAAGTGTTTTTAGAAGAACATCATGATACTGCTAAAGTCAAAACTTCGGAACCATTAAAGTTGGGATTCACTTTTTCATTCCCTGTGGATCAAACTGCTTTGGGTAAAGGTACTTTGATTAGATGGACTAAAGGATTTGACATCCCTGATGCTGTTGATAGGGATGTGGTTGATTTATTGCAGGCTAATTTGACGGTATTAGAAGTTAATGTCAAAGTTGTTGCCTTGGCTAATGATACGGTAGGAACATTGTTATCAAGAGCTTATCAAAATGATCCCAAATTGACCAATTCAAATACGGTTATTGGGTGTATTTTCGGAACTGGTACCAATGGTGCATATTATGAAACAATCACAAACATTCCCAAATTAACCAATCCCCCAAAAGCAGCACAAGGTATGGTTATCAATACTGAATGGGGGTCGTTTGACAATACATTGAAAATTTTACCAAATACATTATTTGATGAAATTGTTGATAAGGAAACTGCCAACAAGGGGTACCACTTGTTTGAAAAGAGAATTAGTGGAATGTTTCTTGGTGAAATTTTGAGGGTTGCGTTATTGGAATTGTTTGAACGTGGATTGATTTTCCAAGAGTTGTACAAGGAAAGAGGCGGAAGTTTACCTCATCGAATTACTGAACCTTGGTTATTAGATGCTGAAGTATTATCATATATCCAAATTGATGATTCAACTGATTTGAAAATGCTGGGGTTAATTTTACAAAATACATTGAGATTACCAACCACTAAACATGAGAGAATTGTCATTCAACGACTTACAAGAGCCATTTCCGAAAGAGCTGCTAAATTATCGGCTATCCCCTTGGCTACTATTGTTCGTAGAGTTAAAGACCAATACAAGGATGATGACAAGGATTTTGAAGTTGGTTGTGATGGATCCGTTGTTGAGTTTTACCCTGGGTTTAAGGAGGCTATATTGAAGGCTATTGAAGTGATTAATCCATTGGAAGGAACTCACAAGAGGGTGTATTTGAGAATTGCTAAAGATGGATCCGGTGTTGGAGCTGCTTTATGTGCTGCAATGGCTTGATAGTGAAAATGGATGTACATTTGATTAAAACGTGAAATAACATATAACGACATTATCTTTCTAGCTTTGGCTCTGTTTTTCATCAACATACCCTCGTTCAAAAAACGGAATGTATTCTCTATCCTTACCTATGGGGAATCGCTTGCATTCACCACATGTAAGACATTTATTCACAAGAATGTCATTTTTGGCATCTTGAGTTTTAGAGTTATTTTCTATTCGTACTGATACTGTCATTCCTGGAATAAGCAACATGTGGCATTTCTTGCACATGGATCTTTTAACTGATGGTGATATTTTACTTAATGTCCGTTTTGATAGTAGGTCCAAATTACGATCGTATCCTCGTGCTAGCAATGTTTGTAAAGTTGAGTCATCATTGGGTGCGGTTGTTGCTGAAGAAGTCTTGGGCGATGTTATAAACTGATTACTTAACTGGTACAAGTAACTAAGTCTAGCAAAGTTGTCTCTATTGGCGATTTGTTTGGATGTAACGGAGTTGCTCTTTTTGTCTTTCTTACCCATTTGTTCCTTTAACGACTGCAGCATCATAATCCTATTTCACTTTTTTCAATGGCAAAAAAAAAAACACTTCAAGTGGAACCTCTATACCAGACTGGCTGAATTCAACATCAGAGTCACCACTATAACAACTCGCCTACATAAGCCCCATATTGATCAATGAGTGGATACGATAGCGCTTTATCTATATTCTCGTATGTATTCATCAATTGCAGCACACGGTAGTTAAACTGTGAAAGACTACTTATTTCCATTGAGCCTGTTACTAACAAAGTTTTTGGCAGACCTGATGGACACGTTTTCCAAGTGGAATACGCATCCGAGGCGGTGAAGAGAGGTACATGTGCCGTGGGAGTCAAGGGCAAAAACATTGTTGTATTGGGTTGCGAAAGAAGAACAACCTTGAAATTACAAGATCCAAGAACGACACCTTCCAAGATATGCAAGATTGATCACCACATATTGTTGGCATTTGCTGGATTGAATGCCGATTCAAGGATCTTGATAGATAAAGCTAGAGTAGAAGCCCAATCTCATCGATTGAATTTAGAAGATGCTGTTAGTGTTGAGTACTTGACTAAATATGTCGCTGGTGTACAACAACAATATACTCAGTCTGGTGGAACTAGACCATTTGGAATTGCCACTTTGATCGCTGGATTTGATACTAATGACACTGTACCCAAATTGTATCAAACCGAACCTAGTGGTGTTTTTAATGCTTGGAAAGCTCATGCCATCGGCAGATCAGCTAAAACCGTCAAGGAATTTTTGGAAAAGCATTATAAAGATGATGCTAACGATGAAGATACTATCAAATTGACAGTTAAATCGTTGTTGGAGGTGGTACAAACTGGTGCGAAGAATATTGAACTTTCAGTGATGAAACCAAATGGTGTGATTGAGAAATTAACTATAGATGAAATTAAGAAGTATGTTGATGAGATTGAAGCTGAAAAGGAAGCTGAAGCTGAAAAGAAGAAACCAAAGTCAAAAGATTAACAATAGAGGAGTAAAGTTACTTTGTGAATATATACATATACATAACCATGTTGCGTCCTTTTTTTTTTTTATTTTTACTTTCTTTTGGTCTTTTTACTAGTTGGTCCCTTCTTATCACTACCAGTTTTCCTCTTCTTATCATCTTTGCCGTTGGTTTCCTTTGGTTTTGAAACAACTGAAAAGAACCCATCCAATCTTCCTTGTACACCACCTTTTAATCCCTTTTTCAATTTCTCAGCTCCACTTCTAATTCGATCTTCACTAAAACCCTTTTGTTTAACCATGTATTCAATTAACCCATCAACATCCGGTTCTTTCCATTTCAATTCAACTTTGCTAGCTTCCATTACTTCGGGATGCAAAAACAATTCTCTCGCTTCTTTGTAAGGCCAGTTTTCAGGGACTTTGAATTTGGTCTTGTCAGGGTTGTTCTGCAAGTATTCAACAAGATTATCCAACGAACCATGTTCTTTGATTAATTTGTAAGCTGTTACTGGTCCCACTCCTTTTATAGTTTCACAATAATCACATCCCAACAATATACACAAGTCAATAAATTGATCCTTTGGCATCCCCAATCCTTCCATGGCTTCACTATAGGTGATTTGATCAATGGGCATTTTTCTAGCTTCAGCAAACGTTAAGTGACGCAACAAGTACGGTGGCTCGTAACATAGAGTATCCATATCTTCTGAAGCTGCAGCATATACTTTACCACCGCGAGCCAATTCTGCACATTGAGCTTCAGCTTCACAGGGAGCATTAACATATGGTATACCCATCAACTCTAACAACTTCTTGGCTTCGTCGTTTTGATCTCTGCCTACTCTAACTAATCGTTTCTCGTACTTCATTACTTCAGCCACTGATCCTTCGTCCTTGATTTGATCCATTTGCTTTTGAGCCTCTTCTCTACGTAATAATCGTTTTTCCAACTCACCACCTTTCAAAACTGGCGGTTTCCCGTCAAAGACATAAACTGGTTTGATATTGTTTTCCACCATTCGTATAGTACGATAAAAAAACCCTGACAAGTGAGATGTTGTTTCACCATCTTCGTTGGTTAATTGTTGACCATCAGATTGTCGAACCGCAATAAGGAACTGATAAAGACACATTGATGCATCAATGGCTACTTTACGACCAAACAAGTTTTTCAATTGAAATTCCTTGTATGCATGTGGTGAATGTTCCTTGATTAGCTGATTGAGGCCTTTAACTCCCATATCGGTTACCCTTGATGATGCGTACTAATGATGACTAGTAATATCACTTTTGCTCACTGTTGAAACTGTATACAAAAATTGTACAATGCAGGAAATGCGATAAAGACAAAGACGCGTTTGAGAAGAGCTACCAATTGATTTTCAAGGAGTCGAAACTGTTGAAGTTTTTGCAGCAATAAAAGGAAAAGGAACCTAGCTTAGGTGGTGAAGTTTTCCCTATAGTGAAATAGATGTAAATATATAGAACCAACAAAGCAAAATGCTTCGAAAGTTGGGAACCAAGTCAAATTCTTTTCAGTTGAAAGGACCCAAGCCTTTGTTGCTGGAACAGTGGTGTTGTTGTAGTTTTCAGTTAGAGTGTGTTGAGCGGTCACCCTGTGGTTGGGGGTCAACTTGTTCTATTGTTTGTGCATTTCTCTGATCGTCACATGCACCAATGAATTCAGAGGCGGGTGTATCGTTCGGTAAAGAAAAATTTGCAAATATTTGGTTATGCGTCATCTACTACGGTGTGCAGTTTACTTTAGACCCTTGTCCTTCTGCTGTTGGCGTAATATGATGTAGACAGGTTCTTCAAAAGATTGTTGGGTACTGAGCATATTTCCGTAACCACCTCGATACAAAACAATTTTCTTATTCCAAGTCTAATAATATTACATTTAAAGAAAAGTGTTGGGTTCACTCCATCGTATATCATTTCCATATGACATTCAAACTAACCAGAGTCGATTGGTATTTAATTGTTTGTGATTGGAGTGAACTGTTGGCATGTCAAAATGATTTTTAACTCCGAGTGATTTTGTGTAATACATGAGTATCTTATATCCTAAGTATGTGATTGTGGGGTTTCAGATAAAAGAGAAAAAGAGAGAGAAAGTATACAAACCAAACACACTGAGGCTTAGGAAAGATATGATTAACGACTTTAGACCTTTTGTTATGAAACAATGCTCTACCTAGGGTACTTTACTCCTTCTTGCACAAGAAAAAGCTGCAACCCTTTAAGTGGAGAGTCTTTTTGACGTCATAGGTACCATAGGCAAAGTTGATTCAGTATACACCTGTGTAGAGGATACCTTGACAACTCATGTCCAAAAGGATAGCTGTCATTGCAATGAGGTTCGCCATCTAGGGCTGTGTTTATCTTATTTCCAAGGTGATTAGCATAGCATGCCATCTTTTCTCTCTGATAGAAAGCCAAATAAATGTCACAAAACCCACTTCATTGCATCATCTCCGAGTGTTTTTGCTTCTTTCTCCTAAAGAGGAGAAACAAAATAATTCAAGAAATTGATCATTCATATATGACAACCATTGCTCTTGCTACACACCTCCCGCGACATATACTTTTCTTGTCTAGTTCAATTCACGTCCAAGACCTAGTGCCAAATTCCTCTACTACCTGGTGGGCATCTTCACAAAACTGTATAAAAAGTAGGATAATATAATAAATGGTAAACCTTCCAAAAACTAATCTTGTTGTTCTTTAGTTACACAAACTTACTGCATAAGAAAATGTTGGTGGGGTTTAATCTTGCGGAATTAATGTAAAAACAATTGATTTAATATATGTTATACAGGCTCTTTTGTTCTGTATTTATTTTTTGTTTAGTTATGGAGTTAATGTACAACGAGTTAAACACACTAAATCAGTGTCTTTATTATTTTTTTTGCAGAGGGGCACACCATACTAAAGTAACCAAAGAGTCAAATAGAATTGAGAATAGGAGAGTATATATATATATACCATCAAATCTCGCTGCAATTGTAGAGATTTATCATCAAAGCTAAATTATAGTACATTTGTTTCAAAAAAGGTGTTTACAAAGAACGACACTTATCAAGCCTTAGCACTTTATAAAGAATTACAAATAAATTACCACTACTACAACACAATAGAGCAAAGATGATTGATTCAGCCATTGCTACATATTGGTATATCACAATACCATCAGTATTCCTACTTTACATCATCATAAGCTACATCAATGAGCAATACTTGATGCGCAAGTTCAAAGCCAAACCATTCACAAACTATATTAGTGGTGGCTTTTTTGGATTCCAAGAAGGTATTGCAGCTTTGAAACATAAGAAAGCAGGTACAGCTATTGAGCGCTATCGTGACTTGTATGAGGAATTACCCAATCCAGATGTACCAACTTACAAAAGTTTTGTATTTGGTACACCATTGGTATTCACCAAAGATCCAGAAAATATCAAAGCAATATTGGCCACTCAATTTAATGATTTCTCATTGGGTATTAGACATGCACATTTTGACCCACTTTTGGGTGATGGTATTTTCACTTTGGATCATCAAGGATGGAAAGATTCACGAGCAATGTTACGTCCTCAGTTCGCAAGAGATCAAATTGCTCATGTCAAGGCATTGGAGCCTCATTTTCAATTCTTGTTGAGACATATTGAAAAGAACAATGGTCAGTTCTTTGATATACAAGAGTTGTTTTTCAGGTTCACTGTTGATTCAGCTACTGAGTTTTTGTTTGGGTCTAGTGTTTCCTCGTTACAAGATGAATCTATTGGATGCGATACAACTGAATTGGATTTTGTCGGCAGAAAGGAGTTTCCTGAAGCCTTCAACAAATCACAATTGATTTTGTCAACAAGAGCATTATTACAGAAGATGTATTGGATCTATAACCCCAAAGAATTCAAGAAATGTAACGCTATTGTTCATCAATTCAGCGACTACTATATTAACAAAGTATTGAGCTGTACACCCGAAGAAATTGAAAAGCAAAGTGGGTATGTTTTTCTTTATGAATTGGTGAAACAAACAAGAAACCCCAAAGTGTTGAGAGATCAAGCATTGAACATCTTGGTTGCTGGTAGAGATACCACTGCTGGTTTATTATCATTTGTTTTATTCGAATTGGCAAGGAACCCCGATATCTACAAAAAGTTGCGCGACGAGATCTTGGATAAATTTGGTACTTCAAACTTGGAAGAAATTACTTTTGAAAGCTTAAAGAAGTGTGAATATTTGAAAGCTGTGCTTAATGAAGCATTACGTATGTATCCATCAGTTCCAAGAAATTATAGGGTCTCCACTAGAAACACGACATTACCTCGTGGTGGTGGTTCTGATGGTACATCTCCTATATTTATCCCAAAAGGAAGATCAGTTATTTACAATATTGCTGCTACACACATGGATCCAAGGTACTATGGCAAAGATGTTGAAGAATTTAGACCTGAAAGATGGTTTGAAGAGCTGACAAAGAAGTTGGGTTGGGCTTATTTGCCATTCAATGGTGGTCCACGTATTTGTTTAGGTCAACAATTTGCTTTAACTGAAGCTTCTTATGTTGTTGCTAGGTTAGCTCAAACTATATCCAAGTTGGAGTTGAAAGATGGTTACACTTATCCACCAAAGAAGATGACTCATTTGACCATGTGTATGTTTGATGGTGTTTATGTCAAGATGGAGAAAGATGCAACAGCAGCAGCAGCAAAGAGTGGATGACTAGAGTGTCGGTACTGATCGCTATTTATTGTATAGGTTTTGATTCAACCAAAATACGTGTTTTATATAACCTACTTTATTGAAATTTTTGTAGATGGTATGGCGCAAATCTTCAAATGTTCTGGCCGAATGAAAGAAATTTGTGCAGGATTACCAGGTAAAGATATTCCTCCGGTAGAAGCATTAGTCTAACATTAGTTGAGCCAATATTAGGCACTCGGATTTATTAAGACATGCTTTGCAGCTCATTGCATCTGGCTTTAAGGTACATATTGGAGCTTCAGCCCAAACCGGTTTCAGTCTAAACATTACAATCAAGAGCTACAAGTTCAAATGGAGTCTGTTTGTGGATCATCAAGATGGTCAGTCTTTATGGTTGATTTGGTTGTGGGGATATACATATATTGAGTGTTACTGGTATAATATTTATTGCGAGGGGAAAAAGTAATGTGGAGAATGATCACAAAAACAAAAACAGAAAACAATACAATAAACAAAGGGGGTGGGGTGAAGAGAGTATTATAATTGATTGTATAATCAGAAGTTATATAAAATGGATGGTTAAAACTCTATCAAACATGATGAAGCAAATGGACAACCAGAAAAGTTTTTATCATTGATTTACTTTGAAAGGTATTAAAACCATATCGAAAAACTAGAGTAACACCTTCCAACTGATATAGCTACAAGTCTTCTTTATCACTTAGCAAACATGATTGAAACTGTTAGTATTGCAAATATTGTTGCATATTGGTATATCACCATTCCAGCAGTTCTTTTAGGTCATTTTGTCATTGGTTACATCCATGAGCAAGTACTAATTCGCAAACTTGGTGCTAAACCATTTGCGAACAATGTTAATGGTGGGTTTTTTGGGTCTGCATTAGGTGTGAAATCAATAGTAGCAAAGGGCAAAGGAAGAGCAGTTGAGTTTTATCAAAACCTATACCATGTTTCACCACACACGGAAGTACCCACCATCAAGACGTACATATTTGGTACTCCAATTGTTTTCACCAAGGACCCCGAGAATATTAAGGCTATATTGGCTACTCAGTTTCAAGATTTTTGTTTAGGTAATCGATACCATTTTTTAAAGCCATTATTGGGGAAGGGAATCTTCACATTGGATCATGAAGGATGGAAAGATTCACGAGCAATGTTACGTCCTCAGTTCGCAAGAGATCAAATTGCTCATGTCAAGGCATTGGAGCCTCATTTTCAATTCTTGTTGAGACATATTGAAAAGAACAATGGTCAGTTCTTTGATATACAAGAGTTGTTTTTCAGGTTCACTGTTGATTCAGCTACTGAGTTTTTGTTCGGGTCTAGTGTTTCCTCGTTACAAGATGAATCTATTGGATGTGACACGTCTGCATTGGACTTTTCTGGAAGACTAGAATTTGCTGAGGCTTTCAATGTATCACAAGTTTACTTGTCGACTAGAGCTTTGTTGCAAAGGATTTATTGGCTTTGTAATAATCAAGAGTTTAAAAAGTGTAACAAAATCGTACATCAATTCAGTGACTACTATATTAACAAAGTATTGAACTGTACACCCGAAGAAATTGAAAAGCAAAGTGGGTATGTTTTTCTTTATGAATTGGTGAAACAAACTAGGGATCCAATTGTGTTGAGAGATCAAGCATTGAACATTTTGCTTGCTGGTAGAGATACCACTGCTGGTTTATTGTCATTTGCGGTATTTGAATTGGCAAGAAACCCCGAAATGTATGCCAAGTTGCGCCACGAGATCTTGGATAAATTTGGTACTTCAAACTTGGAGGATATTACATTTGAAAACCTCAAAAAGTGTGAATATTTGAAAGCTATTTTGAATGAGACTTTAAGAATGTATCCATCGGTACCAAGAAATGCACGGGTGGCTACTAGAAACACGACATTACCTCGTGGTGGTGGTTCTGATGGTACATCACCTGTGTTTATCCCAAAGGGAAAAGCTGTCATTTACAATATTGCTGCTACACACATGGATCCAAGGTACTATGGCAAAGATGTTGAAGAATTTAGACCTGAAAGATGGTTTGAAGAGCTGACAAAGAAGTTGGGTTGGGCTTATTTGCCATTCAATGGTGGTCCACGTATTTGTTTAGGTCAACAATTTGCTTTAACTGAAGCTTCTTATGTTGTTGCTAGGTTAGCTCAAACTATATCCAAGTTGGAGTTGAAAGAAGGGTATGAGTACCCACCAAAGAAGATGACTCATTTGACCATGTCCATGTTTGATGGTGTTTATGTCAAGATGGAACTTTAAAGAAATATCAAGGAACTGGAACGTACAGTTTTATACACTCTTTCTAGTTAAATGTGATTGTCTCGAATTGTATAACTCAGGATTGGTTGCTTATTGGCATACAAATTTACAAGTCATCCTCTTCCTACAGCGTGTGGTTCAACACAATATCACTTTATAACCTATGTAGCTTAATATGAAACAAAATCGACTCATTCCCTTCCTAGCTGAAGTAGCCCCAAAAAAAAAGATATATATAATTACTAATCTCTTCCTTCCCTAGTGTACACTTTGTTGACTAGTTTGCACTTGAGATTGCCTGTTTGGATTATTAGCATTTTCTTTCAACGCGATCAATTGTTTAGATCTAAAAGTTTCATAATGAGTCAAATTTGTCGTTTCAATCAAATCTTGCAAATGAGTTCTTGTCAAAAAATCTCTCAAAAATACAAAATCACATTGACTTACATCTTCAATATTTATAGCTCCCCACTTGGTTTGTCTTCCACGAACCAATTCTCCATTAATTTGAATTTCACGTTCAGATCCAGCAATGGCAAATGGAATCAAAGATTTGATATCTTCATTCAATTGACGTTCTTCATCATACAATTCTTCAGAATCATAGGGGTAAATATTGAATTGGTACTTGAGGAATTCCAGTTGAAGTAATTTTTTGAATTCAGCTCGTTCTTCCAAGGTCAATGAGTCGGATTTAGCAATCACTGGTACAACGTTGGCAATGTCGCATAATTTCTTCAATGCTTGAATATCCAAGTTTTTCAATTTTTGACCATTTGGTTGAATAAAATACAAGATACAATGAACTCTAGTATCAGGTAAAAACTTGTCTCTTTGTGCTGTCAATTCTTTTCTTAAATATTGTGAATGTTGTTCTTTGACATACTTGACTAATGGGTCCCAGCATTTCTCATTATTAATTTGGTCACCAAACCCTGGTGTATCAATAACATTTATATTTAAACGAACATTATTTTCAATCAATGTATGATGTGATACTTTAATCTCAGTGGTTTTCTCAATGGGATCAACTGGTAACTTACGACCATTGGAGCTGGTTAATTTGGAGGCAAATAATGTATTGACTAGTGTACTTTTACCCAAACCTGAACGACCAACAACCATAATGTTGAATTGAAATCCTCGTTTCAATAATCGGTTTTCAATTTGTGCAGTAATGGTATCAAAACCAACATATTTTTGAGGATGAGTGTACCTGGGATCTTCAGAAACTGACATTGTTGGTAAGAATGTTAAGGCTGAGTTTGGTTCAAGTGTATTTATGGTTGTGTATAGTTTGATATTCTAAAGGGTCTGTTGTTTTTTTGTTGACGTTTGAAAGAAAATTTTGGATTGACGCGCTGTAACTGATCTGGTCAAAGACACGACTTTCAGTGGAAAAACAGATTTTGGTATGAAACATTACACACAGGGGACCACTTCAATATAAAACATACAGATCTCAACATCAAGGCATACGTAAATTGGTAGACTTACTTCCTTTCATAATAGCAAGTGTAACCGCTCCTAAGCTAATTGGGAGTAAGACAACAAACTCCCCTTTGCACAAGTTTTGATCAAAGAAGAGGTTTTAAAAAGTGTTGTAATAATAGTGCCCACAGCAACACTTTGGACACCCCTTCTGACACCATCTGGTGGATTCAGAGCTCACCCTCAAGAAGCAAGCAGTTCGGTGCTTGCTTAACACAATTGAATGCATGTCAGCGACTAGTGTCATACAAAAAGACGTCAAAATGCTACCAATTGAATGTAAGCCAAAATTATTTTGAAAAAATTAAAAATTTTCCAATCAGTGCTAAAGGGTAGCCAACCTTCACAGTCCTACACTCCCTTCCTCCCCTGAAAAATGTCGCTCGCGCTTAGATTTGGTGCAGTTGCATCACATCAACCACTGATGTGGAATGTACTCCCCAGAATTCCCCAAATATCCATACGTCTAGGTCTTCTTGGACGATCATCCTGTCCTCATGACCATGACCATGACCATGAACAACAACATCAAGATCGCCGCTTATCAGAATTGCAAGAACAACTCGAAACAGACACGACTGATGAACCACCTTTCATGATTGATAACGGAACGATTTTACGTGCAGCACCTAAAAAGAAAATGTCATATCGTAGGAAAAGAGTCAAGTTGTATACACCAGGAAACAAGCAAATCCAACCGTTGAACAATATAGTCAGGTGCCCTGCATGCGGCGCTGTTAAACGATCTCATTTTATGTGTATGAATTGTTTTGTTGAAATCAGATCGTTTTTGAAAAAATTGAAACGCCAAGATGGTGTAATTAAAGATGTAAACAAAAATCCACAACTGGATTTGGATCCTATCGATGAAAGAATTATATATCCAGGTAAACGTGAAAGCGATTATGAAAGAGAATTGAAAAAGAAGGAATGGATACCACAAAGAGAAGAAGCTCTATTATTTGACAAGAATCATATAATTCATAAAAAGAAGTGATGGGGGTTAAAATCCGTCGGTCGTGTATATAAAATCGAAAATGTATATCATTTTGCATTAGCTTCCTATGGTGCAAGTCTAACAATTTCCCATTTGTGGTTGGCAATATCATCTCTTCTAAAAGTAACTCTATCATGTAATCTACTAACACCACCTTGCCAAAATTCCACCTCTAATGGTTCAATTCTTATACCACCCCAATATTCAGGACATGGGATTGCATCGTCGGGTAAATCTTTGAATTTCTCCGTGTACTCATCGTTCAAGTCACTTAAATCATCTCTTGATGATATGACTGTACTTTGCGGACTAGCCCAAGCACCAATCTTGGATCCTCTCGGTCTAGTGTTGTAGTATCTTTCACTGGTTTCTCTAGTCACATGTTCCATGATGCCTTCAACTCTAACTTGACGTTGCACATGGGGCCAAAAGAATGTTAATGCAGCATACTTGTTACTATTGAAATCTTCGGCCTTTTTGGAAGTGTTCCAATTGGAATAGACAAGAAATCCGTACTTGTCCAATTCTTTCAACAATACAATTCGACTAGATACTCTACCACTGGGTAATCTGGCAGTTGAAAAATTGGTTGATTCAACAATGATATCGGAATTGGGCGGCAATTGTTCTTGAGCTTCCTTAAACCATTTATGGAATTGTTCAAAAGGGTTGGGTGATACATCTTTCACATCCAAGTGACCTTTAGTGTATTGATAGGTCTTTGGTGCAAATATGATTGGTTGTTGTGTATGAGTCACTGGGTCTTCATCTGGGGTTGATGCTTTTGTCTCCACTTGTTGCTTGCTATCAGTAGTTATTGATGGGGTTGGTTTAGTCATTGATAAAGCTCTTATGGTATATTTGGTTGCAGGTATGAATATGGAAGAAAATGAAGAAGAAGAAGTACGAAATGAGATCAGTTTAAACATGTAGAATTTGTACAAACTTTTCGTATCAGAAATCTTCCAACTCAGATTGTGCAGCAGTTTCTTTTTCACTTTTCAAGGCGCAAAATGTCACGCATTTCCACCGAAAAGATAATTTGGCGCTTGGAGTGGACTGATCGGACATTGCACAGAAATTCTTACTAATGAGGTAGTTTATTGAGTACTTTCAGAGCCTTCCTACTTTAGTAGTAGATGGGCCACGAGACGGGTACTTCCGTAGTTAACCAAAGGTCCAGTAGCTCCATCAGTACGTGCAACCGGTATAATGATCGTATATAATCCGAAGTGACTTACTTTTCAATGTCATGTAGTAAATACTTCATAATCATTTACGACATACACAGAACAAAAGAAATTGAAATTTGTGAAATTTTTTTTTCTTTTTGAGTTTTCACAACCATTTATGAACAATTTGTCTTTCACTCAATGATAGCAAACTCCTTGGACCACGTAGGTTATGCACCTACAGACCAACCAGCCCTGAAAAGGGCAAAAACTGACTATTTGGTGCAACAGAAGCGACAACGCACCTATCCGTCACCATCAAGAACCATTTCCATACTTTCTATCGCTAATAAGCAACATCCATTGAATGTGAAACCTAGTGGAAACACATTTATTGCCATTGATCCGGAAATCTTATCCAAAAGCCAACAACTACTAGGTGATTTAAACAGGTTTCCCGACAATATAATACTTCACATCATCTCATACATTGATGATGTACCAAGCTTATTGGCTTTATCTCACACTTCACGTATACTCTATGCATTAACATCAGATGAAGAGCACTGGAAACAGATATATATTGCCAATATAATAAAATATGATGAGTTATCGTGGCTTGGATCATGGAAAAACTCAGTGTTGCGAATACCTTTCGAGTACAATGCAAATCTACAATTGCCTAACAATTTACTTTGTTGTGATGAGATTTACCGACCTTATCAATGTTCACAAGTTGATTACAAGCATATTTTTCGAAAAATTATTCAAGAAGAAGAAATGTATCATCAAGATTCTTTGAATGGAGAGTTGGGTAAATTGCCAAGGGGAAGAATTCAACGATTGAATGAAGTTGATTTAAATATTGATGAGTTTAACCTACTGTATCATGATACACCATTTATTTTGACAAACCTGGATTCTTCCAGATGGCCCCATTGGACATTTGAATCACTTTTGCAACGGTTCCCTCAAGTTAAATTCAGACAAGAAGCTGTCAATTGGAATTTGGAAAAGTATTCACAATACTTGAAATGTAACCATGACGAAAACCCACTATACTTGTTCGATTGTAATAGCGAAGCCATGAAGATTTTGAAAAAAGAGTATGTTCCACCTAGAATATTTCAACAAGACTACTTCACTGTATTTGATGAAGAGACATCAGGATTCAACTGTCGGCCCGATCATGCATGGCTTATCATGGGATCAGCGAGATCAGGCTCCACTTTCCACAAGGATCCCAATTCAACTTCAGCTTGGAATGTGGCAATTCAAGGACGTAAATTGTGGGTTATGTTACCACCAGGTATCCAACCACCGGGTGTATCAACTGATGATGAAGAAAGTGAAGTTACATCACCAGTGGGTATTGCGGAATGGGTGATATCTGGCTTCTACAACGATATATTTAAAATCAACAATGGTGATTCAGTACAAGTTGGTATAACATTCCCTGGTGAGTGTATGTATGTGCCAGCTGGGTGGTGGCATCTAGTGATAAACATTGATGATTCAATTGCAATTACGCAAAATTTTGTTCCTCAATCGAAGTTAGCCCATGTATTGAATTTTTTCAAAAACAAACCACAACAAATCTCGGGATTTAGATTGAAGGGTGTTAAGACATGTCTTGAAGCAATCTTAAAAGATGCGAGAGATGCAAATGCGTCAATAGACCCAGTATTAATTGATTGTTCAGCCAAATTTGATAAATTGGGCTCTCAAATTGACGATTTGGATGAAGATTGTGGAGAGTTGGCCAATCTACCCAAACTTCCAATATATGAGATATTTGTCCACCTTTTGAATAGAAAGGGCCACCAGGATTTGGTGGAGGATGCTTTAGCAAAAGTGGGGAAATGGGAGGAAAAAGTGTATCAAGAGGAAACTGGAAGGAGTAGGAAGTGGGAGCAATTAACTGAAGTAGGACATAAATTTGATGGACTGAGAGAGATTGGTTCTAGTGGTGGTGGCGGCTCATTCACTTTTGGGTTTGACGAAAGTGATATTGAGTAATAGTGTAATTTCTACTGTGCATATTCGTAAATGAACAACCGAGTTTTTACAAATGTTGCATTATATTATTTCATCAAATAGAACAAAACTTTATTCTTAAACTATACAACCTCTATGAAGCCAATTTACTTGTGGTATTTCTCAACAGTTTCAAAGAATGCTTTACCTTGAATTTGAGCAATTTCCTTTTCCAAGTTGGTTGGTTGTCTTGAACCATCAGCAGCGGCAAAAGTACCAGCACCGTAAGGAGAACCACCGTGAATTTCTTCCAAGTTGGATTGCAATGGGAAAGCCTTAGCATAACCCAATGGGACGTAAATGATACCATGGTGGACTAACACTGACAAGGCATTAACAGCAGTAGTTTCTTGACCACCACCTTGAGTACCAGTAGAAACAAAGATACCAGCAATCTTTCCGTGTAAAGCACCTTTGGCCCATAATCCACCAGTGGCATCCCAGAAAGCTTTGAATTGAGCTGGGTAGTTACCAAATCTAGTTGGGATACCGAAAAGGAAAGCATCGTAAGAAGTCAAAGTGTCCAAGGTAGCAATTGGGTAATCTGGTTTGGCTGGAGCGTGCATAGCTTTCAATACATCATCACTAAGAGTTTCTGGGACTTGGTAAATATCAGCTTGACCACCAGCAGCTTCAATTCCCTTCTTCTCCTCTTCTGCCAATTGAGCAATGTGGTGGTACATTGAGTAAATGATAATTGCAACTTTTGGAGCCATTTTTATTGTAATTGTTTTAGATGTAGTTGTAGTTGTTGATTGTATATGATAGTATTGACTAGATATAAGAATAGAAGATGGTTTGGTTTTAAGTTGTGGTGATTTTGAATGATTTATATCTTCCTCGATAATGTCAATGGATTGAAATTTATTATACTCATTATTATTATTATTATTATTAATACCTTGTGTCGGATTATCCATTTTTGTTACCTATACAATTACTCCAATTCCCAACTTCTTTTTTTTTTCATTGTTTCCAAATTACTAAATTATTTCATCACTTTATTAATGAGAAGTACCACTAAATACAACCTGTTGATTACTTAAGCTTTATGAGAAAATACCAGAAAACACGTTATAGTTACAGATATTTTAGGTTTCTGCATAACATCATCTAATATTACTCCAAACTTTTTACTATGTTTTTACTAACCGATTATAAAATACCTCATTGGTGAGCCACAGTAAAGTTCAATAGCCAATTACAGTTTGTTTGTTCAAGCATGTAACAGTGAGGGGATGGGGGGGGAAGGGTTTTGATTTTGTATGCATTCACGAGAGAATTCCTGCAATGTCGCATTACAAAGAGTCAGCGCTGTAATAGAAAGCTTCAACGCCGGACCATATGTGTCTAATTTTTTTTCTCGGGGTTCCGGGTTCTTTTGCAAACGTTTTACACAGCTTGCGCCACAATTGGTTGAAAGTTGCACCAATCGGGGAAGCTCTTCACTAGACGACTCAGCACTGCCTACTCTCAATTCTATTACAAATATTTAGTCAATCAGAAAGGTACGCTTTACATTCCTTCAATCACTAAAATTAAGCGCCGAAAATCAATAAAATATTTTGGTTCCAGGAAAAAAACAGAAAACACGCCTGTTTTTGTCACATTACTAAAATATTTGTAACATGGAGATTACATAATAAGAGAAGATGCATAAAGTACAATAGAATACAATAAAAAAGCTAAAAGTTAGAAGCCAGCAGCGGGGGGGATATAATGCAAAATACGACATAACCAAGACGCTCACACCATATTTTTACTTTGTATTAGTTCACATGTGTGTGGGCAAAGAAATTTCTAGAACATGTACACGATTGGCAAGAATACTTTCATGCCACTTCGATTATCCGAGAAAGGCTCAAGTAAGCTCAAATGGGATTTATTTAGGTGAGAAGGTTCCAATTAGCTATTATAGGTGCCATTTTAAAGTGTCTTCTGTACTTTTAGGATAAATAAACCGGCTGTGCTTTGTTTCGAATACACAATGTCAAAAGATTCTCGGAAGTAATCTAACCTACCTCCGTATTGTTACATCATTTTTCGTTGTCGTAACGGCTGTACCTGTTGTAATTTGATGTTCTCGATACTTTCAGAACAATTGCAGTCATTGCATAGATGGCCATACTGCAATTGACACCTTAGTATTTGCGTTTGTAAGCTTACGACACTGACAAGGAATGCCCTTGTTTGGTGTAGATTGTAACTTTTTCTTCCCTCATTTTTTTTTTTAGTAAAAATTGACAATTGACAATTTATTTGTGAAATGGTTACACAAATACTAAAAATACAATGCCAATGGAAGTTTATTTAATAATCAGCGTCCACCTTAATCAAAATTACCAGCTGACAAAGCGATTACGACACATCTTTTTTATATATCAATTTATAAACTCTTCTTCCGGAGACGACTTGGTTTTCTCTTTTTTGCTTTCGTTTATCCACATCTCATCGAACCATCTCATCTCAAGCTCAATTTGTCGTGAGCTATAACAACCCCCGTGCATTCCACCTAAATTATTTTCATTTTTTTTTCAATCTCATAATTTACAGTTAGTTTTGAATCCACGAACATGAAGATTGCAATTATTGTATATTCAACTTACGGTCACATCATCACCTTGGCCAAAGCAGTACAAGAAGGTGTTTCTAAAGCCGGTTACAAAGCTGACTTGTTTCAAGTACCAGAAACTTTGCCACAAGACATTCTTGATCAATTACACGCGGCACCAAAGGACAAGAATATCCCTATTGCCACTTTAGATACATTGACTGGATACGATGCTTTCCTTTTTGGTATCCCTACCAGATTCGGTACATTGCCAGGACAGTTTTTTGAATTCTTTGGTGCCACTGGTGGATTATGGGCTCAAGGTGCATTAGCAGGAAAACCAGCAGGTATATTTGTATCAACTGGTACTCAGGGTGGTGGACAAGAAACCACTGTAAGAAACTCATTGAACTTTTTGGCTCATCATGGTTTGATTTATATTCCTTTGGGGTACGCAAAGACTTTTGCTGATCAATCAAATTTGGAAGAGGTTCATGGTGGATCAGCTTATGGTGCTGGAACTTTTGCTGGAACTGATGGTTCAAGACAACCCACAGAATTGGAATTGAGGACTGCTGCTACACAGGGTGAAGTATTTGCTCAGCTGGCTGCTAGATTCTACCCTCAAGAAAAGGGTAATAATAAAGATGCTGCCACCGCTGGTGCATCCGGTGCTACTGGAGCTTCTGCTGCTGATGCAAAGAATAATTCAGCTACAGCAGATAAAGCCGCTGAGAAGCCGGCTACTCAAGCCAAAGATAAATCTACCGCTTCTGCACCAAGAGCTCAACAATCAACAAAAGCTCCTGAGTCAGAGGATAAAAGTTTCTGTTCCAAATGTATAATAATGTAAAAGATCTACATAGATAATGGAAAATCTCGTGGTGTATATTACATAATGTACCTCGTAATCTATAATTTTTTCATCCTACTTATCAAATTCTCCCACCAGTTGTTTTATAGGGTTCCCTGTGTGTTAGTAAGTGGTTCCTCCCAAAATTTTTGATTTCAAAATACATACAAAAAAAGTGAAAAAAGACAACTTCAAATCCAATCTTTCTCACGTAATTCCACAGTCAAACGACCACTTATGCCCCCTCCTCTCACTCGTCAAGTGAAACGGATCCAAAGTGTAAAAGTCTTTCCCTTGCCACTCCACAAATTAAACAAGGTCAAACATTCCAAAGCGTCGCCATTAGAACAAAACTTCAAGATTGCAAATATGGTTACTCAAAACTTTCATCTTGTGCCATTCGAAAAGCACACACCCAATCATCAAACATACCCAAATAAAGGTATTGGAAAAACTGTCCCTAAAGGAAGCCCATTGATTCAAGAATACATGCTTTCTCAACAGATGACAAAGATTAGGTGTGTAACACCCAGTCATATGGAGTACAAACCAATAATTTGAATCCCCTCGCCTCCACATGGAAAAGGCGAAAGCAAAGTTTCAATTCTGACAACAGTTTTCTAAGCCGGCAACAATGACAATGTAGTCCCTCGGTGTAGAATGATCATCATATACTAAAACCAAAACAATGGGTTGCGAGTCCATATAAACCTTTAGAAGCTCATAGGTGAACAACGAATGAAAAACACTCCAATTGGATCTTCGTATCAGGCATATTTGGTCTTGAGAATAGGGAAAAATGATGAAACACAATATTCCACACTCTTTTTATTTGATTTTGGGATTCCCTTTTTTCGACCATCTCTGGGCGAAGGAATATAGCCTCTCCAAAACAAAAAAATTAAGATCCAATAAACAAATAAAAAAACAAAAATGAGTATTGTTGTTAAAAACAATGGAGGGGCCCGATGTGATTTGCAAGAAGTGGGGGGGAGAAGAAGTGCCCTCAAGAGGGATCACTCGATCGAGATGGGAAAAAGACACATCAAAGGTCTTTTCTTCCTCATTGAACAAAAACGAGGCAGAACGCGTGACAAAAAGGAATCTTCAAACGTTGAACGACTGAATTGATTATTGATGAAGTTAAAGGAAAACCTTTGTCCAGGCCATTAAACTTGAACATTGAGATGTGCACTATTGAGTGGGGGAGCAAAATACTTTAAGGGTACTTCTAACACTCCGCCTCTTTTGTAAAGCAACATCGATCAACATTCTCATTGGCAAAAAAACCGGACACACTTCTGAGGAAAGGGCGATCGTGACAACCCACCCAATCTCCAACCAAATCAGTATTCAAAAAAGTTGAGTCGACCTTCCACTCGTTCACCCAACAATGAAGGATGTATAGAAGATAAAAACCAAAACATCAAGATCTCATGAGTTTATCTCCTCCACTCCTTTCTTAATAGCAAAACAACCAAAGCACCCTCGCTAGGGTCCGGATGTTGATTATACTGAGGTCCGTAAATACTGCCTCTCAACAAAAATCCAAAATAAAAGTGTTCATTACTAATTCTCATCCGTCTTTGTAAGTAGTAGAATACGATTAGGTCTAGCTTGCTTTTCAATGTCATTTTGTAATGGGGAAACTTTTATTCATCGTCATGGAGCACGCAAATTTGGTCGATGTTCCGTACCAGCTTATTATATTTTGGACATATGTCTTATCCTTGAAATCTTTGTGTGTATTATGAGTAGCAAGGTGTGGTAAAATCCTCCTCACTTCGTGCCTCATTATATACAGTTTTTCACCGTACTGACACACGCGTGTGTTGGGGAGGGCAAGGAATGGAAAAAGAGAACCAGTAGAAAAGACAAACGTAGTAACGTTGTACGTATTACCGAATCTCATGTTTGAAAGTAGAATGTGAGCATATCCCATTAATGAGATTGGGATAACGATTGAATGAATGAATGTCGTTGTCGAAGAGCAAGAAGAAGGAAGGAAAGAAAGAAAGTGTCAAGTGGTTTCATTTATTTTGTTCTACACGAAAAAAAAAAAAAAAAAGGAAAAATCAAAATGCGAGTAGACGCGGCATGCACAAAATGTTGGTTATTAACACCACCAAATTGTAGTGATAGACCAAGAGCTAAACTTAACGCAAAAGGTGATATAACACCCCTGGAGCACATTGTATCTAGTTACCCTTTTGGTACTGGTCCATATGGTGATGTACTTTTACTTTTGAGTCGCATTTGGTAGCACAATGTCAACCAATTTCCAGTTCTGTTCAACACCCTCACTCTCTCTCTCTAACAAACATCTCTATTTTATTTTTTTACAGCCATCTTTGCAGCACCAACCAAATAATACATGGCATACAGAGATAAGGCTGGGACTAATTTCGATATAGATCTGACTCCCAATGGGACAGGAGGTGTAGCTACCCATCTACGGCAAACCTCAAAACCACACAATCTGCACCTCAATCCTCATTGGCGATCACATTCAGAGCCATTGGGCCTAAAAGTCACACACAATAGTCGACGTCCCTTGACTACTGATAATGAGATCACCCATGTTTCCGATAGTGAAGAAGATTTAGAACTACTACGACCAATGAGTGCCACTTCACAATCAACATATCTAACTAGGTTGAACTCAGTATTGCCAACGTTCACAATGGAGGATGACTACTTGACCAACAACGACAGTGGGACGGTACAATCGCAATTGAGTAATGAAAATTTCCATTGTGTTGATTTTGCCCTGGGCAGTGATGAGAGGTATTGTGCGGGAGACATACCAGAAAATGAAACTCGATGCACAAATCGTGGTTCATCGTTATCGGTCAATGATGGATTGCTGAAGTGCGGAAGTGCGGGAAAAACTAGTGCAGATCACACCAGTGTTTCAAATGACGGCGATGATGATGATGTTATACTAATTGGAAGTAGTCAAGTCGTTACAAATGAGCCTGACAGTAGTATCTTCAATTCGGAAATGGAGAGAAACATTGATTTTGGTGATGAGGATACTACAGAGGAGTTGGACAAAAGGGAATTGTTAAAAGATGTGGTAGACTATAGGATTTTGAGCCCCATTCATGAACAAAATTTTGATCCCAATGAGATTGAAAGATGTTCGACACCTGTAGCTGATGAAACGAAGATCAAGAAGGAATCCGAATTCTATATTTGTGGTGGTAAAGTCGAGCTGGTCTCGAGTCTTTATAGTGATAACATGAAGAAGGAAGAAGTTTTGTTTACTGATGTGAAAATTGAACCAACTGAGGAAACCAAGTTGTACAAAAAAACAAGGACGGCCAAACCATTTGACGTAAAGCAAGAGTATTTACAGTCTGAAACCGGAGGTGGTGGTGCAATGAATTTGAAGATTGAGCAATCTCTGAAGAAAGCTAGAGTGTCTGAAACGAAGCCAATGATAGAAAGTATGCATCTAAATAATGCAAAGCATGATACTAAAGATGCAAAAGCGAAAACAGATCAGCTGACTCCTCGTGTATCCGCTGCCTTATCGACCTCAGACTTCTTTGGTCAAGAAAACAAACAACCGATGAAACGAGTTCTCAAGCGAAAAAGAATCGCATCTAAACCTCTTTCTGCCATTGTCAACACTCCAAAAACAAGAGTTGGGTTATCCAAAAGAATCAGGGTAGAGCCTCTACATGAGAACATTAAAAAGAGAAATCCATGATACCATGGGGATGTAGAGTTGTTATTTTTCAGTTCGATTAAGATGATTGATTTGCTGTGGGTTTATTTGATTATAGTGAGTTGTTATATTTCATTCCTGGGTATTGGTTTTAATAAAAGGTCTTCAGTCCTCAGTGGAGTTTTTAACTACGACTTTATGCCTCACAAATGGTCCCCGTTGTGAGGCAACCGCTTGAAGCAACTATATTGCAATAAGGAGTCACGTGAACAACTCTCTCTCTATGAAAGGAAGAAAATCATCATCAAAAATCCCATCACATAAAAACTTTTTCTTCTCTTTCTTCTTCTTTTGCTTCTTTGCTAATTAACTATTCGGGACACTTGCATTGAGCGGTCATGCCGGTACAGTCTTTTTTTATTGGACTGACCCTAGTGTGGACGTACTCTCTAGCCCGATAAATCAAAGAAGGGAAGTAGTTTAATCTGTTTCCTCTTTTTCATGAAGTGCTAATGTTCAGTTGTGATTTCAAATTAAGAATGAAATTTTGACTCTACGAGCTTTCATACATTTACAAAAGCGCAGGTATGAGTGGAATTCAAATCATGTAGGATCACCGTGTTGAATATGGAGTGTGTGTCACTAAGAGGTTGCGCTTTGGTGTACACGATTTTGACCAGAGTACAAGCCAAAGCTATCCTCAAACAGGAGAACGCACTCCGCTGTACAGTGTCATAATTTTTCGTAAATTACAATGTACACTATCTGATAACGTTTTAGTCAAATGAGAGGAGCTAAACATAGCGATATCTTGGTTGAGTTTGTCACGTAAAACATCAAGAGTAATAATACTGAATGCGATATATCGTATAGATAACATCAAATCCATTATATTTCGATTCCTATAAAATTCATTTCAAACTAAAAGTAACAACCACTGGTTTTTCCTTCTTGTTTTTACATCTCTTGCAATAATCCTTCTTTTCGTCAAACTTGGCAAACGAATTGACTGACAAGTTCGATGAATCCGAGGGCCTTCTCGAGTCGCTATGTTTCTTTCTTCCGAAGATTGACATTGTTGAAGTTGACCAGGTTTTTTGGATCGAAAAATGGCAAAACTGAAATGCTTTTATTTTCAATTGAGTGGTGCTTTTGGGTGGGAGGGAACGTATGTGTTGCTTTAACTCTCTGTTAATAACACATAACGGTTATGATAGACTGACAATGAATGGTAGACTAGGGTGAAATGAAAAATAAGAATAGATCTTATGAGGATGTAGACGTTGTAGTTGTTAAAGAATTCTTTATGAACTTGAAGAACTGCAAAAAAAAACTGGTTATTTAAAAGGAAATGCAAGCTTATATACCGAAAAAAAAAAAAAAAAAAAATAAAAAAATAAAAAAAAAAAAAAAAAAAAAAAAAAAAAAAAAAAAAAAAAAAAAAACCACATACAATCACACAAAAGAGAAGAGGGAGAATAAAAATTTTTTTTTTTTTTTGGTTGGGCTGAACTTTAACCGCTGAGATTCAATGAGTAAATGAACAATAAGAACAATAGAGAAAAACCCAAACAATCGACCTATCGAAAAAGAAAATGAGTCTTCAATGAATGACGTTGAGCTATAACGTAGTTTACAGTCATCACTTGCTAAGTGTCAAGCGAAAGTAAAATTTAATGAACAGTATGGTGTGTAAGATGATATGACCTCATATTACATAAACTATTTTAACCCACATTTTTGATCAATAAAATTATAATTCACAAGTGATATTAGTGTTGTGAAAATTGTGAAAGAAAAAAAAAAACGAAAGCTCGGGTCGGGGGGGGGAGTGTACTGGAAGGAAGAAGAGGGTAGAGTGGGGCGCACGCTTGTCGTACGAAATATAATAGATCATGAGCGCTACTTTTCGTGTAGTCATGTAGTGCCTGCATTTTATTTTTTTTTGTTTTCCCCTAATTGAGTAAAGGTTTTTTGTGCATAATCACACGACTAGTGCATTCTTAACTATGCGGGATTAAAAAAGATCATTGTTGTCACAATCGTGTAATAATTGTTACAAGTTTACATTTTTGATAGGAGGTACACGACTTTTGACTCTCTTTTGAGACAAAGTTTGGCCAACTTTCGCAAATTTTTTGCATGCATTAGGGTTAGGGCTTTGTTAATCAACCCCCCTGCAGTAGTAGAAAAGATCTCTTGACCTGTTGCATGCAGAAATCAGTCAGCTCCGCTTTCCTACTGCATGCGTTTTACCACGTTGGGGAAGAAAAATTCTATGTAGTAAGCACAACACTGTATCTCGTGTTTAGCGAGCCGATTGCGTGTGACTTTTTCTCTTCGAAAAAAAAGGGAATGTAACCTCCCTAGTAGGAGCAGATTATCATTCTGTTAGAGGCATTCGTATTGTTATCCCACTCTTTGCCCCTCTATATCTTTCGTTACGTTCTTATTTTCTCTAGTTTCTTTTCGTGGTTTTACATTTTAAGCGATATGCATCATCGAGGCTTTGTTTACATTACTTTTTGCAACAATATGAAAAAAAGCAATGCTGAAACACATCCACGGAACGTACCACCAAACGAACAGTGGGTTGGGATTAAGCTAAAAATAAGCCTTCAAAAGGTTGAAACCAGAGGTACGTGCAACTACTGAACCTTTCGGCAGCTTCTCTGCTTGTAAATAAATCAATATTATTTCAAAGTAATTTAATGCAAAATGTGAGCGAATGTCATGACAGTTTTTCAATGGCAAGTTGAATAGCAACAGCTAGCAGAAATCCATGTAAGAGTCGATTTTCGTAAATCCTTTTATGATTGTAGCCGTCTTACTATTCAACTCTCATAAGCATAACTCATTGATGCCATAACAGAAAAAAATAGGTTTCCAAAAAAAAGTTGATAAAAAATAACGACAACTGCAGGGTTCGAACCTGCGCACGCAAAGCGCAATGCCTTAACCGCTTGCTTAGTAGCTTAGCAGGGCATCTCCTTAACCACTCGGACAAGTTGCCAATGGACAACTGAGCCATATGGCTGAATTGTTGAAGATTTTTATTTTTTAAAGAATGAAGCATATTGAAATCACATGACAAAGAAGTGATCTTCATGCTTTTATCACGTGAACTCTACATACAACTATCAAAATAGAAATTGAAATGGACCATCTCACACAGTAAAGAAACCAATCGCAAGTAGATCCTCATGAGCATGCTCAATGGAATGCTTTCTTCTCACTGTTTGAGCTTTTCCAACCTTTCCCACGCATCATTGAATTCTGTAGCCAAATGACGAAACAACGCACTCGAAACTGACTCCACTGCCAATGCAGCTTCAACCAAATCAAACACAACGCAATGTAATGGATGACAACATTTGAAAGTGATTGCAATCAACTTTTCTTGAGGACTCCATCCAACAATTGACGAAATTAAATTTTGTTTGGCAAATGATTTCAACATGTATGCATTCTGAGGTGGATTTTGAGAATATCCCGTGCTTGCGTATTGCTTCAAGACCGATTCGGGGAAAACCGTATTGTATGATGTGCTTAGACCTACTTCAATATTGTACCATTGTGGTTTGACCATTTTGACAAGGCTATATGGACCAATTGAAAAGTCTTGATCTAAAAAGTAGAAGCCCTTAAACATGTCAGCTCGTCTATTGATTAATACCTGAATGGGAGCGGATAAGGTGGTGATTTGAGGTACATTCAATTCTGAGTTCCAAGAATTGTTATACGTGTCAGGTTCATGTTTAAGTGGCGAGTCTGGCTTCGTCTCAGATAGAGTAATGTGATTCCTGATGGCTTGTGCCTGCTTTACCCTTGAGCGTGATATGCCTCTAGATGGTATTGGCCGTTTGAGTGTCGGCAATCGTTTGGTTTCTGAAGTTTCCTTATTTGAAATGGCAAACAAAGGCGTCTTTTCACCTTTGAGGTTCCCACTAAGTGGATATTGAATCCTTTTGCATTTCATCGTAGTTGTTGGAGTACCTATATGCAAGTTAATGCAATAACCAGAACTTCATAAAACTTGCTCAGTGATTGTAATTTCCTTGACTGGTTCTAGGCTTCTTTTTTTTTTTTGCAACACTTTTCTACTAGTTTGCACAAAAGCCTCTATAATATGATGTGCGATATTTATCTATCTATTTGTTCTACACTCCCATCCACGCTCTAGTAATCTTATCATACTTTGCAATCAGTTCATCATCAACATTGATTGTCAATCCTCTAACTCCTTCTTCCAATGGATTCCCCACTGTATCATAAGCACAATAAATTTTCTTACCATCATGTCTCATACGTTCAGAAACAAGTTTCGGTTCCTCAACCCATGCTTCATTAGGCTCTTCAAAACTGTGCACATAAACAATGCTAGTCAATGCTGGTGGTTTAATTATATGTTCTATAAGCAATGGATTGCGTGTAAGTTTGGTCACTTGATCATAATTGACCCGTACCATTTCTGTCTTGTTGGGATCATTGGCATCGAACAAATTTGCCACCATTTCAGTATATTTCGTCACGTATTTCTGTTCAAAAACGGAAGTCATTGAATTGGTGTACCGGAGCCAGTTCTGTAATTGATCTGATGTAATGTACAAGAGTGAAACATCATTAGCTTCCGATAATTGTGCCATTGATGATGAGCAAATTTCATATGTTTGTTTGGCATCTCGTGGAATATTCTCTTCTGGAGTGTATATACCAGCCATTACTGGGTAATTGTTGTTGAAGGTAACCTCTTGTCCCGATAATCCTTGTCCAATCCAAATCAAATCGTACATGGAGCTATGAGTAAGTCTAAGTTTCAAAATATTGTAAAAATGCATATTTATGGTGATGAGATGACCGGATAAACAAGAACTTTTGTTTGCAAGAACTAAACTTGGGTCAATGATGTTTTTGGAATGGTGTTGAAAGAATCTTGCTGTAGCTATTGTCAGAACTGGCATTTGGAGGTTAAAGAAATCTCGTTCTTGAATAGTTGGTTGCAAATGATGCTTGACCAAAGAAGCAACTTCGTGAAATCCAGGGGTAAACTTTTCTCGATCTAGGTATGGCCGTGATCTGAAAAAGAATCTTCCACTCGACTTGTACCTTGGATTTTGGAATAGTCTCTCGAGATCGTTCAAAGGAATAGCGTCTCCTGTCAACAACACCACTTCAGCGAACGAGTTGAAAATTAAGCTAAATGTCGAAAGGAGTAACTCATTTGCATCTGATTTTAAGAATGGAAATTTGCCCAACTGCAAAGATGGAGTCATATCAACAAATGAAATTTGTTGTACAAAAGTTGTCGAATTCCGTGCTGCATTTACAATCTTTGATTTTTCATCTTCAGAAAGTGACAAGTATGCAATTTCAACCGGCAATTTATTTTCAAGAACAATCAATGAATTGAGTAAGCGGCAAATATTATCAACTTGTTTTGGTTGTGTAGGTATCACAATACCTTTTCCCTTATTTCCAATCAATGACTGAGTGATGCACCCTTGAAAGTCATTCTGTTTGACTTCACCGTCGGCATTTGTGACCAATGGTGGCTTATTGGTCAACCAGGGGTACAACTTCAGTTGTAAATCTTCGCATTTAGCACTGGAATTAACCTCAGTACCATAACATTTCCCAAATATTTTCATATGTCCCAATTCATTAAACATCTTCTTCTCCAAATCAGAATACTCTTTGGCAATACTAGTAAATTCTCGAGCAATTTCCTTATCATATTCCTCTTTCCATTCCGAAGTCTTTTTATATTTCCTCTTTTCCAGTCTCGTTCTATCTCTAATCCATTTCTTGCGCTTATATACACGCGGATCAGGTTTGAAACTCTTCCAAAAGTTCAAATCAAATTCAACATCTTTGGCACTATTGAAATACAAATCACATCTGTCTTTTAACGGTAGAGTCATGACTCGCTGAGCTTTAGTAGGAGCTGTCCATTGAGAAAGAACAGGGTTTTTAAAATTATTTCGATTCTTGACCAAATCGAATTTGTGATTTGGTTTAACTTTTGGTTGTTGGCTTGATCTGCTGCGGTAATGAAGAACTAGAACCACTGCAAAGATTAAGCATACGGAGACTAATTGTTTCAACCGATTTCGAAACCTCATGGTGTAAATGTTATTTGGTGTGTATCTTTTATTGATGTATCTGTGACTTGATGCAAAAGACTTGTACCTGAGGCGGAAAAAAAAATAAAATAAATTTAAGCTGAAAAATTTAAACTTCGCCTCGACATGCAGACGCGCTCTTCAGGAGAGAAATCTAGACCCATCAAAGAGAGGAATGTCACAAAATTCTCGAGCGCGGCTAATCCAAGAATCAACATTCCTGAAGTAATCTTTCTTGAATAAAAGATACAAAAAGAAACCTGGTTATAGTCGATTGTAATTGAGAGTTGGAGAAGAGGGATTGAGAGAAAATTTTCCAGTAGATTCATAATTGTTACATTAATCGTTATGCTAAATATAATTGCCTCACATAGCATGAGATACCAGGACTATACATACTTGCCAAATCGACTGTTGATTTCACCTTCTTGGTGTGAGAATGGTGTAATCAAATCCGGGTGCTACTTTGGTACTTTGTTCTTTGATCCATTTCTCATAGCTAGTAACAAAAGTATCCAGTTGCCGGTCATTCCCGATCCTATCTTTGAATTGATTAAGTTCTCTCAGCCATTTATCAATATCCTCTTTGGTGATGTTGAGATTTGGTGGAGCCACTGTGCGTGGCAAAGCCGGTAAAAGCTTGCTATAGTTGGTCCTTAATGATACCGCTTTCGGTGGTTGGTAGGATGGATTTTTGATCAATGGCACTTGTTTAAGTATAGGATCAGCTAGACAACGCGTTAGTGGATATCCTTTTTATCGAGTGTTGTTTGCCAACATACGTTTATCAGTATCGTCCATACTGAAAAGGATGGAGTAATAAGTCATGTTCATTCTTTTTTGTTTTTCCTTCGCGATAAATTTTAAACATTAATCTCGACAACGCCAATGCACAAAGCATGCTGTATACCTTTGAGGCTCTTCAATGCCAGCACTTGATATTTACATTCTCAGACGTCTAAATAATGCCAGGGCCGATTAGATTGTACCAAAATATTTCCACTTCCGTTGTAAACTCACAAGCCACGGGGTTATCGGTTTGCCTTGCGTTGCTATTTTTTCGACAAAAGATATAAATTGACCTCAATCTTTCCTCGCTTAACTCAGCAATCATTAAAGAAAACAACAGCTCCAGTACAAAAAGTCAATCACAAAACAATGTCAACATCATTCGTTTTATCGGCCCTTTGTGCAATTGGCGGGTTGATGGGCTACTTTAGGAAAAATTCGGTGCCTTCCTTGGTTGGTGGATTGGTGGTATCTGCATTATATGGAAGTGCCGGCTACATTATGAATCTGAATGGCAAACATGGAGAGGAGCTAGCATTGGGTGCTAGTATAATTTTGTTTCTCGCAGGATTAGTGAGGTCATACGCCACTGGGTTTTCAAAACCAATTCCGCTTTTGTTGTTGGCTTTGGGTGCAATAGCTGGTGGATTTTACTTCAAACAATTTAATCAGATTCAAAGAGCTTTCAGATAGGTTGTGTATTTGGTTACACCAAAGCGACTTGATTATAAGGTTAAAGTTGATCAATTATTTGCATTTTCTATGAATGCATTTGTTCTTTGGAATCTAAGGTTCGAAATTTCTACACTATAATGCGAAATTTTCCAATAATAGCTATAACATTTATAATGAAATATACAATTTGAATATACAGAACTGAAACTCATCAAAGCAATCATAAAAATATCAATTTCATCTCTTCTCTAGTGTATGTGAATAACAGACATCCGTCTATCAACAGCGAAGTCTTTGTGCTCGTTGTTACCATTGATTGGTTCTAAATTTGGTGACGACACTGGTGATACATTTGGAATCACGTATGGTTGGTTGACATCTGATGTGAGGATTAAAAATTTCATTGTTGAATTGTATGATATTTGGAGAAACGGATGTTAAAAGATGTGCTTCTTTGGTCTTCTATTTATATATTCTTTCAAAAAAAAAGATGACTGGGGGCTTAATAATGAATTATGGAGATGTAAGTCCGAGATGAACAACGGTTAACTTCTGTGGTTGCGTTTTTGTGTAATTTGGTATAATAAAAATATGGGGAAAAATTAGAGTTTTGCCTTATTACCGAGGGATTCACACGGAAAATGAATTGCATACTTCGGATGCAAGGATATAAGTTTCAACCAGTGTCATAGTAGTGTGTGGCATGATCATTTGGAACCACATCGTTTAACCTCGATGCAAGAAGACGAATAGTGTTTTGACAGTTCCACACGGATTATTCTTCAAAATAACCGAGCTTGAATGAAGTTTGAGTCATTTGTGATCACACCATACACAAAATCGGAAAAACTCCGACAATTATCACACTTTGATTCTTTATCATTTGAAAATGATTCGTTGAAAGGATGGTGACGTAACGCACTATTCTACTTACAACCGATTGTATACTCGTCGCTATTATAGATAAAAGCCCCTTGTTTATACTTGAAACCAGGAGCAAAGAGAAAAAATACAAAAACAGGCATTGCCGGTTTTTCAAATTAGTATTTACTACACCCTCACCGGAGACCTTCAAAATAAACTTCATTTTCAACGCTCTCACGACTGCAATTCGGTGCCATGATCTTCAAACAATGACCCTTTTTCTTGCAACTTACATTACACGTTTCCCTTAATCTACAGATACTATTTGGAAACTCTTTTGTAATTACATTAACACAATAGATCCTATTTAAGCAGAAGCTTCAACTTCAACAGTTTCAGTTTCAGCAACTTCTTCTGGTTGTTGCTTGTAGTTCTTAACGTATGGAGCTGGGATAACTTCATCTTCATCCTTAGCTTCAGCAATCTTAACAGCATCTGGCAAGGCTCTTGGACCGAATCTGTTGGCTTCTGGGTCCTTCATAATTTTAACCTTGACACCCAAGACACCTTGTCTCATCAAAACGTGTCTAATGGCAATATCAATGAAATCGTTGGTTGGTTGACCAGAGTGAATCATGAAACCATCAGCGTATTTTTGTGACTTGGCTCTAGCAGCTCTCAATTTACCGGAAATAACAACTTCAACACCCTTGGCACCGGCACCCATAGCAAATCTCAAAACACCGTAAGCAGCTCTTCTGATTGGCAAACCGTTCAACAATTTGGTCTTTAAAGCTTCAGCTTGAACAGCAGCTGACAATCCTCTTTCTTCAACTCTTTCAGCATAGATTGCAATACCTTCTGGTGATAATTTGAATCTTTTGACAATCAATGAAGTCAATTCGTGGATTCTTCTACCTTGTTCACCCAAAACACCTTGAGTATTTGAAGCCTTAACGATAACTTCCAATTTAGATGGGGTTTTTCTAACTTCAACACCAGCATAACCTTGTTCAGCTAATTCTCTAGTGAAGAATTCGTTTAATTCAGCGTAGAAGACACCGTCAGCTACTAATTTCTTCTTTTTGGATAAGATAGTTGGGTTGACCATTGTTTACGTGGGGAGAGGGGAATATGGATGATGTAAGGAAGGTTTGACAGATGTATTATTTTTCGTCTTCGCAATTTTTCACTTTTGTTGAAGTCTTGCAAAAAAAAAAAAAAAAAAAAACCACATAGGGCTAAGCCCTAACCAAAAACAAGCATACTACTATGCACAAAGCACAACACCTACAAGCGTACAGCCTTTACATTCTTTTCAATACTATACAATACTTCATTTATATCAATTATCACCGACCCAAGCTCTTGCGGATTTAAACAATTCAACCCATGGGCCATATCCTTGCCATTCTCTAGCTTGAGCGTGTGGGTACCATGAGTTACTCTCTTTACGTGTAACTCTCTCCGGATGAGGCATCATCGCCAACACTCTTCCATTTGCTGAGCTAATACCAGCAATGGCATTAGGCGATCCGTTGGGATTGAATGGATAAGTTTGTGTTGGGTTTCCGTAGTTATCAATGTAGTGAATAACATCCAAGTTAAAATCGTTGGCGTCTTCAACTGATTTGAATTGAGCACGTCCTTCACCATGGGCCACAGCAATTGGCAATTTCGATCCTTTCATTGTTTGCAAAAAAATGGAGTTGTTGTTTTCTGATGGATCTACCTCAACCATGACAAACCTAGCTTCATATTGTTCTGACAAGTTACGCTCAAATGTGGGCCAGTGGTCAGTTCCAGGAATCAATTCAGCAATCCTACTGAAAAATTGGCAACCATTGCATGCACCAAATGCAAAAGTATCTGTCCTATCTTGGAAGAATTTTTTGAATTCATTTCTAGCATTTTCATGGAACAATACAGATTTTGCCCATCCAGCCCCAGCTCCCAAAACATCACCATATGAAAACCCACCACAAGCAGCTAATCCAACAAAATTATCCAAAGTGACTCTTCCTTCTAAAATGTCCGACATAGTTACATCGTAAACATCGAAACCTGCTTGCTGGAAACTCCATGCCATTTCTTGTTGAGAATTGACACCTTGCTCTCTCAAGATAGCAACTTTTGGTCTTGTTTTGTATGACTTACGTTCGGCGGGGTCAAATGTTAATTGATAGCTAATACCTGGATCCTTGTCATCAGCAATTGCATCATATTCTTGCTTTGATGTGACTGGATTATCTCTCATCTTTTGTATGTGGTACGAAGTGTTGTTCCACAATTGTTGCAAATGGGCACGCGTTGAAGTATAAATTGGCGCACCATTGTATGAAATGTTAACAGCTTGATCATGGAAATTTGGTTTTCCGATAACTTTGATAAATTCCTTGTCCATACCATGGTTGGCAAAAATCTCTCTAAATTTAATTAAATCATGCAATCTAATTTGAAAAACAGCACCCAACTCCTCATTGAATAACTCAGTGAATTGATCCTCTTCAGCATCTAACGAGATGTCTAGTCCGCATCTTGCAGCAAATGCCATTTCTAATACAGTGGCAAGTAGCCCACCTTCAGACCTATCATGATATGCCAATACAGGAAACTGCTTATGCAAAACAACCAATGATTGCAAAAATGCTTTCAATACAGCATTTGAGTGCACAGTTGGAGCACTATCACCAACTTGTTTATACACTTGAGCCAATGCAGACCCACCAAGTGATTTTTTATCCTTTGCTGCCAAATCAACAAGCACCAATACGGAATCATCGACACGTTGAAGTTGAGGAGTCCAAGTGTTGGAGGTGTTATCAACAGGAGCAAATGCAGTAATGGTCAATGCTAATGGCGCAGTAACTTCTTTATCATCCCACTTCATCTTCATACTCATGGAATCTTTCCCCACTGGGATTGAAACTCCCAATTCTGGACACAAGTCAAGACCAATAGCTTCAACTGCTTCATACAATTTAGCACCTTCACCTGGATGACTGGCAGCTGACATCCAGTTGGCTGATAATTTGACATGCTCTAGTGATGGTACATCGGCAGCAAACACATTCAACAAAGATTCAGCTACAGCCATTTTGGCTGAGGCGCTAGCTGAAATCAAAGCCAAAGTTGGTTTTTCTCCCATAGCCATGGCTTCACCAGTGGACAAAACAGTTTCTCCCAAGGATGTTGCAGTAACACCAACATCAGCCACTGGTACTTGCCAAGGACCAACCATTTGATCACGGTCGACCAAGCCAGTGATGAATCTATCACCAATAGTGATAAGGAATGATTTCGATCCCACCGATGGCAATTGCAAAACACGATCAATAGATTCACTAATCTCCAACTCATTAGTTTTAAATGGTTTCAATTTCAAGTTTTCAGTAGTGGCAACACGTGACATCTTTGGTGGTTTTCCAAACAACACCGACATTTCCAAATCAATGGGAGTGCTTTTCAACAATGAATCCGTCAACACCAATCTCTGCTCTTCAGTGGCTTCACCTACAACAGCAAATGGTGCTCTTTCGCGCTCACAAATTTTGGAGAACATTTCCAAATCCTCTTGTGCAACACCCAAAACGTACCTTTCTTGGGACTCGTTACACCAAATTTCCATAGGCGACATTCCTGGTTCTAATGATAAAATTGACCTCAACTCGAATTTGGCACCCAAATCATTATCATGCACCAATTCTGGCAAGGCGTTACTTAACCCACCAGCACCAACATCATGAATAGATTGAATCGGATTGCCATCTGCACCCAACGACACACAAGCATCGATAACTTGTTGTGCTCTTCTTTGAATCTCTGGGTTACCTCTTTGAACTGAAGCAAAATCCAAATCAGCGGATCCTTCACCCGAGCTAATAGATGAAGCAGCTCCTCCACCTAATCCAATCAACATAGATTGACCACCCAAGACAATCAACTTGGCTCCGGGAGTGATTTTCTTGTTTTTCAACGCCAACCCTGGTCTAATGGCACCCATACCACCAGCCAACATGATTGGTTTATGGAAACCTCTAATTTCAGTTTCGCCCTTGGCGTTCTCAATCTCAGTGGTTAAAGTTCTAAAGTAACCATTGATAGCCGGTCTTCCAAATTCATTGTTGAACGCAGCTGAACCAATTGGCGCTTCAATCATTATATCCAAAGAGCTGGCTATATGGTTTGGCTTCCCAACATCTCTTTCCCAAGGTTGTTTCAAAGTTGGAATGTTTAAATCGGAAACAGTAAATCCAGACAACCCTGCTTTAGATTTGGAACCCCTTCCAACAGCACCTTCATCTCTAATTTCACCACCTGAACCAGTGGCTGCCCCTGCAAACGGAGAAACAGCAGTTGGATGATTATGAGTTTCAACTTTGACCAAAGTTTGAACACTTTCCTTAATTGACTTCCATTGCTTGGATTTGAAATCTGGGGTGAATAAATACCCATCTGGTCCTTCGAAAACAGCTGCGTTGTCAGAATATGCAGAAACTGTGTACTGTGGGTTTTTCTCATGAGTGTTTCTAATCATTTTGAAAAGAGACTTGTCTTTCTTGACACCATCTATAGTCCAATCAGCATTGAAAATCTTGTGACGACAGTGCTCGGAATTGACTTGAGCAAACATAAACAATTCAACATCAGTAGGGTTGCGACCAATAACTTTAGTGAATGCGTTAGTTAAGTAGTCAATCTCACCTTGGTCTAAAGCCAATCCCATTTCTTTATTTGCTTGCAACAAGTTGTCTTTGCTGCCCAATAAATCAACGGTGACAAGTGGTTTGGGGTTATGATGGGCAAATAAATCATCATATCTTGGCACATCTTCATTGACGTAAAGCTTTTGAGTCATTCTGTCAAACACCGATGTCAATATATCACCTGACGGAGTGAACGTTTCACCGTCTTTGATTTTGAACAATAATGACAACCCACGTTCTATTCTTTCTACAAAATCGCCCAATCCGCAAATTTGAGCGATATCCGTGGCTTTTGAAGACCAAGGAGAAATGGTACCTGGTCTGGGTAAAACCTGAACAAACTCTTCTCCACGTTTGGCTTGACCTTCTCCAGTGGATAATTTAATCAATTCATCATTTAATGGATTCGAAGTGTCAACAGGGTTATCATAAGTCAACAAGATTTTCAACAACTCTAATTGTTTTTCATTCAATGGTTTCTTGAGGGAGACGTAGTGGGTGTATTGACTAGCAACTTCTTCAATTGAATTTGGCTTTTGAGATTTCTTCTCAATCTCTTGAATTAAATTATTAACTCTAAAAGGGGACAATGCGTTCGGTCCGGGTAAAACAAGGAAATTAGAGCTCATCGTGTGAGAAGTATATCAAGGGTATGGGACTCAAGTAAAGTGGGTGAAATGTTGCCAAGATGAGGCAAGTTGCGAGTTGGACAAACTACCAAAACTAAGATCAAAGCAGAGTCAATTCTTTAATTTTGGTGAAAAAAAAAGACCCAAATTCAAACGAGATGATGCCCGTCCTGCATATTACAACTACGAAGCTTCACACCTTGGTGATTCACGAACAGCCTCAATGACGGCGGATTACAGGACAACACGATTTTCCATTTTGAATTGCAACTGAAGGAAAGTAGCTGTTTTGAGGCGTGTATCTTGTGTACATGTGAGAGCAGCTGCTGCCACGTGCTCAGCGCAATTGGTCAAGATGCCGCTCACATCAAAGTTTGTGACGGGTACAGATATCACGCCACAGTGATTGTAATGTAGCTACAGAATGTAAACTTGCATCTAGATAACGGCGCCTGAGACAATCAATGCTATGGCGAATGAACATGGCTTCTGTCGGTCAAGCCGCTCGTTTTCAACACAAAAAAAATAAAATGTAAAGGACTCTTTTATCTCATCTCCTCTTCTCTTCTTGATAACCCAAGCTTTCATCAGTATAATGGCTCAAGGGAATCTAAAGCTAAAATCCAAGGGTCCGGCAAGAGTCACCAAAAAGCAACAAAATCCGAAAAGAGCAGCTCCCAAAATCATCAAACCCAAAAAGCAAACAGCAAAAGAAGCACAAAAGTTGACCAAAATCCATCAAGGTCAGTTGATGAAAAGTACCGAGAAGTTGATTGCCAGTAGAGTAGGTCATTTGGAACTTTTGAAGGGAACAAGAAGGGAAATTGAGAAGGAAAATAAAGGTGATAAGAAAAAGAAATGAAGAGTGTTGAAGAGATATTGTCGAATTTTTCTCAAAATGAAAGTTTGGTGCAAGCTAGTGGTGCTAGAACCGTTGTTGATGTACAGGTGAATGTGATCTTCAAACAGTCCTGTGAGACGCAAAAGCCTGTCTTGTGTCTTCCACCACTCACTGCTCTTGATAGAGATACAATCAAGACACGAAAGCGCAAAAGAGAGTAACTTTTTATCAATTTTACATACATTGTTATATAGATGTCTATGTTGGAATAGATCTATACGAAGCATCTTCAGCTTCCATTTCTAAATTTCTCCTTTTGATCTCTTTTTCTTGAGACTTTACAAACCCAATTAATCCAGCACCAAACATTAATGTCAAGATAACCAAAATTGAATTCACAGGCGTTGGATTCATATGGAAATGCTCCTTGGTTATTCTATCCATAACTTGCTGCAAGATGTTACAAACCCCACTGATTGCAATGATTGCTCCATAAACAGTCCCAAAATTGTCATATCCAAACACTTTTGCACAAAAGTCCGAAACTGCAGTGTAGTAAAATGGACGGTAGATAACAAGAACTATGATGCCGGCATAAGTGCCTGGAATCCACGATAACAACCCCATGACTCCAATGAACAACGACATTCCTGTTAAAATATACAACACCGTCAAAGTTGATAAGTTATCCAAAATGAGACCGATGAATGGGATTGAACATAAACCACCCAATGGCAAAGCCAAATCGAAAAAATGGTTCACTGTTGTAGCAATCTCCTCATCACCTCCATACAAGTAGAGTATTTGAGCTTTGATTGTTGCAACAAAGAAATTTATACGCAACATTTGAATTGTGGTGAAAAATGTCATGAGTGAAAACCAAGGAGATTTCAATTGTTGTGATATCGAGTAACCATGTAAAACACCAAATACACCGCCAGATGATGACACCAACTTTGTATCTGCTTCTTGTTCATATGAAGATTTGATCGAGTTGTACGAATTTCTTGATAACGTCGATGCTCTTCGACTTACACCAGAAGGTCTTCTCATTAAAAGGGCAGTAGTTTCAGTAATCGTTGGTTGATAAAGATCATCTCTTGTAGAAATTGCACTTTCGCGATCTTCAGGATGCAACAAGTCATCATCTATTGGTCGCCCAGTTTCATCAATACCAGTTTCAGCAATCTTTGCCAATGTACCAACTGTCTTGTATGAATCTTTGGGCATGATAAACAACTGGCAAAGGAATATGAAAGCTGGCACTATCAAATACCCAGTGAAGAAGTTACTGATTGACAATTTACCAACACTGAAATAATACACCCGGTAGAGCAAAAACAAAGCCGACGATGAATCAAATGCGCCAGTCAACAAGGCCAATATGAGACCCGAGTTCTTGGGGAAACTGTTGGCTAACTGAAAGCAACTAATGAATACAAATGGACCACCCAAGGCCAACAAGGTATACCCAGTCAAGTATCCATCGAGATAAACCATCTTGTTTGCAAATTTCAAACTCAATGAAGCAAGAGCTAAAATGACAGACCCAATAACACCAGTAATTTTCGGTCCAAATGTATCTAATATAGATCCAACAGGTAATGCGCTAATGTTAGTTACCATACAAGCAATTGTGAATAAAAAGTTTAGTGATAAATCTTGATCAACACATTTAGTTTCAGTTGACTCTGTTTTAATATCACATTTGGATTCGTAGATGTGTTGTGATATCAAGATTGGTTTTAGTGCTGCAAATCCAAACACCGGTCCAGCTGCTGCTAAACACCAAAGAATGGCACACGCTACTTGAATTAGTCTTGTTGTCAAGGACGGAAGTTTGGACATTGCTGGCATGATTAAAGCCAGTGGTTAGGAAAAAAAAAATGCAAAGTACTTTAGCGAAAATGCAAGATGATGATACAAGATATTGTAGAATTCGCTTCTTTATAAAAAGGTTGAGTTTTGCAAATATTCTTATGTATCAGTTGCGATTTAGTTAAAATGAATGGTCTTCCTTTTATTGTTGCTTATGGCGATCTCCGATTGTCATTCTATTAATTTTCCACTTTTGTGTGTTAATTGTCTTATCTGAGATTTGCTTTAATTAGAGACTATATTGTTTATACACGGATTTTTTTTGGCGACAGACCAACTATTTGATAAATCTAGCCCTCTCTTATAATACGAGGCATCTCTCTTAGTTTGTTTATTGATGATGTATATATTCAGAGCTTCTGGTAAAGCCAAAATCTCGTATTTCTAAAATGGCGATTTCTCTTCCTCGAATGCTCGGTACCTGTTTTGTGACCTTGTTACAATTAGGTACAAATGATGAATACAGATGGCAATCATGTTCAAGACGATGATTCCTCCCAATGCAAAGAGAAACCTCATCCATGGTTTATCGTAGATTGGAGTGCTTTTCAGATTAGATGTTTCAGATGAGTCTGAGTCTGAGTCTGATGAAGATGATGAAGAGTCGTCCCTCTTGGAAAAGTCAGCAGTCGTTGTTGGGGTTTCAACCACGTGGTTTTGAAAGTTTGCTGTGTCTTGCTCCTCCCTCTGCTTTGCATTTGAGTCTTGAACTTGATCGGCTTCTTGCATTGCATTAATCAGCTTGGCATCAATTATAACAGCTTTTCCAATATGGCTCAATCGTGTATGTGACTGATTGCTTGATAAGCTCGTTGGCTGAAGTGTTGTGCAACAAGTATACATCGCAATACCTAACAAGAGTAATGTTGCGAACCCTATCCTTAGGTATTTCAATTTGTTTGATCTGTGAGTACCTTCATTGCCCCATGTGTTGATGATAATTGCTTCCTTTTCACTCATTACTCTTATTACTCAGTGCAATTGAAAATGGTGATTCGATCTCTGACCGGCCCCTTGAAATATGCTATAAATGGAATTGTAAATGGCTGTGTTTACAAATTGCACCAATTAGTATAAATTGTAAAATGCACGACTTTTTTGCATTTTTCGAACCACAAAAACAAAAAGCCATCGAAATTTGATTTTTCACTTTCATCAAAACGAAAGGTGGGTCCATAACTTGTGATTACATTATACCACTCAGCTAACACAACAAGAGGGAGTACCACTAACAATGTCGGGAGTATTATTTGAAGATATGTTCACAGTGGACTCCACTGATCCAGGAAGATACAACAGAGTTTGTAGAATAACGGGGCATTCCTTAACATCAAAGGACATAACAATCACATTGGATATAAACAGTGAGCTATTCCCAGTTAAGGAGAATGATTCATTAACAATAACTTTAGCATCGACGCTAGGTAATGAAAGTTCAATGATTACGTCGAATGGGTCATGGAGACCACCAAAACAAGGAGAAAGGTCACTAGCTGATGATTACGATTATGTCATGTATGGAACTGTGTACAAATTCGAAGAGAATGCTGATAATGATAAGATGTCGGTATACATTTCATTTGGTGGGTTGTTGATGAGATTGGAAGGAGGTTACCGTTCTTTGAGTAACTTGAAACAAGAAAATGCATACATTTTGATACGTCATTATAATGATTTATAAATGGAAAAGCTGTAACGAATAGAGAAATAAAAAACAATTGTAATTTAGTAAAGCGGAAAGGTTTAGAGTAGAATCTTATGAAAGTAAACTTTCGTTCGTTTTGTATTGCTGTTTTGGGCCGTAAAATATTACGCTGATTCGTGTGGAATGCAAGCTGTCGTAATCTAAAGCTATACCAACTATCCGATAAATAAGCAGCAACAAGAAAATCTTTAACCAAAGATTGGATAAAATTCATCATACTTTTTCAAATAGTAACCAGTTGACAACCCACCCAAAAGTACCAATGCAAGTGGAATTGGTTTCTTGAAACCAGTTGAAGTAGCTCTTGATAAACCAGCAGCAAGTAATACCGAACTAGTGCCCAATGCCAATTCAAGCCCATAATTGGCGTTCTGATTCAACAAGTATCCTGAGATTCCGTATAAAGTAGAAACACCTAAACCAGCAACTAATGATGGAACCGAACCTTTGCGAAAGTAGCCCATGAGGCCACCAATCGCGCAAAGTCCAGATAAAGTGAAAGCTGGATGATCCAATCCCATATTATTTGTTGAGTATGTTGTATGTACAATTACGATGGATAAAATGTCAAAAACAAAATCCACCCCCTTCTTTAATTCCGACGGATTCGCTAATAATTTTCTTCTTCCGTAGACGATTCACGTGACAAACTCGACTGATTCTTTTTTTTATGGCTTCTTTTTTTTTTTTTTTTTTTCTCCTCCTCCTTTTCCACTACTAAACTCACACAAATGTTTTTGCTGAGCTTTTTCTTTTTTTAATTGGGTGATTAGGGTTACACAATTGTAGACTAGCAAAAATTGAGAGGTTTTTGCTTTGTTTGTGGGAAGACTATATTTGGTGAACTCTGGACGGAATAGAGGGAAGTCGAAAGAGATGAATGGTGGGAATTGCCATTCATCACCAGATTTTACCAGCCTTTAACCCACTTGCAAATGAAAATGAGAGTATTGTAGAGCGTCTTGTATTCACACACACTAAGGAAGCCAAACGGAGTAGGAAACGACTTACAAAAAGTGGTTTAAACCCCCGCTTTCACCTCTATTTCAAGTGTTAAGTTAGCTCCAGTTGTTTTCCCCCATCATCCAATAGAAACTTCTTTTTCGTTTAATGCAAATCATGAAAAAGAGTGAGGGAATTTGAACAGAACAGAAGGCAACACAGACAAAAAAATTTTCTTTTCCTATTTACTCTGGCTTCTATAATCAACACAGTAGGACGCCTTCTTCTACTAATATGCTATATATCATTAGTAGATATCATATATAAACTGCTTCCGTACTCACCTTATACGACAACGGAAAGAAGAACATACTTACATACATACATACATTGTGTGTGTGTGTGTGTGTGTATGATTCTATTTTATCATGTAGTACTGCATATAACCTAGTTTTTCTTTATTGAAATTTTTTTTTTTTTTTTTATTTTTTTCTGTCTCTCTTACTATATGCTGCACTGAAAGCAAGTTTGTGTATTATAAACAGATTGGGTTTATGTCTATGTTTGATCAAGAGAGAAAGAATGAGCATTGAAACGAACGAACTCGCCTCTCTCTTTCTCTCTTTGTCTAAATGAAATTGGGAAAGTAAAGAAAAGAATCACACAACATTGTAAGTAGAGGAAAAATTTATCAACCATATCACCTCAACTCAACTCCACTCAACTCAACTCAACTCAACTCAACTCATACCGCTCTTTATAAGCCGTTTAGTAAACTTTGCTGCATCAGAACTTTTGAAGGTGATCAACAAACCAGACTACTAATAGAGAAGAGTTTTACAAAAGATGAACATTTCATCTATGCTATCAAGTGATAGCACTACTACAACAACAACTACACCAGTGAAACAAGAACAACCATCTTATAGTAATGGATCTGCTCACGAGGTCTCTTCAAATGGTACGACGGGAGCATATCAACCGATTCAGAGCCCAGTTGGCTACCATCAACCAATTCAAACCCAACTTGGCCACCACCAACCAGGTTCACAACATGCCGAAACATCACAACCTGTGTATCCAACCAAGGATAACAACGGCTTTAATCAACCACCTCTTGAGCCTTTACCAACTTTATTCAAAGAAAATTCAATAGTGTCCAGCATACTACCACCAGTCAATACGTTGGCAGATTTCCCTGACATTACACCGCAAATTGATCAACAATACAAGTCGAAATTTCAATCCAACATTAACATCATTAACCAGTTGGACAGATACCAAAGATTAAGCCATGACTTGAAGTTGTTAAAATTTGATGAAGCCAAGTTGAACAACTACTTGATAAACACACATCAGTTTGCTGCCAATTATATCGATAGAGTTGTTGCTGAAGACATCTCTTCAAGAGCTAATAAGATCAGTGACACTAACAAAAATAAAGAGTTGGTACTTATTGATTATTCCAAACCATTGCATCACAATAGCACTAGAGGAAAAGAATACAAATGGGGATCCACAAGAGAAATACACAAGGTGGAGCATAAATCAAGAAAGAGAAAGCCAACAGAGGAGACAACTACAGCTAATGGTGTCGCAAACAATGGTAACAGCAACAACATGAAAATTGCTACTCCTCTGAATGGCTCTAATGGTCCCGTCCCCATTATGCCCAAAACTGCTGTACCACAGGAGATTATTGATTTAAATGTAAGGCGAAGCAGTCGTCCCAAAGCCAAGAGAAAGACATATGACGACGAAGGTGGGGAGTTTGACGAGGACTTGTATTTGGAAGAGGATGACAGTGAAGTTGGTACAACACCACAACCAGCAGGAGGCGATGTCAAGCGGTTGAAAGTGGAACCAGATACCAAACCAAAGTCAGGACAGACATCTAGTATGACTACGAAAGAACAGAGGGCATTTATGAGACAATACGACACTACTTATGTTGCTATTTGGAAGGATATGTCACGTAAGGATGGACCTAAAGTAAGCAGACTAATGCAACAATCAACTCAAGCGAAACTAATCAATTTGAAAAAAACGTGCCTTTTGGCTGCAAGGGAGGCCAAAAGGTGGCAATTGAGAAACACCAAGAATCAAAAGGATTTGACTACAAAAGCGAGAAGAGCAATGAGAGAAATGTTCAACTTTTGGAAACGTAATGAGAGGATTGAACGAGAATTGAAGAAGAAGCATGAAAAGGAATTGGTTGACAAGGCCAAGAAAGAAGAAGAGGATCGTGAAGCCAAACGTCAATCGAGAAAATTGAATTTTTTGATTACTCAAACCGAGTTGTACTCACATTTCATTGGTAAGAAAATCAAGACTGATGAAATTGAAGGTGCTGATTCTGATCCAACAATCAAACCACAATCAAAAGAACATTTGGATAAATTTGCAAACGTTGATGCGGCAAATAATGATATCCTGACGTTGGATTTCGATAATGACGATGAAGATGCATTGCATAGAGCAGCAGCACAAAATGCGCAAAGTGCATTGATGAATGCTCAAAACAAGGCTAAACAGTTTGATGATTCAGAGCCATTCAAGAATCCAGACACCAATGGAGAAGAGATGAATTTCCAAAACCCAACTTTGCTTGGAGATATTAGTATCGAACAACCAAAGATGTTAACGTGTACATTGAAAGAATACCAAATCAAGGGGTTAAACTGGTTGGCCAATTTATACGAACAAGGTATTAATGGTATTTTGGCCGATGAGATGGGTTTAGGTAAAACAGTACAGAGTATATCGGTGCTTGCATATTTGGCAGAAACCCATAACATATGGGGTCCATATTTGGTTGTTACCCCTTCATCAACGTTACATAATTGGCAGCAAGAGATTTCCCGATTTGTCCCACAATTTAAGGTTTTACCATACTGGGGTCACGCTAAAGATCGTAAGGTTTTACGTAAATTTTGGGATCGAAAATCATTGAGGTATGACAAGGATGCTCCATTCCATGTATTAGTTACATCATATCAGTTGATTGTTTCCGATATTGCTTATTTCCAAAAGATGAAGTGGCAATATATGATTTTGGATGAGGCACAAGCTATTAAGTCATCTCAATCTTCAAGATGGAAGTCACTTTTGTCATTGAGTTGTCGTAATAGGTTGTTGTTGACAGGTACCCCCATACAAAACTCGATGCAAGAATTGTGGGCATTGTTGCATTTTATAATGCCGACATTGTTTGATTCTCATGACGAATTTAGTGATTGGTTCTCCAAGGATATTGAAAGTCATGCACAATCAAATACTGGATTAGATGAACAACAATTGAGAAGATTACACATGATTTTGAAACCATTTATGTTGAGACGTATTAAAAAGAATGTTCAAAGTGAATTGGGTGATAAAGTGGAAATTGATTTATTCTGTGATTTAACCAATAGACAAAAGAAATATTATCAAATGTTGAAATCACAAATTTCAATTATGGATTTATTGGATGCAGCAAATTCAAATTCAGACGATTCAACCTCATTGGTTAATTTAGTGATGCAGTTTAGAAAAGTTTGTAATCATCCTGATTTATTTGAACGAGCTGACGTGAGATCGCCTTTTTCATTTGGAAAATTTGCTGAAACGAGCTCGTTTTTGAGAGAAGGTAATGATTTAGAGTATAGCTATTCCACTGAGAATGAAATCAACTATGAGTTGCCAAGATTGATTTACGATGAGTTGTTGACTCCTAATTTTGAAAAGAATGCTAGGGACTCATTGTATGAAAGGTTTAACATATACAATGCTGTGAATGCCAAAGATTCGGGATGGGTTGATGGTGTTGGTACCTCACTAAGTGAGATGCAAACTATAGCTAAATCAAACGTTATTGAACGTGCTTTTGACTTGCACAAGTATACAACTGGATCACAAATTGGTAAAATCAACTATTTATATGAGGAAGAAGAGTATACGCCTCAGCACTCCAAATTACTAATTGTTGACAATAATAATTTAAACTTGACTTCATCTCGAGTATCCAATTCACCCATTTTAGCTGAACTTTGTTCAGTTTCTAAACCAGTGTATGATGAGATGTACTTGAATCGATTGGATCCAGCATATACACCAATAGCATCAGCTCCACCAGTCACAATCACATGTTCCTCAATCAATTTTGCCAATGAGTACCAAAACGAACTATTCAACCCCAAATTACGCTCATCACTAGCACCAATGTCATTAAATGAAGAGTACCGATTCATGCAAAACCAAATCCCCATTGATCAGTACCCGCCCACAAACATGTTGCCGCCATCAATCAATAAATTTATTGACTACTCAAACATTCGTATGCCCTCCATGGATAGATTTATTACCGAATCGGGTAAATTAGCCAAATTGGATGAATTGCTTGTCAATTTGAAACAACACGATCATCGTGTACTTATTTATTTCCAAATGACCAAGATGATGGATTTAATGGAAGAATACCTCACTTATCGTCAACACAAGTATATTCGACTCGATGGATCATCGAAATTGGATGATCGAAGGGATTTGGTCCACGACTGGCAAACCAAGCCGGAAATTTTTGTGTTTTTACTAAGTACAAGAGCTGGTGGATTGGGGATCAATTTAACCGCGGCTGATACGGTCATTTTTTACGATTCGGATTGGAACCCAACCATTGATTCACAAGCTATGGATCGTGCTCATCGATTGGGTCAAACGCGTCAAGTTACCGTTTATCGATTGTTGACGAGAAATACTATTGAAGAGAGAATGAGGGATCGTGCTAAGCAAAAGGAACAAGTGCAACAGGTTGTTATGGAGGGTAAGACCGGCAATGGTGGTGCCAATGATGGTGCTAATGGCGGCGCAGGCAGAGAAGAAACCAAGAGTTCGAGAAAGGATGCGGCGTTTTTGTTGCTTGGTGATGGTAATGAAGCATCGGACAATTGATGTAGTGAGAAAAGGGGGAGGTTGAAGTGTATAGATTTTAAGGAAAATGGTGAATGATGTTGTTTTGATTTAATTGGCATTTCTTCTTATTGGTTTTGAATAAGGATACATGTAGTTTTTAAAAAATGAAATATCTATAAAAGTGAGAGCAGTGAATGTTTATGTTCAGAATATATATTAATTATTTTGGGTTCAATTTGAATTCCAATTCCTTAAGGAACGAAGCACTGGGATGATGATCATTGGTGATATCACTAAGAGCAATATCATCATTGATAATTTTCGTGGCTCTATTGTTTCGTTTGCTAGTGTTTTCCTTCATCAATTGCTCATTCTCAGTTTCCAAATTGTAAATCTTTGTAAAGCTTGCCTCCAACTTCAACTTCAATTCCTCCTGAGTCATTCGACCAGGATTGGAATCGTCATCAATAACCGACACATTGTTGTTGTCATTGAGTTGGTCATACCGCAGTTCATTGGGTGATTCATCAATATCAAAATCCATTTTGCCATCAATGTCTCCCTGAATTTGTGCTTGTGTTGATGTCCCTGCACCTGTTTCTGCATCGTCGCCATTATAGCTCGTCATTTGAGTTGATATCAAATCGGATATCCCCGATACATTACTCTTTACCGAATTCAACGAAAATCGATTTATATTTGTTGAATTGCGATTATTATTGTTTAATGAGTACCGATTATTTTTGGCTTTACTAGATATTAGTTGATCCAATGTCGACTTGTTGTAACTTTCAAATTGATTTGTTGGAAGTATGTTGATGTAATTGTCATCGTAGGACACTTTTGGTGGAGGGAGCAACCCTGAGGATACTGCTGCTGTTGGGGATGCCGCTACTGGCGCTTGCGCTTGCGCTGATGCTGACGCTGATGCTGACGCTGACGTAGACGATGATGATGAGTTTCGATTACCATTTGTAAATCCATTTGAAGATGCAATCAGTGTTTGACCACCATTTTCTTCAAATACAGTAAGAAGACCCAATTGCAAGCCAGTAGATAACCGTTTGTACTTTTTAGGCTTTGATGATGTGGTTGAGCTTCTCTCAGGTGTCCACTTTGCCGGGGAATCTATGGTGGTGTTGCCATTTGTAGTACCAGGTGGTGTTGGATTAGACGTTGCAACATTTGGTGGTAGTGAAAACCGCTTCTTTAACGAAGTGTTGTGAAATGACTTGAGATTGAAAGAAGCTGCTTGGTTTAGTCGTGGCGATGATGAAACAGTTGATTTGGGGGAATTTGCCACAGTATAATCAGGATTAATTTCTTGATTCAACTCAACAAAAGCTTGTTTGTGAAGCGTCTTTAATTGATTCAATTCATCATTAAATTGCTGAAATATGGCTAGTTTTTCATACTGTTCCTCGGCATTGTCTAAACTCAACGATTGGTTATACTTGTTGAAATAGTTTAAATTATGAGCAAATTTATTAACTCGCGAAGTGAATTGAAACAATGTCAGGTGCAAATCGGGTGCCATATTTTCATCAATTGGTTGTGTTTGTTTTTGCGGCTGTGAAACTATTTCAACTTTATTAAACATGTTGTTTATGGTCTTTACTGAGTCATTATGATCAGTTAGCACTTTACGTACAAGTTTCATTTTTGCAAAAACGGACAAGTTGCTCTCGACTTCGTCAACCTGAAATTGGTCCATCAAATTCAATGTAAAGAAATTGCTACTAGCATTTTCATTTATGGTAATCAATTGACAAATAAATAATTTTCTTAATTGATTGAATTTATTAATGTTGAAAATCACTTCATCAAGATCGTCTTGATCTTCATTGTCAAACTCCTGGGTTAAAATCCCCGTGTTGATGTTGTTAATAGTACAATATTGTTGAAACAAATCTCCATTGATATGTGGTAGTAATTTTACAATCAAGCTCCTCAATGTCAAATTTAAAAATGATAACGAGTTTAGTAAATGAGATGAATTTGCATTTCCTTGCACTAAATCCAATTTCTTACCCTTTAGCTTCACCATACTAAGTATCAAATTCTTATTGACAATATAATTGAATTTTAGAAAATCATTCAACAAGTTGAGGATTTTGTTTGTTTCAACAATAGTTTTGAATTTGCGTACTTTGATCAATTTTGATGACACAACAATAATGAACTTGAACAAGGTAAATTGCGATTCATGTTTCATATGATGTCGTCCTAAATAAGCAAATTGTTGTTGTTTTAATAAATAGATAATCAAGTTGATAACAAGTAGTATCAGTGTGAATGTGCTGTACCGACAACTAAATTTGACTTTGTAAAACGTGTTTAAAACAAGTAGTCTCGTCCCATCATCGTTGACGGTGAATTTCAAAAAGTTCAGTGGAGTCGATATAGGATTGGTCTTTAAAAGTTGTAAACTTGACTCATTTTTGGAAAGAATCATTGAATCCTCGAGCAAGTTTGATATAATGAGATTGTACTTGAACTTTTCCCAAAATTCACCCAACTTGTTTTCCATTGACATGTACTTGGCAATAAATCTTGACAATGTTTCTGTATTCGGATAAATGACATTACCAGAGTACTGACAATACTGTAGTAAATTCAACTGACTTGCATGTGAGTGAGATCTATGTAGTGGGTGATGGTTTAATGTTTGATGATATTGATGGAATTGCAGGGAGGAGTTCAGATTGAGGGAACCTCTTCTTTTGAACGGCAGTTGCGACAGTGAATGCGGTTGCGAGTGGTGTGGAATGTAGGAGGGATGCGGTGGCAAAAAAGTGTCATCATGCAGAAGAGCACCACCACCGGCACTGTAGTTACTATAACTCAGCTGACGATTAGTCAATGATGGGGCAATTTGTGATGGTGGGTTTGTATGTATTGTGGTTGTAGATGATGCAGTAGGAGACAAGTAATTGGAAAACGTTGTACCCAATGCTGAAGTTGGTGTGAGGTCTTCCTCGATCCCCCAATCACTAACCTCTGAATTTAGATTGAGCTTGGCATCTTGGTGTGGATGTGGATGTGGATGTGGATGCTGTTGTTGTTGTTGTTGTTGTTGTTGTTGTTGTTCCTTTGTTGGATTCTGTTTGTAGATGAAGTTACTTGACAATGGGTTGAATCTATCGAAATTCATATTGTGATGGTAGTAGTGGTGGATACGTTAGTGGAACCACACACACAGTGCACGCATATGAAGGAAAAGGCACACCGACGCAAAAAAAAAAAGAAAAAAAAAAAAAGAAACTTCTTTGATGGGAATGATAACAATAATAGCCTTTTGGTATTTACGTTGTTGTTGTTATTGATAGACTCAGTCCAGCTGGTGTATCTAGTGTTTGTGCCCTCCCCACAAACACTTGTTCTTTTCCGAGTATTATAGTGTGCTGCCAAAAAAAAAACAAACAAACAAACAGAAAAAAGAGAGAAAAAAAGAAAAAGAAAAAAAGAGACAGGAAGAGAGAAGTATAATAGAATAGGGTTTGATTTGAGGTTTTTTGGTTACTTTGTGTGTTTTGTTTTGATTTTTAGGAGACAGAGAAAGAAAAAAGACAAGGAGTAGTGCAGTTGGAGTCAATTTATTCTATGCACTCCCCCCCACATTTCTTATACTTTATACTTAATACTTTATCTTCTGCTTCTGCTTCTGTTTCTGCTTCTGCTTCCGCTTCCGCTTGTGCTTGTGCTTGTGCTTGTGCTTGTGCTTGTGCTTGTGCTTGTGCTTGTGCTTGTGCTTGTGCTTGTGCTTGTGCTTCTTTACTAAACAATGCGCTTTTTGCTCTTTTTTATTTTTTTATTTTTTTTATGTTAGAAGAAAAACAAAACAAAACAAAACAAAACAAACTAATTGCGTAAAGAGGGGCAGCATATGATAAATTTATTATAACTAATGTACACAATATTCATTCGCTATATGCACAATCTTTTAACCAAATGTAATTTAGCCTGAATCTGTAGTTTTATATATATATATATATATATATAGAGAGAGAGAGAGAGAGACATATATGACAAAATCATGCACTGTATGTAAGTAACAGAAAGGAATGTACTCTAGTCCATATATTGAATTGTTATGGGATCCGCTAATGGCATGATTCATTGTATGTGTATATATCCATGGAAAAGCTAATCTACACCACTATAATCAATGCTTTTGTTCAGTCGGCCTCTATATTAGCAAATCCACTCTATATAGAAAATGAAGACAAAATGTAGCTTTTAAAGGAAATCTTAGTCAAATCCTGGACCAGAGCCCATTGAACTTAACCAATCTTTTCGTAACGTGTCTCCAATATCTTCCAATTTGGAATCCAAATCCATCACACCACTGCTATTACCACCATTACCATTATTTCCGAAATTACTATTCCCCATCCCATGTTCATTGAATACGTTCTCAACATCAAGATCTATCGGTTTGAAATCATCAAGCAAGATGTTTGACGCAAAAAATGAGTCGTCAATAACATTATCGCCTGCAGATACTTGACCTAGATCTTGAGACACTTGTGAGTTGATTGCCAATTGGTGAAGAGGTTGTTGTTGCAGTCCTGACTGGCTTTGTGGTCCAACTTGTCCATTGGTCTGTGGGAGTTGCTGTTGTTGTTGTAGCAATAATTGCGGATTTGTTACACCACTCATGGGAGGGTTCAGAGTCTGATTCGAAGGAAACATTGCACCCAACTGAGCATTGCCACTATTTGGGGGTACCCGTTGCTGTGGTTGCTGTGGTTGCTGTTGCTGCTGTTGCTGCTGTGGTTGCTGTGGTTGCTGTTGCTGCTGTTGTTGTTGTTGTTGTAAGAATCTCTGTCTTTGTAAATTATTCTGATTCTCCATTTGTAATAGTGTCATCTGATAAGCATCGAGCGATTGGATATTTCTTTTGGAAACAGACGGTTGGCTTTGTGGATTTACATTTGATTGAATAGGTCCTTGGTTTTGATTACTACTAGTTGTCTGCTGACCAAACGAGTTTCCTTGCGTCGGTGTTTGAGTGGTTGATCCCAGAGCTTGGTCTTTATTCTGCTGAGATGGTGGTAGTGGTGGTTGCAGTGATTGTTGCGTACGAGGATTAGCTTGCGCTGAAATAGAAGCCTTATTTGTTTTTGTACTTTGCTGTGGTGTAGGTCTTGTCTGTTGCTGTTGTTGCGGGAATGGCTGTGTATTAGTCGTATTATGTTGCTGATTTATTTGATTATTAGAAACATTGAATCCCCGTAGTTGTGCTTGTTGTGCTTGTTGTTGCGCCTGCTGTTGCACTTGCTGTTGCATTAACGCCTGTTGCTGGAATTGCATCTTCAATTGCTGTAGCCTAGCTTGTTGCTGTATTTGATTAATGTTAGCTGGGATAATGTTATTCAGTTGATTGTACGAATTTGTTTTTGACATATTGAGATTTGCTGGTGAGTTCTTTTGAGTGGGAGATGGCCCATTTTCGTTGGTTTCGTCAGTGTGGGTTTTAGCTTTAGCATTTGATCTTCGACGCTGTTGTTGTTGTTGTTGTTGTTGTTGTTGTTGTTGTTGTTGTTGTTGTTGTTGTT
>OGTJ01000014.1_pt1 | contig 183449 bp, 98 predicted proteins | sample 1574611 | NCBI WGS metagenome assembly OGTJ01 (sample SAMN03295858, study PRJEB24534) | human gut metagenome | isolation source: fecal sample 1 from infant 9 | host: Homo sapiens | place: USA: Pittsburgh, PA | collected 2014-07
ATCAATTTGGAATAGTGGCAGTTTAGTGTACTTTCCGCAATTCTCGATGAATTTATCCTGTAGGAGTGAGTTACTTTTGCAACCCCTCCTACATACTTAACTTGAATTCTTCGCACGAGTATAGAAGATTACTACACGTCTTTAAACAAACTACCTTATGTATAGCTCAACAGGCTCAAGCCCCAATCAATGACTAAATGGACCATGCTATACACTTCCGCTTTGTTTAGGAATGTAATAACAGAACTGACAACAAAAATGGAGTCGCCACAGCAGCTATTAGCTGTGGTTAGGACGACAGCTTCAACCAGTGTCATTTGTTAAGGGACCTTAACAAAAATTCCATATTCGTAACCACACCAGCGAGGGCAAAACTTTGGGCCGTGGTTATTGAAATGAGGGAGATATGGAAAAGAATTGATCATTATGGCTATTATCGTTGTACCCTATTAACTATCGTTGTCGATGACAAGAATGTGGTCAAGTATTTTACGAAATGGAGTCCCTCCTATTTAGCAAAACTTGGAACTCAACACAGACATTGGGGAGGTAGCTGTGGTCAGAAGATTCAAGATGCAAGACTTTCAAAGGAAGCCACGAAATTGAACAAACGAATCACGCTGGGTTTTGCTTTTGGTTAGCCAGGCCAATTACTGCTTGTTTATCGGAAAATGAACAAATCTATCCGGTTGCAGTGTTGGCATATCACTTTCCAAGAAAAGCAACGGAAAGAGCCAAGATACCAGGTACACGTGCTCCACATCTTATGCGTGAGTGGCTAGTATAAACCCCAAGATGCATAATTACAAGGGGCATCACTACGGTCCACTTTTTCCACGACCTACTCAAGAGGCTACATGTTTGGATTTTCTTGTAGGAGCAGTTTTCCATTGCGGTGCAATATACCTCATCTTTCGTATCATGAAACGGCTTTTTAATTAATCTGCCTTAGTTGGCGTCTATCAGCTTATAATAGGAAGATATTGTGACTTGATAATATGTCTTATCAACTGTTCTTCCACTAGAGTCTCTGTACAAGTAAACATAACTTTTAGGGTAACTCCGTCCCCTATTGGAACTCTTCACGAATTCTTGTGTTAACCATGTGAGCACCTGGACACTACCAGGCTCACAAACACATTGATTGCAAAGCATACCTACCCTCAGAACTCCCTCAGAACGTTCAACTAACATTGCCACAAAAACACACCAAAACTCATTAATAAAGGACCTCTTATCTCCCATGATTGAGCTAGGTTCACACAGACAGCCAGTAGCATAAATTACTCAAACACACGAATAACCACATAGACCATATAACTTCACTTTCGACATCATGTTGCTTGATTCATAAAATATTCCTGAAAAAACTAGGTTGGTTGCAAATCATCAACACAAAATATATATCCACTCAAGTAGTTGTGTATTTTAATAGCAATGTGCAAGAGCCTTGTATTAGATATTTCAACAGATGACTCTAAAGAATACTGCTCAGGAGCGTACCCTATTCGGCCCACTCGGGTTGCACTTGAGCCTTAATTGCGCGTCGGGATTAAAATACATCGAGCTTTTGTTCTCGGACAATTTTGCCGCGCAGATTGAAAAGATAAAGAAAAGTAAAGAAATCCAAAAAAAAAAAAACTGGAAAAAAAAAGGAAAAATCGTCAGATCCGAACCATTTGTAATTGGAAAGAGTGCCAATATTATTTTCAAAAGCTCCTCCTCGGTGGCTCCGTTACACTCCACATGGCTACGAACCAAAGAATTGCATTGGATGAGTACCAATGGGACATCTTACTAAGAATTGTGGCTTATTCTGGGATCGAGAACATCGCACAACTACTTACCCCTGAAAATCGACTATTCCTAAACCTGAATGAACAATTGAAACGCGCAATCAATAGTGTGATTAGTGATGAAGATGGACTACAGTACAACAATCGGATCGATAGGTACTCCTTCTTGCATATGTACTTGAGAACACCAAATTGCATTGACAAGACCCAATTGAAATTTCTCGACAATGAGGATGAATTCCTCATCCTTTATAACTACTGCGTGGAGGAAAACTTACCAACAACGTTGAATATAGCCTACTACATGTGGACTTCTACCGATATGGTTGAATTTAGAGACCTCGTATCCAAGTTGAGAGCAAGCACAATCAAATTCAATATAGAGCTCGAATTTGACACAGGTTTTCAATATCTATTCAATGGTCAACAATTTTTTGAGTCATTAACCACTATTGGAAGTCAAGTTAAATCCCTTGTCATTGATCAGTGTAACGAGTCTTTTGGCATAGACATGAAGTTGTTCTCCAACATGGAAAATTTAAGCTTGCACTTTTGCTCCGCTTCCTCCGTAAACAACTTGCAAACCCTGAAGCTCAAACTGTTGATGTTCGAATGCACCGGTTCTGAAGGTGCCAATCACCTAATTGATGCGTTACCACCGACATTAGAAACTTTCCAAGCCAACGCTCACGTGATCTTCTTGATTTTAGAGAGAGTGAATGCAGGAGAGTTACAATTGCCTCAACTAGAGACAATAACATTCTGGAACGAAAGGAGGAGAAGGTTGCTGATGCCCCTTGAATTTCTCAAACGGGCAATATCTTCGTCGACAAAGCACCTAGAGCTAAAGAGCCTTATATACACTCCTGAAATTTCCGGTGAGGTGATAACATTGTTGGAGAAAGCTTCCATGCAAGGCATGAAGTTGCAACTGCTCTCACTTAATTTTGGACTAGACAGACCATTGTCTGTATATCCAACGAAAAGTCTAACGATCACCAAAATGGACAAGCCAGATATTCTTGCTCACTTGCAATATCCACCAACGTTGAAGCGACTTGACTTGTCAAACAACTCAATTGAAGACCTATCGCTTATCATACCAGCTCTTCCACTCGGTCTTGAATTCATCAGTTTCGAACACAATCCAATTAGTTGGAGCACATATTTACCAAACTTTGCAAAATTTGCACAATTAAATTATCTCAGGTTGATGAATACACACATTGGTAAGCACTTTCTGCGGTTCCAGTTTCCCGACTCGTTGGAGATTTTGTCCCTTGAAGTGAATCAGATCGAGTCCATCGATCATGTGAAATTCCCTAAAAACTTGGTCAATTTAGGTATTGGGTCAAATAAAATCAAGGTGGTGTATAAGCCTAGATTTCCCCCAACCATTCAAACGATTCATTTCACTGAGAATAACATATCGAAAGTTGATCTTTCTACTAACCATATTGGTCAGCCATTACAAATAACCACATTATATTTGAATTACAACAGAATCACCAGTTTGAAGAATGTTAAATTGCCTCTGAATTTAATCATTCTCAATTTTGACAATTGCTGCATCGAAACATTGCTTGACACCGAGTTTGGTAAGACGATTGAAGAATTGAGCTTTAGTGGATGTGAAATAAAGGAGTTGAAGAATATCACATTTGAGAGTGGATCTCGGTTGAAATATCTTTGTTTATCGGGGAACCAACTCAGAAAAATGGACTTAATACCACCACAATCTGTAACCAATATCAACTTATCCTCGAATGGATTTACAAAGATTCCTCCTCAGCTAGCAAATTTGCGGCATTTGAAGTACCTAAGCCTTGCTCAGAACAAACTTCGAACAATAAACTTTCTGTTTCAAACTAGTAGCTTAAAGGAATTGGAACTTTCATACAATAGCATCCACAAGATTCAGTTATCATTCCCTCAAAATACTAATACAAATCTAAGGCTGATCAGCTTGAGCTCTAATGAACTATCCCGATTCACAATAAAATCGATTGGCCATGACGATGGTAAAAAAGTCAGGCATAATAAGTTTTCTGAGATTGACTTGTCCCAAAATCATATTATGCAAGAAGAAATCTCCTCTATTATGGAAAAAATGCCAACATCTACTCAATGTTTGTGGTATTACAAAGACCTACAATCAGAGTCCCAATTTGGAGATGATTTCGTTTTGAACACTTTTCCAGGTGGCTTTTTAGTCAAGAAGCGATGCGATGTACCAGCCATGACTTAATTTTGGGGCCTTTTATTTAGCACTCAGCTGTATAGCTACATAGGAGATCTCTAAAGCACATGCTATTTCGCAACTGCTAACGCCGCAATGGTGCTACCATTTCCTCCCCGCAAACAACTTTGACAAAATAAGATGATCATCGAATAATTTATTCAAAGATGGAACCAATTGAACATCAATGAGGCTAATTTATACACCGCTCTTTATATCCCTTGCTACTTTATCCCAAGCACGACAGTTCCACTTGGACACTGGGTCCAATGCTGTGTGTTTCCAAGTATCGAACCCAACAACTGTTGAGATTACAAGAACATTAGGTACTGAACCAATTCCAATAGCAATCTTTGAATATGGAAACAGACATTCGTTAAAAAACTTGCCCAATTTTGACTTTTTGGTCACTGATGCAAAGTTAGATGAGTATTTTGAGTTTGGTGAGTTTACTTTCTCTAATGGCTCACCTACTGCATTTAACACAAGCTTGGGACAGAAGTTGGAGTTTGACGTGACATCGACCGTGTGGTGTTTGTACACGCCGAAAGTACTGTCATATGAATACAAAGTTGATGTTAGAGAGTACGGGTATTATGAAAAATACGATGATTTATGGTGGTTGGTTGTAAACATTGTGGTTAGTTTGTTTTTTGCTAGGTTGTTTTACTTTGGCTCCAATCCTCCAATTTTATACATGGCTGAAGTAAACTTACAATTGATTAAAGTGGCAGTGTTTTTATTCACGACAATCTTGGTGGTTTTCAATTTAAATGTTGCAAAGTATGCCGATTACATTTCAGCAAGTTTGGACGATGTATTTACCATGTTGTTTCTTCTGGGTTATGGACTCACGTATGCAAACAGGCAAGACTATAACGTGAAAAAAGTTGCATTTATTACTTTGCTATGTGTAGTACCGGCTTTTGGAACAAGGTATTTTGACTTGAAGAACAACATACAATACATTTCGATCAACAATCAGCATTATAATGTGGTTCAAGGAGTAATGGGGTCAGAAGTTTATGATGGGCTTGATAGAGTAGCAAGATTGACACAGGAGAATATGATCAATAAGTTAAGTGGAGTTGTTGCTCTTCTTTTTGCAGTTTCAAAAATTATCAAGATTGGCTCTTATGTATATGCTATCAAAAAGACGTTGAAACTGTTGACAGTGGTGAACCCAATCGCAAGGCCATACTACATTGGGACCATCATTATCTGGCTATTCCTTTGGCTGTTAATCAGTGTTGCATTGGCTCCAGATATGTTTTACAATTTTACAAATGTTACAAACTATGCAAAAGTATTGAAAGAGTTTTTGATCTCTTATAGACAAAGAAAGTTTATTACATTTTTGTGGGATGAATCACACTGGATTGTCTTTTGGTTGATCTGGTATTTCGGTAAAGGCATGTTGAAGGAGGAAAAAGTTGATGTAAAGGATCATGTAGATTAGTTGTATTGTTTTTTTAGATCTTCTCCTTTTGTACACAAAGATTTGTTTTTGTTTACAATTTGTTTCGAAAAAGGTTTGGTGAAAGCTCAGCAACAAAGGTATCATCATTATTCATCATGGACTCGCATACTCCTCAAAAGAGACCATTAGAAGAGGTTTCTCCAAACATACCGTATTCTCCTTGTAAAAGGCGAGCGTCACTTGGATTTGAAATGGCCAGTATTCCAACGATCACAAACCAGGGTAACGGGTCAACAAAAGGAACTAAACTCCCAAAACCTTTCGCTGCGGCGAGCTCCAACTTCACACAGTCATCCGAGGTGAACGATTTACAAAGCAGGATATTATCTATACAAGAGAGACTATCGAGAAAACCTCCAGTTTTTACATCAACCCCATTTGAATATGCACCAACAACAACGCAATCACTGACTGGTTCAAATGATCTACAAGAGACACTCTTTACACTCAGTCAGGAGTGTCGAGAGAAGCACAGGAAGTTGGAACATCTCACTGAAGAATTGAGCAGATTGCGTAGGGTTTATCGCAATTATCAACAAAAGGTTGAAATGACAACGAGTGAGATCCGCAATGTTCAAGCGAGATTGGAAGATATGGAGGAGGAGATCATCAACAATGTTGCTAATGAGGAGAAGTTAATCGACATCAAATTGAAAGAAAATAGTATAAAATTGGATGTCCAGTTTACTGAAATTGAATTTGAAATGACACAAGAGGTGCAAGAGGTGAAAAATTTCGATTACACTGAATTGGTTGATGAAATTGAAGAATTGAAACAAACTGAGTTAAAATTGAAGGAGGAAATTAAGCAACAACTGGTGATAAACGATCAGAAATATAATGAGGAAATGGAGAAATTGAGGCAGATATTTGAAAAGAAGAAACACGAGTTACAACAGCAAGAGGCAAAATGCAATTTGGGCTTGGAGCAGTTACAAGGGGAGCTTGATGCAATAACGAAAGAGTATGAATTCAGACAGTCTGAACTTGAAACCGAGAATCATCGCGTAGAGAAGCTTAAACGTCAAATTAGCGTTATTGAAGAAACGATGAATAACTATGTCAATATCAAAAAAGAGACTGAGATGGAACTCGCTAAGGCCAAGCACATTCTTGATGAGAAGAAAGCTCAAGATAAAGCAGAACAAGAGGAGTTTGATGGTGTTTACCTCGAATACAGCTCTCTTAATGACAAGGTTAAAAAACACGACGAACATCGGCGAATTTTGGAAAATTCAATAATGGAATATCAGGGTAAGATAAGGGTATATTCGATTGGTAATGAGAACGAATATGGAAACATTTTCAACAAGCTTTTTAATGAGAATACACCCGCTTCTTTTATTATTGACGAATTTGCTCATTTTACCAAGAGTATAGTTCATGGGACAAATGTTGGCCTCATTAGTCAATATTTATCTGGTAGTTGCATCATTCTTCAAACTATGCATAATCTACTAACCACCCAAACCCAAGCCACAACTTGGCAACTTCAATTCGAATATCAAGCGATGGCAATAACCAAATCTATTGATTTATTAACTGGTTCAACATTTTCCCATGCAAATTTATTTGAAAGCCAAAAAATGCGTATTGATAATGATGAACTTGATCGAGTTAATTGTATAATCAATGGATTGGAGGTTACAAATGATGTGATTGTGCATGTGATTACTGTGGGTGGAGTTAAAAATAGTAGGACGTTTGAAAGTCGACTAGTTGTTGTTGATATTTCCAAAATCGAAACTAATGAACAACTGAATGTGATGCAAAAGTTGATACACAATGATAAACTGACATATTTGGATAAGGTGTTAAAGTGGGTTTCAACAAAGAGTAATCCTTTGGTAGTTTCCCAAATCAACGACGCAGAGACATTCAATATATTAAAAACAATCAATTCAACCAATGTTGCATGCAAGAAGAAATGAAATAGAAATAACGTGTAAAGGTATACATTTTATGAAGTTCTTATAAGAGCAATGCGTAGCTCTTTTCTCTTACATAGTCGAAATCAAATCATGCAAGACCCATTTCAACTCGTCTGTGGTTCCAATATGGGCATCAGGGCGTGGCAACGGTTGTTGTTGCGGTTGTTGTGGTTGTTGTTGGTGATGTTGTTGCTGCTGTTGTTGTTGTTCTGACCTCTTGCCCTCGACGGACTCATCGGCTTTGCCATCATTGGAACTACTTTGGCTTTGCGCAGTGGTTGGGTCAGTTATTGTAGCTGCACCAGCAGATGATACTGGAGTACAGTTGGACCCATTTGCTGCAATTGCAGATGTTCTATTACTAGCAATTGGTGCTGTTGTTGCTGTTGTTGCTGTTGTAGTTTGAGTAAACTTCTTTTGCTCTTCAAGATACGATGCCGGTTTTGGAGGTAACTCATAATTTAAGCTTTTACCCTGAGCATCATCATTTTCGAGCAAAACGTTGCTCAATCTCATTTTCGGTCCACATGGTTCAATTATATGGGGAAACATTTCAAATGTATCGTACATGTCCTCCACTGATAACACAATGTCCTTGTTTTGAGATGAATCTGTAAATGAGTGTGGTTTAGAACTCGACCCATTGGCAATTCCATTTACATCACCATTTTCAAGGGGCACATAATCATTATTAGTGTACTTGTTTTTCCTATACTTTGCCACATCAATAGCACTTTCAACAATGTTTTTCAAGTGAGATTTTAACCCTAGGAGTAGTACTTCAATTACACCAGGATTTAATCCTCCAGTCAACCCGTGTTCTCGCATCGTCATTAAAATCTGTTTCGAGAGTGTATCTGCGTCAGGAATCTCATAATTTTCAGTTGCAATGGGAGCGTTGATACCATTCAACACATCTTGTTGCCATTGTACCAAGTTGTTTACTTGTAATTGTTGTTTTTCTTTATCCTGAATCATAGGAATTTTGGGTAACAACGTATGACGAGTCAAAGTGATACCAGCAGTCAACTTGTTTCGTTTCCCACTATCTCTGGTGATGTTTTTGATACGCCTTCTCTCTTTAATGGGTAGTCCCATAATGTTTTGCTTAAATTTCTCATACTGAGTACTTCGTACATTCTTATTGACTTTGGAAAACTTTTTATTCCAAAACAAAGCCAACTCATTGGGTGCATCCAAGGGTCCATCTTTCAAAGAGTTCGCAAAATTTAGCATCAACAATTTGTTATGATATCGAAACAAGTTTTGTGGTTTTAAAAGTGGGGTAATTGTTGAAACTAGTTCTGGTCGCGAAAGCTTACCGATGAGAAATAGACTCAATGCTTCATGGTATTTTTCCCAATTGGGACCTAACTTGCTCTGAAACTCTCGTATTAGTCTCTCCAATTCTATCCGCTTACCAGACTTGGCCTTGTGATGTGACTGTGATTGTGACAGAGATTGTTGTTGTTGTTGTTGTTGCGGCGAGATATTTGCGGGGGAACCACTACCTCCATTTGACGTGGCCGTTGCGTTTGATACCAGCGTGGCAGTGGTGGTGGTTGCAGTCGCTACCTGAGTACTCATTAACGAAATAATGGGTTGTGTATAATGTGTATAAATTTAGGTGCAAAAAGTTTTCTCAAAAAAATTGATTGCAAAAATTGGTTAAAGTGAAACCAGTGACGTCTTTGGCGTTTTTTGTATGGGGGAGAATATTAAAACGTGGGACAGTAAACTGACAACTTAATATTGAAACGAAAGGTCAATAAAGGTGCTAAGTATGATGATTATGATCAAATATGGCAAATGAAACCTACTTGGTTGATTGATTGAGTTGTTTTGATGAAGTATTTGATGTCTAGTCACAACGTCTCTATTTCTCTATGATGTTGACTTTTTTTTTGTATTGGAGAAAGAGAGTGACAGAGAGAAAGAAAGCGGAAAAGTAAAAAAATTTTGAGTTTAAGAAAACATAGTATGTATGTGTCGCAAAGTTTTAATGTCACTACTTATAACCTGCGACACTTGTTTGATGTCAACACGGCTGAAACAATTTGTACTGATTTTCATAACCATTACGGTTAAAGACAAACCGGTTCTTGCTATTTAGCTTACGGCGCCTTTGATCTCGAAAACTATACACGTATACCCAACGGCAACGTCAAGGGTCCCGTTCATACTGAAAGTATGGAGGTCCCTTCACATTATGTTCAAAAATTACTTGCAACTATAAAGAGACAATAAAAGAGTCCAGGATTATTACGAAACGTGTAAGCTTTTTTCCTTTCTTGAACCAAAAGCCGAAATCATAACTTAGTAATTTCAACCGCCGTCTAAATGTAACAAACGTAAATTCAGGAGATCGGATCTAATCGCCGACGCTACCATCGATCTTCCGATTTTTCAATAATAATTTTCTTCATGATGTATAGCGAATGCCACGCTAAAAGGAAAGTACCAACAGAAATTGATATTCAAGGCCGTTATGGGCAAGCTCGGTCATCGGCATGCTGTGTAAAATTGTCACTCTTCTGTATCAATACAACGGAGACACTATCCATTGAATAGGCTCTGGAATGCCAGCTAGCCCAAGTGGTGCAAACTTTTGAGGTGCACCTTAACAGAAAGGAAAACCTATATTGCACAAAATGCACAATCACATACAAACTTTTCACAAGTTTTGCGGCCATTAACCAGATAATACATTTCGAAAATGCTTTGTTTCAGAGTTAAAGATTTATCAATCCTTTGTGTATAAATAAAGCTGAATTCTCCCGTTCTTGCTTCACTGCTAGAAGTTTATTTGCATTGGATCATCTGCATGAATAACTCAACTACGTCTACTATGCGATACAACGAGACACACATGGACCAAAAGTTACCAAAACTGCAGCAAAGTTCAATTGGCGATGATGGGTCAGCAGCTACTTCATCATATCATGATCTGGGACATAACCTTAGTAATGAAGGTGGTAAAGGTGCTTCCCAACAAGAACCTCAACGATCTATGCCAATTGAACAAGAGCAACCCATGGTGCTGCCATACCTACAACAGTGTGTCTCATTTCACAGCTCTGACTATAAGGAGCACAGGCAAAAGATTTACATTAGGTTTGGGTTGATCATACTTGCAATGGCTACCTTGTTGCTAACTGCTCTTTCAATATATTGGGGTTCATTTTATGAAATTTCCGAGAAAACGAAAGATTTGAAGATGTTGGTGGTGATTGGTGATGAAAGTACTATTGAGGGAGTATCACCAGTATTTGGAACTGCCATGGAGGCGTTGTTAAAACAACCACCAGCAAATTCAAGTGGCGATTGGCATATCTATAAAGAAGGTGAGTTCAAACATTTGGCACAAGATCATGACAACACAATTAGAGAAGAAATTTTGAGACAAATTCACCATCAGTTGTATTGGGCAGCTATATATGTCAAACCCAATGCTAGTTACAATTATCATCAAGCATTAGCCAATGGGGATACAAGATATAACGTGTCTGATGATACCGTTGCTGCTTATTACGAAACAGCCCGTGATTTCATTATAATACCTCAGTATGTGACTCCCCTATTGAAAAAGATTGAGACCCTATGGTTGCATCAACAATCCAATATGATTTCGCAACTTGCACAAAATGTCACTATCAATTCAACACCACAAACGAGCTTGCTTGCTCAATCACTTCAATTCACCATGGTTGACAAACTCCCAATTTCAGATCATGTCTTGGGTGCACCGATGCAATTGGGATTCATCTACTTGATAATTGTTTCATTTTTTCAAGTTAGTTTCTTTGCGGAACCACATCAAAAAGTGGCAAAGACGCCCATCAAAAGACCCCATTATTTGCTTTATCGTTACATTTCATCCATATTGGCTTTCTTCTTTCTTTCATTGATTTTCGGATTAGCATCATTGGCGTATCAGATTGATTTCACTGTCACTTATGGCAAATCGGGATTTTTGGTGTATTGGAGTATAACTTTCCTCACAATGTGTGCAGTTGGATTAGCTAATGAAGTTATGGCCATGTTGATTATTCCAATTTATCCCCCATTGCTTGGGTTTTGGTTGATTTTTTGGGTTATTGTAAATATTGCACCAACGTATAATGCCGTTGCATTGACCAATAACTTTTACAGGTATGGATATGCTATTCCAATACATAATGGTTATGAAGCTACTAAAACGGTGTTTTTCGATGTTTACAAGGGACAATTGGGTCGTAATATTGGTATCTTGATTGCTTGGATTTTCGTGTTGACTGTGGTTTTCCCGTTTGTGTTGAAACGGTTCGCCAAGTTGATGATGAAAAAAGCTGCGACTCCTGCAGAAGCGGAAAAGGGGAAATAACATCGTCGTAAAAGGATGGAATTGAGAAAGAGGTTAATTTAGGTAAGGGGGTATTGTACATGAAATAGACATAAGACATAATTAGTTACTTTCACTTAAACATCATACATTTGGCAATGCCGAAGAAACCATATTGACGATGTCGATATTGACGCCATTGGATAAATACATGGAGCATGCAATTGAGAGTCATCAACTAGGAAATGATTTCTTGAGAGATGAGACCAGTGTGGAAAAAGCCAAGAGTTTGCTGCTGCTAATACCGAGTTGTCAAACTTCATACAAGTTTTGAATATTCAAATATCAACTCCCAACTTATTAATACGGTTGCAAAATGCGTTACCAAAATGTAATCTATGTGTATATGAGCTCGGTTCGGAGCTTAAGCTTATTTCCGGGAGTTTCGCAAACTACATCTTTCAAAGCATCGGAAAAGTGATTGCCGAATGCTACCTTCTCGATCCGAAGATCGTTAGAGTGCAGAAAAGTAATGCCGAGCATGTAAACTATGCCCCCTCGGCGCATAAAAATTGGGAAAACCATTTCCACGTCGGTCGCCCGTTCTTTGATTGACTAATCTCCCTCTAAATTCCACTTTTTGCTGGCCTTATCTCAATTACTGGACTCTTATATTGTCGAGTGCTTGAAACGGTTAAGCGCAATGGTTTTTTCCAAAAGAAGAAATTTCTCCGAGGCTTAACGCCGTACATACGGAACTAGGAGTTAAGAAACAGATACGGAAATCAAAAGAAATTCTCTAAAATATCATGCCCAAGATGTATATCCCAGAAAGTCTATCCCTGGTCACGACTGGTGAGGTTGAACAGTCTCTAAGGATGGGAAAGTTAACCAAAGTAATTTGTGATGGGTAGGGGTTCAGGCTAGTCGTGCTGTCTATTTTGAAGTAGTACTAACCATTGTTTTCTGTTTTTACGAAACATTGACGTTTTTTATGTTTTGAAAGAGTAGACTGAAAAGAGAAGAGGGTTAAGCTTACTTGTAGTGTTACACAAAAAAGGGTTTATGACAAATGCGGAAAACCTTTCTTTTCATTTCTCTATGGAAAAACAAGAAGAGTAATATACCTACAGAATACATGGATATATATATATATAATCAGTCACATATACTCTTTCCTTGGATTATTACACTTTGGAATAGACTTTTGATCACTGTTTGGTGCTAACCTATACTCCTCAACTAGAAAAAATAAAACCAACTTATTTATTAATCAACTCTATCCCATACCATATGAATAGTGACAAAAGTGAGGATATTTCCAACAATTCACTTGAACGAGACAACGATACATTCATGGAAGAAAGACAACCAACTCCACACCAAAAGGTGGCTGCTGCTGCAAACGATGACTCATCAGCTACTCCAGTCTATGGTGACGGGCAAATGAACTCAAGTTCCCATGAAAAACAGCAAACAAGCCCCGTCAGGCAACCACTGGCTCCACTGCAAGGACCACTAGGACAACATCCACAGCAGCATGTCTCCTTTTTCAGTAAGGAGTATAAACCACATAGATTGCAAATCCACAAACGATTTGTACTTATCAATACGTTGATGGCTACATTGATCTTGACTGCGCTTTCGATATATTGGGGGTCATACTACAACATCAATGACAATTTGAAAGAATTAAAAATGTTGGTGGTGATTGGTGATGAAAATACTATTGATGGAATACCTCCAGCCTTTGGAAATGCTATGGAGGAAGTACTACAACGTCCCCAGTCGAAAGCAAGTGGAGATTGGCATATTTTCAAAGAAAGCGAGTTTAAACAGCTAGCAGAAGATCATGACAACACAATTAGAGGAGAAATTATCAGGCGTGTGCATCATCAATTGTACTGGGCAGCAATATATGTCAAACCCAATGCAAGCTACAACTACCACCAAGCATTAGTCAACGGAGACACAAAGTATAATGCATCTGACAACACTGTGGCTGTATATTATGAAACCGGTCGTGATTTTCTTGCCATGAGACTGTATGTGACACCTCAGTTGCAAAAGATTCAATCTATGTGGTTTTCAGAACAGCCAAAAATTCTCACCCAGCTATCAGAGAATGTGACTATTGAATCAACTGCGCAAAAACAAGTATTTTCACAACCAATTCACTTCACCATGGTTGATAGAATACCATTTACAAATAATGTGTTGAGTGCGCCGTTACAAGTTGGATTCATTTATATGATTATTGTGTCATTTTTCCAATTTAATTTCTTTGCTGAACCACATCAAAAAGTAGCAAAGACACCAGTTAAAAGAATCCATTATGTTGCCTACCGTTATATTTCATCGCTTTTCTCATTTTTTTTCCTTTCATTGATTTTCGGATTGATTACATTGGCTTATCAGGTGAAGTTTACTGCAACTTATGGAAAATCAGGGTTTTTGGTTTACTGGTCTATTGCATTTTTGACCATGTCTGCTGTGTGATTAGCCACTGAAATAATGGGTATGTTTATTATTCCATTTTATCCACCATTAATGGGATTTTGGTTGATTTTTTGGGTCATTAGTAATATTGCACCAACATACACATCAATGGCATTAACAAACAATTTCTTCCGTTATGGATATGCTATGCCAATACACAATAGTTATGAAGCTACCAAGACTGTATTTTTTGATGTATACAAGGGACAATTGGGTCGTAATTTTGGTATTTTGGTGGCTTGGGTAGTAATGTTGAGTTGTGTTTTCCCATTTGCCGTTATGCATTTTTCAAAAGCCATGGGTAAAAAGGCTGCTGCTGCTGCCAAAGCCCAATTAGAGGCAGCTAAACGTGCAGAAGAAGAAAAGAATGCTAGGGGTGATGTTTAAATGAGAATGAGAGGATTGCGGGTGTTTTTTAGATAATTTTATAGACAACATTATTACATGCATTTAATTTATCAAGCAGGGGGGATAGATTTGGTAACTAGAATAACAGCTCACGTGTATAAATGGGAGGTGACTGATTGAATTAATGAAGTTTCCCTCTCTGTATTGGACAAAAGCTTTGGGCGGATTATGTTCAAGACCTACATAACATATCACAAATTGTATTGTTTAGTGAGCCCCATCAAGTGGCCTATCTACCAACTTGGGATCAGGATCAACGCTACTAGTCGACCAAATTGCGGTATACCTCTCTAGTTTCGTTCCCCACCTTGTGTCTGTTTGTGCTACCAAATGCCTCGTAAATTTTGAAAAGTTGGCTAATTGTAACCCAAATAACTAATCTTACAAGATATACAGTGACTGCCGCGATACATCACATCAACAGCAATTGCTCAGCTTCAATTGTCCTATTTGTTTAGACAAACTTCATCTCCTTTTTATAGAGCTCTTTTAGTTTAGTAACACCATAATAAGATACAATCTAGTGTAAATGGTATGCAGTAGCAATCTAAGAAAGAAAATACAGTTTTGATTTTGTGTAACACAAAATTGTTCTTTTGTTGAGACCTAGATCTATACTATACGCCATTCTCTTATGGTATACGTATTGGACCAGTGATTCCCGCATGGCATACGATATAGATAAACTGCTACACAGAATGGTTATGAAACAGAAGCAAAGAATGTTCCATCGACGTGGTATCTTATTCGTTCGTATATGCAACAAATCCTAAAGATAGGTTATTCCGGATTAACTTTTTACTTTTGACTAAGTTGGAAGTGTAACATTTTATTTTCTCGCCTTAAATTTGTCTCCATTCATTTTGTCCATTTTGAATTTCATCCCTTTTTCCAAATTACTTCATAAAACCCTCTTCTTCTACTTCTTCTTCTCCTCACAAACCCACAATATGCCAGGCTTAACTGCAGAAGAGGAAAGATTGAAAGATATTAAGTACAGACAATGGGGTCCATATGTTTCGGAAAGATCTTGGGGAACAGTTAGAGAAGATTATAGTAGTGATGGAAATGCTTGGGATTCATTCAAGTTTGAAGATTATGCTCGTGTTTCACGTTGGTCACAGGATGGATTGGCTGGTGTTTCCGATAGACGTCAATTGGTCAATATAACTATGGCTTTGTGGAATGAGAAGGATGATATTTTGAAAGAGAAGTTGTATGGGTTAACTAATAATCAAGGAAATCATGGTGAAGATGTCAAGGAGTTGTATTACTATCTCGACAATACTCCTTCACACTCGTACATGAAGTACTTGTACAAGTACCCTCAAAATAAATTTCCTTACGAAGAATTGAAAGAGGAAAATGCTAAAAGATCAAGATTAGAGCAGGAATATGAAATCACTGAGACGGGATTATTTGATGAAAATGAGTATTTTGATGTTGTGTTCGAATGCGCTAAAGATTCACCAGATGATTTGTATTTTAGAATCACGGCTTATAATAGAAGTGATAAACCAGCTCCATTACATTTATTACCCAATGTTGTATTGAGAAACACTTGGGCATGGGGTACAAAGGAAAGTGTTAATGAACCCAAACCACACTTGAGACAAGTGAATGATTATACAATTGAAGTTGAGACTCATAAATTTGGTAAACGTTACTTGTCATTTGCCCCATCTGCTGGTATTCATGATGATTCTCCCGATGTTGAGCCAAGATTGGTGTTTACTGAAAATGAAACCAACACCAAGAAATTGTATGGACAAGAGAATGGGAGCAAATATGTGAAAGATGCCTTTCATGAACTTGTTGTACGTGGAGATGAAAAAGCAGTGAATCCAGACAAGGAAGGTACGCAAGCTGCAGCTTGGTATGTCTTTGATCAAGATGGTGGTGTGCCACCAGGAGATTATGTAACCATTCGTTACAAATTCACAAAGGAGAATTCTGATGTTGATGAATACAAATTGGATCAGATTTTTAGCAAACGCCAAAATGAAGCTGATCAATTTTATTGGAAAGTGTCTCCGTTGCCAATTAGTGATGAATTGAGACAAATTCAAAGATATGCGTTTGCTGGATTATTATGGTCAAAGCAATTTTATCATTTTGTTCACAATTATTGGGCTTATGGTGATCCGAATACGGTTAAGCCACCTGTCAATAGAGCCAACGGTAGAAACAAGGAATGGAAGCATTTGTATATTGATGACATCTTGTCATTACCTGATAAATGGGAGTACCCCTTTTTTGCAGCTTGGGACACTGCATTCCATTGTATTCCGTTTGCCATGATTGATCCTTGGTTTGCCAAGAATCAAATTGACCTTTTGTTGAGAGAGTGGTATATGCACCCCAATGGACAAATCCCAGCATACGAATGGAATTTCAGTGATGTAAACCCACCAGTTCATGCATGGGCTGCTTATAGAATTTTCAAAATCGAGAGAAAAATGTATGGACGTGAAGATATTGACTTTTTGGAACGAGTTTTTCAAAAATTGATGTTGAATTTTGCGTGGTGGGTTAATAGAAAAGATGCTGAGGGAAACAATATTTTTGAAGGTGGATTTTTAGGATTGGACAATATTGGTGTTTTCAATAGATCTGAGGCATTGCCTACAGGAGGTAATTTGGAACAAGCTGATTCCACTGGATGGATGGCATTTTTTTCATTGCAAATGTTGAACATAGCTTTGGAACTAGCAAAGACGAGACCGGTCTATGAGAATATTGCCTCCAAATTCTTTGAACATTTTGTTGTTATTGCTGATGCATTGACATTTAGAGGTGGTGAAGGTGAAAATGAATCTTCAACAAAGAATTCACTTTGGGATGAAAATGATGAATTTTATTACGATGCAATTAGATATGGGGATCATCATACCCAATCGCTTCCAGTTAGATCATTAGTTGGATTGATCCCACTTTATGCTTCATTGACCTTGGAGCCTGAATTATTGGAAAGGTTCCCCTCTTTCAAAAAGAGATTAGACTGGTTTGTCCATCATAGAAAGGAAGTTGCTGAGAGAAATATTGCATCGATGGAAACCAGAGGTGTTGGTGAGAGGTTGTTATTGTCTTTGGTATCAAAAGAGAGGCTAGTGGCAATTTTGCGTAGAATGTTGGATGAAAGCGAATTTTTATCACCATATGGTATCAGATCCATGTCGAAATATCACAAAGACCATCCATTTACTATGGAAGTCAATGGTGAGACATTCAAAGTTGAATATTTACCTGGTGAATCAGATTCGGGGATGTTTGGAGGTAATTCCAACTGGAGAGGACCCATTTGGTTCCCTACTAATTTCCTATTAGTTGAAGCATTGCAAAGGTTCTACTTGTACTATGGTCCGGATTTGAAAGTTGAATGTCCTACTGGATCCGGTGAATACCTTAATTTAGCTCAATGTGCTCAAGAGATTCAGCATCGTTTGATACATTTGTTCTTGCCCGATGAAGAAGGTAATAGGGCATGTAATGGTGAAGATGAATTAGTCAATAAAGATCCATTTTTCAAGGATTATGTTCCGTTCTATGAATATTTTGATGGAGATACTGGAAGAGGATTGGGTGCATCTCATCAATGTGGTTGGACTGCGGTTGTTGCTAAATGGATTCATGATAATGGTGTTACTTGTAGGATACCAAAGACGCCAAGAACACCAAGCAATAGAAGAAACTCGTCAGTGTTGTTACATGACAGTACAAGCACCGAGGAAGATGTGAAAAAGTATAGACCGAAATCGGGTCCATTTTCAGGTAAATTAGTTAGAAGAAAATCAGGTAAATCTTTGTTGAATTTAACAGTTAATGCATTGGACTTGAATGCCGATGAAGAAGAAGCCACAACAAAAGCTGCCGTTTGCACTCAATTGGACGGATTGGATCATGGGGTTTGTGTTACTGATGAAATATTGAAGAAGGAATTGACTGAGTTGCAAAAGACACAATCTGGTGCATCAATTGATTCAAATGATGAAGTTGATGATGAATTCTTGGAGCAAGTTAAAGCTGCATTCAAGAAATACAAGTCGAGAACTGATGACGATGATAACGTTTCTGGAGATGAGTTTGAAACTAGACTTCATGATAAGTAGTGTGTGTGTTTAGTTTGTGTAGGTTTATTTCAACATAGAGACTGATTTTGTGTGTATTTTTTTGGTAATAGTGCACGTCCTTTTACAAAATTGCGCATGTCGCTTGAGATTTAAACCAACAGCGTTGTCACTTTTTAACATATCCAAAAGGGTAAACACTACCCTTTTCGTTAGCCATGTCCGATTCGTTCAATACTTATGAAAATGATTTTCAACTTGCTTTGCAAGAAGCAAAGACAAAGATATCACAAGTAGAGTCCGTACAGGGAGGTACGTTATTTTTCTTTACAGCCCCGTGGCAACAATGGTATCTTTAACGAATCAATGTATACTAACCACAACTCTTCTTCTAGAACAACGTCAAACGTACCTTAAGGCAATTGAAGCAGCAACAGACGAAGCATTGGAATTGCTCGATCAAATGTCAATTGAAGTGCAAAACTTGCCCACTACTCAACGGTCATCTTACAACACCAAAATCCGTCAATACCGGACCCAAATTGATGATGCTAAATCCAAATACAAAAAACTTGCTGACGTTCAGGATAGGCATGAACTCTTTGGGTCTAGGTATCGCGATGATGGTGATGACAACCCCCTCAATGGGGTTTCGGACTCTCAACGTAAACAATTATTAAACAATCAATCGTCTTTGGAACGGTCGTCGCAACGATTACAAGATAGTCAAAGAATTGCTTTGGAGACGGAGAGTATTGGTGGCAATATCTTGAATGACTTGAGGTCACAACGTGAACAGATTGGTGGTGCTAGAAATACATTGATGCAAGCTGATACTTATGTTGATAGAAGTATTCTGACTTTGAAGAGTATGGGGAGGAGATTGACTGCTAATAAATTTATTAGTTATGGTATTATTGCGGTGTTGATTTTGTTGATATTTTTAGTTCTTTTTAGCAAGTTTTCTTAGAGGTGGGAGCTTTACTTGTGATTTGGTTAAAGTTTACAAATGAGATGCATATTGACATGTAGTGATTGTAAGTAGACAATCTTTTCGCAAGTGTATTATGAAAGTTATTGATAATCGGAATTATCTCATAGGTCGGAACGGCACCCGCTTATTGTTCTTGGATCACAAAATTGCAAAAGCATTGAATACGAAAAGTAAAAAAAGAGAAAAAATTCCGAGTCATCAAATCAATTCCACATCTCAACAAAGGAACAACTGTCAATAACTATCCTCTTATCACCCTTTAAATTAACCATTCAGTATCAAATGATCAGAAGTATATTTCAAAGACAGATAAGAGGTATACATTATTACCCCTTCGCATCAACTTCACAATCACTTATCAATTGCAAATCATTCGTCGCTGCTCCATTTTTCAAATCACTTCACACATCACCAATACTAAGCCATGGACACCTCCATACACCAAAACCCGGTGAAGAGCTACACATTACTTTCATAACCAAAGACGGCAACCAATACACTTATGAAGTAGCTGAAGGTGACAATATACTAGATATAGCACAAGCCCATAACTTGGATATGGAAGGTGCATGTGGTGGATCATGTGCTTGTTCTACATGTCACGTTATTGTTGACCCTGAATTTTATGACGAAATACCTGAACCTAGTGATGATGAAAATGATATGTTGGATTTGGCGTTTGGGTTAACAGAAACTTCACGATTGGGATGTCAGGTTAAGATGTCTAAGGAATTAGACGGTATTAGAGTTGCCTTACCAGCAATGACGAGAAATTTACAAAATAAAGATTTCAATTAAGGCGGGGTGGGAACGAGCCCCTGTAGTATGTGGGTAGGTGGACTGTACATAAAGTGCCGTGGAGTTTTTTTTGTATATATTCGAAGCTTAGATTTTTGAATTAAAGTTATAGACGTATCGATATGGAACATTGATCGTAAAACTTGACAACTTTCAGGCTTCATGGAATTTGTGAACTTCTTCGATGGATGTGTTAAACGGAGTTGCATCTACAAATTGGATGCACAATGGGAATGTCTACCAGATGTACTACATTTCCAATCTCAAGGTACGACTAGCAATAGAAGAATGGCTCCTTTCTCTCGATATCTCTGTTAACAATCCACAGTTTGTATTTGTCCTAAAGAGTATATTTTCACAAATTTGCTGCAAAAAACGTAAAAAGCTTCATAAACATATTCGCGCTAGGAATCATGCAACATCTCATAACCAGTTGCAGGTGAAAGTATAATACTCAAAACACACCCAATCAAAGTCTTTACGCCTGGAATTTTCAATATCTTACACAGAGAATGCAATCCACATCTCAAAAACAAAACCTATCATATTTCAGTCAAAATATGGGCAACGACTTTATATACTTGTCAGTTTCTTGAATAAACCTATCATTATGTATCTTCCCATATATTTCATTCTCTCGTAACGTATCGTCATCTTTCCATTTGAATTCAACCGGCAGTAATGCATTTTCAACAACATATTTAATGAAAAATTGAGAGTACAACTGCCACAATTCATGTTGTAATGATTGAACTTGTAAATCACTAATTATCACAAATTTGAATCTTGTCAATGATTCCCAAAAATGAATTCGAAATTGTCCAATTGTCATCTGTTTCAACTCATTGAGGGAAGAATCGTCCAATACTAGTTTTGTAGCTATTGTCTTGAGGGAATATAGAATACCAAAAAGTAACTTTGAGTTATCAGCGTCGTTATTTTTGTTTATGTGGCCATCGGCTTTGTCTTGTGATGTGGTAACAGATGATGAAGATGATGAGGTTGAGGTTGGTGAGTGTATGTATTCGCGATTGTATATGCAGTTACAGTGACGGTCATATATAAAAAATGAGTATATCGCCATGTTGGAAGTCCGTGTAAGTTCAAGTGTTGTAGTCAAGTCACTTGGTATATTAATTCGTTGAGGATTTCGCTTTTGATTGAACAATAGTTCAAGTGATCACGTGATAGCTTTCCAGCAATAGACGTTGAGAACTCATCGAACTAAAGTAGATGTTTGTCTTCCCAAAAAAGACTAATTGGGTTCGCCTAATAAGCTCATCCTGTATGGCTTGTACTGATATTTTGAGACCGTATGTCAATTGTTGAGCCACATTTCAAGCATGCACGATTTAGGACTTAACTTCCTGTAGAACAACGATTTCGAAGAAGCTCAAACAAAGCTAAGACAAGACAAATCAGTAATTACTGTAGATATCGCGACAGTAAACTTTAGTTGTGGCGTTGTGTGGATAGTACGTATAACGGCTACATATCCGCAGTTTTAACAGTGCGGATATATGGTTCCATACCGAGGAACAAACAACAACGGTTTTATGATTTAAACAATGAGATCAACATAATGGGTATACGCCAATTGAGACACGTGGGCCCTGATGTGCAAGCAATATATAAAGAGAACAAGATGGTGAATAAGGTACAGCGAGACGATAAAATCAACCACCAAATATGATTTCAAGCTTGTCCATATTTGCGCTCGTGGTTGTCAACTTGGTGATTGCTGCTGAACCCAATTACCTTCCTACTTTTACATCATCAAAAAAGTATTTTCAACAAAGCAATCCATTGATTCCTCAATTTTTAGTCGATGACTCAACTTTTGGATTACATAAAGATTATAGCTGGGATGACGTCGTCTCAAGTTTGAATTCAAACCAAAAACTCTTTTTTTTGCAAAGACATGGTGAAGGTTGGCACAATGTTGCACGAGAGGATTTGAATATTGGTCTCATCGATTGGCAATGCTATTGGTCGATTAGAGATGGGAAAGATGGCATTGAATGGTACGATGCTGATTTGACTCCCAAGGGACATGAACAAATCAAAAGCTTGGTTAGTCAAATTGAAAACACAACTTCATTCCCTTATCCAGATAAGTTTTATGTCAGTCCTTTGAGAAGAACTTTACAAACTTGGCAAGAGACTTGGTTAAACTTGCCTCATAAGACAGCAACAATCAAGGAGTTCGCCAGAGAGTTGTATGGTATCGACACCGAAAGTGAGAGACACGATAGAACTTATATAGAAACCAAATTTCCTGGGTTTGAGTTTGAGGATGGCTTTCAACATGATGATGTGCTTTGGAGTCCAATCTATAGAGAAGGTCTTGAAAATATCTACTACCGTGCTGCTTCGTTATTGACTGATATTTTTGAGGACGCAAAGGATGACAAGGTTATCAGTATTGTGCTGCACGGTGGTACCATCAATGCAATCTTGGCTGTTGCTCAACACAGATTGTACAACATCCCCACCGGTGGTGTTATCCCTGTGGTGATTGAAATCCAAGACAATTATAAAATCTACCCCTTAGATCAAGCTTATACAAACTTTTTCTTCTGGTGTCCGTTATCTCAACCTAATATCACAACACGGGTAGATGATGGTGCTACCATTGTCACGACGGTTTCAGCTTCGTATAGTGCGCCATCTAGCTCTGCTTTGACTTCAGCAGCAGCTTACAAGTCGGCCACATAAGAGAATCTCACTAGTTGGTCTTTTTATTACATCACTCGTAATACTATGTACTTTACCGGGGAGGTCTTTGCATGCTCTCTCTCTCTCTCTCCCTACACCCAATCGACGGGATTCTTCAACACTTGTAACAACTTGTCTTCTTCGCTTCCCGACTCTGGATGGTGATCATAAACCCAGCTTGCAGTCGCAGGCAACGACATTAATATACTCTCCACTCTCGATCCTGGGGTGAGCAAACCAAATTGAGTTCCTCTATCCAATACCAAATTGAATTCAACATATCTACCTCTTCTGATCTGTTGCCATTGCTTCTGTTCCGGGGTAAATGGTGTATCCTTTCTCTTCTCAACTAATGGCACATACGATGGAATGAATGCATCAAAGCAACTCTCAATAATGTGTAAAATCTCATCAGCTGGTTTTGAGTCAAAGTCATCAAAAAAGATTCCACCAATGCCTCTAGTCTCGCCTCTGTGTTTGATATAGAAATACTCATCACACCATTTCTTGTACTTTGGATACAAAGTGTCGTCGTACTTATCCAACGCTTCTTTATGTTTTTGATGGAAATGTCTAGCATCTTCTTCATACAAGTACGATGGTGTCAAGTCAGCACCACCACCAAACCACCAAGCTTGAGTTTCTTTGGTGTCAGGGTCAGTGGTTTCAAAATACCTATAATTGGCATGTGTTGTTGGAGCGTGTGGGTTATGAGGATGAATAACCAAGGACAATCCACAGGCAAAAAAATCAGCACTTCCATCACTTGCACTTCCTTTAAGATTTGCATGATCAGCTCTCATTCTTTGAACAGCTTGTGCTGGTAATTTTCCGTGCACTACAGAAATGTTGACACCCCCTTTTTCAAATGTAGTTCCATTTTGTAAAACCATTGTTTGACCCCCACCACCATTATCGCCTCTTGTCCAAGAATCAATGTGGAATCCGACAGTGTCAACAGCAGCTAACGCTTGGGTAATTTCTTGTTGCTTCACACGAACAAGAGCTTCCATTCGCTCTCTAAGAGGCAAAGAGGTATCATGTATTTTATCTGGAGTAACAGTCATATGGTTGAAGTTGGCGTTGGGTTCGTAAATAACAATGCAAAACAACAATCAAGAAAGCTCAATTGGCTGGTTATATACTGAAAATTTGAGTTTAATTTGATAAAATCATGTCATATTATTCCTCGTACAACTGATTTTTTTTTTTGCCTCATTGTTCGTATGATTCTGCAAAATTAAGTGGTTACAAAAAGGGGAATTATCACAAGAGTATAATAATACATTTTGACATCCTCTTTGCATAGAGATCCGAAATTTGACTTTACTCTAGCTCATGCGGCTTTGGCACCTCACGTGTTTTTCTTAGTCGTATAGGAGTGAAACAATTAGAAATGCTGCTTTTATTCTTGGTCTATGTACAAACTACAACTCATCATGGTAGAGTGCATCGTCATCGGAGTCTACCTCACCGTGCGATTCATCAATAGTGAAGTTTTCTTCGTCTTCCTCAACCTCTTCTTCAACGGTATCCGTTACTTGATCAATCAAAGCTAACACTTCTTTTTCATAATTTACCCACTCCGGGATTAATCTCTTCGCGGTGTCGATTTTATTTTCTTTAGTCAATGGGTTGTTGCACAAATCAATCATCTTAGCTTCATTGAAAGTTTCACTTGAACACCACGTTTCACACCAAAGCCACTCTTGTGGCAAACTTTTGATCTTGATTTGTCTCTGCATATTGTTGGGCAAATCTTGATCTAAGTTGCTTAGTGAGTTCGGATCACTGGATAATTTCTGATAGTGAGCGCGTAGTCTGTTACCTGCTTCAACCGATTTGAACTTGGACAAATCAACAACATACAATGCACTGATATGATATTTCAAATCATCTTGTAATACCTCAGCCCAATAACCCAGTTTCCAAAATCTAAACCCTTCTGTTTCTTTATTGGACTCACACATTGGAGTGAAAGCATACGGAGCACCTTCTAAGTCCATGTTTACCAACTCAGTGAGATCGGTACGACAAACCTGATCTGCGTCAACAAATATCACACGATCAAGATCTTGTGGAAATAGTTCGTCAAGGAATAGTATCTTGTAAGCCCAAATTTCTCTTTGTCTATTACTCTGCTTTCGCAAAAAGGTTGGCCACTTGTAGGTGACCAATTCGATTTCGACGCTATACTTTTCAATCAAATGTGGAATCAATACTTTGAATTGTGGAGAGATGAAATTGCTCAAGATCCAAAACTTGATCGATTTCTTTAGGTTGTGACTCTTCACAGATGCTATCATTATGCTGACAAGTTTTTCGTATTCATGGCCTCCTGCAATGGTGAAGATATTAATATCCGCATGCTTTGATTTTTCAACAATTCTTTCTCTGTTCGAGCTGACTCTTATTTGGAGCACAAGACCGTCTAACGAGAACAAAGACATTGGGGCTGTTTCAATCTCGACGATATTTGGATCAAATTTGTTGTCCGAGGCAGATAACAACGAATGATTGGACTTGACACTGAGGGAGTGAACACCGGGTAATGCCTTTAGTTGAAAGTAGTTTAAAGCCGTCATTACCAAAGTATTGTCTGTGTGGGTTCCATTGGAAATTTGTAGTTGTAAGTCATTGGGGGCTTTGCCGGTGTTCACATCTCTAGCATTTCCCTCAATGAGTAAATTGGTTATTTCGAAAGACACTGATATGGGGTTTTTATCCAATTTGAAACTGTTGAGATCAATATCTGATGGAGCACTTTTTGCAACAACAACCCAACGTTTAGGGACATCCATATTAATGGAACATGTAGCCACAGGGAGTGCGTCAAAAGTTGCCAAAAATGTGTCGTCCCATTTTCCACTTCCTTCAAAATATGGAATAGAAGGAGGGAAAACGCCTTGATAAAACCGTTCTGTCAACTCTTCTCGTGCGTATTCGAGCTTTGGCTGAAATAAAGCCCTCACGTTCACAAAAGAAAAGTCTTTGACAGCATCAAGTATATTGATGAGCTTCTGCGAGTTATCTTCAAGGGGATCCATGATAACTAACACATCAACTTGCTTTGACTCGTCGTGCTTTTTATAGTCTATCAGATTTGACATATCCAAGGAACCAAAGTCATATCTGTTTACGTCATTGACGAATGTCTTGTCATCAACATGAAACGATTTTGTCACTATGCTTGAAACTAAGTCAAACCAATCCATGTCATCTAATCCAGACCCCATCAGATTGTATTCATATAAAGCTTGTGGGAATTCATCTACGTACGTGACACAAATTTCGTTTATAAGGCGTAACCTTTGGGTTAGCTCGTACTCGATTAGCTGCGACAACTCCTCCATGTTTAATATTACAGGATCCAATCTGAAGTACCTTGAGTTCACCAACAAGTATGAATGTCTTACTGGCATATGCTTTTGTTCCAACAGATGTACAAGGTCTTCATTCAAACCGGTTGATACTTCCCCTCCCTCTTTTAATGTGGAGATGATGGCGTTTATATCTGCATTTGTCAAGACTGTTAATCTCATTTTGCCAGCCAACTTTGAAAACAATTTTGTGTTCCCTACGTTAAACACTCTAACCTGTATTGACTTTCGTTTCATGAGGTTCAATAAAGTCACAAGCTGATCTATCATCTTGCTATCTCTGAAATCCGACACCAACCAAATAGTTGCATGGTTATTCAACTCTTTATCAACTTTTTTGAAAGCTATCGATGACCTCATTAAATCATGGTCAATTTTTTTGTAAATGATTTCACTGGGGTCCAATGGATGAATACGTAGATTCCGCTCCAGCTTGGCATTGTTGTAGATTATATCTTTGAGATTGCCATTCACGTCACCCTGTCTCAATTGAGTCTTTATGAGTGAGTTATCTTGTTCGATTTGTTTGCTCATGGCTACTTGCCAATTGGACGAAAAAAGATCGTGGATTACTCCATTCACAACGACTGAGGGTTGGTCAATTGAAAATTTGTTCAATACTGTGTCAAAATCCACCCGGAAATTAGTTGGCACGTCTACCTTCTTTAATAGTTCTTGAATTTCATCTGGTCCCGTGGACTCCATATACTTATAAAGCAATGCAAGTGCCTCTTTTTGGTCCAGAAGTTTAGTAATATGGTATAAACGAATGGCAAGTTGTTCATCTAGTGGATCTTCACCAATGATTGGCAAGACACCAACTTGTTGAGGGATACCTGAATCTAGTATAATTTTTGAAAATGTGAAAAAAGCCTTCAACTGCTTCTTACTTGCCAAATTTAATGCAAATATCAAATCATGCACGTTCTCTTTCAAAGGAGGGATTTGGTTAGGCTTGAGTTTACGAGACTCTACTCCAAGATAGGCTTCCTGGCGATCTGTCGAATACTCGCCGTAGTTTCTATCACTCTCGATGTCATTTATAAACACTACGCCACCCTTTGTGGCATCATTGCGATTGAAAGCATGTTGGAATACCTTGAATCGGTTTTCATTGTTGCCCATCAATGTATTTCCCGTCCTGAACTGAGCTTGTTTCACAGCAGAAAGTAATCCAAACTTAGCTAAAAGGAGTTTCGCTTGAACTGAATTGAACCCTAATTCAACGAGATTCTTAACTGTAGATAATTCATCACTAATCTTATCATAGAGTTTATACACATCCAACTCCAATGGATGTATTGGTGACCCATTTATATAGATCCCAAACGATTCCTTCGATAATCCTACCTGTTCATTGCCCACTACTTTTGATTGTACCTTCTTGTAATTAATCAGTTGTGGTAGCTTGTTTAAATAGGAATAGAATATTGGCATATTGTTCAATATTGTCTGTAGCAACTCAAACTTGGATAACTTGATCTTATTGGACAAAATAAATGAAGTGAGCTTAATACCCAATTCATTGACGTTATTGCCAATTTTCGAAATAGCTCTTGAACTCTTTATCGTATCGAAGTCCTTATTCAAATCAAGTTTTGAATGAGCGTAATATTCGATATTTTTTGTAGGAACCTCCACTGCAAAGCCAGGTAGTGAATCCACACGTTTACTAACCGAAGGGATATATCTCCAAACAAATCTCAATTTTCCGTTCTGAGCTTCTTCATACAAAACCTTGAGAAACTCCCTGGTTTGGTCCACAGTGGGGTCACCATAAAACGTCAATAATGGTGCATCATCGCTATCACCAATTACCCTGTCAAAAAGAAAAGTCTCTTGATTAGACTTGTCAGTCTGGAGAGCAAATAAATCATTTACTGAACAGTATATTTTATCATTGTACAAAACCCACGCAGGCACAAGTCCATTCTTTGTTTCCACCTGATTGCCAAACGAGTCTTTGGTGCATTCCGTTTTCAACCTATCTCCGAATTGCTGTAATGTCGTTTCATAGTGAAAGTAATGTGAAGCCACTCTAGGAGAATATTTTTTATAGACAAGGTTGAAATTTACAAAGTCAATTGCGCTTGGCTCTAGTGAAAGCTGTTTCATAGTGTAATCGTATATCTCCTTGTCTGTTCTTCCCTCGCTTACATCTGAATCTCCAAGCCCAAAGATAGCTTCCAAGGTTGGTATGTATAGTGATGCATTGAATCCCGCTATACTTTCAATGAAATTGGATACGAAATCAATTCTTTTCCACGGAGCTTTCACGTCGACTGTCAATAAACCAGTATCATTTGCTGAACTGTATATGCTAAAGGTGGATACTATGAGTAGCACTTTAGTTGTCCATTGCCATGGTATCATAATTTTGAAGAAAGAAACAGACCATTTGCAAGCCATAGCCTCGCGCCTAGACAAAAAATTGATCTTAAATCTTCAACATCTATAAACTTTCTACATTTAGTCCGCACTAGTCAATAACAATAATCTCCTTTGAATCATTGCATCCACGATCTTCAGCTCCATCTTTCCGTGCAACTTCAACAACTTCAACAACTTCCACATCGGAGTCACTATCAATTTCAAAATCTTCATCTAGCTCTACAATGTTTAGATCCTTTTCATCTGGAGCTTCGCTTTGCTGATCACGATCGGAATGACAGTGTTTCGAGTCCTCTAATCGACGAAGGGCCGCTCCCAACCTCGCTTCACGAGGAGTTGGAGTTCTTGGTTTATGGATAGCAGAAGCCAGTCCCAAAACTTTTGTTTCTGCTTTGAAACCAGTTTTGCTCAATGTGGCAATTCTTTTAGCCCTTACGTCAACCACGCCTGATTGTAGTCTTCCAAACCCGAGTCTGTTCTCCTCACATCTGTAATTGGAATGCACATTACCGTACCTGATCTCATCAAATCTCTTCTCCAACTTTGACAAGTAGTCATAAAAGTTCTTATCATGAGCTCCATGGACGTTGTGTGTTAGCTCATGCAAAAAGGTCCCAAGAATATCGCTCATTGGCAAAAACAGTCTCTCATTGTGATGGTGTCGGAGTCTTAGCATAATCTTTCGCCCCTTATTGACATTTAAACCTAGTAGGTTTTCACTTTTCGGAAACATCTCACATAGTAGTTCTACCTTGAAATTGTACTCGTGAATAAGTGGTGCTAGTTGTTTGACCGCGTCATGTAGTAGGGAATTTGCGTAATCTCTATCTGGATATCTCATAAGCGAACCTATCTTCCCGACATTTGCAACAGGTGATGGTCTATTTGGCTGCTTGATGGGAAATTTGCCTTTACCTTTTCGTACCATGGTTTATTTGTCGTACTCACGTTGCGCGTTTGGAGTAGTTTCGTGAAAATGGTTTTGATTTAAACGCGGAAAAGAAATATGCAGAATTGGAGATAACATTTAAAAGCTACGAATTCCAATTTGTGACGCAGAACACTTTCTATAATATTGCATCATCATATTTGGTATACTTGTATTCTCTCGTATCTTATCTAGCTGAAAAGGGTGTTAGGTTTTACCTTCAGGATTTTGTGACATTTCACTAAGTTTGTCAAGAAATGTAATCATAAAGGTTCCTAGAGACTGTGAAACTTCAGCGGCACAAGCACCGGCTCTGTTATATAATTCAACCGCTATTTCAGTAGCCTTCAAAATGTCTCCTCCAACTATTGGACTGGCTTTCTCTGCAGCTAAAAAGGCAGCAATTGTACTTCCCAAGGAACATCCAGTACCAGTTATACTACCCATTACTACGTCTCCACCAGGGACTGACACTGATCTTTTGTCGCTGCCTAATATGTGGTTCTGTTTTCCAGTGATCACAACAGTACACCCAAAAGTGCTTGCAACTTGAAATCCTTTCTCCAACACCTCAACTTCCTTAACACTAGAAATGGAATCTACCCCTCTCATGTGATTCTCATGGTTACTTCCTTCTTTGTAGTATGGAGTGAGCTTCCACATGCTCATAATTTCCCCCACATTGCCTTTAATTACAGAAACGAAACCTTGGTTCAAAAGCTTCCTGCAGCTTTCAAGACGAGCTTTTGAGGCCCCACAGGCAACAGGGTCAAATACTATAGGCTTGTCGTATTTATTGTAAGTAACCAACGCTTTGGAAAACACATTCATTAGCTCCGCATTTGGAGTGCCCAAATTAATAACAAGTCCAATGTTGGGGATACCTGAAGCAAACTCTTCAAACTCCTCTGGCAATTCCGACATAATTGGTGATGCTCCAATAGCTAATGTCACATTGGCACTGAAATTCTTGACAACGTTGTTAGTGATGTGATGCACTAGAGGGTGCAGGTCTGTCATGTTTTTAACCATCAAATGGCTAGGGATATTTTTACCAAATGACCTGGTGAATGCCCAGTCTGGTGTGTAATTTATTTCATCACGTAATGATCTTGTTGCTTTAGCTGCATCTTCACTGGCCATAATGCAAGAAACGACTGCAATACCATCGAGTTTTTTATCCCCCACTCGGCACTGATGTATCACTCTATTAGCATTGGAATGGTTTATCCCTCCAATTGCAACACAACGAATGTCCTTACTCAACTCATTCATTTGTTTTCTTATACCAACTGGACCAACGCCACCTGGGGTCTTTACGTCTTTTTTAGTATTTGTGGCAAATGTTGTACCCAATCCAACATAATCAGCTACCCCTTCTTTAACCACCTGTCTCACCTCCTCCGGATTGGAGCAAGTCACCCCAACAATCTTATCAGGTCCAATTAATTTCCGCACTAATGTTGCTGGCATGTCGTCCTGTCCAACGTGAACACCTTCTGCATCAACAGCCAAGGCAACGTCAACTCTATCATTAATGATCAAAGGAATGTTTTTCGGCTTGGTCACTTTGTGAACCTCTTTCGCCCTTTCAATAAAGTCCAAAGTGGATATATCCTTCTCCCGTAATTGAACTAATGTTACTCCATTATTGACTGCGTCCTCCACTTGTTTGAGAAAAGTGGAGGAGCTTGGAATCATGGTCGAATCAGTCACCAAGTATAACGAGTAATCGACTGTCATGGCTTGATTGAAGAGTTTTAACGTAGTTGATGTGAGGCCATCATTTTTCACCCTGGAATCTTGACCATGAAATTTAATAGCCTCGTATTCGAACAAGAGTGCAAATTTTATGCGCTTAGAGGAACACCACTCACACCCATGTTTATAACATGAAATACGTATCAATATCATCATCAAAGAAGCTTCTACGCTACGCTAATTAGACATACAGTCGGCGATTTACGTTACACAGTACCTTTCGGAAAAAAAAACACTCGCAATTAGGATCAATTGTGACTAATTTACCGCCCGATCGTATTTGCATTAGAGATACGCGGAACGAGTATTCCAACTTGAAAATTTGACTCATTTGGTCTGTATGACTCCCCCAACATTTGACAATATAAAGGCTGGGAAATCCTATCCAACTGCCTACCCCATTAGCACATTGTCACCAGTAATTATCAATGGTTGAACAACAACATGCAAGGAAGCCTGCGTTCAATGAGAGATACTATATTTGTCGTGGTACAGGGAAGTTTTATAGTAACTTCAACATCACCGCAAAGTATAATAAAACAATCAGCAAAAGCCACTTGTCAATCGCATTGAGGTCTCTTATTATGAGCAATAGTTGGTTCGCCCAGAACTTTTTCAAGATTAAAGGGACCGATAGTAGGAAGGAGAACTTTCACAATTGGACAGTACAGATCATTGACAAGATCTTATTCGATGATGTGGTTACGTTTGAAAAAATCGACAAGTTTGATGAAAGCACTCTTGAATACCTCAATGGGCTAACATTGGAAATGGACGTACAAATGCCATTGTGGAGAATTATGGTGTTTGAAGTAAAAAATGAGGGCCAATTGTTGACTGTTTATGTAGACCACTCACAATTTGATGGGTTATCGGCTGTTCAATTCCAAAAAGATTTGGCAAGTGAGTTGGCTAGAGTAATCGATGACGGACAGGTGAAAAACGTCTTGTTTGACTATGCCTCAGATTTCAACCAGTTACCATCTAAACTAATCCCGGCAGCGGAAATCGTTACTGACTTGTACATTCCAAACTCCAAGCGTGTCGTGCATCATTACTTGGAGCAGTATCTTCCATTGTATTCTAAAGTTTCGAATTGGCTATATTCATCAGGAGCGGAGAACCCATTGTTTCAAAACCCAAAGCCGGTTGCAAAAGATTTGACTTCAAAGTACAAGATAATGAAGTTTGATGCAGTGAAAGTTGATGAAATCACTAAATTCTGTAGGACTAAAGGGGTTACTTTGACTGGCTACTTTGATGTTTATTTTATCAAGGCTTTACAAGAAACAATTTTCAAAGCCATTGACCCGAAAACGAAATTTAGAACAAATTCGTACGTTGCAATCAATGGACGCAGATACTACAACGACGATATTAAAAATTTCAAGTACGGAACAATGGTATGCGGTGACCCCATTATCTTGGAACCAATTGATGACCCATTGGAAGCTATGCTCACTTTCCATCAACAACTTCAAGTGGATATAGGATCCAAATATGCATTCAAAACTATTGGAATGTTGCAATATACTGATCTTTGGAATTTTTTCAACAACAAAATTGGCAAGATTGGTGGGGGGCGTCCTACTGTTACTATATCTAACCTTGGGAAAGTTGCTGACTCCAATGATTCATATCGATTCAAAGAGATGTACTTTGGGGCGAATGCGGGAGTTATGTACAACTTTGTATTAAATATGACTACGGTGTCTACTAATGAGGTGACTGCTGTGATTGCCTACTTGCCTGAATTTGCAAAATACACATTAGGTGGCAGGAATTCAATTGATGAGTTTTTAGATTTATTTAGATCGTATATTGAGAATGGTACAAAATAAAATATTTTATGTTAGAATTTGAAATTGAGTCATGTAATCATTTCTCTCGTACAGTAAGCAGCTAGCACACCACGAAAGATGTTCGTAAGTGGTAGGTCCCGGTACTTTCGACTTCTATTTTTGAATCAAGTCTCTCACAATTTTGATACCACGATACTTGTAGACTGGCTTGTACGTTTTTTTGTCAATAATTCAATTTTATTGTGACGGGATAAGCATTTTGCCGAATCCTGAAATGTCATCGTCTGACTATTTCATGGGCATATCAGAATCAGAGCAGTCTCATTAGGCGACTGAAAAACTATGGTTGGCAACGCCTACGCCATTAATCTTTGCTCACATTGTTAGCAGCTTCCCCCTTGGTCCATCTATCCTTCTCATTAACTCTCGTGATCTCTTGATACTAAACTCCTCACATTTCTTGATAGTACCACTCACATGAACACAATTGAATGTAATATTCTGATCCTCAATCTTTGTCACTAAACTCATTGCTGCTACAATAGTTTCAAATTGACCACGTCCACATCGTATTATCCCAGTTGACGTCTTGTTGGAAAAATACTTTAACGTCATCAACATCCCTGCTGATCCTGATCCAAAATCACCATAGTGTTCTTGTAACGATTTCCGAATGGCATGAAGTATGGTCTTGTGGTTGATGTTTGATGGTGATGCTCGATGAAGCGCTAGTAGGGCATTCCTTTCTGAGCTTGTAAATTGTGTCACTTCTTCCAGGTCAATGGGGGAAGCTTTATTGCTGTTGTTGTTGTTCATTGGTGGGTAAATGATTTCGAATAAGATGTATCTGTGCTTCACTCTAACCATTGTAAGTGATTTAAGGTGTTGATGGATATGTAGATAGCTTTGGATGAAATTTTGTGTATCGTATTCCCGCGACAGAGGGTTTTATTCACTAGCAAATACAAGCCTACTACAAATACATATATTACATCGTTAAATACTTTTCGGTCAAATACCGTGCCATTTGCGAATTGCCATTGATACTGTAAATCAAAGACAAGTTGTACGCTGCCTCCCATTTCAAATCAAAATCATCATCAATATCTTTTTCTTCATCATCCAGGATTTGCAACACTTTGTTATAATGACCAACAGCAAGACTTGTCAATCCCAACATGTGAAACAACCTACCAAAATTATATTCAATCTCTTGCATCTCATAAATAGTTGTGTTTGTACAAAGTCTATTGGTTTTATACTCCAACAAGATGCTAATTCCTTGTAACAACTGGATATGTCTATTTGAGCTCAACCTTTGCATTGACCGATGAACATGTGCTAATCCTAAAACCAAACAAATCATTGAATCTTTGGTGAAATATTTGTACGCACGGTTAAGATAAAACACTAAGGAAGAATGACTTCCTTTTCCACCGAGTAAGTTTGCGTATATGTAGATCAAGTCAGGGTGTGCAGGGCCAAGTTCTATATTCCCAACATCGGCAGTGATGTTGGGCATACCCGACACAGGCTCTTGTTTGTAACATGAATCGTAAGCCTTAATTTGACGAAGAAAAAATTTTTGGTGGTTATAACAGGAGAATGTCTCTGCAAATGTTGCTCCTGAGGAGTAACAACAAAAGAATAAGCGACACATGTAAGGGGAAAATTGATTTTGAAGCAAAAAAGTCCTGATGTTGTGAAACACGGTGGTTGCGGCTTGTTCTTGCTTTATTCCAAACATGAGTTTCAACAATCTCAACATGGCATCTTTACTCTTGTCATGAACAAATATATTGACAGATAATGCAATATTGATGATATCATCAGCATATTCCGTATTGTTTTCATACTTGGACATGACTAATCCAAATTGGGCAAATATATCAAACCACTGGTCATAAGTTAATCCTCTAAATTCGGTTTTGGAAACCAAGGTTTGACGAGTAAATGTTTCCTCCAGGTTAAATCCTTCCAAAAGATTGTAAGCTCGTGCCAATTTTTCATCCAAATCAATATCTTTACGCGTACGGTATCGTATAATACCTTTGAACCGCTTCGACCTATCTTTAGGGAAAAAACTTTTGATACTGGTGAACATCTCAATCAATTGCGACGCCAATTGGATCCAAGCAGCTATAGCTACTCTATCGCCCAAGTTCATTGACTCTTGCAATCTTTCCATGCGACCATACTTTTCCAACACTTTTCTCTCGGCATTAGCTTCAATTTCTTCCTTCTCTTGCTCTGATAATTTTGCCTTCTTGGGCGTCTTTCTAATCTTGTTTCTAATCAACGAGAATCCTTCAGTCTTCCCCGGTTCATCAAGTGCCTTGTCCTTTCGCAAGTTCTTTTGGTTGGCCGCTTGTACTTCGTTGATTAACGATTCAGCCTGTATATCGTCTCCCAAATGGTACAATGTTTCAGCCAATGCCAATTTGAAATCCACATTATTCGGTGAATGGCTCAATAACTCTTCGTAAGCTTCCTTTGCCTCAGCATAGTCTGCAATTTCGAAATAACATTTTCCCAATAATGTCACTAAATCAAAACTTGAAACTAGCTCCTCATTACCAAATGCGCGAGTGAGAAATGTCAATGCTTCCTCATAGTATCCAAATTCTTGCAATTGCTTACCCGCTTCGAAATTCAAATCAGCAATTTCCGCCTGGTTGTCGTCAAGTAAATACTCAAAATGATGCATTGCTTCCTCCTTTTGGTTCAATCCCAAACGAAGTGTCCCTAATTTGAATCTTATGTCAATAGGAAGATCATAAGGTTTTGACTTGAAATCAGCTAAATCGCTGGATTTCAAATGGCTTAACTTTTTGAACCGCCTTTTTGAGTCAAATTCGGAATCGTCACTTTCATCCCACCATGTTTCATCCATTCTACCTTGAATCCACCTTGCTGCAAGCTTCAAAACATTTATTCCAAGTTTGAGAGATCGGTGTTGGACGTGCAATTCTAACAAAATATTCAACTCTGGCCAGTCAAATTTTGGGTATTGTTCTTCACTATCAGCATCAGGGTTGATATTTTGGTCCAAAATTCGCATATACAAGTTTATGGCATCATTCAAACGCTTCTGTTCCAGGTACACACCTGCTAAATATTTTATAATATTGGTGTCTTGTGGGTATAACTGACGTATTTTTTGAAAACCATCCAAGGCCTTACCAAATTGACGCTTTTCTTTGTAAAGAAGAGCCCTTTCGAGAATGAAATTTGCACTTCGTTTTGTGTCTGACGTGATGGCTCTGGTATAACAATAAATGGCTTGGTCGATATGGCCCAACTCGTTTGATAATTCTGCCACTTGTCCCCAGAAATCACTGTCCCAAGGATGTAAATTAGCAGCCAAGAGCCACGAACTACAGCATTCATCAAGCTTGCCTTGTGATTTGTAAATCTCTCCAATTGCCTTGTAAGCACTGAAATTCTTTGGATCCTTCTTAATGACATCAACGTATAACTGTTGAGCAACTTGCAAATCATTACGAACAAAAGCTTCATTTGCAAGAGACAAGTTCATTCGAACCTCAGGATCTAACTCACGATTATCGGCCCGCATCATACGCTTCCTGTAGTATGACTTGTTATTCTTTGACAATTTCTCCCTTCTGTTTCTGACTTTGAAATTGCTGGCCCCTTTAAGGGCGTCCTTGAAGTTGTAATCATCATTGTAGTCATCCTCGTCAGAAATCTCTTGAAAATCATCGTCCTCGTCATCCGACGGTATAAACAAAGGTTCTGCATCGTCATCGTCATCTCCATCATCATCATAATATTCATCTAGCTCACCTCCTTCTATTCCTAGGTCCGACATATCTAATTCAGTGAGTGCTTTGTCAATCTTTGCGTCATCCTCCAGATCACTGAAATGGTGCTGTAGACCGTCCTTGTTTTGGGAATAGTCGGTACTCGGTAGTTCTTGTTGCTGGGACATATTTGTAATGAGATTTAGTTTTGTAGACCCCGGTGAATATGTAGTTGCGATATTAAAAGAAAGTTTTGAAGCTTCACGAAGAAAGTGTATCTTCCATACCCTCATACATTGTGTATTGTAGGTTTTTATTTTGTTTATGTCTTATGTAAGGTGTTACGTAATGTATCTTTAGTAGCTCATAAAGGTTGGTATCTCAATGGAATGATCAACGAGTTGAGTTGTATACACTACTATGAGCTATATCAATGACCGGATACGGTATGCATCTACCTTTGCCCGAATGAGCTGGGCAGTTGAGTACTGTGGCTACTTTGTTATAGTCGTGTTACGTATTTTTACACGTCTAGTTCGACTTTGACGACATGCAAAATAACAAGCAAACACGCTTTGTCACATAACAAGGTCTTTTGAGTGAAGAGAGAGATACGGAAGATGAAAAGAACGATTGTTGTGCGATTTGGTGGTTGGGTGTTGAGATCATGTTATGCTTCGTAATTTTGTGCACTTTATAGATTCCTATACGAGGAACCAACCGTCGTACACTTGGTCATAACTTTTTGGAACATGGTACATGCTTGCTTCTTCGTATCACACGATATTTACTGATTATAAAGTTGAAAGCTAGTATACTTATTTGGTTCAATACTCAATACTTAGTACGGTTACTACTGTGATAGTGTCGTAAGTATACCTTTTGTGACACGGATTTTCTTGCGTCATTCTTTCTCTCTCTTTGTGCGTGTCTCTCCCTCTTTCTCTCTCCCTAACAGCACAACAATAACGATACAAACAACAATACAAAAAAATTATCACAAGAGAGAAAAACAACAACGCAATTGAACCATCATCTTTGCAATCATTTGATTAAAACTTTATAGAGAGATATTATACAAACAAATACACAGAGAACACTTTCAGATAGTGATATTCATTGAAAACAGTCACGGTATTGCAAAGCCCTCTATAGTCAATTGTCTAGTTCTTGAATCAAACAAAGAAGTAGAGCCACACACAGACACACCAATACTTTGCCGCCATTGTCACGGCATCCCTTTTACAAACAATAAGCAAATAAAAATAGAGTTGAACCCACACGAACCATGTCTGACCTTAGACGAATTGCTTTATCAAACACAAATATAAAAAGCATGGATGCGTCTCAGTTGCCACCACAACAGGCAAACTCAAACCCAGTACCGGGTCAAATGGGAAAGACTGATTCCGAGATCAATTTAACACGTCCAGAATTGTATGGCATGTACGAAGGCGATTCATTTGTTGATTTCAATAAAGACATTGATGATTCATCTTTACTTGATCTTGATGTGTTGAATGCTAAAAAGATCAAGGCAAATGATAAAACAGCTTCAGTGGCCACACAAGAGTCATCGAAATTGACATTGTATTCACTCCCATTACCTTTGAAATTGGTCATTTTGGCCACTTCTGCATATATATACAATCAAATCATTAGACACATCAACTACAACCATTTCAATGAAAATCAATTGGTCAATTATCCACTCACCATTACTCATATTTTTCTTTATGCGTTTGTTTCCAAATTTAAATTGGGAAATTATATCGATATACATGATGATCTTTTAATTGCCGGTGATGAAATCTTGGCGTTGACTTTGCAGGGACTTTTAATGGCTTCTTTGCATCCAATTTTGGACAAATTATTACCCAAATTTTTCTCCAAGCGATTATTGTCATCGAATCCCAATCCATCTTCTAAATCCAACGTTTCTAGTGATTTAATTAGATCGGGAATAACATTTTTGGGGATTAGTTATGCCATACGCAAAATAGAATGGAGCAGTTTTCTTCAAGTATCAATTATATGGTCATTAATCAATCCTGGCTTGTGGTTACTATTGGATGGAACAATTTCGGGGTTTTTAGCGTCACTTGTGGCATCTACTGTTGCTTGTGTAAGTATATATTCGCTGAATCACCAATTCATTAATGGTTATTCCAAAACCACCGATGATGTGATTGCATTATGGTTATGGGTTGGAAGTTTCTTCTTTTGTGGGATAATCATTTTTGGCAAACTTGGTAGAGGTTTGTTTACAAACAATTGATCGAAATTAGAGTCGTTTATAATTTTTTCAGTATTTTTACGTGTTCTTCTGTTAGACGGTAAATTCTCTAGTTGACGCTATTTCAAGTTGTCGTTGTTGCATCTGCTTTCCCTTCTCCTCTGCAACATTATCAACTAATTCTTCAAAGTCTGATTGCTTCACTAAACCACCAATTCTTTTCTCGTCTCTTCGTTGCAACCACGCTATGCCTACCACAACAAACACAGTAGCAACCGATGAGCTAATTAAAGCAATGGCACCATTCCGAAACCTAGGCGCTGTATCAGCGGCAAAGAACACAATCGACCACCAAGCATTCATGGTGTTGCCCAACATGTTCATCGAGCTGATCACAATTGCTCGCTCTTGTAAATCATCTGCACATACTATATTTGCCCAGCCAAACGAAACAGTTTGTGCGGCATAAGATACGCCGCTCAAGTATTGCGCAACAAACACCGACTCTTTTGCATATGGTTGGCATAACTGGATAATTGGTGAAATTAAAACCACTAATGCAATAGCTAAGGACACATGCCAGTATAATTTACCATTACCGACATTTCTTATGTAATATGCTGAAATAGCGGTTGCCAATACCCCCACAGCATAAATTCCCATGGGAAAATGGTTTCTATCCAGAACAGAATAATCATAATACTTTAACCATAACGCAAATACACTATTTGTAGCAAACGATTCATTGATTGCACCAACAAGCCACAACATACCAAACAAATACCAGTGCCACCTACCAAACACTCGCAATATCACATCCCATCCAAACTTGTAGTGTTTGGGTTTGACCAACCTCTTTAAAGCTATGGCGTGTTCTTCCTCGGTGAAATAAAATGGTTTACCAATATCAGGAGCATCTGGAAAGAATATGTAGCCAAATATAACTATGGGGAAACTGCAAATGAAATCCATAATAAACAATACTCTCCAACCAGCCAATCCGTGCCATCCATCCATGTTTGCATGTACCGAAGCTTGAATCACCCCTGAAAAAATCTGCCCCACTAGTCCACTTGAAGTGAATACAAATGTGCGTATAATCAAATCTCTAGCATTTGTATAGTACGATCCCAAAATCAAATGTACACCTCCAAATATACAACTTTCAAACATTGCTTGCACAAATCTAATAATACAAAGTTGATAGAAATGCGTCACCTTGTACGTAGCTAAAGTAAGTATTGACCATATACCAGCGCATATGGTTAACCAATATCGCGGCCTAATTTTCAACAAGATTAGATTATGAGGAATCATGGAAACAATGTAACCGACATAGAAAATAGTGTTGACTACATTGAAGTCGTTACCGGATAACCCCAAGTCTTCTTGCATACCGGAAACGTACGCATTGGCAACATTGGCTCGATCGAGATAGTTGACCCAGTATAATAAGCACACATAGGTGAGGACAAACACATCCAATTTGAATAAGTATCGACGTTCTTTTGAATCTGTGGGTGGTTTACCCCAAAGAGCGTTGCGCAATATAGTGAATTGTTTTAGTATAATGTATTTCATAGTTAGATACGTGTGGTTGAACTAGGTTCAATTCCTATGGGCCAAGATGTATGCTAGTTCCAACTGTTTTATACCCAAAAGCTTCATCGCGTGGGTGAATGCTTTCTTTTCCATTTCCATTTTTATCTAATCTTCGGTATCGAACGGTGCTTTATTATCCTATTTCAGGAAATAACCGCCATTTGAAACATGAGAAGGCGCCAGAGACAATAAAGTTGGTGTTTCCTTTAAGAGTTGGCGCAGTTTATCTTTCAAAAACAATAAAAGATTGTTTTTGTGCGGCAAAAAAATGTTCAGTTCAAAAGGTGTTTTGACCAAAATGTTGCATCCTTAGAGAAAACTTAACCTAAGTTTAAAAAGGCTTTTGGTTGCATGAATGTTTAGTTGGTGTTATTTACTATAAACTTAAGGCTAAAGTCATTTCATATGTGATCCGACAATATATAGATGATTACAAGAATGAAGTGTCTTGAAATGGGAGACACTGACCTGAGATCATGTATAAGGTATACACAACTGCATTCTTCTTCTCGATCGAAGTAAAATGTGGTAGAGCTGACATTGGCGCAATTTGTCGCATCTTTATTTAGTGCATGTTACAATGGTGAATGTGCATCTCTCTATTGAAAATGTCATACTATGCTCAGACAACATACCCCGCTTTTCCAATTACAATTCGCCGAAGAAGAAAAAACAGCTTTAGCACATAGTGTCTGTTTCACTCACAAACGGTGATCACTACTGCTAGCCTTGCAACTCTTAGCTTTTTATTTGAGATGTATTGAAGCACCACCAAAAATCTTTGGTGGCATTAGCTTTCCTCAATTTAGTACAGGATATGTGCGCTAAACCACAAATCTAAACTCAAGCAGTTAAGATCAGTAGTTTTACTAGTTTTTCACTATCAGCCTAATGAATTCAAAGCACTCTATGGAGTTGCAATCTCCTTACATACAAAGAGTCTCAACGATATTGATGTTGCAAAAAGTGTGTGAATCAACTTGGTAGCATCCTCGGTTTGAAATAAATTTTCCGTCAAATCATCAACCACTTTTACTCCACATTTTCGAAAGCAATTGCCACTAGCATCCCATCATGTCTGATCTATACAGCAAACTAGGTCCTCAAGGACGTGCTTTGATGAATAAATCACAATATCAAATACACAATTACAGCAATGATCCTAACAACCAACCACAAGACCTCGATTTTGTTATTAATGAATTGAGAAATCCCAAACCAACGACAACAGTGAATAGAGTGTTGGGGTATTTATACAACTATGTTCCATATATCAAACATGAAAGGAATTTAGGCATTGTTATTGCCAGTTTCTTAAATAGTCCAGTATGCTTTGGGGCTAACGTGCCCCCATTTGAAGAGAATTACTTGATTATCGAGGTGTTTAAATTGATCACCGACAAGAAATTGGAAGTATCTCAACCGACATTGCCAATCAAGGAATTCTACACAGTTATTAGAAAAGAATTAGAGAACTTTGTATGGTATAACCAGAGTGCAAATAGCTGGAAAGTGTTGCCCATAATATGTGGAATGATGTTGTCAAATTCACTTCGTAATGAGTTGTACACTGAGGCCAACTATTTCCAATACAGGTGGTTTTTTGATGAATGGGATGAAAAAATGAAAAAGTTGTTTATTCGTTGTTTGGAGTATAGTTTGACAAGTAGTCATTCGGAAGATATTGTATATCTTAGCGTCACAAGTTTGGCATTGGTTTATCAACGAGATGAAAGTGTAAAGAAATACACAAAACATATTAGTGATGGATTTATGGTTGGTGTCTTAATGGACATGATTTTCCTATCACCCAGGGTGTCAATCTTATCGTATCATCAGTTTTTTAAACTCAATCCTCAAGATGCCAATGTGAGTAATGATGTCAATAAGCAAATCTTGCAAAAACCAGTGATAAAGCATTTAAACAAGTTTTCGTTCCTACTTGCGGCGTATTTCTCCCAATTGAAATATACGCATCAGAATGAAGAATTGATTCTCACGAATTTGACCAAAATTGCTGATGGTAATAAATTGATTAATCACATGTGTGCAAATTCCATATTTAATACATTTACCAGTGCCAAGGAAAACAACCCTTTGTTTCAACTGTTTTGGTACTTTATGAAAAACTTGTTGTTTGCTGAAGTGATCATTTTCCAAGGGATTTTCACTCGTTTCCTAACTGGCAACAAGTCAAATTTCATTTGGTTTAATAATCGAGATTTGATTATTATGCAACGTGCTTATAGACAAATTGCATTGACTACATTACCAAGCTTGTATTATCTCAATTTCATTTTGATGTCTATTGGACAAGGAGGATTTGATAACTACAACTTTGTTTATTATCTCAGTGTTGAATTGGCATTATCCACGGGTCAACATTTTGAACAATTGGTGTTACGATTGTTTCTGGATTATAATGAGATTAACTTGTACCTGGATGTATTGGATCGCAACTATATAATGCAACTGAAGGTGTTGTTTGTATTGGGATTATGGGAAAACTATTTACAGCAGAAACCGATTCAAAATGAACATTATGCCACCAAGATTTACAATCTAGTGAGAGATTTGGCCAATGATGACAAATATACCAGTAACGATCTAATCGAAGCTAGTCACTCAGTATTGTTGTTTTATTTCGCCAATAGCAAAAATGTTGATCTTGCTGATTGCATTCAATATGTCAATTTACTAACCAGTCAATTCCCGCAACGATTATCATCTACTCAATTATGTATTGCTATTGAAACCATTGGCAAAAAAATCCTTTCCAACCCGCAACCATACCCAGAGAACTCCATATTCATCAACTCAGCTGATGAGTTTTTCCATTTCTTGGCTGATAAATGTGCACCAATCCCTCGCGGTGCACCAATAAAGCCAACTTCGCCACTGGATAACCCCAGTTTTGCATCAGCACAACCAATATCGGAAATTGAAGCTCATGCAACACTAAACACATTGGAACAAGATAACAAGATGGAAAATGATATCATTCATGAAAATAAGGCCAAGAAACCTAAAGATAAAGTTGTACGTGATCTATTACCTCGTTTCAAAAGGGAGTACAAGTTTGAAGATCGACTTGCCCCTGAAACTGTTCGTGAAGCTGCCGTTTTGGCATTAATTAATCTAGTTCCTTATTTCCCAACTTCGTTGTTTATTCCCTGGGTGGAACGGATATGGGATCTAATTGTGAAGAGTAATGTGCTGGAGGCGAATTATTTAACGGGTATGTTGTGGAAAGTAATGAGTGATAGTCTTGATTTGAATCGGGTTGAATTGGCAATGAGATGGTGGTATGAGGAGAAACAGTTGTCGGAGAGAAACTACATTGCTGCGAAAATGTAAAACATGTAGAATGGAACATGAGAAAGGGGAGTGTATTTAGATTTTATATTCACTTAACGTGATCTTCTAATGAGTGGGGTAGTTCAAGTTCCTATTGGAGTAGCTTCTCTTTAACTCCATCAAATCATGGGCGGCGCCAAAGTCTTTGTTATTGTTGTGGTTGTTGTTGTGGTTGCTGTTGTGGTTGTGGTTGTTGTGTAAATTGTTCGACATATCATACTTTATTGAATGCGATGATCCAGACGCTGATGCTGATGACGACAATGGAGTATATGGATTGGGCGGGATGACAATCAGTTGATGCTGATTATGGCTCATTTTTGATGCATTGTGTTGCTCTAGTATCGATTGTGATTTGTACTTGATAAATTTACAAATCTTGAGATACTTTAAATCCTCATCCAAGTTTTCATTATCCCAATCGATACTCTTGTAATAGCTGGCTCCTGATGAATGGTGGTTCCCGTGAACATCCTCATCATCATCCTCATCATCCGTATCGTCACCATTTTGCAGTTGTTGTTGTTGTTTTTGTTGATACTGTAAAATTTCCACTCTCAATTCATCCTTCATCAATTTATCAAACAAGATGTCTTCATTAGTCTTTTTGGAATTAACACCTGGTTTGTAATTGAGAAACACGGAAATAAACAAGTCAACCGAATTGGTGAGGAGGTTTACTGAGTCAGTGATATTGGCAACCAATTCATTCCTTTTTAAAAACTTCATTTGACAAATAAGCAAGTACAACATTTGCAAAACAATGGATTTCTTCAAATTGATAACTGTTAATGATAAACCATTCAACATGGGATTGAATGGTGACATTGGGATTTCTTTAATAATACGTTTGGCAGAACTAGGTTTAGCATTGGATCGTCTTCGTTTAACTGAAAAATCATTGATGACAAATCCATCTTCATCAACATCCAAGCCTAAACTTTCCATTACTATCGAGTTTGAATTGACTACTGGATCATTACGTTTTTCTTGTGATAAGCTAATGTGGTAAAAAATCAAATTGAAGTATTGCAACACTTCCAGAGCAATCACGGCAATTTCCTTGTAGTATACGAAATCCAATTCTTTATCAACGATGAAATTGAGATAGTTCATTGATCTAATCAAGACATAATGGAAATTTAGTTGGATCTTGATCAATTGTGAGGCGGTATATGTGTCAGGTATACCGGTTTGATAATAATGAATCATCACTTCTTGCTTCAAATGCTCTTGTGTCATATCGTGATATAAATTGTTGTGGGAAATGTTCAACAAGTTGGGTAGTCCCAAATCCAAATTGAATGGAACTAATGAAAACACTTTATTTTTTAACGATTGTCTCCAATCAGACAAGTTTTTGTCAATTGTCAAAAACTGATTGAAATTGTAGTTTAAATTACCATCATTTCCATCGCCATCATCCTCATTCAAAATCCAATCCAATCGGTGGTGATTATGAGCATTATTTGGATGTTCTTTTTCCTTCTTTTTCTTATCGAGCTTGAGATATTGATAATAATTTGGCGAAAAAGACGATGGAATTATGATATTCATCAAGTTTAAGAATTCAATGCTTGGTTTTAGTAATGTATTGAAAAGGTCATCATTGTCTTCAAGTAAGGACGACAATTTTTCCGGTGTCAATTGGAAATATCGATCAATAGTAACTGGATTAATCACGGTGGTGTTTAGACTTGGTTTAAACCCAAATTTCAAATTAAAGCATTTCAATAATACTTTAAAAGTCCAAAATATTTTGACCCTATTGCGACGCTGCAGTACATTCAATGACAAGTCATTGAAAAACAAGTTTTTTGAATTTAAATTGATACCCAATATTCCAATAAAGGCATTAATAAGTGAAGATAAAATTAACGATTTTTCTTTATTATTTGTAAGGAGTGAATAATAAAGTAACAACAAGTATGTCTGAAGTTGACTTATGGATATTTGGAACCCATTGAAATATGGCAATATATCATACAATGATTTCAATATCGACTTATCTCTGTTTACAGAGTAATGGGGATCAGAATGATTCAACAACAAATTCAAATTGATGGTGGGGTTGTTGATAAAAATCATGGCATAAGTTTGTATAATTGTCATCAAAAATCTATTGACAATTTGATAGTCACTAGTGTTTGATAAATTAAACCCATTGATGGTGGAATCATCGTATGTGAATATAAATGGATACATTGTATGGAAATCGTCATAGCTTTGAATAAACTCATTGTAGTCAAATATTGGGATGAAAATATTGTAATTTAAAAAATATTGAGTGATTTGTGCATCCAATTCCTTTTTAGATTTAAACACTTTTTTAAAATTGTTGATCAACTTGATGAACAAATCATACACGTCATGGGGTAATTCATTGACACCAGAATCGGGGGCACTAGGATTAGCTCCTGTTAAAGGATTGAAAACCAAATCCAAATCTTTATTATGAAACTGATTATTCTTTGCCTGTGCAGGGTCATACAAGTAATCGTTTGGGTCGTTCAATAGAAAATTGTGACTATTGGTTATTTTCAAAAATGGCATATGTAAATTGATCAACAAGTGGTTAAATTGTGATTCAAAGTTGAGATTGTCATTACCTATTATAATTCCTCTGTCATCAAGATTGAAAATTTGGTCAATGGGGTTATTAATCTGTACCGATTGATTTGTAGTTTGGAATAAAACTTTGTCATTGGTGGTTGTGGTGGTGGGGATACTAGCTGGTGAAGGTCCCTTTTGTGGTGAAACTGTCATACTTTTATTTACTCCATCCGAAACGTGTCCTCCGTGCTCTCGTAGAAGTCTAACTTCCTCTTCTAATGCTTTCACTTTTTTCTCAAGATTTTCCGTATATCCCTTGGGAAAAGCTCTTCTGGTTAATTTATCCGATGTCTTGCATTCCAAATCAGCTTTTTTACAATTTTGACAAGGTGATAATCCATCGCATTTGATCTTTTTAATACGGCATCGATCACAAGCTTGGGACACTCGTACCCCACTCGAAGTATTGATTAGTTTCAAATTGGGCGTGGGTGTGGAATGTACCTCGTTGTTGATAGCCATAGCTCTTTATGACAATGTGGGTGGGGTGTATATATAGTAGCAACGGATTTTTGATTGCCAGTGGCTGTTATGTAGTGCAACAGTACGACTTGTCTATTCCTTTTGTCTTGTTTTATTTTTAGTTGTTTTGTTTTGAGGAGAGAGAAATTTAAAAGAGGGTCGATAGTGGTGATATTTTTTTCCCCAGATTTCTGCCTCGGTTGAAAGGGAAAAAAAAAAAGTAACGCTACCAAATTCATACACTTCTTACTCTTGACTCCCAACTTCTCACAATATCTAAAAGCAAGAAGGCTCCAAATGGTGAAAAGTGGAACCTCTTGTATGGATAAATAAACAATAAGAATCAGTAAGTTAGCCGAAACAATCAATTGTATGATAGGTGCAAAGAAACACACCATATTCTAGTGCAAAAATAGAACGGATGTGTACTACTCTATATATAACGCATTCAAGAAAGACAACAGCGGAGCCATGAAGGTTCCTTTATAACAATAAAACAAGTCAAGATGGAAGTCACCTAGGTCCAGATACGCTCTGTAGGAAAGTAATGCAGCACAACCGTGGATAAATATCAAATCTCAAAGTCAAACTGATCTTAGTCCACTTGTGGAGCTCTAAAAGTCTCCCGAAGAATTCTACTAACCTTTATTGCTCTTTATTATCGCCGCAAAGATCTCCAGACCCAAGCCTTAAAAATTGAGCAATAACGGCGTGCAATTAGCTGGCTTTCTATTATTGTTTAAAACTCCCAAAATAAAATTTCTCCAACAAAAGGCCTGGCTAGCTCAATCGGCTAGAGCATTCGACTCTTAAATAGAAGATATCGAAAGGTTGCGGGTTCGAGTCCCGCGTTGGGCTTTTATTTTTTCTTTTTTTCTTTTGGTTCATATATTAGTGTTGCCACTGTAAACATCGTATGCAGCTTACGGCACCTACTACCATCCATTTGAGTTAGGCAAAATACAAACTTGTTGTCATTAGGGGCACTCTTGTTGTAGGTTTTTATTTTTTGCAGCAATTTTGGCCAATATTGTTCGACAAAAAGTTGTAGTCAACAAAGGAGCTACAAAATGAACTAACAAGTGGGTTTGTATCTTCTTAGTACAAACGATATTCTAGTTTGGAGTCGTTTGTGATAGTGTAGAGTTGGATACTTTGCCGTCTGTCTTTGTCTCGGGAGCAGTGGTATTGGTTAGGAATGTTTTTGGTTACTTACGTAATTCATTACGTAACAGTAGAAGAACGCGTCTCAATGTTTTCTTGTTTTCTTTTTTTTGACAACAAAGAGACAAGCAATTCATCACACATAGACACACACACGAAGCTACGTTACTACATCATTTATATACCTCCTACGGAGCCATGGTACAGCCACGCAGGTCATTAACAACATCATCTACTATGGGCATGAGTAGTATTAGCAGTAGTAATAGCAATAGTAGTAGCTTACAATTTGACAAGCGAATCATTAGCACTATTAAACTGAATATATCTAACAAGGAGTTGATAACTAGATTGATGGAATTGCACGAAGAGTTATCTACTTTGGATGATGAGGAAGTTGATTTGATGTCACTAAAACTGGTAACTAAGGATCTTGTCGACAAGAGATTATTGAATCATCCAAGTATTGGGGTTCAAGCATTTACTTGTTGTTGCTTATCAGATATACTTAGACTCCATGCCCCCAATGCCCCCTACCCGGACGAACAATTGGCTTTCATCTTTGAATCCTTTTTCAAACAATTTTCACGAATCGCTACTTCCGGAAAATCAGAACGACCTCAATACTACTTGCAATACGTGTATTTATTGAAAAGATTAGCGGAAACTAAATCCACCATTTTGATTCTTGATCTTCATGATTCTCAAAAATTGATGAAATCATTATTTGATGCTTTTTATAATGTTGGTACCAAACAAAGTTTTCCCCGTGAGTTGGAAACATTGGTGACTGATATTTTATCAGAGGTTATTTCTGAATCTGAAGCCGTGCCTCTAGATATCATCAAAATAATATTGACTAAATTTGAAGTACACGGACCAAATAATCAGTTGCTTCTGGAAAACATTACCACACCTGAATTCAACTTTTCCCTATCTGTTTGCGAAAACAATGTTGATAGAATGTCAAGATTGGTGGCCCAATACTTTTCTGAGATTCTATACACAAACTCAAACAAGTTAGACCTTGATCAAGAAAATGAACCAGAGTTTCAAAAGAGAAGTGAGAATGAGTTTATCAAAGCTTTGGATGCTTTAAAAAAGATTCACCACTTGTCGGTGAAACTTTGGACATTTGTTCCTTCCATAATGTCATCAGTCATTTGTCTTATTGATGATGAATTGAATGCAAGTGACGAAAGAGTTCGTGCATTGGCTACGAGCACTATAGGGAAAATGTTGGGGGTAAAATTGTACAGCTCAACAGTTCCATTGCACAAGGTCAACTTTTTTGTCGTTCACCGCACGATTTGGCTGAATTGGTTGAAAAAGAGTAACGATATATCGCATTATGTTCGTACTATCTGGGTAAATCTTATTCCCGACATTTTAACCAACAATCCATACCTTACAAACGACGTGAGTCGTGTTATTGCTGATGAATTCCAAAAGTGCTTAGTGGATACTGATCACAGAGTTAGAGATGCTGCTTGCACTTCCCTTAGCAAGATACCATACGACATGTTCATCACCAAAGTTGCCAATAAAGGAATTTTACAAACTATGTCACAACTAATCAGAGAAAAACACAAGAGTATCAGATCTACATCCATTCGGGTTTTGAGTTCAATATACTACAGCCATGCCCAACACGTCGTGAATCGTGATGAATTCCAACTAGACCAGGATCTCAAGAAATTGATCGAGGAGATTCCTAATCAAATTTTATCATTGATCTACATCAATGACAAAAATATCACTGCCCTAGTTGATGAGTCATTATTTGAAAAGCTAGTTCCCATTTCTGAGTCAAACACAATTAAGCGAGTGGAAAATTTGGTTAGGTTTTACTCCGTTTTGAATGAAAAGAGCAAAGAAGCTTTCACGGCCATTATCAAAAGACAACATCAAATTGCAAGTGTGATTGATAATTTTTTAATCATCGCCGACGAATGCAACAAGGTAAACTCATTTGACAAGGAGAATAATCCTCCGTCGACAGATTTGCTTAAATCAAATTTGGCAAAATTGGAAAAGATTTTGAATTGGCTTTGCGTATCATTCCCTGACGACAACAACACTTATTCATGTTTGGAAAGGTTATTCAAACTCAACAGGGCCAGATTTTACCACTTGATAAGAACATGCATCTCTTCAGAATCTGACTTAAACACTATCAACCGAGCATTCAAAGAGTTGTTAAACAAGCTTGCAGACCCAAAAAATTTGAAGTGCGATGACAATGTTACTGTAACTCCAGCTGATATGGTTTACAATGCAAAATTATTGGTATTGAGAGGCTCACCTTCATTGTTTAACAGATCCAATGTTGAGCAGCTTATTTCTTATTCAAAACTGACGCAGCATGAATTCAAAGCGCCAGCCAACGACTTGCTTGAGCAAATGTCAAACACCACACCTGAAGTGTTTAAGCATCATGTAAGAGCGTTGGTCGAATTGTGCATGGACGAGAATGAAGCAAACATATCAGCACGCCTCAAAACCATATATCACTTTGTTAAAAAGTTTCCAGAATCATTCCCAGGCGAGATTCTGTTCACCGAACTGTTGACAAAATTAGCAATCGATGGATTTCCAGAAGAAGCTAGGTATTCTGTGAAATTGCTCAGCTTCAGTGATCGAAAAGAAGTTTGCTACCACGATATCATCGGCAAGGTGTACCCATTAGACATTACCGATGATCACTTTGGCGCCCATTTAAGCAGTATTGCAGAACTTCTCTTGGTTGATAAATTTTCCGTTAGTGACAAAGAGTCAGTAATTACAGAGTACTTGATAAAGAATGTATTACTTGAAAACACAGCCAAGGATGATCAACAAACATACAAACTTTTGGCAATTCGCTACTTTGTCAATTCTTTGAGAAGCTACATTGATGATCCTGAGACAGCTAAGGAGAAAGCGGCTCCAGTTATCAAGTTGTTCCTTTCAATAATTGGGAATGAGGGAGAAATCGTCAAGGAGTCTGATGAAACTTGGCCAACACCAGAGACTTACAAAGCGAAATTAAGATTAACTGCAGGAGTGTATTTATTGAAAATGGCAAAATTTCCAATATATAACGAGGTCATTTCATCATCGACAATGAGAAAGCTATGCTTCCTTTTAAACGATGGGGAACCCTCAGTGAGATCCCAATTCTCAAAGAAATTGAGACAATATCTTGCCACCGAATCGATTTCGGAAAAGTATCTTTCCTTGGTCTTTTTTACTGCTGTTGAGAGTGAGAACACACTTAAAACAGAAAACACTTTGTGGGTAAAATCTATGTTCAAAAGATTGGAAACAACAAAGAACTTAAAGTTTGAAAAATCGTTAGTCAGGCTCATCCACAATATCACTCACCATGAAAAATTTGTTTCCATATTGAGTAACGGTGAAGATGATTCAGCAACTGGGGAGGATGGAAAGATGCTTCAAGCGTATTTGTTCGCATCTCATTTTCTCACTTACTACGTCCAACTAATAGGAAAAGCCGAAAACATATCTTTGCTTTATTACTTGGCCAGTAGAGTCAAGCAACATCGGGATGCGACCATTCCAAGCGAAGATTACGAAACACTGAATAAACCACAAGAAGTGCTCAACTTGTATCGAATCGCCGAGTTGGCACAATTGGTTTTAAAGACATACAGCGACTGTAAAGTCTGGCCCATTCAAACTTGGACTGAGAAATTCAAGTTACCTCAGGATATTTATTCTCCTATGGCTAGCGCTGCTGAAGCTCAATCTGTTGTGTCTCAAATTTATATACCTGATGGAATTCAAGGCCAATTAGTGAGCCTGATAAAAAAGGATGTTTTCGACACGAAAAGGAAACAAAATGACAATGGTGTTACAGCCAATGCACCTCTGAAACGTGCAAAGCCTGTGTCAAACACCGTCAAACGTGGCACGAGCAAAAAGAGTTCGCGAAGAATTGAAAAACCTAGTAAAAATGTTATTGAGCCCACGAGAAGAAGCAGTAGAGTCAGAATTAAAATAGATTACAAAAAACAGGTTGCGTCAGAGGATGATCTGGAACCGGATTCAGGCACGGAATCGGAGAGCGATTTTGAGTAAAGAAAAGTCCATTTCTATAGTTTCTATTTAATCTCAATTTTCCATTTGTTTCAATCCTTGAATAGTACCTCTACTTTGCCATTCTTCACCCAAGAGTCTCAACCTTGCAGCTGCCGGAAATCTCTTACTAGCAACTGCATCAACAAAAACACCAGCCATAGTAAACATCAATTTCTTGCTTTGATTACCATATCGATTGGCAAAATCACCACCAGCTGCTTCCCACCAATTGGCCAACAACTCAAAATGGGTGTTTCTAATCAAATTCAAATCAGTATTTAACATTCTTGCCACAAACTGCCACGACGACGCGTTTGAATATATACCAATTTGAGCATTTGATTCATGTGTCATAACTGACCAAACTGTACAAATCCCACCAACTCGCTCATCGTATTTAACGTCATCTTCCCATTTATTGTCCTGGTTACGTTTCCACCCCATTCTTTTCCTGCCTTCTTCCGAGTCAATACTACAAGTATAGCCTAGTATGTAAGGGCATTTTTTGATAAATCTGGCAGTGAGAAAATATTCAAAATCGGGAAACTTTTCAAGCAAAAAGTAAGCCAATGTAGCTAAAGGTCTAGCAGCAAATGGTCTTACAATAACCTCAGTTTCAGCTTGATCAATGATGGCTTTTGCAATGAAATTAAGTATCCATTTGTATACGAGCTCATTTGACTGGGTGGCGACAACAAGATTGTAAACTTCCATACTCACAGTTCTGGTGTGCGACAATGAATTTGATAATTGACCAAATTTTGGGTTGATTTTACGTTTGTATTGATTTACTTGTTTTTTCAATTCTTTATTCCCATCCAAAGGAGCAACAACTTGAGTTTTAATGTCTTGGATATCTTGTTTGTACTTGAAAAATTGTTCTTCGATGGCTTTGAAGTTTGTAGTTGCTTGTTCTTGCTCCTTTTTAAGTTGTTCAGCACGCTGTTTTTCCGATTCAGCTTGCTCGGCTTTCAAACGTGCTGCCTCCTCACGTTTGCGCTGTTCTTCTTTTCGCCTCTTTTCTTCAGCTTCCCTTTGTTTGCGTTCAGCCTCGAGTCTTTCTTGTTCAGCTTTTTGACGTGCCTCTTCTTTTCGTCGACGTTCTTCTTCCTCCCTTTGTAAACGCTCTTGTTCTAAACGCTTTCTTCGAGCCTCTTCCTCTAATCTTCGCCTCTCAGCTTCTTGTGCCAACCGTATTCTGGTCTTCTCGTCCTGTATTACTTTCTCCACCTGCTGATTTTGTAGCTGTATTCGGGTGTTGAATTTGTCACTCAATAATTGAATGGTTGAATCGTATTGGTCTTGTATATGTTGAAATGAGGCTGCCCCGTCCGTTTGTTGTTTTGCCATCTCTCGAGCTTTATGTTTCATCCATTCATTGGTTTGTGCGTTTATGAGATTATACATTACATTAACATCATCTCGACTCGGTGGTTTGGTAACTCTAGGTCCAAGTGGCTCAATCGTGGCATCACACACTGGATATTTAACTAAAAGTTGTGTTGAAGCATATCCGCCAGGGTAGTCCAATTCATCAGGCAATGCAAATCTCATTTTAATTGCAATTGCAAAACTGTTTATGCTGTAGCACCTTCGTTTGATGAGTTGAGAAAAAGGTGTATTCTTTACTGAAAATATACACTCTCACAAAAACCCAAAATTTTTGGGATTTTCTGAAAATTTTTACATACACCAGGAGTTACCATAACCCATAGCACACCCCAAATGAACAGGTCGTTTGTACGTCAGCTTTCCCATTCGAGCATACTATGCAGACCAGGGTACTCCACAGTAAACCCAGTACATCATTTGGTCAAGGTTGAGAAATCGAAATTGAAACCTGGTTTGCAAAACTTGTTGTTGCCAGCAGATGATATCAGATCGGTAAAATTTAAACCTACGGAAATATGCCAGGATAGAGTTGCTGACTACTACAACAATACATTGCAATCAGACTTGCTTTTACACTTCTACGATCACGATGCAGAGGTCATTGAAGGGAACAAGAGAAGATCGTGGGGAACCGACTCTCCATACAAGGTCTACCGTTCATCAAGAAATCCTCGTGGTGGTACTAGATCTACTAAAAACAAATATCCCATAACCAGCAAGAATGTTCCTGAGATCAAAAGCGTGGTTGTGCATTCATATAACAAACATGCATTAGAGCATCCGTGGTTAAACATCTCCACCAGACTTCAGTTGTCAGTCATTACCAATGTCAAGGCAAAAAGAATCTTTAATAAATCAAACATTTTACCATGGAAAGTAAGAGTGGGTAGGCCCTGTGGTGGTAAAGTCGAACTTTTCGATAGAGATATGAATCAATTTATTAGTACATTGACTGAATTGGTGTTACCAAGAATTAGAGCTTTCAAAGGTATAAGATTCAGTTCAGGTGACAAGAATGGAAACGTCAGTTTCGGTCTCACTGCCGAAGATGTTCAGTTGTTTCCCGAGTTGGAAAATTTCCAAGAATTATTTCCCAATTTAAATGGTATTGATATCACGTTTAAAACAACTGCACAAGATGATTCACAAGCAAAGACGCTATTGAGCGCCTATGGGTTTCCTTTCTCTAAGGAGTAAAGTAGTGTGTGAGTGTGAGTGTGTACCTGCTCTTGTAAATATATAATAGACAATGTCGAGACAAAAAGAATAAAAAGTCGAAAGAATTAACATCACCGATTACTTCTACAAGCCATGACCACGCATCAATCACAGAACAATAACTCAAGATTCAAACACTCTGGTAGTACTAACCTGAAAAATGGAAGTAACTCACATAAATGGATCAATCAACTACGAACATTACCATCAAATCCACAATCAAAAGACTTTCTCAAACTAGAATATCTCGACGTGAACTTGAACAATTCTCGAAAATTGATCACCAATTTGAACGCACTAACTAAAGAGACTAGTGACTATGTCAAGAACGTGGACTTGCAAGTGAATGGCAACTTGGTTCAGTTAAACCAAGTGGAAAAAGAACTAGCCTGGTTAGATTGATTTGTGGAGAAAAGTATACTGGGAGTAAAAAGTCAATTTATGGCCACACTGGATATGACTTCTTTGGTATCCTAGGACAAGGAGTTGAAATTCTCATGGCAATTCTGACCCCAGTTGGACCTTGGATAGCTCGATGATATATTGCTAAACAATTTTACCTACTCCATTGTACCACTCACAATCTCATAATTTACACCCGTTGTCAGAAAATAAACCTAACAGGTTCAAAGCTATATCATGCTATAAATCAAACATATGGGTCAGTTTCCTTATCAAGCCATGACCAAAGCTTATCACCAACTTCATCACTCAATAAGTCCTCCCTTGCTTTAGCAGGAGTGCCAAATGAAATTGAATGGTCTCCATCTTTCACATCGGGTGAAAAAGCTGCATACAATTCGGTGTAAGCTCCAAATCTTTGTGGATACAAAACCCGCTTGTATACGAGATTCTCCATTGAGGTTGCATACCGTTGCAAGTCGGTGCTCAAGTATCCTGGACATATGGAGCTACTTATGACGTTGGGATATCCATGTTTTCTTGACCAAGTTCGAGCTTGAATCAAGTTCGCAGCTTTGCTTTGTCCATAAAGTTGCATTTTAACATTGGTGGTAAATTTAGGCACTTTTTCAAAACCAATATCTTCCCAAAATACACCGCCTTTTGGTGCAAGCATGTGGCCCGTGGATGACAACCATACAATTCTCGATAACCCTGGTGGGTTGGTCTTTGATGTTTTGATGAGTGAAGGATCTAACAAACGTTGTAACAAGTGGTGACCCAACACGTTGGTTCCGATTTGTAATTCGTAGCCCTGCTTGGTTTTTGAACCTTGGGGTGGCATCATTACACCAGCATTGTTGATGATTATATCCAATCTGTCTTCCTTTTTTAAAAATTCGTTCACCGCAGGCTTTATAGTATTGAGATCACTCAAATCAACTTGAATAAATCCAATTTCTCTATTGTGCACATTGTACTCTCTTGCAACTTCATCCTTGACTTTTTCAATTGCTTTGCTTGTCTTTTCCTGACTTCTGGAAAAGATATAAATTTTTGCTTTAGTTGAGCCGGCTAATGACTTGACAGTTTCGTAACCAAGACCAGTGTTTCCACCAGTAACAATGACAACTTTTCCCTCTAAGGTGGGGTAATCTTTTTCTGTAAACTTTGGTTTGCCTGGCCAAAAACCGTGAAGGACTTGCTTCCAATCAGCAAAACATCTTGTGGGAATATCAGGGTAGGACATTGTTTTCTGAAGGACCGATTAATGTGTAAGAAATCTCAGATGTGTTTATTATTATATTTACATTTTATCCTGTTATTTGTGTTTCTTTATATAGTTTGACAGGTTGCGAAACATTTCAACTTTCATATCCTATTGTCGCAATTTTGCCACAGGCGGATGCTCCTACACTACTTGAAGCAAAGCAATTTTCTATTTTCACCCGCTCCGCATTTTTCATCCGTCTGCCACTACCCGAAATTTAAGCCTTGTATACGTTTAGTTCGATGCACACGGCGGGTACAATTGCACTGTTTCATCTTATGTCATGACGTAAAGTGTCACAAACCAAACTCGGTTTTAAAAAATCGGAGCCGATATCATAGAGTGTTGCAACAACGATTTTCAACCCTTGCAATGCATAACATTACAGGGTGGGAAGAACATCTAAAACTATCACATATAATCAAAGTACTCTATAAAATTTATACCGAATAGTGTATATAGCCCAGTCCCTGCAGTCAGACTCGATCTCAGATCCTATCTTTGTCCCGCCTTTGCATTATTGTTTGTGTCACTACCCGACTCATCATCCTCCTCCTCCTCCTCCTCCTCATCATCATCATCAGTGATTACAAAATCTTGCATCACAATAGTATCATGATTCAACTCATTGTATTTCCCGTTTCTCTCGATATCATTTTCAACAGGCGCTTCAGCTTCTGTACTTTCAGGTTTGAATTTCAAGATAATGGCGGCGTTACCGATAATAAGAGCAATACCACAAAACGACAAAATTCCTGGAAGATGATGCCAGATTGTCAAATCCCAAATGATGGCAAATACCATTCCCGAATAAGCCATCAAAGATGCCCTTGATGCTTTCACTCTTTGAACACCAGCCGTGAGACAAAATTGCATAAAAAACCCAGAAAATCCAATCACCGCAAATAAGAACCATTGGTAACCATTTTGTGGCAAGACAAACGATAATGACGGAACCACCAATGTGCCAACAAAAGTAACAATACAACAAGTCAATGAAAAGTAGCTCACCGATAACAAAGGATGGGCACTCATGCCGATTTTCCGCAAAATGATGTAGACACTAGAAGCACCACAAACACCGATTAGTCCAACTGCTGTTGCTATGATTCTCTTTTCAGACGAGGAACTCTCAACAGCTTCATCAGTCGTTTCTTTCTCCGACTCTGCACCAAATATGAACGAAGGTTTAGCAATCAAAAGCACACCTCCTAGTGATAATAGCGAGCAAACACTTTCTAAAATAGAATACTTCTCTTTCAATATAATGAATGCTAAAAATGCAGTAACCATCGGCACAAGGAACGTTATCGCAACCGCATCTGATAGACTCAAATATTGTAATGAAAAGTACATTCCAAAAACACCAAAAAATCCGACAACGCCTCTCATGATCAACAAAACTCGTATTTTTTTTGGTCCAAAAGGCGCCTCTTCCACAGTCTTTGTAACAAACATGTATACCAAGCAGCAGATGTAAGTGATTAACATTCTAACAAACAAAATCTGTACTGGATGTATTGGCTCGTTAAAGTTTTTATCCGTGACTAATAATTTGCATGTCGTCACCATTATACTGTTTAAAAACTGCGATAGAAGCAATAACGATATCCCCACGTTTGGTAAAATAACGTTGTTGTAATAATTGACAAGTTTGTGTCTTAGCTTTTGTAAAGAGCTCTGTTGGCCGGAGTTCCACCCTGATGAATCCCAATCATGATCATCGATTCGAAACGAGTCTATTGAACTTGTATTTCTTCCATGTGAATCGCCTGTTACAGGAACAGCTAGTGGGGTAGCTGTCTCGGTGTTGTCATCTTCTGTCTGGATGACTATAGGATCCTGAACCAAAGGTTGATTGTTCAAGATAGTATTACTGAATTTGTGATCTGTTGCATCCTCGAACATCAAGGCTGGTGAAATAAAAAGTCTCTCTAATCTCCGTCTCTTTCGTTACACTCACAATAAGAATATTCTTATATCAAGGTGTATTGGTTGAAGTATTGATACCTTTAAAAGGAAGGTGGAGTTTTGTTGAGAAAGAAAAATTTTAGATTTAATTAAAGGAATTATGTGGCTTTGATCGGATATATAAGTTTTGTTGCTTTTTTGTGTGGCACTAAATTTAAGCGCCAGGAATACTCTAATTAACTCTTTTTGACGGTTTGGGGGCAAGAGAAAGGGTGGAGAAGAAAACAAGTTGAAAGTACCGTACGGAAAGTGTGCTAGAGAATGATTAGTAATTATAAACCCCTGCTTTCCTTGATCCTTGGCTCTTGTTACTGAATAGGAGCTAGTTAGCGTGAGATAAGCTTTTTTTTTTTTTTTCCGACCTGCGATTATTATAATCACTGACTGCTAAGTGAATCCAGAAAAAAAAAACATCTTCTTATTCTTGAGCCAGTTCTAAGCAAATGGTGACAAATTTGCATTGCATCATTTTTGACAGCTTTGAATGAAAAGTGGCTGTAAAATTACCTACTAGCAACTACCGATATGTATCTCTTATTAGTTCTTGGCATCACTTTCCTTTGATAAGAAGAAGACGACGAAGCAAGATAGAAAAAAGAGTGTGTTATAATTGGGAGGGGAAGAATTGCAGTGATGGGCCATTGCTATATAGATGCCTTTGTGATTTCTTCATATACGTTACGCCTCAGATGATTGCATTGTTGTACTTTCGGTGTAGGGGATTTCAAGGGCACGGAAAATTTCTTTTTCTTTTGATATCAGTGGATAATGTGATTGAAGTGATTCGGAATTGCAATGTTGACCGAATTGTAAGTAGATGGGGTCCCGTTCGGGTTTGATTTATGGACGTTATAGTTCCTTATACCGCATCGATCAAAGATGGTGTTACAAAGCAGCTTTCTTTTTGTTAGCATTCGGTTGCAAAATTTTAAGATTTTTGCATCAACAACCAACATTTTTGGAAATGAGCTTCTCAAATCCTCTAATCATTAAAGAATTTTTATATCTTATGCTAATGATTACACTGCACGGCTCAATTCACTTAGAAACTTATACTAACATGGCTGTCCAATCTCCACCATAATCAACCTTCAAAAGCTTAGCTGAAATTGGAAACCTGTAATAACCCCCTCTGCTTTCTCAATATACTGATGAACTAGCAAAGTCATGACAGTTTATGGCAACAATGGCCTATGAAGCTCTCAATTAACATATTAGCTCCGCACAATTGCTTTTTTGCAAAAAGACAAAATTTCAGAAATTGGAAAGGTGGCCGAGTTGGTCTAAGGCGCTAGACTCAAGAATTAAGTTTCTTACAGCTTAATAAGTTGTGATTTCTAGTATCGTAAGATGCGCGAGTTCGAATCTCGTCCTTTTCAATATTTTTTTTATTTTATTTTTGGAAGTTTTTCTACCTTTGCTTTTCGCAACCACAATCGAATGGGAGTCTCGTCAACTGAGAACTAGGCGAAATTCAAACGGAGCGATATTGCTCTGCAGTTGGAGAAGCACACTGGTGAAGCATAACAACTTCCTGACTCAAAAGTACTTGATTTTTACGTTATACATGATAAATACGTTACATTACCTAGCTTAGCGGCGTCGTTGGATGCCATCAAGACGTCTATGAGCAGTTATCCCTTAACCCTAAAGTATTGTGCAACACCCGTTATTCAGCTTCGATCCTTGAAGTAAACTTAATCTCGTTGCGTACTCAAATATATCATCAACTCCTTCACCCGTCAAAGCCGAACTTTCCAAATATGTCTTAGCTCCAATTATACGAGCCATCTCTTCGCCCATATCAACTTGGACAAAGTGCCGACGATCTTTGGTGTTTATTCTTAAATCCTTTTTCAAACCACATAAGATGTATGGTGTATCGGGACAATACTTCTTAACTTCTTGAACCCATTTTGATCGAGTATTCTCAAATGAATTGGGCGTATCCAAAGCAAATGCAATCAAAACGACATGTGAATTGTTGTACGAGAGCGGTCGTAATCTTTCGTATTCTTCTTGCCCGGCAGTATCCCATAATGCCAATTGGACTGCTTTGCCATCTATTCGACAATCGGTTACGTAATTCTCAAATACTGTGGGATGATACTCGGTGGGGAATTCACCAAGGGTGAAAACGTATAATAGTGAGGTCTTGCCACATGCACCATCACCAACAATGACTAGTTTCCTTCTTGCTGTCTCAGTTGCCATGTAAATGTTCTTCAAATTTAATGGTCGACCTAATGAGTAGATTTATTGTCTGTGGTGTGTCTTTGTATGTATTCCTAATGACAAATCTGAGTCAGGTTTGTCCATCGAAGATGCAAGCCAATTTTTGAGGATTTTTATTCTGTTGCCAACCGTATGAACCTTCTGCAATATTTTTTCTCGATGGTCCTACTCAAAAGCTTCTACTTATACACTCTCATTTAATGATGATTATTTGTGCAAAATGTGAAAATAGTCACGATGGACGTTGTTAGTTTTTGGTTTTGAGCAACAATAATCAGGCTTAGACTTTTTTCTTTTCTTTTCCTAATTGGGTTTTTTTGTTGATCGGCTCGAATGTTTTGAAAAAATTATGAAACTTCGCAAAAGATTTCATTCGGACCTAGCATAATCGCCTCATCATAATCACAAAATGGATTACTAGTGGTCCCTTCTACTTACAAAGTTCCCAGGACTTTACCAATGACAAGACACGTAAAGATTAAAAGATATTGAAACTAAAAAAATAATATAAAAGAAAGAAGCTGGCGTTTCATTTTAATTATTCCAAAGCCCATCGACTAACCCGCTTGTCGTCAGCTTTGCATTCAAATCACTTCTTATATTCATCAAAGGTGGATCCGTTGTAAATATTGGCAGCGAGCTCTTGCGCATTCCCGGAGGAGGAAATCCCCCCCCTGCTCCAAAATTCTCTTGTCGTTCAAATAAAGGCTGTTGAGGAAAAGTTGCTTGCAGTTGTGCCTGAGAAAATCCAATAGCACCTGGAGTGAATAGCGGAGCAACAGGTGGGGACGATCTAGCATACGTATGCGTGCCAACTTTCATATGTGTTACTCTACCAAATGGGTCATATTTTTTCTCAAACGTGTACACACTGCCCGACTGACAATAATTCAAAAATTGATCCAAGGTCAATTGTGGTCTTTTTGCAACACTCTTTACTTCTTCAAACAATCTCATTATTGGCGCAACTCCAAATTCTAATTGATTCATGGAAGCCAAGGTGTGGAAACAAGTGACAGTTGATGATTGAATCAAGTCTATCTCGACAGAACCACTAGGATTACTGATACCAAGTTGTATAGTATCGTTAGAGCTTGGGTTATTTTGCTCAACCTCAGACGAGTAAAAGCTGTTAGCTTTCAAATTTGGATTCAAATGAGAAATTTCGCAAGGGTTAGACCCGGCTGGATTGTTCCAAATAAAGCTGCTGCCTCTCGTACCACCAGTATTGACAGCATTAGGATTAGATGTCCACGCCGAATTTTTCGCAATAGGGGTGATAGGATCAGAAGATTCATTGGATGCGCCAAATGGATCAAAGCGACCAACTGGCTGTCCTTGCTGATGAATATTGGTCGAACTTAACGTAGGAGCAATCGAAGAACCTGAGTGTGGATGATATACTGAACCTGCTGGATTGTTTAACCCAGCTTTCGCAGCCCATGGAGACATTGGGTTGATAGGGCCACTGGAACTAGCAGCGCTTGCAGCAGCCGTGGATGAAAAATTACTAGCGATAGAAGGATTTACAGTGGAGCCGCCATTCATTGGATTTATGGGTGCAGGTTGAGGAGACAACACCGAGGGCTGGTTAAGGTATTGATTCTGAGCAAAATCATTGGTGAACTGAGGTTGCTGTGAAGCCGATGGAATACCAGAGTGCAATTGATTCACGGTAAGACCAATTGATGAACCCCTACTCGAAAGTGAACCCGGTCTAGGTTGAAAAGGTTGGTTATAAGAACTGTCACTAGCTGTTGGATCAACGAGAAAATCAAGTTGCTTTTCTTCAATTTCTTTTTTCAAAACTCGATCAAAGTAAGCTTTAGACGAGTTCGAACTGGGTACACTGGAGCTGAAACTATCAGCAGACTTCGATACCCACTTCAAGTTGTCATCCTCTTGTTGAGTCGCGTTTCTCTCACAAGCAACTTTCTCCTTCTCCTTCTCTTTTTCCTTATTCTCTTCCTTTTGCTTTCTCAACAATTCCTTTCGTTTTGCTTCCTCTTCCTTTTGTTTCTTTTCCTCCTCCTTTTGTTTCCTTTCCTGTTCAGCTTTTCTACGACGTTCCTCTTTTAGCCTCTTCGCCTCCTCGTCCTTCTTTTGTTGAGCTTCCACCTTCTTTCTGTGCTCTTCTTCCTTTCTCTTTGCCTCTTCTGCCTTTCTCTTCTTCTCCTCTTCACGCTTGAGTCTTGCTTCCTCCTTTCTTCGTTTTTGGTCTGCTCTTTGTTCTTCTTGACGAGCTTTGAGCTCCTCCTCAGCCTTTCTTGCCTCCTCTTCCTTCTTTTTCTTCTCTTCCTCTCTCGCCAATTGCGCCAATCTCTTTTTTTCCTTGGCCTTTTCTTTTTGCTTTAATTTCTTTGCCTCTCGTTCCTTCTTTGCTCTTTCTTCCGCTTCCAATTCCTCAATCAATTTCTGCGTGTTGTCTTTGGAAATCTTTTCCTTGTAAGCACTCTTTAAACGCTCTTGGAACAATTTGATGACTTGGATCAAGAATAGACGACGAATTTCTTGCATCTTCTCCTCCTCAGAGATCTCAGACTCGGTATCGCTCGCATCTTTACCATCATCATCTTCAAAGCCGTCTTCTCCCTCTTCTTCGTCGTCGTCATACTCGTAGTCATATTCATCGTCATCTTCAACCTCATACCCTTCATCGTCAAGAGGATGGTGGTGGTGGTGGCGGTGATGATGATGATGAGCACAATACACATCTTCTCCCTCTTCGTCATCTTCATCAACCCAGCGAGTTTGCAGATCAGTGGCATGAGCTTTCGAAGCATTTTCATTGGCTGATGTGGACATACCCTTCAATACATCTTCGCGGGCAGTTCTTGACTCTGTAAGTGATTCCATCATGTTTATGAATGAGTTTCCATCGTTGTTCAACAAATCTTCAGCGAATGTTGAGAGTCCTTGTCCAAAATGCTCAGTAAATTGTTTGGCCATGTACTTTTCTGCCTCTTCCGGGCTACTTGCATTCATATTGGCAATATTGGAAAAGAATTTGCCCATGTTTTGTACATACTTGGCTCCTCTCTCAGCACGCTTCCCATCATGATTGTGCAAATCTCTTACAATCTCCTTCAATGACCCTGCTTTTTCCAACATGCTCAAATGTGCCGCATTTTTTGGATCTAAATGTGCAGTTTCCTTCATCTTTTGTAGATCCAAACCTTCCAATGCTTGAAAAAGTTTGGGATCAAGCAACTTATCAAATAGCTGCGTTTGGGAGGAGTTTGACGTTTGAATTGATGCACTAATTTGCACATTGGCATGAGGTCTTGTACCCGGAGGACTTTGTTGACTCAATTGAGGTTGTTGAGAAGAGTTTCGCGATGGGTGTATTTCTGGATTCCCTTGTGAAGAAGATCCCATTTGTAATTTCTCCATCTCTGCCTTTATGTCGTTCATCTTTGTCTCGGTTTTTTGGGCAGCCAGCCGCTTGGACATTTCCTGATTTTCATTATGTAGTTGTTTCCTTCTTTGCAATTTCCTTTCTTCTTCTAGCATATGGAACCCACCAAACAATAATCCTGGCAAGGCATTCAAGTCATTTATATCGCGAACCTCGTGTATAAAGTCGATAATGTCATCAAAATGGTTATCATAAATACTTTCCAACTCTTCTTCGATGAGGTGATTTCTTCTACCACAGTATTTGCAAGTGCAATTGTTCTGGCTCGATGAGTTACCACCCCCATTTGAAGTACTTCCATTCTGTTGTTGCAGTAGTTGCTGAAGATGTTGTCTCGTTTCGTTTTTGAACATTTTCATAATCGACTCTTTATCTATCTTGACCAATTCTAATTTTTGAGGTTCGGCCAATGATTCCCAAAACTCTTTCAACTTTTCTTGTTCTTCAACTGATGAACTATCCCATAAACTATTATGAGCATCATGACTGGTTCGCTTCGCGTTGTGAATCGCACCAGCCATACCAGATTGGTTATGTATCGTTTCATTATGTTTTTGGGGTTGCAGATGTGGATGAACCTTGGACCCAGACCCGTTCAGGGGTTCTTCAACACGAGAATTACGCGACCTTTCACTTTCGCCATCTGATTCCTCATCATCCAAGCTTTCAACTATCACATCACCGTTGGGTGCTTGCTTTATTACCCTGGACGTAGGGTAGTCTTCATCTGGATTATTCAAATGTGCATGTGACGTGGAAAGTCTCGTTGTCTTCTTTCCCTTACCTCTCCTCTTCTTTTTCGCTTTGTTGGCAAGGGCGTTGGGATCCAAGATACTGTTTCCTTGCTGCTCGTCTTGAGCAGCTGCATCATTTGATTTTGAATTGGAAGCTTTGTTTCCGTTGGGGGTTGTAGTGTTATTACTGGTAGTAATTGTGTTTTCCTTTGACACTTCAAAATGGACATTATCTCCTACTTTGAACTTAGTGTTGGTACCACTACTGTCTATTCGATTGGACATGGTGACTGCAAGATGATGAATTACTGTGGCTTACAGACGTATTGGACAAGAAAGGTGCTTCTTTTTTGAGAAATTAGGGTTGTCTGGTTATGTCTCTCTTTATGAACTCCAATACAATTTTTTTCTCTCTCCGTCTAATGTTTAATTACGTTTTTACTTTTTTTTTTCTTCTTTGAAAATGGTAGTGTTAAATGGCACAAAACATTCTCAAACAGTAGTAGTTATTACTATTTACAGAGGCATACATGGATTAATACACGGAAGTATACAGTTTGAGCTCATTCTAATAGTCTACAGTCTCGCACTAGAACAGAAATCTACAAAGAAAACAATAGTGAATCATCAAAGTATTGTGGTATTGCAAAAATTTAGGTCGTGTAATTTTGGCAAATTAGACCTACATAATAAAAATCTCGGCTGCAAAAAATGCTCGAATTTCACACCAATAGGGGGACACATCGATCTTGACAACTCGCGACAACAACAAAAGCTCCATCCTGCGCAATTTACTTACTAGAACTGCCTCCCAACTTGCCTTTCAACTCCTTATTTTCAGTGATAACCAACTCAACCATTTCGGTCAATTTATCAATCTTTTTATACAAGTCATAAAATTGCCAATTCAAACCAACTTTTGTAGCTTCTTTAACTGGTTTGGCGACAGCTTCGACTTTCTTTTCAAATTCATTCAAATTGATCATGAATTCATTATCTTCCCTTTCACTAGCTCTTTGTGCACTTAATTCATCATTTATCTCTGAAGTACGAGCCCTTACTCCATCCAAGGGGGTGTTGTGTAATTGTGAAGAGTCATTACCATCACCAGCATCACCAAACCCATCGGTCAAGTCCCATTCAGTATCATGTTCATTAGCATCATCGGGTAAATGCTTGTACCTATTGTATGTGATTCTTCTTGCTGCTGCCAATTCTACGCTGGTGATGTAAAGTAACAATGGTGCATACATTACGAGCATCACATAGTAATTGACAACCCTAAAAGTTTTCTTTGTTGTGACCCAGCTAATTGGTGTTATCGCAATTTCGATCAAGTTCAAAGGAGGAACATAAATGTTGGTGTCAGGGGCTCTAACGTATCTCAAGGTCTTTTGCGCGAGTAAAGCCAAATACTCATCATTTGCATTGTCAACAACTGCAGCATAAGCGGTGGAATACAATGCAATCAAGATATTCATCAATATGACACTAAGCAAAAAGGTGTAAACATAGTATAATACTGATGCATAAGGTGGAACTAATTTACCCATTTCATCGAAAGACGAGTCCCCAATGACACCTTTGAATAATGACCGCAAAATCTTCATTGTGGCATCACTTTCTCCGTCTGAAGCATCCAATCCAAGAAAACCTTGTAAAAACCCAATGATGACAACACCCAACAAGACGAAAAACAAGATTGACTCTTTCATCATAACTTTTAAGACAACCATCATTGCACCCACAAATTTCTCGGCATCCAAAAACAATAATAGCCTTGACCACATGAAGGGGGCAGCACAACTCAACAAACGATACGATATCTCATCATATCTATCCCTTAGATCGCCATGGGCATTGATACTAGCAAATCTGAATCCAATGGAAATGGTTATTATTGTATGCATTGAATCATTAAACGCATTCCAAAATCCCAAATAATTCCATCCAACGTGATAAAACTTGACACATTCGTCCAAAACGGACCCCAATGTACACAAATAGAAAAACACTTCAAAAATGTTCAAGTTTGAATACTCTTTTGAATTAGTATTCAATATGATTGAGTAAAGCACCAAGTAAACAAAACTGAAAAACACTTCTAATATGTTTTGATACAATGGTGTCTTGAGTCGTGCTGGATCAAAATGGGTTCTAATGGAGTGAGAAGAAACCCCCTTGTACAAAACATAGGAGTGAGGATCAGAAGATGACTGGACAATCCATCCTCGCCATAACCACTTGATACATCTTTGATATCCCGAAGAGCTGATGACGGTTGTGGAATGCATGTCCACAGCCAACTCCAAAGCACTAACCCGCTCAGCATCTTCACCATTCAAACAAATTGTATATCGGTGACATAACATACTCAAAAATAAGTACTTTTCATCATGTTCTCGTTCAATGATTATAGCAGCCAAGGTTTGAGCACTCAATGCACGCAAGGAATACAATTCATTATCACTCAATTCAAATTCACTCTGTTGCCAGTACCAATCGCACACTTTTAATAAACAAAACACCAAACATGCACGATACTTGCGTGAGGAAGTTCCTTCTTCGCCATCACCTTTACCTCCTGCAGCAGTATAACAGAGTTCAATAACATTGTCGTTCAAGATCGAAGAATCGGGTCTCAAAATTTCCTCCTTGTCGAAAAGAATGGGGACAACTTTATCGATTAATAATTTCAAGTTTGTACAAATCCTCCATACTTGTCTTCCGTTAGGACAATTCAATTCTTGACCGTATATAGATCCTTCATTGTCTGATTGTGGTGCAGGTAGCAACGGATTGTTATCCTCGAGATCGAACATAAGGGGGACTAGATGATAAGAGGTGCCTGTTGTGTAAAAAGATGATCTCGAATAGCAAAGAATTTCATCTTTTGAAAATTTCAAGTAAAGCAAAAATTAATAAAATCAAAATCTCGGAGTCATTCGAGATGTGAAACGCCACAAAGAAAAAATGAACTTAGGAAGCTGGTACTCTAAATTTATAAGGTCTTACTCACCCTGATGCTGGATATTGTTAGAAGTTAACTTTAAACGTTTTGAGGTGCTGAACTTCTTCTTTATTGCAGCAGGGGTGGAGTAATTAATCCGATGTCGTGCATATCAGGCACAAAGTGTTCTTAGCACGGCGCCGATTTTGCGACACTGTAAATTTCCCGACAAGAATAATCACAGCCACAAATAGCTCTTTCGTTCTCTTCATATAAGTGTTAATTCCAACATCTTGCCACTATCACCGTTCTGACATATCTTCGTTACCGTAATTGCTCAGGCTCAATCTCCATTGCTACTCCTCCTAAATGCAATCACCAACATCAACCAAACTATCGCCGAATGAGTTCCCATATAGCCCGCTGCAACAATATGACGATAGTGAGTCAGATAGCGATTTGTCACTTACTGATTACAAAGATCACTTGATTCAACAGCATCAGTCAATAATGCCGGAGTTCCAGAGGACCAGCTCAACAGCTAGCCTGCCGATATCTAATGAAGTAGAGAAGAAACATCAAGATTTAGGATCGATATATTATGGAGTAGCGAACATTCATGACACCACGGTAGTAACGCCAAATACCAAATTATCTAGTCAGAGTACTATACGAAGAAAACCACCTCCAGATCTTGCCCTCAGTTCTCAAGAGCAAGGAGAGAACACTGAATCTGCTAAAAGTGAATACAAAGAGGATAAAGCCCCATCAATTCTACAACCAGATAGGAAAGCAAGTAGAATGAAGCGGCTTTCAACTGGAAAATTTAACAATTGGGGAAAAATGGTGAGCTCATTGTCACGATCAGCAAGTATGAAAACATTTGAAAGGCCTCAGACAGAAGGTCATAATTACAGGAAACCATTGGACACTGAGCCTTTACCTCAAGCTCCCATCTTTGAGTCCTCAAGCTCAAACCGCACAACTACATCAACTTCACCTATTCCCATAGACATAATGCCCTTTTGGAAATATCATATTCTTCGGTTTGGAAAAGATTTGTATCTTACCACCAATCCGGGAACTAAATACATTCACTGTCGTAATGGTCCCAGCTTTTATGTCGAGATTTTGATGGACCCAGTAATCAATCAGGGTAGTAAAATGAGTGGTGATGAATATACTTTGATTTTCAAAGATCCAGTCAACCTTTCACAAGACCCTAGACAATGTATGATGATTACAAAAAAATATGATAAACTTCAAGGTTATTTCAAATTGAAAACACCAAAAAACACGTATTTAGCTGATGACGGAACAATGCAAAAATACGAAGACATGACATTATTTAAGACTGTGTCGTTTCCACTGCAAATTGTGCGAAAGCATTTTCCCTACAAGGCATTGCGTGAAGAAAATGCACAATTTCTTACCAACTATGAAGTTAGAGATTTGCAGAACAAGGTGTGGAATGTTGGATCGATACCTAGGGTCAGAGTTAGTCGAATTAATAAAATGAGACAAACTGTCATGAACGCTAATAGGTATACAAACGAACAGAGTGAACAAGAGGAGCTTAAGTTAGTGGCCAAACGAAACATCTATTTCCATCGCAATTACGCCAATAACGTACAAGACGATCAATCAGAGGCAGCTCTTAAAAACCTCCACGACTCGAATGCCAAATTTCCCCCTGTTTTGAGCATGTTTCGTCCCAATGAGAACAGAATCACAAAGAGACTAGTCAAGTCTATGAAGCAACAACAAAAAAAACGTCATGCATCAAGTGTTCATATGGCTATTGATGATTTCGAATCCAGTCAAAATGATACCAAAACTTTTTATAATGGAAGCGACGGACTATATTACCTGCATGATACTCGTGACGATAATCCTGACGAGAATAAACTGGGATGGCTAACTATATACGAGGACATGGACATTTTCGGAGGTGTGGAGAATAGGGGTATGTTTGACATAGTACTTGGAATGACATTGGCTGTTGGGTTTGATACATATTTGAAGAATCATATGGCTATGAAAAGATAAATGCAAGGTGGAAATATTTACAAATTGATGTGTTTTTATCTTTGATTTTACATGTTTTTGCAACTCTTTTTTTTGCTATTTTTTTGTTCGGGATGCAGAACATGCTTTGGATACTACTTTTCATCATTACTTGTGCATTTTCACTACTTGATCAATCGCAGTCTTGTATTAGTAATGCCAATATTCCCTTTACAGGTTACAAGGTTGAATACCAGTTAAATGTAAAACTTTGGAAAGGGACATATCATTTATTGTATTGTAATGATAACAAATTGATTTGCGATTTGAATTTGAATGAGACTATTCCCTGGACCAAGCCGTTAGAGTTTAATAAGCTTGCAGTCGATGATGGTGAGTTTATACTTGCTCGAAGGAAGACATTTGCATTGAGAAGTTTTCCAATTTTCCTCCCAAACACATTAGTTGGCTCACTATATTACGGGGACTCCCTCACCAAGCTCCGAGCTTATAACTATACTAAATCACAATGGAAGTCAGTTCCCTTGATTGCCGCAAATGTTTTCCAGAATTGGTGTGAAGTGAGTTATAAAATGGATATAATTTATCATGTACCGGTTTTGACTACTCCAAGTATAGATTCAAAGTATTACAATTTCGGTTTCTTTGACTCGTCACAGAAGCAAAATGATTGGGATAAATACATACTAATGCTGGAAAAGTATGATTATGAGCATGATCCTCGAGTAATTCTAAGAAAAGGTGTGGACTCCATTTTGAACCAGGTTGATATGTTAGCTCAGGGTCGCAAATTGTTGACATTGAAGATTCGACGAACCAAAGCTACAAAGACTGCTACCAAAATCTGGTGGAGCTTAATCATGTTATCTAGGGCCATCAGCGAAGATATATTCAACAATTTTGTTTCCAAAATTGATCACTTCCTACAGTGAAGAAACGTTACGTGCTTTACTGGAGAGAGATAACCTGCTACAAGTGAGCGGAATCGGAAATTGATTCATTACAGTAGGTACACTTTTCACAATTTCAGCGCAAGTTGATGCAAGTTGTTGCTTTTCAAAAAAAAAAAGGGAAAAAATATTTCGGTCCAGCTGTAAATACCCTAGCTGTTAGGTGGGGAATCTTAATTCGTTCTCCGCTTCCAGACACAATCAAAACAAAACAAAACAAAACAAAACAAAGCAAAACAAAGCAAGCAATTTGACGGATGTAGTGCATACTATTGTGTCGATGCTTTATAATCTTCAAACCAAACCTCTCTTATTTTGTGTATTGGAAACTTCTCGGCTACAGACCAAAATGGAAATTGCCGCTCTGGTAATCAAATCTTTATATGAAAGGTCCACTGCAAAAAATTTCGACGAAAACTTTAGAGCAGCACCATAGAGAGCTTGTACAAGCACTAACGACAGACGAAATACAGTTCTTACTCAACGTGTTATTAAACCACAATCGACCATATTCTCCACAGTATAGTGTTCAGTTAGAAAATGAGCAAGCCAAAAGTATTAGTCATTGGATCAGGTGGGGTAGGCACCATCTCCGCAGTATCATTGAAACACAATAATCAATCAGAAGTCACGTTGGTTGTTCGTTCCGATTACGACTTGATTAAATCTCAAGGATACTCGATCAACTCATGCACGTATGGGAAGTTGGAAAATTGGCAACCGCATAACCTTGCCAAATCAGTTGACGATGCAGTTGAAAGATTCGGACCATTTGATTACATTCTTTTAACTACGAAAAACATTCCCGATGGACCGGTCACTTGTGAAGATATAATTGCCCCAGCAGTCAAGACTGGTGACGAAGTGATTATTTTATTGCAGAATGGAATTAATATTGAAAAAACCATGTTGAAAAGATTCCCCGGTCATTTGATTCTTAGTGGTGTATCATTGATTGCTAGTACTTATCACCATGGCCATGTTGAGAATAAGGGTCCCGATATTGTATTCCTTGGAGATTTTGTAAAACCCAGCCAACATCCATTATCAAAAGCCAAGATTGATGAATTTATCTCCATTTATCACAACCCCGATTATAACAAGATCGCCGTTGACGTCAACGTTCAAAAGACGAGATGGGAGAAGTTGATTTACAACTCGACATTCAACACAATAACTGCGTTGGTTGACTTGGATGCTACTAGATTGCAAATTAATAACGCCAACGAAGAGTTATTGCGTCCAGCAATGAATGAAGTTATAGCAATAGCCAAGAGTGTTGGTGTTGAATGTGACGTTACCAAAGTTGAGATGCTGATTCATATAGGTGATGGGTTATTCTATGCACCATCAATGTGTGTTGATATGAGAAAGAAGCAATTGATGGAATTGGAAATCATATTGGGTAATCCGATTAGAATCGCCAAGGAGAATGGTGTTTCCACTCCTGTTCTATCAGTGATTTATTCATTATTGAAAATGGTTCAGTTTAGATTAAAAGAGGAGAGAAAGATGTTCGTCTTGAATGAGGCAGATTTCAAAGGGAATTCGGACGAATACCCAACGGTATTTAAACAAAAGTACCTTCATTGATATGAAATAAATAGATATGTTTTTATAAAGTGTAGAGGTGTCTAGAGTTAATATTTCTATTTATTATGCTAGTTTTCTCTCAACACCATGTAAACACTGGTGGGTTTGAATGTTCCTTCACTAATCGTTCAATGACAACTTTAGTACCGCTTTCAGGAGGATCATCATCATTCACACTATCAATGCGAGAATATCCCGATTCATATGGCACTGGTATCCCATCTCCAGTTTGCAGACTAGGTGAAATAACTTGCAGACTATATGCACTTCCATCCACATTCAGTGGAGCAAGCAATGGCGTATGCTCATCCCCACGCTCCTCGTACCCTTCTTCTGATGGTGCTTCGCTTAAACAAGGCAAATATTTTTGACCACCCCTAACATCAGATTCGTAACAAGATGAGTACATCAATGGTAAACTTCGCCTTCTGAGTCCTGGCTCTTGTCTTGGCATGTACATTAGATCATCAAACACCAACAAATTTTGACACCTAGTGAGCTCCAATGGTCCAGCAAAATCCAATTTTAAAGTCTCCACTACGTTGAATGCTTGTCCTTTCAACACCGCCAATTGTTTATTCCACATGCGCTCTTTGAAATCATTGTCTTTCATAAACACATGCTTTAGTTTGACCACAGTGGTCTCCCACCACACTTTTGAAGTTAGCAATGGTAGGTAGTGTTGTCTTGTCTTTTTGCTAAATGGTTGCCCAATTAATGATAATGGAAGAAAAAGCCAACCAAAAGGAAACGATCTCCATTCATTAGGGTGCTTCCAAGGAAAAGCTAGTCCGGAATCTATAGCTCCAACTTTCAAAAATGGACGCATTGTTTGGGTACCTCCCAGACGATGCACTTCGTGCCATTCCAACTTGATCATCCAATTATCCATACCTCTATCGGTGTTTCTCATCAAGTAGTCCAATATAACCATTTTCTCCAACTCTTCTCTAAATTGTCGCATTGAGTCACGACTCCAATTGAATTTGTCGCCCATTACATCGTCATCAGCATCAACTTCAACATCCAGTGATTTGGGCAAAAGATACACATCAGTTGGAATGGGATACATTTTGAAGAACAAATCGGCATTCACATACCCGTGCAAAAACATTTGAAACGAACCTATTTTGTACAGCAATTTCGTCACATCATTAGACTTGTCCCAAAATTTGTAATAAAAAGTCGGCGCTCGTAATCGAATCACTTCTGTGTATGGTACAATATATGATTGCAATTGACGATCCAAAACACAAGCGGCTGCTTCGCTGATATACCCAAGATTGGGAATAAGACAACTGCGTCCGAAACAACAAGGAAAGAATGTACGATGAAGCCATTTAGTCCACTTTGGCAGCAATGGGCCATACGGTTCTTCACTTTTAGGTTTAAATACACCAACTTTCTCGTACAAAGATGAGCCTGTCTCAAGTTTGTTGAACACGAAGTAGCTACCGGATGATCCGGTCATGATGCGCTCCGGGTAAACATGGTTCTTTTCAATCACATCCTTTACTTGAGTGACCACATTCTGAAACTCCAGTTCGGTTATGTAATTTTCAGGCAAAGACAGATTATCCAAGTTATTCCATGAGCTCCTAAAGTGATTTTCAATATCCTCTTGTGTATTTAATTGATTTGCGTCTTCTAGAGGTTGGAAAATGGAGTACTCAATCTTGTACTCGATGGGCTCTCTCGATTTATACTTCAGTCGTCTTTGCATCTTTGTGATGGGAGTGTATGCCCATCTCGCAGCTGGTAACAATATCGAATTTTTAAACCTGGTGAAGTTGGTGTCTTCTAACAAGCTCCCATTTAGGCTCTTTCTTCTTGTCTCTAGTATGGTGGGACTTGTTAGTGTTTGTGAAGGACGGAATTGGGGGGTATTGGGGGCTGAGTACGAGCGCGTGTACAATCGTCTTTGAGGTATAGCATCATTGAACACGCTGGGGTAATTGAGTGGCGATGTCGGTGATTCTGGATCTTGATTGTTTGCTTTCGATGGTGGAGTCTTCGGATCATCATTTGTGACAATGGTGAACCTGGTTTCCTCAACATTGACGCCATTGGGCTTTACAGAACTGCCAATGTTTATATCAGACATGCTCCTCGGGTCATTAAATGCTCATATCTGCACACTTGGTGGTATGGAATTGTAGGAGATTCTTGTCCGTAGAAAAACCATTCATAAAGGTTGCTAGGGTTAGCATTGTCTGGAACAAAGCTACCAATCTCGCACATTAAATCAATTACACACACCTTTACAATTGCGCCTTTGGACGGATAGACTAAAAGATTTGGTATTAAACTATATGAGTAGTATAAAAATTGCAAGGCAACTGCTACTGGTCAGTAGTGGTACCTGCTGTCGAATATGAAATGAATGTAAAGCAACGTGTAGAATGAAACACAAACAGTCCAAAACAAAGGGACGTTTGTGTTTCTTTTGAAACTTTATGAAACCGAGGTTTACTCCTTTGTGATTTTGTACTGGAAACATTAAACTGCACCTTACAAAGCGAATACACCAATGAACATGACAGCTTGAGTAAAGAACAACGTCTTCATGACGAACCCGTTACCAGACAAACCTGAAGCATCATTGGAGCTGTTTGACGAACGAGAAACAGCACTGTTGGTAGCTGACAGACTGGCAACACCGCTGGTCTTGACATCTTTTCCAATGGCTGGCTTGGAAGTAGTAGTTGTGGCACTTGCAGAAACAACTTCTCTTCTAGCACTAGAGGAAGTAGCTCTAGCTGATGTTTGAGTAGCTGAGGTGCTACTGCTTGAATCACCAAAGATATAACTGTTCAATCTAGCAAACAAACCGGTAGCTTCAATATCACCAATCAAGGATTGAATAGCACCCGAGTACTTACCCAAGGTACCGGAAAGTGCACTGGCGTTACCACTTAATAAGGTGCTGACGGTTCCGATAAGTGTTGAAGGATCACCCAATACTTGGTCAACAAGACTAGTGACATTTACTCCACTCAAGTCAATGTTGATGGTACCAGCAGACAACAAGTCATTGGCAAGTGCTGCCGTCATATTGACATATGCATCATCGGACAAAAATCTCTTGACAAAGTAAACAGCAAATCCGGTGTCATTCAAGGCATTCAAAACATCAGTTGCAACAGTACCAACAAGGTTTGATCCCAAAACAGCTCCGGCTGCATTTTCAACAAAGCCTCCCAAGCTTCCACTATATTCACTTGAGCTTACTGAAGTTGAACGTGAAGATGTGGTTGTTGCAACCGAGCGTGATGACGAAGTAGTGTTTGAGTTTGGTGAAGCTGATCTAGTAGTGGATGCCGAAGCCAAAGCAGATAAAGCAGATGATGCAGATGAAACTAAAGCTGAATTGGTTGATCTTGATGCTGAAGAAGTTGCTCTTGATGCCGACGAAGTTGCTCTTTGAGAAGTTGAAGTTGATGATTGAGTTTGTGCAATTTGAGAATTCAAGTTCAATATTGATGACAAGACATTTGTGTCGATCGAGAATGAGGATGGGTTTGCAGATGCTGAAGTGGTGGCAGCTGTTGCTGATCCAGACACCTCGCCTTCAGCAGCTTTGAGCAAGCTCAGCCAAACACTGATATCTTGGTTGTCAACTTCAGCTCTCTTGAACAAGTAACCTCTCTTTTGGAATACTGAACCAAAAATATACAACAAAACATCCCTTTGTGACCAGACGACTCTGTTTACAATATCAGCCAATCTTGGTCTGAAATCAGCATCCAACAAAAGACCGTCAGCTAATGACGTAACTAATCCGCTATCCATAACTGCATTGTAGATAGCAGTAATGTTGATGAACTGAGTTAATGAAGACAAAGCACTATCACCACTCAAGATAGCACCAACATCGATTGTGATATTCATACCTCCAAGCAAAGATGAAGTCAAGTTACCCAAGTACTCAATTCTTTCGGGATGGTCAGCAATTGCATCCAATAACTCCCAAATGATTCCAGATGAGTTGAGTTTTTCCAAAACATAGTTGATGGTGTTTTGAAGGTTGTCATCATCATCTTCTCTCTTGTGAAGTGAATCTTCATCACTAAACATTTCTATCAAGTCGTAGTATAAACTAGCATCGTTTGCATCCCAATGTGATTCAACGAGCTGGTCCATCTCTTCTCTAATGGAAAGTTCCTCACCTTGCGGAATCGGTGATGTTGGTATACAGTGTACCAATGATGTGAATAGGCAGAATAATGTGATAAATATGTTTGTTAGATACATGTTTGGATATTTGTAAAAGGGGTCGGCAACGCTTTGATATTGTCTAAATTGTATCGAGATATACCACCAGATTCACTTCGAGATCTGTTAATGTTTATCCTTTTTCTTTATTGGGGGTAGTCCTGGCAATCACTTGTGTAGACACCAACTAGAAACGAATGGAATGAGGAAAGGAAAAGAAAAAAGTGGTTAAAAACTGTTGATAAAAAGTTTAAATGTTTCTTTTGAAAGAAAGATATTGGTCCTGTGACTGCTTTTTAAAGAAGGTATAAGCAGGGGAACCTCGAAGAGCTGTGTTTTTTACCTTAAAAGGGAGGGGCACTGATCAAACATGTAAACACAATGGATTTAACAACAAAAGCCTGACATAAGAAGCTTTTCTTGGTCACTGTTCCTATTGTTTACAAAGCTAAACAACAGTTAGAAGTGTATTTTGTCTTGTACAATTTATAACCTGATTTGGTTATAGAATTGAGGTTTCTTGATTGATGGAGATCTATAATGATGCATAAAATTTGACTTGCCCAATTAGGAAAGTGTTGATGATATTGTGTATGAAAAGACCTATATGCAGGATTAGCAGATTTTGCAACCTTTTATGAAGAAGATCACGTGCATTCTTACGCTAAACCGTTTTTCATTTTCCTCGAGGAAAAAGAATTTCAACAAGCAGTGATGTTATAATAAATACGTTGCGATGAAAACTAAGTGGCAAGATTTCAACATAGGTGTTGTGCTTGATGTAAAGATATGTGTGTTGTTTTGTAAGAAGTGTTGGCCGATTTTGATTCGAGTATGGGTGAGGCTCAACAGTTAAAGAGACAAAAAAGAGAAAAGAAAAAAAAAAAAAAATTCCCTAGATAGGAAATAACAATGCTACCAAGTGAATATGATGATGTGGATCGATCGAGTAATCACGTACTATACCTCCCTTGTTGACTCAACCTAAGGTAAAGGGCCGACAAAGCAAAGTCTGTATCTACTACAGAGACCAATCAAAAGTCCAGAAGCATTAGACGTAAGGAGAAAGACAACAGAGTGAGATTTGTAGTTACGGAAAACGGAAGTAACACAACCTACGATCCTATCGATCTTTGCTTCCCTACTCACTAAATTCCGCACCTTCTAACATCGTCATCTTGCTATTTTTCTGTTGTTTCTAATATTTTATATCCGCTATGGCTACTTACAATATGGGAAAATGGATAAAGCAAACAGCTTTTGTGTAATTACTTGGTATAATAATTTTATTTCTTTTTTTGGGGATGAAAATATGAACAATGGCCAAAGAAACAATAGAGACACACTATTATTTCAGCGTCTAATTTAAACTAAAGACCAAAGAGAGTACACAGAAATAGACTAACTGAAAGAGGAGATTTACATGATCTTAATACTGTCTTAAGAGAGAGGTCAACAAGAAAAAACTATATACTACTTAATCAAAAAAAAAAAGGAAAAAAAAAATTTTGTAACCAGGAAAGAAAAAACCCACAACACTGGTCAAAAACACTTTCTAACCCACCACTTTTTTTCTTTCGATACACATCACACCAGTACTTTGAAAGCTCTTTCGCTTCTACCTTTGCTTCATTCATTTGAAATAGTTCAACATCCACACCATAGAGAGCTTTATTTGAAACTACTCAAGGAACGGAAAGTTTTAGCCGTATCACAACACAACACAAGCGAGTTAATAAAGAGCGACTTATAAAAACTACTTTCTTTCAAACTTTGTCAAAGCCCCCATTTTCCCCTAAATAAAATACCCACATCACAGCTACCACCACAACATCTTTCACCATGAAGTTAACATCACTCATACCCACAACACTTCTTTTTTGTTCCCAAATAGTTCACTGTTTTGATTTCCTGCAATACGACGACATTCTTGATGAGATAGCTTCTTTAGGAGACTACTCAGATGCAACATCAAAAGACGGCTACAACATAGAAAAAAGAGATGATAGCAATTTGACCTACAACCAAGCCGCCGTGGACCAATATGTCCACCTTTTCCAATCCATTGAACAATCTGGTTTAATTCCCGATTTACTTGAAGAAATAACCAATAACCAAACACAAATTGATAACTTGGTTAGCTATATTGAATTGTTATTGTCAGGCGATTTGGGCGGTGAGAATAGTACCATTAGTCTTAATGGTATAAGTATCAATCTCAATACAACTCAAATTATGAATGCGGTTGTTGAATCAGGTATAATACCATCAACTTATGACCAATTATTGGGAAATAAGGAAAACAACCAAAAAGTAGCTGATTTTGCCGGTGGCGTATTATCCTCACCAAATAATGTTTGGATTGGTTGGTTATTGACTGATTTAGGTCAAGGTCACGCCTTGACTGTCCCTTTTCTTGCTGATTTGATAGTCAATACTACTTCCAAAGCCAACACTAATGATACCAACAGATCAGATATCAATGTTAAAGAAACGCCTCCATTGGCTGAAGATGTTGGATTGAACCCTGAAGGAATCAATAACGACGGAACTACCAAAGATGCAGTTTACATCAATTTACAAGAACAAGAAGCGAAAAGAATCAAGAAAAGGGAAGAATACTTGATGTCCAAGAGAGCATCTGATGTCGACAATCAATACGCAGGTTCATTGAGTCAATTCCTAAACAATGCCATCAACACCGTGGTTAATTCACAATTGGTTTCATCAAGTATTAATGATATTGTTGTGGCGTTGAATCAATCAGGCATAATCACCCCTATTGTTTTGCAAGTGCTTCAAAATGACAATTTGAGTTCATTGGTCAACCCCATTGTTAAGACGTTGTATGAACATGGAGCTTTTAACAATTTGCCATTGAATTATTATTTTATTTATGCAAAGGAGAGGAATATTTTGAGTGATGGTTTGCAATTTGTTTTGACTGATCCTCATTACGCTCCTCCTATTGCTAGATTGTTGAAAAGAATGGAAGATATTGGAACGTTTCAGTACTTGCAAGATAACATGTATGGACCCCACAAAAGGAGCTAGAAGTCAGGACCTAGAGGAAGTACTCAAATGGGTGTGTTGGACAATGTGTTCATGTTCTCATTTCAGTCCTAGGAGATGATGCATGCTGAAGCTTCCTTTTTTTTTTTCCTTTTTTTATAAATTTCACTTCTTCATTACGTCGTTAATACACTTTATACCTTTTCTAAATCGAAAACAAGGTTAATTATTTTCATCTAGCATTTGTAGACATACATATCTATAAAAAAGACGTTAAAAAGAAAGAATGAGGCGCCTCATTCCTATCTTGTAGGTGATGGGTGTAGACTCTTTAGGGAACCTAGCGCTATTGTCTCCATTTTGCACCCAGTTTTTTTTTTTTTTCTTTTTTTAACGATGCTACGAGAGAAGCTGTAAAGATACACTTTGTAATTTAACATCATCTATGTTAGTTCCATCTATAAAAGTTTTGGTATAGTTATCTTGCACCTCTTCAACTTCCTTTCTCGTTTATCCCGAGATTGTCATATACCCCCGACCCTCTCCCCTCGCGCAATCATAGTTTCATTTCTTTAAATTCACCATCTCCATCATAATTGTAAAACTCCTTGGCTTGTATAACTTTCAATTCAAAATACTTCATCGTTTCACCATCATTTATCTTGCCAACAATCTCCTCTTCCTTAGACACAGTGTTGACATCAACGGTGGCACCATTCTCATCGCTTCCGGTATGCTTCTCCACTTGAAAGCTCTTATTGCTGTGAGACAATGCCGACCTGGCTTGTTGCATACCTAATTTGTGTGTCAATTTCAAAGTTCTCGCCATTATTGTCAATACTTGATTGACTGATTTAGATAATCTACTCAATTTGTCATAAGCATCACTAGATCCTGATACGTTATTGGCAACAAATTTATCCAACAACAATGCTGAAAATAAATCCCCCACACCAGTAAAGTACGATTTGATTGTTGGTATTTGAAACATTCTCATTTGAGCATCACTTGCCAGTGTCGATTTTGTAGAAATAATGCAATAAATATAGTTGTCATCTTGAGAAGCAGTCAGGTTTGGGTTGATGACTTGGGATTCAACCGATGTGATCACAATATATGGAATATGGCATTGGTTGTGTAATTGCAAGATGGAATTTTGAAGTGTTTCACGATTGGTGATTTTGGTATCGACGAGTAATTCTAATTCAAATTGGTTGGGAGTTATTATATCAACAATCCCACTATGGCTCAATTTACGATACTCGTCAACACATGATTGGTCAACGTACATGTAGTTGTTATCTCCCATTACTGGATCCATCAAGTAAATCAATTGCGAGAACGTAAATGCATTGGAAGCATCCAGAGATGCTGTTCCATTGCATTCACCTCCATTCTTTCCACACTCGTTTCCGCTTTTTCCCTTCATGTCAACGATATATTCTCTGATACACAGTATCAACTCAGCATTCGGTACATACCCAGTAATGACAGCAGTATATTCAATATGCAACTTATTAATCAACTGGTTTAAAATCAGCGCTAACTCATTACGATCAAGAGTTTGACCCGTGAAATGACCATAGCCGGTGTGATTGGAGAAATGGACAGTGTTTATGTTATCTACTTCCCAGCCTTGTGTTTGTAATGGGAATATGGCCGCTCGACCACCAACGTAGCCATGGACAACATGTGATTGGATTGATAGTACTGATTTCATGTAGCAACTGAGCTCCGAATCCTGTTGTAAAGTGGGGTGACGTAGTCGTGAATGGTAGTGGTGGTGTATATACACACGGGTGCTTGAGGCTGTTGTTGTTATCGGGGTGAATATCTAGTGGGGGAGATGATGAATCATACAAGCTTGAGCGCATCTTTCCCCATTGTCAGAGTCAAAATTTTTTTTTTTATTTTTTTCTTTCTCACTCCAGCAAGATCTTTCCGAAATCCGATGTCACTTGAATCCTGTCTAAGCGCATTCAACAAATTTTAAGTATTCCTTACTCTGATATCAATCAAGTCTCAATTGTAATTGGAAAAAGGAACTGGATAGTAAAAGTCGAAAAGTTTGACTTTTTAACCAGTTTCAAACATCAAGAGTGACGTTGTATTAGAATTGTTATTTTTGCAACCACATAATATTTTGCATCACTTTTGGGGAAAACCCGCGATGACAGACAGATGTTTACACTTTATAACTGGACCAAAAGCAGAAACGCAGACTAAAGATTGAACTATTTCAGTTCCAGTAAGGGATAACGTGAATGGAAGCAATTGTCCTTGTCAGTTTTGCAATTAGACCTCACCGTCTTTACGACTCTTCAGCAAAACTTGATGTGTTTCTCTATACGCGAATACACTCAGTATGACCTTGCTTCTTCACAATCCACTACGCCTTACAAATGAGCTCATTACTTAGTGAAAGCGTGCCACACGATACTAACTTACGATAGGGTTTCCACTGCATCGTTTTTTAGACCTTGCATTATGCATACCTCGTTCGATTTATATAGCGCAACACAGAAAGGGTTCTTTTTCCTTTTACGTTAAACGAATACCATTTGTATCATTCGATATTAAGGAAACAAGTCAAGTTTTAGAGGTACATATCGTAAGGTTTGGGTCTTTTGGTTTTGTTTTTAATGTTGCTCATCTCTTTTAGATTACTGTTTGTTAAATTAGACCCCTTTAGACTTGATGCACTTGGTTGAAACGAAAAATGAGAAGTGGGAGAGAATTTGCAGGGATTCGCGAATGAGAAGAATCGAAGAATCGCGTTAGTTGTGGATTAGTACTCATTCAGCCTTGAATAGAGTTGTACACGAAATAGTTGTACAAGAGTAAAGAGATGCCCCTTTTTGGTTTGACAATATTGTGTTTAGAATTATGATTGAACCCTGATTGTTGGGCTAACGATTCGGCTAATATTTCGGGTCTACATTCAACTCACTATGCACCAATTCGCCTTAGAAAAAGGATTGAGAAAAAAACAACTTTTGGCTGGAGCAACGCGTAACGACTAGTAATCGGCTTCTGCTTTTCTTCCTTAAGGTTAGAGATGCGTGATAATAAGATCCTTTGTACTTCGGGCGATAAATGGTAAGCGCTCTGTTCTTTAAACCTTACGACAGTTGCCAATAGTATAGGTTAGATGGTCTCAATTGCTAATGACAAGAAAAACTGCACATAAAAAAAGGCAGAGAAAAATTGCGCAAAAACATTTCGTAATGTTTGAAACAGACCAAGTTAAAAGATGAAACGAGCAAAGAATAAATGTAACATCAAATTGAAACTTTAATTGATTCAATATTTGCCTAATAAGGGAGCATTCGTAAAGGGAGAGAGAGAGAAGCTTAAACTGTAAAAGCTTTATGTTCAAGATTTGTGTTTCATCACATATTCGAGAGTTTCAAGAGAAAAGTGGAATCAACAACAAAACTGTAACATCATTTGAACTGAACTAAACGATTTTTCTGATTCTTTGCAGCAAGTGAGTATTAACTCACTTAGTGTCTTTCTCGTTCATCAAAAATTGCACCATAATCTCTTCTTTCTCTTTTAAGGTTTAGATTGGTGAATCTAGATGGTTTCTTACTTTTGTGCTTTATAGAAGGGTTACAAAATATTTTCCGTATATCGGACAATAAAACACCCTTCTTCATCTTCATCTTCATCTTCCACTTCACAAACTTATAATATTGTAGTCTCTACAGCAGTATATGCAACCTCTAATGAACCTCACAACCTAACAAGACGCATCAATAATCAAACGATCTTGAATAACAGGGTAAGGTGTAGCAAAGTAAGAGTAGAATTAGCCGAAAGGGTTGAAAGTGTTGCAAAAATGTAACGCGTGGAGGAGAGGATATAAACCATCTTACGATGAAACGCAGTAGCAAAAATAAGACATTACATGTACGAGAAGAGTAGTCTGATATAAGATGAGGTTGCAGTTGCTATTAACTATTATGGTTGAAATCTTGATTCACTTTGAAGAGATCTTGATTGAAAGCATATCAAAAAAATAAAAAAAAAAAACAGAAGTATAGAGGACTTTTGCCTAATGTTATACTTTTTTATTTTTTTTTATTTTTTTGATATGTGTTTTGTTTGGAGTGACAGGGTGGGGTGGGGGGAAGAGCAGAAAAAAAAGGGGAAGGGAGGGTGAGGTAAGCCTTGTTTATGCTCCTGTACCATAATACATATATATGTTTACGAAACCAAATGATTCTACTCAAAAATACCCCCTTTGGATCAATTTACACATTCTCACTTATTGTTTCTCCCTTAGTAGTTGAGTGGCGAATAAAATTATAAACACAAACAATACAAATGTTGGTGCTAAATTTAGTTCTTTTTATTTCAATACAAAAATACACGACCACAATGTAGATCTATTAGTTTGTTATTTGTTTACACACACCACATACAGACACACGCACACGCTAATTTCAAACTATGTTTGTGTAACATACTATAACTACTGCCACTATTATTATTATTATTATTATTATTAAAATAAAATATAAGGCTATGTAGTTAGTTAGTTGGTTAGTAGTGTACATAGTAACAAATTTCAAAGTAGAGAAAAAGTTATATATATAAAGAGGACAACACACCCTCCTTTTTTGGTTTTTTTTTAATTTCTACAACTGTATATTTTTTTACAACCAATTTTACTACCCCTTTTCACTAGTTACTCATAACAACTAAGCCCACACATACTAGTCATGGACGTAGATACTACTACTGCCACTACTACACCACTCGACATTGTTGTTGTTGATGATGTAAATGCCACCGCTACTACTTCACTAGATTCACTCAAAACATCTACAAGCACATTACCACCTAGGAAGAGAGCCAAGACTCAAGAAGAGAAGGAACAACGCAAGATTGAACGTATTCTTAGAAATAGAAGAGCAGCTCATGCTTCAAGAGAAAAGAAGAGGAGACATGTTGAATACCTTGAAGTTTATGTGGTGAAGTTGGAGGAAAATTTACACAAGATTGCCACTGGCTATCAACAATTGTTGGAGAAATTGCCAACTGAAGAAGACCAAGTTTCCATTGAAGATTTAGGATTGGAAAACTTGTCTGAGTTGAAGAGTCAAATTCACTCGAACTTGAATGGTTCAAGAAGAGGTGGAAATAACAGCAGTCGAAAGGGCAGCCAAGTGGAAGAAGAAGAAGAAGAAGATCATGACGAAGATGATGTAGAAGGAGAACTGGATCAATCACATGAACACGATTCTACCCCTGTTGTTGAAGTGAAGGTGGAAAAGTTACCACAATCACCACCTTCAAAAAAGAGGAAATACTCGCCTCAAATGGAAACAACTACTACCACCCCACCAACTTCAACTAGAAGTTCGTCTATCACTTCTTCGCCTGCCCATGCCAAGTTGGAAGCTGGTGAAGAAGAAGAAGAAGAAGAACAACAACAACAACAACAGGATTGTAACAATAAGAACTACACGCACTCACTACAACCACCTCAAGCGATGAATGAGAAAACTTTTTACAACTATTTGTCACCAATCAGTTTACATTCATCAGCTAGTTCACCTATGGATTTTACATTGAATAGTAAATCTGATTTCAATGATTTCACCTTTGAAGAAGTTAAACAACAACTACAACAACAAACACAAGAACAAGAATCAATGGGAAACTTTTCACAAAATACGCTCAAGGATGTACCAACACAGTCACAACCATCATCATCAACTGAAGTCAGCACTCAAGAATCAAACTTGTCAATTTACGAACTGGGGCAAAATTCAGCAGTAATTTTGTCAATTGAAGAAGAAAAGCAACAACCTCAACACACATTGGTGGAAATTTTGGAAAAGGAGAATAAAATACGTCTGGCCGTTTCTGTATGAAATAATCAAGTTATTTTTAGGGATAAAAAGTGGAATTACAGTGCTCTGCTTGTCAAGACAATGGGACTCATCATTGCTCCAATTGGGTGGGATGTCTATTACATGCTCACATTTGTTTATTCAAGGGGTTTTGTCAAGCCACATATGACGAATAAAAGGAAGTATATTAATTTGGAGCAGCTTGTGCCAGGTGGTCAACTGTCTCGAAATTAATATACGTGGAAAAAGCCTTTTTTTCGTGTTTGGTTGACGAGATTTCCTTTGAGAGTTGCACTTGTGATGCAGAACGACATTGCCTACATAAATTTGAATATTCGGCAATACATGACGTCTTTGTCTTTGATTTATAGCATTGAAGCAATTGTCTTTCCTGACTTACATACCTAGATGACCCAAGGACGATTGAGATTCAAAGGTCGTGTTTTATTTTCTTTTTTCCACGTTATGATTTTCACTCCCACTGAATGAGGGGGGGGGGAACTACAAAAAAGCTTTTGCTTTTGCTTTACTTTTTAATATGGTCTGCAGCACCATTTCAAGACTTGTTTGATTTTGAGTTGCAACAACATGAACAGATGGATAATATGATGATGACTGAAGAACAAATGTTTGATGATATGTTGGGAGAATACTTGAATTTCTAGGGGAGAGTAGAAGAGAGTTGGATTGATTTATGGTGTGATTTTAATGGATTGTTTTCTTGTGTTATACACAACAGGTTATAATAATAATTTTGGTTTTGTTTGCTTTCAGTTTTTTTTCGAATTGGGATATGGAGTAGAAACGGGTACAACAACATTGGGTTTTTGGTCCACATATATCCCAACAAGTGTTTTCACCCTTTTAATAATGTTTGAGATTGAATTGTACACTAGCTGTTGATGATGAAAATATGAATAAAAAATACAAAAAAAAATAGAAAAATTTTTTTAAAAAAACCCCCAAAAAAAACAAGCTATGTTTTTCAAGGTAATACAACGGGGAGTTAGAGCAAAGATTTGGTGAACAATTAGCTTACTATCGTATCTTCGTTTGAGTATGTTCAAGGTATGACATTGAGAAAATTGACATTGTCGATGTGTTGGAGACACTATTGTACCTCACTTGCTTCGATTGGAAAATGTCTTGTCATGTTTGTTTTTCTCAATTCGATGATGATCACTGATGTCGTTTCTGAATCCTTTCTTTCGAAATGAGTTTTATTGGCGCCCATTTACACTATCGGTTTGCGACGAAGATTCTCATGAAGGAAACGGGTGAAGAACACATGCAATGAGATTTGTTAATTTGAGGATCATCGAGTAGACAGACATTTAGTGGAGCGAGTGGTCTGGTATGAAGTGGGAAGACACAATGAAATGCTTGAAACCATGGAATAGATGGTGCTGGTATGTTTAGTTTGGTGGTTGTTGCTGAGTCTGAAGCCTGAAGCTGGAATATGGGTTCATCCTTGAGATGTTTCATTTTGTTCATATGTTTTTATAGATGTCATCAAGAGCTGAAGTTTCAATGCATTTCAAAGTTTAATTTAGATATAATAATTCAGAGGATGGTACTCCCTATGGAGTGGTTCTGCAATCTCTATTGTACTTTTTTTAATACACGTAAATTTTAATACAAGTTGCAAAATCACCAACAATCAGTTTACCATTGAATACGTGACCACTATATCCATTAGCATTACTCACATTGATACCATTACTCTCCTCTTGTTTGATTTGTACTTTGTCAATTTCATCATCATCATCAAGAGTAGACTCAGTGGTTACAGGCACATTACCAGATTCATTTCCTTCTTGACCATCGCCACCAGCTTGCTTATGCCTTTGTTGCTGTTGCTGTCGCTTTACAACAACTAGATTCAACCCACTATCGCGTAGATATTTCCTTGCTTCGTCATACTCAATCAATCCTAATTGATACCGAACTTGATACAAGACGTCAATGGGTATTACAATTTTCAAATTATCAATTTTTAAAGTTGTGGTCTTGAAGTAGTCACCAGCTGTGGCAAATGTTTCGCCTAGTGTTTCATTCACGCTTTTGACTTCATATCCTTCTTCATTTAGTAGTTGTTGTTTGTTGTGATGGAGGTTATAGTAGAGCAAGTTCTTGACGCGTGGCGATATCGTTGTGACTAAATGTTCAATTTGTGCATTGTTCAATTTAATTTGGTTTATGTTGTGGATCGTTATTGGAGATTTTTCATTGATTGATAGCGACGTGGTTGTGGAGTTAGTTGTGGAGCCAGTGGTGGATGGGCGATCTGGTTTTGGTGGTGCTGTTGATGTTGGATCTGAGGGGATATTTTTGATGAAGATCTTGACAGGTATGGCAATTTCTTTGGTTAAGCTTATGAATGTAATTTGCGGTGGCATTATAGTCGAGTAATTTGAAGAATGAATGGGAGTGCTGAATTTATTTGACTCAAGACAAGCATAATTGTCTGTTTGTACATCTCTTTGCGATTTCACAATTTCGTATTTTATTGTGGCAAAAAAAAAGTAAAAAAAGAAGGACCCACCAAAACAGCTCTACTCATATTTAATCCTTCTTTCACCACCACAACACAATCAACCCACAATGTCTCTTATACTTCGATTCAGATCTAAAGATGGAATGTTTCGTATCAATACTGATACGTCATCCACTTTCCAATCAGTGGCTGATCAATTATTGTCAAAAGTACCCAATGGAGTTGACATCAATGATGTAACTATATCTGATAAACCCAATGACAACGATGATACCGCAACCAAGCTCGGCTCATTGGTAAACAAACTGGTGTCCGAATTGAATTTAAAAAATGGGGATTTACTATACATAAATTATGGAGGTGCATTGCCAACGCCCTCAGCTTCAACACAAGGAGGATCTGCACCAATAAACTCGGTCAAGAGTAACTCAACCACAACAGTGCCTACGTCATCAACATCTACAAGCATTCCAATAAATAAATCAACAGCCCATGGTCCGTTAAATGTTAAACAGTTGCCTGTTGACGACGAACTAGACAAGTTGGATGGCATGATTCAACGACCAATTTCATCAATGTGTCGTCATGGGTCAAAGGGAATGTGTGAATATTGTTCTCCGTTATCACCATGGGATGAGTCGTACAGAAAAGAGCATAGTATAAAGCATATTTCCTATCACGCTTACTTGAATCAGCAAATGGCAAAATTTAACAAAAAAGAATTGGCATCTTCATATATAGCACCATTGGACAATCCCAACTATGCAATAGACTTGTCATGCAGTGAAGGTCATCAACCGTATCCAAGAGGTATATGTTCCAAGTGTCAACCACCACCAATCACATTGCAATTGCAAAAATTTAGAATGATTGATCATTTGGAATATGCCAATCACTCAATATTGAATGATTTTATCAACGTGTGGCGGGTATCAGGAGTGCAACGATTTGGTTACTTGTATGGGAGATATGAAAAGTTTGAAAAAGTGCCCATGGGTATCAAAGCAGTAGTTGAAGCTATCGTTGAACCACCGCAACTGGATGAACTAGATGGGATCACGTTGCTGGATTGGCCCGATGAACAGTTGGTTGATGAAATTGCTGCTAAATTGGGCATATATAAAGTGGGCATTGTTTTCACAGATTTGACTGACCTGGGCCAAAAAGATGGTACCGTATTGTGCAAGAGACATAAGGATAGTTATTTTTTAACAAACTTGGAAATTCTCATGGCGGCAAAATTTCAAATTGCTAACCCAAACACCACAAAGTATAGCAACAATGGCCAATTTTCATCCAAGTTTGTCACTTGTGTCATTTCTGGTGGATTACAAGGTGAGATTGAACCAAGGTCGTATCAAGTTAGCACCAGCGGTGAAGCTTTGGTCAAGGCTGATTTGATTACCGGATCTACTCAACCATCACAAATTTATGTCAATGAGAGTAATGATGTTCGATATGTGCCTGATATTTCGTACCTGAAAATCAATGAGTATGGATTGGAAGTCAAGACCAAATGCCAAGGCTACATTCCCCAGCGAATTCCTTTTGGTGTCATCAACCGATTCCTTCCCCATTGATCCACATCCAATGTTTTCGACAACGCCGGGTTACGTAATCGAGAACCGAGATTTTCTTGGTGATGTTAATCATGATTTCCAAAACTTGTCTACATTAGATAAGTATTTGAAAGCACATGGCTCGGATATATTTGATTTCCATTTGTTGATTTATATCGTCAAATTACGGATTTTAAGTCAAGATGAATGTGAATTGTTGATCAGGTACGTCAAGGATAGAGAAGAACAAGATTATTTGCAATTGATTGGTAGTGGAGGCTGGATGTCATTGTTGACAATTTTGGAACACAGCACTTAGATAGAGAGGGAGCATGGGGAGTAATGTATTTAGGGAAACTCGATTGCAGAGTGTCTAAGTAATAAAAGAGTCTTTGTACAAGGTTTTTAGGAGTTAACGATGTTGATGAAAGAGAGGGCATCCTTTCAACACAGCGCCCTAGTTTTAAAAATGAAAAAGAGATGCACAAAGAGATGAAATAATACCTGTATATGTATTCAAAAGCGTATACCACCAGGTAAAATTTAGCAACACTAAAACTAAATTTTAAGCCCACTATGGTTAATTTCTTAACCGATTCGCCTCAAGTTCCGACATTGTGCGATACTCTCTTCCATGAAGGCGATTGCCCAAAAAGAAACTCATCAAGACGCGCGGCGAGGAGTTATGTTTCCGTTCGTCTTGATGATGAGGATAAGAATTTTCAATGTCTTCTTCCTCTTGTTGAACACCTTCAGTCATATTTAAAGGACTTTTAAAATTAGTAACATTATTTCAATTATTAATATTTAAACAAAACTTGGAATGTATTGGAGCAAGCGTCAACGCTTGGTGTTAATTGAGTTGATGAAAGATCTCTTCCAATGCTTCATGAGGTAGACATATGAGGGAAAGCATGACCTGAGGGTAGACTTAATACCAATAAAGACTTTGTCCCGGACAAGTTGGTTCTTAAATGAACTTCGTTGTTCTCTAATAGTTTCCTCAATCTTGATTTGGCAGGCTGGCGCTGACTTTCGAAAATATTGGATGCAAAAAAAAATTGTACCACGACGGTGCTCGTGGATGTATAATGGTTGATACAAATTAGGGTGGTTCATATGAGAGGAGTGTTGTAACCGTTGTTGTGAATCATTTCGGATTGTTCTTTGACAGTAACTCCTGCTATATTCATTGTTGTTTCTTTGGATAAAGTCTCGGCTTTTTGAGTCCGCATGCACGTGCAAGTATTGAGATCCACTTTAAATACACGCTTTTATGTACTACCAATGTTTACATTACTAAAGGACGTTCTAGCTACAAGTTTGTGAAAAGCTGTACTCCCAATTCTTTCAAAGAAAGAAGGAATGACTGTAGGCGTAATTGCCTTAAGGTATGCTAAAGGAATAAGCATCACAACCTCAAGATGATCAACATTTGGTTCCATCCCATTCGATAGAATCTTGCCAAGAGTATGCATGTGTACTTTGGAACACAATCGAATTATATAGAATATTGTTCAGCAATACACTACCATAGAAATATTCTACGCTACCAAACATATATAAATCTCATCACACAAAAGAAAAGCCATTTTTGAGCAGCAGCAGAGAGCCTAGCTATTTGGAAAAACTTTTTCAAAAGAACGCCTACACATCTTTTTCCTCATACGTATATATAAACGCAATTTGTCTTTTCTTCATATTAGAGAAAGGAGGATTTTAGCATTTAATACAATTTCCCAATTCATCTAGTTGAGGTAATAAATAAGAAAGATGTCTGTTCCATTTGGTGTTGATTTAGGTAACAACAATACTGTTATTGCCTGTGCCAAAAATAGAGGTATTGATATTGTTGTTAATGAAGTATCTAATCGTTCTACTCCATCATTAGTTGGATTTGGACCTAAATCTAGATACTTGGGAGAAACCGCCAAAAATCAACAAACTTCAAATATCAAAAATACTGTTGAAAATTTGAAAAGAATTGTTGGATTACCACATAATCATCCAGATTTCAAGATTGAACAACAATATTTCACTGTTCCATTGGTTCAAAACAAGAAAGATCACGGGGTTGCTGCTAAAGTCAAATATATGGGTAAAGACCATGAATTTACCGCAACCCAATTATTAGCCATGTACTTGGACAAGATTAAGGATACCGCTGTAAAAGAAACCAAAGGTAACATTAATGACATTTGTTTATCAGTTCCTGGATGGTACACTGAAAAACAACGTCGTGCTGCTGCTGATGCATGCAAGATTGCTGGTTTAAACCCCGTTCGTATTGTTAACGAAATGACCGCCGCAGCTGTTGGTTATGGTGTTTTCAAAGCAGCCGATTTACCCGAAGATGAATACAAGAAAGTGGCATTTGTTGATGTTGGCCACAGTTCGTACCAAGTTTCAATTGCTGCTGTGAAGAGAGGTGAATTGAAGATTTTGGGAGCTGCTTACGATAAACATTTTGGAGGTAGAAATTTTGACTATGCCATTGCAGAACATTTTGCTGATGAATTCAAAAAGAAGTACAAGATTGATGTTAGGGAAAACCCAAAGGCTTATTATAGAGTGTTAACTGCCGCTGAGAAATTGAAAAAAGTTTTGAGTGCCAACACTCAAGCTCCATTCAATATTGAAAGTGTTATGAACGATGTTGATGTTTCGTCTTCTTTGACTAGAGAAGAGTTGGAAAACTTGGTCAAGCCATTGTTGGAAAAAATCCACGTTCCAATTCAATCTGCTTTGAAAGATGCCGGTTTAAAATCTGAGGATTTGGATTCAGTTGAAGTTATTGGTGGCTCCTCAAGAATTCCAGCAGTTAAAACCAAGATATCTGAAGTTTTCAATAAACCATTGTCCTTTACTTTGAACCAAGATGAAGCTATTGCCAAAGGCAATGCTTATATCTGTGCTTGCCATTCCCCAACTGTGAGGGTCAGGCCATTCAAGTTCGAAGATTATAACCAATATACTGTTTCATACTTCTGGGATAAGGAGGACAATGAAGACGAAGATCACTTGGAAGTTTTCCCCAAGGGAGGATTATTCCCAAGCACAAAAATGATCACTTTGTACAGAAAAGGACCATCATTTGAAGTTGAGGCTAAATATACCAAACCAAAGGAGTTGCCAAAGGGAACTGAACATTTCATTGCTAAATGGAAGATTGGTAATGTTGAGCCAAGCGCAGGGGAGTCATCAATTGCTGTCAAATTGAAATTGAGAAATGATCCATCCGGTTTCTACACCATCGAGTCCGCTCATACCGTTGAAGAGCAAATTGTTAAAGAATTGATTGAGCCAAAAGAAGGTGAGTCTAAAGGTAACGATGAAGAAGATGGAGAAGAAGAAGAAGCAACAGCTGAACCACAATACAAAGAGGTCAAGAAATTAGTTAAAAAGAATGACTGCTCAATTGAGGTTGAATGTGCTGCCTTGCCAGAAGCTCAATTACAGAAATTCATTGAAGAAGAAGGACAAATGCTTGCTGAAGATAAATTGGTTGCTGATACTGAGGAAAGAAAGAATCAATTAGAAGAGTATATCTACGAGTTGAGAGGTAAGTTGGGCGATCAATACAAGGATTTCGCCAAGAAGGAAGAAGTTGAGAAATTGACTGGATTATTACAAAAAGCTGAAGACTGGTTATATGAAGATGGATATGAATCAACCAAAGCCAAATATATTGCAAAATACGAAGAGTTGGCATCTATTGGAAATGTGATTAGAGGTAGATTTTTGGCCAAAGAACAAGAAAAAAAGGAACAATTTAGACAAAAACAAGAAGCAGCTCAAGCCCAAGCTATGGCTGAGAAGATGGCCAATGCCAGAAAGGATAACAAGAACGGTGACGACAAGAAGGATGCCGAAGGTGATACCAAGATGGACTGAATACAAGGCATTGTGAGGAAATTCAAACCGAAGGGGAAGAGTAAGGCTAAGAAGAAGTGAGAGGTTGCTATACCTTACTTAAGAAGAGCCGCGTACTTGGAAAGCTTTTTTATTTTTTTCCTGTTTATATTGTTATATATAGTGGAGATATAAATTGATACAGAAGGAAAAGCTATAGAGAACCAAGAGACTGTAGGTTGATACGAAATTGACAAATGTGGGTGCAATTGTGAGTATCAATGATGTAGTTCAATGTCGCGGGTTATACAATCATGACATTCGAAAATTTAACGACAACTTAAAAAAGTAGAAAGTAAAAAAAATTTAAAACTTAAAGCACATGCAGAGAGAGATAGAGAATATCTTCTCGGTACCCGTTATAACATCATCATCAGAATAGCAGCTACACCAAAACACATCATTTACCACAAACACACCCCACGTTCAGAAGGATTAGAACAGTCAAAAGAAACGGCTTGTGATTAGGCGACCTAAAGTAGCCTACAAAGACGCAGCACTGAATCGAATACTTGGACTTTACCCACGTTCTGGTAAGTCATCAATAGAGGGCCCACACAGAAACACAGAGACACACAAACACGTTAGTCCACTATATACATCACCATAACTTGCTAAAATCTTAACCATTATAATATCGAGACTCGAAGCATTTTCTTCGAGAACTTTTCCATGCCAAATACAAAATCAAAGCTTTCATTAGCTATACAACAAGCAGATAACTCTGCGGCCAAGCAAGATCATCACCTGGATTTATATCATAACCACCAGCAACATCAGTACCTGCAGCACCATCACCACCACAACTACATTCAGCAATCTATATCCTCACAGCATAGCTCTCACGAGGGACAGGAACATTATAATAATAATGACAGCACGCCAAAGAAACGACATCATTTTAGGACAAAAAGTGGTGGATCTACGCAAAGCGGTAACAGCAACCAAGGTAACGGACACAACGGTAACAATGTTGATATAACGATCAATGCTAATAACACATTTGCTGAGAGCCAAAATGGTCATAGTTTTAAACCAGTTCCCAGCCCTTCTTTACTACCTAATTTGATCCAACATAGTTCACCATATATATCAACGACGGCATCTTCTGTCAAACATTTCAAACCGGAATTATCTCCTTTGAAAACTACCTTTGATGAGGAGAAACGGCACTCGATAATCGAATCTCAATTGGAACTGCAATATGACGATGAGGGTGCTGTATGGGACGAGTTTAAACAACCACAAGGTAATGACGATGATGATGAATACGAACTCGAGGTTAAGTCGTCCAAGAGTCGTTCTCTTTTGCATCACCAGTACAATCAAAGTAAGGACCTTGATCAGAAGAAGAAGAGGAAAAAGGACTGGTCGCATAGTACACTTGGCGACCTGGAGGTAGAAAGCAAGGTGGATGAAGGACAAAAATATAGCTTACAAGAAAGGGAGTATCATTCTCTGGAAAAGTCCAAGAACGTCAAGACTGGTAACCGAGATGAGGATGACGTTGACGATAAAGTTGACGATGATGACGAGGAGGAGGACGAAGATGAGGAGGATGAAGAAGCGGCAGTAAACCCCGCCGAAGAAGAGGATCTAAAGGATTACGTTCCCGGAGGATATCACCCATGTTTCATTGGAGAAGAATACAAAAATGGGAAATATACCTTGGTGCGGAAGCTAGGTTGGGGTCACTTTTCAACAGTATGGCTTGCAAGAGACAATGACAAACAATGCCATGTGGCAGTTAAAGTTGTTCGCTCAGCGAAACATTATACCGAAACTGCCATTGATGAAATAAAACTATTGGATAAAGTGACAACATCCGATATTCAACATCCTGGACATCAGCATGTAATTCAACTATTGGATACCTTTACCCATAAAGGTCCCAATGGAATACATGTAGTGATGGTTTTCGAAGTATTGGGGGAGAACCTATTGGGCTTGATTCGTCGGTATAAACATAGAGGCATTCCCATTGTGTTTGTAAAACAAATTGCTAAACAGTTATTGTCTGCGTTGGATTTTTTGCATCGAAAATGCGGTGTAATTCATACAGATTTGAAACCCGAAAATGTCCTAATCGAAATTGGTGACGTTGAGCAAATTGTTCGTATGGTTGAACAGGAGAACAAAGAACGTAAATTGCAACGCAAGTTACTGAAATCATCAAAAACATCAACAGCAAATAGTTCATACGGCAACATCAAGGATTCAGAGCAATTGAACCATCGTGCCAAAAGCAAACCATCCACGTCAGTTGCATCACCAACAAATCAAATTGTATCTCCATCATTGGGTAGGTCAGGAAGAAGATCCCGCAGGCAAACATTGATTACTGGATCGCAGCCATTGCCGTCGCCATTAAGAGCGTTCAATAAATCATTCACAAACATATATGGATTCTCAACGACTACAAATACCCCCATCAAGAGTTTGTCTATAAACAACTCAACTGTCAACGCAACCACTACTGACTCACCTATTCCATTATCTAGCACTGCTGAACGGCACGATGAGGATCGTGACGATATTGATCATGATGGGACGTTAAACAATTCCTTGAGCTCAATGTCAATTTCAAATTCCAATAGTTATCAACCAGTTAATGTCAATCCCATGCAAATCCCCAATGATTCAAATTTTCGACTTGATGACTCATCCACAAATTTTGACGATGTGATTAATGAAGATGAATTGATATCAGTGAAAATTGCCGATTTAGGCAATGCTTGTTGGACAAACCATCATTTCACTGATGAAATCCAGACTCGTCAATATCGAGCACCTGAAGTGTTGCTTGGGTATCATTGGGGGTGTTCAAGTGATTTATGGTCATTTGCATCACTCATTTTTGAACTACTTACAGGCGACTACCTATTTGATCCAAGAGATGGGAAATCATATTCCAAAGATGATGACCATATTGCACAAATTATCGAATTGTTAGGCCCCTTCCCCAGAATGATGATTAAAGAAAGTTTCTATGGTCGTGATTTTTTCAATTCAAGATTTGAAATGCGACGCATCCTGAAGTTAAAACCGTGGGGATTAAAAGATGTTCTTGTTGAGAAGTACAAGTTCTCCATCAGTGATTCGATTGAGATTGCTGATTTCTTGTTGCCGATGTTGCAATTGCAACCCGAAGAAAGAGCTGATGCTGGGGGAATGATCAATCACCCTTGGTTGAGAGATGCATTGGCTTTGGAGAATGTTGTATTGGAAAGACCCGTTGGAGGGAGTGGCGAGGATATACCAGGGTGGTCAAAGGAGTTGCCTCCGCCTCAATCAAGTGGGCGAGGAGGTTCGAAGAATTCGTTGTCGGGTATACAGCAAAAGTTCGATACCCGTTAGAGAATGGTGGCTTCACATGTTTAGACAAGTTGAGTTCATTCAATGTATCTGTAGCATATGCAGTACTTGTTGTATCTTCTGCCAGTAGATGAATCGAAAAGGAGGGCATAAATTTAGAAGTTTCGCAATATATATATATATATTGGTAGTGCACCATGAACAAAGTATTCTTTTGTTGCCCAAACTTTCAGTCAATTAAAAAAATTAAAACTGAACTTTTACTGCCGACACTAATCTCTACCAGTCATTATCAACTTTTACACACCAACACTATAGGTAGCTTCAATTGACTCTTGCAATCCACGTCCCATATTCCCTGTATCCCATCGCAATGTTGCAAATTGAACAAAATAACTTGCTTATACAAAAAACCCTCACTGAGAGATTATTTCCTCAAACAGATTCATTAAAATCGTTAGACCGTATTATAACAGATTTTGACTTTACCACTTATCACATTAGTACTTTACCCGATGATAAATCCAAGTTACTCTTGTCATTAAATGTGAAATGTTGGAATGATTTAGTTTCATACAATGTCGAAGAGTATTTACAACTGAAGTACTCAATTTACAAAAACTTGACCATATTACCTTCAAACCAAGCTGAAACAGGCTATAATTATTCAGTTGTATTGGATACTGCATCATCTGCTGCTTCCGATGATGAAGACACCAAGTTGCGTTTGATTGATGATTTAAGTTTATTAAAGCGTAACGCTATGGCAGCGGCATTCCACAAAGCATTTGACCGATACGACGAATTACTGGCCAAACATAGTAATTCAAATACATACTCGGAAGAAATCCAACAAAAGTTGGCCAACGAGCCAGTGTTGGTGATCAAATATCGTGGTGTTGATGAAACGATATATTTGAAACCGTCATTTGACAGAGTAACGGTGATTTTTTCAACCATGTTTCAAGATGAGACCGATAAAGTGTTTGGTAAAGTGTTTTTGCAAGAGTTTGTTGATGCTAGGAAAAGGTCAGTTCAAACTGCACCTCAAGTGTTGTACAGTCAGCTGGAACCTCCATTGGATATTGCTCGGTACGTTCAGGGTGGTAAGCAGGACTCTGAAAACAAAGGGTACGTTACGTTTGTTTTGTTCCCAAGGCACTTGGTGAAAGGTGACAAACGTGAGAATTGTATTTCTCATATTGAAATGTTTAGGAGTTATTTCCATTACCATATCAAATGTTCAAAAGCATTTATGCACTCGAGAATGAGGTTTAGAGTCAAGGAATTCCTCAAAATCTTGAACAGAGCCAAGCCGGAGAATTTGGATGATGAAGGTAAAGTTATCGAAAACAGAAAGACAGCAAGTGGTAGAAGGTTTGATATTAAAGCTTGATCGTGTTTACACATGAACATCTTCGTCCATAGCCCACAGCTACTCAAAAGAACATTTTCATTTATAACCACATTTCTTCTATGTACAAGTTCTCCTTTGTTCTCTACTGTTTTGGTTTCTTGACACCATACTTACTCCTCGAAGTAGATCTATTGGCAACTCCCACCAAATCATAAGCACCACGTACCAAATGATACTTGACACCAGGAACATCTTGAACTCTACCGCCTCTAACCAACACGACATGATGTTCTTGTAAATTGTGTCCTTCACCAGGAATTAATGCACTAATAACCTTACCATTAGTCAAACGAACCCTACAACATTTTCTCAACGCGGAGTTAGGTTTCTTGGGCTTAAGAATCATTATACGCAATATAACCCCCTTTTTGAATGGATTGCCTTGCAAATCGGGAGATTTGGTATCGTTTCTTTTTGGCGGTTTGTAATGTTTAAAATGCTGGATCTGGTTTATTGATGAATATCGTAATTGTTGAAATGGGGACGCATTAAGGTTGCTTTTGAGGGATGCAGTTGTTGGACGTATACGTTGAATTGATTGAAGATATGACGATGCAGATGCTGCTTTTGACGCTAGTATGAATTGGGATTTGGCGATTGGTCTTATTAGTGAGCACAAATTAGCTCCTAGGCTAGAAAAGAACATTGTGACAATGGAACAATCTAAATGCTGCTCCAGTTAGTTAGGTATAGTTGGTATATACAGACAACTGGGACTACTTCACACTGAGTACCCTGAAAAATTTTCAACCAGTGAGAAAGCGGAAAAGAGGGACGACAAAAAAAAAAGAAGAAAACCAATCCACACTGAAATCAACTAGATAAACACACACACACCTTTAACCGACTTTCTCACTTAAGAGACATACACCACAACACTTTAGAAATGTTCAGGAACAACTTATTGAGATCATTCAGATTTGCTCACAGACCATTATTCACATCATCATCAACTAAACTTATAACCTCCAGATCCATTATGCCATCAGTTGCACAATTGCCACTCAAACAACAACAACAACAACAACAAGTTCACCTCAATCTTGTTCGTTCGTATGCTGGATTTCCATCTTTGACCAGAGATGTAGCCAAGGAAAGAATTGTGGAATTGTTAGAGGGTTTTGATAAAGTAGACACTGCGAAAGCTGGTGAAATTACCGAATCAGCTAGTTTCGTTCAAGACTTGGGGTTGGATTCATTGGACGTAGTTGAAGTTGTTATGGAATTGGAACATGAATTCAATATACAAATACCTGATAATGAGGCTGATTCGTTAAAAACTGTCGGTCAAGCTATCGATTATATTATGGCACAACCAGATGCGTGTTAGAGCCACAAAGGAAGTCCGCCTTACGGATGATGATTACCGCACCACACCTATGTGAAATAGTAGCTACACCTATTTGTCGGGGGCGCAAATGTAGCTTAGAATCTTAGGTGAATAGCTTTTATGTAGAAAATGAAATAAAAGTATTTATTTTGATTTCCTCGACATGCTCTAATGCTTTAACTACGATGCCCTTAGCACAAGATGATGCTAAGCAATTGTGTAGTAACATTTCTAGCGTATCAAAGAAGATCAAGAATGGTTGTAGTTTGGCAACATTCTATATGTCGAAATTCAATGTCGTAAATATTGTCTTGACGTCACAATTGCCAAATTTTTTCGCACCAATAAGAAGCAAGAAGAAAATAATATCAACGAAGAAACATCACCATTAGAGTTTTTTACAACAGTATTGAAGAACCATGGTTTCAGTATGTCTTTTTGCTGCATGACCCCTTCAAGGAATATATCGAAGGCAAATAGACTCGTGTATCAAAAATTGGGTCACATACTCATCAATCAGCTATACTAACCGTTTTTGAATATAGTACGTTAGAGGTCCAGCTTACAAAGCTCTTTCACATTTTGGAAAATTAAACCCACCATTGGTCAGGGCTTACATTCCTGATTTGATCTTTTGGGGTGGTGCTGCTGCTGGTGGAATTGCCGCATTTACTGAAGGTTGGCCATTATTTCAACAAACTTTTTACGACAAGATTCCGTACTTTGGTCAACACTGGATAAACAATCCTGATCCAGAAGATGTTCCAGTTTAAGGGATGCTATGGAATAACGTACATAGAGGATTGTGAAAGTTAGTGGTTTATTAATAATTTGCGAAATTAACTGACATGCCTATACATACAACCTTTATTTTAAGCAATGTACTCGATTGTATCTCTATTCCTTCTTCGAAGAAACTCATCAGTGATCAACTTTTCAATGACAGCTTTAAGATCAATTATCGAAACTGGCCGGCGTTTCTGTAAAATTTCGATACTTTGATTCAATAGATTTGTCATTTGCAAAGTCTTGGCTTGCTTCATAATTCGGACAATCACTGATTTGAATTCTTCAGTTCTATTCTTTTCGATAGCTTCAATAACCTCTTTATCAATCGACGTCCCTCTACTTGATGACAAATCCAAAGCTGTTTCTTTAACAATGGGTAACTTGATTGACTTGGACTTGTCCTTAAAGGCACGATTGAACTTGATCACGTTGCCCTCTTGTTTCAAAATCTTGTGTTTCCCGGTGGTCATTGTGTTCAAAACCGCTTGTAAAAGTGCTGGATCCATCTTGGTCTTTTGTGTTATCTCTTGCAAGGTAAACGTCTCAGCTTCATTGAATAATAGAATTACCATTGCTTGCAACATATTGGCAGTTATCGATTTCTCCCCATTGGCGAAATGTCCAGCAATAGTCAAATGATGCAACTTGTAATTAGACCAATCCAATCTTTTTCTGCCATTTCTATCATCTGCTTCGTGAAAAGCTTGACCAAAATTTTCCAACACAGTTGTAAATTCAGTAGGTAGTTGCACTGACGAATAGTCTTGACTAGGGATTTCTGGCCATACCGACTTTTCCAAAATTAATGGCTCAAATTCAAAATCGGGCACCTTTACCAATTTGGAGTACACGCTACTTGAAGACTTCAAGTCCTCAAACATACTTTCTAAACTGGAAGACGCATCGGTTTTTTTACCAAAATCCTTCAAAAGCTTTGCAAAGGCTTGCTCTTCTTTCAAATTGGATGTTTTACCCAAAAGCAATCTTCGCGAAGCATCCTTCTTGTAAACTGTCAAAAAATCATCCTGATTGGATAACTCTATGTAACAATTGCTCACTAGCTTCCACAAGGCTGACACGGACTTAACCAGAATAGTGAGTTTGGACTTGAAGTACAAATCGCAAAGTTTGCACAATTGCTGTATCATGTAGGTGTTATATTTTGATAGATTAACAACTCCATTAAAGCATGCATCTGGAAGGTACTTTAGCGAGATATTTTCATCATAATAGTACGTAACCTTTTCTTGGAGGCCCTTCAAAATAGGATCTATGTATAGTAAAGCATTAGGGTACATCAGTAAGTCAATTGCATTAGACTGATACATTTCGATAGCCTCTATGAATATCTTTGTACAATACTGCCTCCACACATACTTTATTTTCTCCTCTCCATTGATTGCTAACTGACCCTCGATGCCAAAGCACATCTTATTCAACATTTTCATTTCTTCTGGCGATTCAATCAATTGACCAAAATCATTTAAAACAAGGTCGTTAAAGTCCTCTTTAAACACCAACAGGAATATTAAACTTGTTGCTAAATGATCAACATAATCCTTTTCTTTACCACAACTCTTGTAAAGCGCAATCTCGTCGTCCAAAATCATAAATCTCTTCTTGAGTTCAATAGCATTTTGAAATTTTTCATCACAGAACCATCCTACATATTCACGATCAGGGAGTGTGTCAAATTGCAGAATCACTGTGGTTATTGGAAAAAGTTGTGACCATGTTTCAGATTTTGCTATCAAGCGTTCGGTCAATGCTGTTGTATCTTTGAACGCCGCCCGCGAGCGATTTACAATGTCCTTTTCCGTTGCTTCCCAATACTTTGCACGATAGTATAGTAGAGTAACGAAAATGTACAGTTCTACTACAACTGCCCCATAGTTGGTGGTTTTTGTCGTCTCCTGGATAACATCATCGTTCTTGATGTTACCTTGTTCGTCTCGTTTGACCGTAAAATATGTGTCTGCAAATTTAGATTCACCATAAGTGGCTATAGATTTTCGTGAGTGGTGTGGTTGTAGGTAATTCTTTTCAAGATATGCAAACACTTGACTCAATTTCATTACAATAGTATTCCAAATTTTCCAATCCTCAAGAACACGTTCGCAAACACTCAAAGCAAACAAATCGTCTTCGATATTGGGAGTATATTTCTTGTCCTCTCTGGGAAACTTGTGCCCTGAAAATGGTCTTTCGATCGTATCTTCAAAAAACGCGTCCAACTTCTCAAACAAGTAGTCAGCTAGTTTCTTTTGTTCCTCATGTTTGTATCGGCAAATGGCTTCAACTCGGCCGTAAAAAAACGATAAAGAATGACCTAATGGCTGATTCTTCAAAACCCGATCGATAACATCATATAATGATTGCTTGCTTATCTCTAATTGACGTTGTGTTGATTCCGATAGACCAACAATATTGGCGTCCTCGTCTTGAATAACTGGTGCTCTTTTCCTTTTCTTTGGTCGATGTTGCAACAAATGACTCGTTGTGACTTTTGATGGGTGATCACCACCAACTAGTGACGTGGATGAAGTTGAGGCCAAGCGAGCAGTATCTCCAGTTGAGGCGAATGAATTCACTGACGACGTCGATGACCCGAGGTCCAATATCTGGGGAATAGTCTTTGGCATTGGCTTTGGTTGAATAAAGAAGGGAGCGATCTTTTCACCAGAAAGTAGCGTCGCGGCAAAGAAATTTTAACCACCACAATTCTTATCATCTCTATAGAGCTATCGAAAGTTCCTGTTTCAGTTCCCACACCAACTCGCCATGTCCAACGAGAACCAAAAAGATCCACCAGCAACGAAGGTTACAGATCCGAAACAACTAACTACAATCTACAAGAAAAACGGAACTTTTGATGCTAAAAGAAAAGAGCTCCTATCCAATTTCAAACAATCAGAAACATGTCAAAACTTGCTCCTAAAACTACAAATCATGGTTGAATCCAAAGTGAAAGCAGATCCGCTGATTTTGATGAAAAATAAGGGTAAGACCGCGGCTTTGATCCAAGGTGAGATCGTCAATCAATCAAATAGCAAAGATAATGCAACCTCCACGATCCACCATGGCAGTAAAGAAGACACGGGGATTCTAAGTATAGTCGATAAGGATATACAAGAAAACATCATCGATTCTTCTCAGTTTCATGAGTCGTTGAAAGAGGAGTTGATGGATGTTCAACGTAAGTTGATGGGTATAAGTGATGACGAGTTTGAAACAATGAAGCAAGAACTACGTGTCAAAAAGGAGAAACAAGAACAAGAAGAGGCGATAAAAAGGCAAGTGAGATTGGAAAAGGACAAAAACGAGCTAGATTATAGGAACAATTTCAGGATCAAGGAGATGACTAACGGGAGAGTTCATGCAAATGCTGCTACTGCTCATCGTGTGCATAAAGTACCTCGAATTAACTTAAAGAGTAAAAATGCGAGTGGTGGTGATTCACCATCTGAAGCCAAAGTTGAGAAGAAAAAGGTAACAAAGATGATGTACTAGGAAAAGACAATGTTTAGCACGGAGATGTACCAATTAACCAAGTGTTTCTTCTATACAAATTAAAGAGCTTGTCAACTTCACTCTTCATCAACTTCGAAAATATCCGTGGCAATACCCATCAACTCTTCAACAACTTTACTCTTGAAACTTAAGTCTTGAGCACTAGTTGAATTATTGTTGAAAATAACTGGTCCCCAAATTATCGCCAATGACTTGGCATTCATTCTATTGCGTGATTCATTAGCTGCTATCTTGTTCAAATGGAAAATCAATGCTCTCAATGTGAAATAAGCACCATCAGGTAGACTAAACACCAAATGATGTAATTTTTTATGAATCAAATGTTCATCATTCAACTTGACCGTTTCTATAAATGATTGAGCCGCAGCCGATGTCACCAAAGGTTCAGGTAAATTAGCAAAATAATACTTGAGTAAAGAAGCAACACAAAATACCTCAGAGTCAATGACATTTGATTCATCGATATCTTTTCCAATTAGTAAATAGTTGGTGAAATTTGAATCAATCGATTCACGTAGTTTTTGTACTTGGTTAACATTGGAACTTGTTCGATAAATACCAACAAGATCAATCCCACAAGTTTCAATCACTTCAATGCATCTGCGCACAACCAAGGGCACATTGTCAACCCCAGCAAATTTGATTACATCCTCAATGGATACTCCAAATGTTGGTTGTTTGAATGAGGCACTTGAATTAAATGGTTTTGGCCCATTGAGATTAGGTGTTGAAGGTTGACTAGCCGGGTCTAGTGAAGAATATCCCAGTGGCGGATTGTTGCTATAAGATGAGTCGGACGAGTTGATGGCCGTAGCGGTGGCAGTACTGAGGGGCAAGTCGTTATTAAAAGTGTTGTTGCTTGGTTTCGGTGGTGCATATACCCCCGAATATGGAGCTGAAGTAGAAGAAGTGTCAGTCTTTACATTGTAAGTAGTGGCACTGGTGTTCGTGCTGGTGCTATTGTTGTTGTTACTATTGTTGCTGTCATAAATGTTGGCTTTAGGTTTATCGTTATTCCATTGGTTTCCTGACACGGCGGCCTTTATGTTACTTGCACTGTTGGAAACGTTTCTATTTGTATTATTCAAAAACGGTTTACCAATGTCCTTAACTTTGACCAATGATGGGTGTATGTGGTATTCAATAGGAACAAAAGACTTGTTTGTAGTTTTAGATCCATGTTCAATCAAATACTTATACAAATCCCGTTCATTATCTATTGAGCTAGCCATTGACTTCATTGAAGATTTTGTTGATTGTAAGGGACTGATCAATACCCCTGAATTCATTATTAAAGTTTCATTATACGTTGCATATTTTTGTAGTTGTACATTTAAAGCAATATCCATTTCCAAAATCAAATTTTTCAATTTTTTGGCATTATTTGGACGATGCAAGACCAATATTTCGTCCTTGAGTTTTTTGCATGTGGCAACTTTGGACTTGTACTCTTGATCAGCAAGATCAACTTTTCTTTGTAAATCATCCTCTTGTTGTTCAACAGTTTTATTCTTTAAACTAAAAGATTTCTTTGATGGATCGGAGTTTTTAAGTCTTTCCAAGTCCTCACATAGGTGATTGTATCTAGTCTTGGCTTTGTCGGCTGCTGATATAGAATCAATACATTCCTTATCTTTGCGCCTATATTCCTCTTTGATTGTCTTTCTCGATCTGGTGATGGTATGGACCAATGAAGTTAATTCATCATACATTGTGTTTAATGCAGTCACATAACTTGATCCAACACCCGATAAGCTTTCATCAAATCCTATGATGCGGTCCATTTGTGTTTGTAGGGAATCATTCTTCAAGTTTTTGCTATTATTCTTCATACTGGTTCTAATGTGACTGGCAAATTTCTTCAATTGATTATAGTGATCGTCTTCAATTTGAGCCTTTTTTTTGATAAACTTGCTAAATTCCTCTGCTGATGATAAACTTTGTTTCAATCGTTCCAGAAGCACATCAAGGGCTGAATCGCTGTTGAGTATCGATTTGATCTTGTCGTCATTAAGAAGCTTCGGTGAGTCGTTTGTAGAAGTTTTGTTGGTAGAAGCATTACTAGTATTGAGGGCAGTACTACTACTAGTATTTAATGATGAATTAGATACGCTCAACTTTGGGATATTTGCGTTTGGTGCAAGATTCTGTGCAGCGTTTGCTTGCTCTTTTTTATCATCCATCGTTGCAGGTGCGCTTGGTAGTTTTAATGTTGGATTTGGTAGTGGCGTCTATTTGTGATACGTCTGATATATCTCGGTTTACTCTTTAGTAGTAGCAAGTAGTTGTTTGATTCTGTTGTTTGACTTTGAATAAACGAAACGAAAAATAACACGAAAAAAAACAAACAAACATAAAGTGTGTGTGTCTGTGTGTGTGTACTTTTTTCAAAATACAGTTGAATTACGTAACTGATTTAAAACACTGTATATGTTATTACTGTTAATGTACTACGTAGTTTTCTATACTTGAGAATGTTGACATACACGTATCTGAATGATGGCTGGTATTCCACCTTCTACAGCAAATTGAATTCGTTTACCATAATATACAAGTCTGCTTGAGCACATGTTGAAAGGGGGGCGCAGGAGCTATAAGTGAACAAGTTTTGCATTTTTTTTTTTTTGGTGTGATCATCAAATTAAGGGGAGAGAGAGAGTGTGTGTGGATGTGGATGTGTGTGTGTGTGTGTGTGTTTGGAAACAACAAAAGATCAACATATGACCAAGTGTCGCATTCTGGTATGTCAAACAGAGGTATCTATACCACTTTAGTTGTTTAAATGATGATACACTAAACTGTGAACGCAGGGATGTGTACCAATTGATACGTTACATCAACCCTGTCTACTTCTTTATGTGCTACCTCTAGCCACTTTTGGTTACTGCCGAGACCAATTGAGCAAATACGACGTTGCCAAGGACACTAGCGTAGAAGCTTCCCGTTGTTGAGTCAAGTTGGGTACAAGTTGAGATACTCTAAACAGGCATTTTTGTAGACGAGTCTAAAAGCTATTGATGTATGAGTATTATGAAGGTAGAGGCTGCAAAAGCAATTTTGCGTATGAAACTGTAAAGTATTTGCCACCAGATGCTTAGTACAATTGCTAATCATATGAGGAGGTGACAATCAATTGGCAATTCTGGACCATAACCCTTCAATAAAGCATTTGCCACAAGTTCTGTTGCCAATTTCCTAAACATAAAACACGCGAGTCCAGAAGACTGCATCTATATCAAGAATAACACGTCTATTGTATTGCACAGAGGGTTGTATGCATCTTATCTACATTATAAGTGAAGCATCATTTGCCCCACATTTCCCACCATCAAAGCTACCACCTCCTCTATCTTAAAGAGTGGAGAGTTGAATCGAGCAAAAAGAAAAAAATACAAAAAAGGAGAGCAAGAGATTTTACCCATTCCCACTTTAAGCCGAGCGGATTTATATCCGCTTTTCATTTTGGCGCATAAGTATGCACAACAATATGTATTGCACAAACAAAGAAAACAGCCAATAAAATAAACGACTATGCATTACCCACCCCCACTTTTGAAAAAAATTAAGCACAGGGTATAAGAGGCGACTAGTTGGCCCCCCTTCTGCTTATTTGTATTTCACTCTCACAAATTAACAAACACTCGTCACACAATGCCAACTCAATACGGTTACGGATACGTTAAAGGTGCCAAAGAGATTACCAAATTCACCGACTTGCCAATTCCAGAACCGGGTCCAAGCGAATTATTGTTGAAGATTGAAGCTGCTGGATTATGTCTTTCTGACCCTCATACCATAATTGGTGGTCCAATCGCACCCAAGCCACCAAAACCAATGCCAACTAAATTTGTCATGGGACACGAAATTGCTGGTAGTGTGTACAAGATTGGAAAAGAGTTGGCTGAGAAGCCACAATTTAAAGTTGGTTCACGTTTTGCTTTACAAATTAGTCAAGCTTGTGGTGCTTGTGCCTCTTGCAGAAGCGGTGATGATGGTAACTGTAGTGACAATAACCAAGCCTATGGGTTGAATGAAGATGGTGGGTTTCAGCAATATTTATTGATTAGAAACTTGAGAACACTTATACCAATTCCTGATAACGTTTCATATGCTGAAGCTGCTGTGTGTACTGATTCTGTCTTGACTCCATTCCATGCCATTAAAAAAGTTGGTCACAAAATTAAACCTCATTCTAAAGTACTTGTTCAAGGATGTGGTGGGTTGGGCCTCAATGCCATTCAAATTTTGAAACAATTCAAGTGTCACATTGTTGCCACTGATTTGAAATCCGATATTGGATCAGTTGCTAAAGAATATGGTGCTCATGAATTTTACACCAATTTGAATGATTCCAAACATGAGCCAGAATCATTTGATATTATTTTTGATTTTGTTGGTATGCAAGAAAGCGTTGATATTTCCAACAAGTATATCAAGAGAAGAGGTACATTATCTCAAATTGGATTAGGTAGGTATAAATTCAAGATGCCAAACTATACTTTTGCTTACAGAGAAATTGAAGTTTTCTACAATTTTGGTGGAAGTTCGGCTGAAAATCTTGAATGTTTGAATTGGATTTCCAAAGGATGGATTAAACCAAATGTTCATTTTGTTGATTTTGATAAATTGCCTCAAGCAATGCAAGATTTGTCTAATAATAAAGTTAGAGGTAGAGTTGTTTTTAGACCAAATAAATTATAGGGTTAGGGAATGAAGAAGGATGGTTGTATAGTTTATGAAATATTGGTAATTATGACTAAACAGAATGAAAAGCTATTGTGTAAAGGTGTAAACTTTGAATTGGTGGGTTTTTCGCACCCAAGAGGAGTTTGAAAAAGTCTAAATTGTCCTTTTCCAGGTTCGCATTTTGGTGAAGAATAAAAAAAAAAATTATAGAAGATTGAAATCATAATCGTAGTCATATCCCACCAATTCACCACCCACCAATGGCTAAGAAAACTGGAGAAAACTCGAAAAAGGCAGCTGGAAATGCACGTAAAGCAGAACAGGCCAACAAAAAGAAACAAGAGCAACTAAGCCAATTAGAACAAGAAGAAGCAACAAAATGGGACGAAGGTTCGAAAAAGGGTAATAAAAAGAAGGAAGAAGAACAATTCAAAAAGGAGGAAGCAGCACGTAAGAAGCAAGAACGTGACTTGCTTCTAGCCGCTGAAGAAGCTAGCTTGCCTTCTAAGCCAATCAAGTCGAAACAACGTGGTGCTGATAAAGTTGCTGCTAAACGTACTGGTAAAATTGATGATTTCCTCGATTTCAATAAGGATACTCCAGAACTCAGTGCTTCAGGATTAGACAACGCATTAGCAGCATTGGCTTTAACTGGTAAGGACTCTGGTGTCTCAAATAAGGATATCGATCGTCATCCTGAAAGAAGAGTTAAAGCCGCTTATAATGCGTACGAAGAGCGAAGATTACCCGAGATTCGTAAGGAGAATCCCGGATTACGATTACAACAGATTAAGAATCTTGTGTTTAAAGAGTTTCAGAAACTGAGTGAAAATCCAATGAATCAAGAGACTAATGTTCAGTATAATGCTAGTAGGGGTGAGTTGGAGAGTAAGAAGAAAGAAGTTAGAGAGTCAAGAGAAAAGAAGTTCAATTAGGGAGCAAGACTTTGTTGGTCTTTTTTCAGGGCGTTGGGTGTGATGTGTGTGTAATAAAAAAACGACATATTAGTCAAGATGTTGCAAAGAAATAGTGTCTTTGTAGAAGACACATTTGATTTTAAGGCAAACAAGTGATGGGCAATCATTGCTTTTACGATTTCTTCGTATAAAGATGATATAAACAAAATGCGCCTCCAAAAATTGCATTTTACTTGTAGCACCAAACTTGTCTCGAATATGGAAGCATCTGTACTTTGTTATTCCTCAGCCTCAGAGATAGACGTATGTTTTGGTCCGCTCTGTTCCGCGTATGCGAGATATTTTGTTGTTGTTGTTGTTTGGTTTTTGTGATATTAAGTCACGTGAGCCACAATTTCATTATTTGGTCAATTTTCTCGCGTTTTATGAAGTTATAAAACATCCATTTTTGCTCTGTTTATGAAAATGTAAGGATTGAATTAGAAAATTGTACTCCACTTCTAAAGCAAACTTCTTGGTGGGAGTACAAGGAGTACCCCAGAAATTGTTATCCTTAGAAAGAAGCAAGAAAGGAGAAGATGATAAGAGTACGAATATTCAAAACAACTTTTGTATTTGTAAACTAAATTCCTTTTTTTTTTTTTTTTTTTTTTTTTTCGTTTTTGTCGTTGTTGTCGTTGTTGTTGATGACTTTTCGTTCTTATGATCGATTGAAAAATTTATATATAAATATGAAGAGAGAAGAGACAAAACGGATATGGACGACAAATTATGAAAAGAGAGAAGAAAGAAGAAGAAGAGACACATACATTTTTTTGAACACACATACACGACTCGATTTTTACTTTTGCAGTCAAATTTCAAAAAACAAAAGCTATACAACAACAACAGACAACAACAACAGCGACGTTTATAGCAACTGGACAAAAGCATACACACAGTACTCAAACGGAGAGAGGGGTTTCATTAGTTATTTGCCTCTTATATGACACTCACAAACAATCCATCATTATGTCAAGATTAGATAGATTGGTTGTACTACTAGAGACTGGATCAACTTCATTTATTAGAAACACAGCTGCTGATCAATTATCAGATTTAGCGAAATCCCACCCAGAAGACATTTTAAACTTACTTGCTAGAGTATACCCGTTTCTTAAATCATCCAAGTGGGAAACAAGAATTGCAGCTGCACGAGCATTTGGTGGTATAGTCAATAATGCACCACTATGGGATCCAAACTCACAGGAACAGATTAAAGAAGAGAATGACACTGAAATTTTAGTTAAAAAGGAAGTTGAAGATAGCTTAACATTTGGATCGAAGGAATTTATCAAACAAGAAGCTCATGAAGAAGTCAAGATTAAAATCGAACAAGACTTGGAATTAAACAAGATTGATGACTCTATATCCAATTTGTTACTGTTTAGTAATTTTGATTTACATGAATTGATCAAGAGTGGGACCACTTTATTAGCATCCAAGTCAGACAACACTTTAAATTGTGATGAAGAAATTAGTGACGATGATCGAACTTTAATTGGAAGAATCAAACGACACCGAGCTAGTATTCTACCGAAACAGGAAACACCAGATGCAACAGAAACCGCAAATACCAATGATTCAATTAAAATTAAAACGGAACCACAGTCTGACCCATTGATCAAGCAAGAGCCATTTTATGGCGATGAGACAGTGTCTTCGGATACGCCTACTACAACCACCACCACCACCACTAGACCACCACTAGATACTCCATCAAAACCAGTTTCTAGTGCCAGGTTAAAAGCTATACAGAAAAGAAGAGCCAAGTTTAATGCCAAGTCGGGTGCCGCCAACAAGATGAAATCAGTCGACATTTCACAAAGTTCAATTTCAAGACAAATGGTTGAGAATGGGGATGTTATGGATATTGATTCTGATAACAATGGAGCTAATCACCCACAATATGACTTAACTTCGCAGCAAGGTGGAGAAAAGTTGGTTGTTGAAGCCAAAGTTGAAGAAGTTTCACCTTTACTTTCCTTGCATAATAAAGCAACGGGTCTAATCTGGCTCTTCCAAGGAGTTTACGAGTTGTTGTTGGCTGATTTGTTTGATGACAAATGGGAAATTAGACACGGAGCCGCATTGGGGTTAAGGGAATTGATTAGAATACATGGTAAAGGTGCAGGAAGAATAATGAATAAAACTAAACAAGAAAACGATCACAACAACGCTGCGACTTTGGAGGATTTGGCAGTGCGGTTATGCATCTTGTTTGTTCTTGATAGGTTTGGTGATTATGTTTCTGATACTGTGGTTGCCCCTGTTAGGGAATCAAGTGCCCAAACATTGGCCGCACTATTGATCCATTTGGATGATTTGACAGTTGTAAAGACATTTGACTGCTTATACACAATGGCATTACAAGAAGGACTACCACCACCTAAATGTTGGGAGGCTAAACATGGTGGAATGTTGGGAGTTCGTTATCTTGTTAGTGTGCGAACCGATGTGTTGCTAAGTAAACCAGATATGTTTGACCGAGTTTTGAATATGGTTCTCCATGGACTTCAAGAAAGTGACGATGATGTACAGTCAGTGGCAGCATTGACATTGACTCCAATTGCTTCTGAAGTTGTATCGACTCGAAAGACTGTAATTCAATCATTGTTGTCGGTGATTTGGGATTGTTTGATTAATTTGCGAGATGATTTGTCAGCTTCAATTGGTTCTGTTATGGACTTGTTGGCGAAATTGTGCAGTCACAGCGAAGTAATTGACATTATTCAACACGATGCAGCCAAAGACGACAGTTATTCATTTAAACACTTGGTACCCAGATTATACCCCTTTTTAAGACATTCAATAACAAATGTGAGAAAAGCTGTTTTACGCACCATGTTGGAGTTTTTATCCATAACTGAGGAAAATATTACCAAAACTTGGATTGATGCCAAAACCATTAGACTCATTTTTCAAAACTTGTTGGTTGAACAAAATTCCGATGTCTTGCTACTATCAATAAAAGTGTATAACAAATTGCTCCAAGAAATTGACAAGTACAATATGGATTTAGTTACCTTGTTTGTTTCACAATTGCCGGACTTGTTGAGTTTGACCATGACACCAATTGGAATAGCAAGACAAAATTACCAAATGGATACCAATTTGATCATGAGACCTCTGGGGCAAATGGTTGGTTCTTTGGATGATGAAGATTGTCGTCGTGGTAAGAAACGCAATAGACTGCAAACAATGCAAACTCAAGAGTCGAAACCAGTTGAAACAAATGGTATACCTATTGAGGATTTGAAAATCAACATTGATGCGCCGGTATATAAGGGTGATGTTGTGTTGATTGGGCTTGAAAAGATGATTGCTACGCGATGTGCTGGTGCTAGTGCTTTTGGCAAGACTCTTGCTTTAATCAAAGATCGAGCCACTTTGAAAAAAGCTCTTGAACATTTGTCATCGTACTTCAATTCACCATTTGAGACATCAAGACTACTAGGTGCACTAATTGTTGAAGAATTTGCAACATCACTAAAGCAGCAACAACAGCATCATACACCGGATGAAGAAACCATTGCGATATTTTCTGATACGTTAATGTCAACACTTCAAAATCCAAACTCACTCCCATATTTTCGCGAATTAATACCGTCACTCAAGGCGGTAAGAACTTCATGTTTGCAATTATTCGATTGCTTTGTCTCCACAGCTAGGTTATCTCCATCGAAAATACCTCAAATACCTATCCTTGTTCAAGGTGAGACTGATGCCGGTCCAAATGCATTTACCCTAGAAAGTGCCGAAAAGATTACTGGTGGTGTGTATGACAAGTTGAAAAAGAGCTTATCCAGTAGTCATCGTTTAGCGGCGAACCGCGTCTTGGAAGATGCCAAGCATAGAGTCACACTCGCTGTTAATGAGTGTAGGAGTTTGATTAATTCGAAAAATACTGCCCTATTGGCATCTTATGCCGGTGCGGCATTGGCGTTATCGGGCATTCCCAAAAAATTGAATCCAATCATTAAATCATTAATGGAGAGCATTAAATCAGAGGAATCGTTAGTGTTGCAGAGGAAATCAGTATTTTCAATAGCTAGTTTGATTTCTCAATTGAATGACTCGGGCAAGAGAAATGTTGCTGATAAGATTATCAAAAATTTATGTGCCTTTTTATGTGTTGATACAGCAGAGGTTCCTGAGTTTCATCACAATGTTGGATTCAAGACGAATATCTTGTCCTTGAGGAAAGAGGAAGGCATCAGTGATTATGCCGATGCAGCAGCACACGAAAGAGCAGTTCAAGAAGCAAGAATCAAACGTCGTGGTGCTTTGTTGCTGCTTGAGGAAATTATTCTGATATACAAGGAGAACCTATTTACCAAAGTGCCTAAATTGAAGGAACTAATGGTGGGACCATTAAAGGAGTTGGCCACGACTAACAGTGATGAAATAATCAAGGATGAGTTCAAAGGACAAAGCATTATTGATGCTTTGGGTATATTAAAGGCATTACTTCCCAAGATTGATCAATCATTGCACCTGGAAATTACCGATCATTTAGATCTTTTGTTACCAGGATTGAAATCAGAATATTCTGTATTTCGTTATTCAACTGCCAAATGTTTTGCCACAATTTGTTCAGTGGCGCCAACAAAAGCATTTACATTTTTGGTCAAGTCCATTTTACCAATGTTGAAAAATGCTGGTAGCATCATTGAACGACAAGGAGCCATTGAAACTATTTATCACATTTCGGCGGTGATGGGTGCTAGTATTTTGCCATATGTGATGTTTTTGATTGTACCTGTATTAGGAAGAATGAGTGATTCTGATCATGATGTACGAGTTTTGGCCACTACTACTTTTGCATCAATCATCAAGTTGGTGCCATTGGAGGCTGGTATTCCTGATCCGGAAGATATGCCACTGGAATTGTTGGAAGGTAGAGAACGAGAACGTGACTTTATCTCACAAATGATGGATCCATCAAAGATTAAACCATTTGATTTACCAGTGTCGATTAAAGCAACTTTGCGAAAGTATCAACAAGAAGGTGTGAATTGGTTGGCGTTTTTGAACAAGTATCATTTGCACGGTATTTTGTGTGATGATATGGGATTGGGTAAAACGTTGCAAACCATTTGTATAATCTCCTCTGATCATCATATCAGAGCAGAAAAGTACGCCGAAACAGGTACTGCTGAGTACAGGAGATTGCCATCGTTGGTGATTTGTCCTCCATCCTTGACTGGACACTGGGAGCAAGAAATTAATCAATACGCTCCATTTATGAAAGTGTTGGTATATGCGGGTAATCCTAGTACAAGAACACCATTGAGAAGCCAACTACCTCATGCAGATGTTGTTGTAACATCATATGATGTTTCTCGAAATGATGTTGAGTATTTGAGTTCGTTGGATTACAATTATTGTGTATTGGATGAAGGTCACATCATCAAAAATGCAAATTCCAAACTCTCGAAATCAGTAAAACAAATTCGTGCTGAGCACAGATTGATTTTGTCGGGAACCCCTATTCAAAACAATGTGTTGGAATTATGGTCATTATTTGATTTTTTAATGCCAGGGTTTTTGGGTACGGAAAAGGTTTTCCATGAGAAATTTGCCAAGCCTATTGCCGCTAGTAGAAATAGCAAAACTTCCTCCAAGGAACAAGAAGCTGGTGCATTGGCACTTGAATCCTTGCACAAACAAGTTTTGCCATTTATGTTGCGTCGTCTTAAAGAAGATGTGCTTTCGGATTTACCACCAAAGATTATCCAAGATTATTATTGTGAATTGAGTGACTTGCAAAAGAAGTTGTACCGTGATTTTGCCAAGAATGAAAAAGAAAGTATCAAAAATGATGTGTCCTCGACTGAAAAGGAGGGTAAGACGCATGTTTTCCAAGCATTACAATACATGAGAAAATTGTGTAATCACCCGGCATTGGTTGTATCACCAAACCATCCCAAATATGATGAAGTTGAGCTGTTCCTTGCTTCGAGGCATTCGCAATTGAGGAATATAGAGCATTCGCCAAAACTACAATCATTGAGAACGTTGCTACTTGAATGTGGTATTGGAACTCAAGATTCTGATTATGGCAAACTGAGTCAAAAGAAGTCCAATGATGCACTCATGCCCCTTGAAGGAGTCATATCTGAACATCGTGCTTTAATATTTTGTCAGTTGAAAGATATGTTGGATATCGTTGAGAATGACTTGTTGAAGAAATATCTTCCATCAGTCACTTATATGAGATTGGACGGAAGTACCGATCCAAGAAACCGGCAAGCCATTGTGCGCAAGTTTAATGACGATCCCTCGATTGATGTGTTGCTTTTAACAACTAAAGTTGGTGGATTAGGATTAAATTTAACTGGTGCTGATACAGTTATCTTTGTTGAGCATGATTGGAATCCAATGAGTGATTTACAAGCAATGGATAGAGCTCATAGATTGGGACAAAAGAAAGTTGTCAATGTATATCGTTTGATTACCAAGGATACCCTTGAAGAAAAGATTATGGGATTGCAAAAATTCAAAATGAACATTGCTTCAACCATTGTCAATCAGCAAAATGCAGGATTACAGTCAATGGATACTAATCAATTGTTGGACTTGTTTGATGTTGAAGATGGTGGAGTTAAAATGGAAGAAGGTGGTGGTAATGCAAACGATAATGGAGCAGCAAGTGGTAATGGAAATGGAGCTGGTGCCAATCTTGGAAACGGAGGCAATAATGTTACGGAAGAACTTACTGGTGGTTTGACTGGTAAAGCGGCTGGTGCAGTTGGAGAATTGGGTGAGTTGTGGGATGAACAACAGTATGAAGATGAATATAATCTCGACAATTTCATCAAAACCTTGAAATGATGATTTTTGAGTTCAAAGAAGGATTTTTGAGGATGTATATATATTTATGGAGGACCCTTTTAATGAATGCCTTGTGCATGTTATCAGAGATGTTGGTTTGTAGTGGGGTTTTTAGTTATCTCGTGAGCTCTATTTGATAGCTCACTACGCTACCTGATCTGAGATGGTCATTGACAAGAGGATGAGCTATAGAGACATTTCCCGTGATTGCTCCACCACCAATCTCCGTCACTAGTTGTTTCATTCGTGTATCATGTTAACTCTATTGAACCTCCTTTAATACACATCTGAAACGAAATGCTTACTAAGGAAGCAGCACACCAGTAGAGTATGGCTGGGTTCTGAAATTCATACTTTTGCAGTACAAAACTAATTTTTTTTTCCCTCTTCTGGCATCGAAAGAACCCTTTGGGTCTTACACAAGTCACACACTTATATCACTACACCAACAAACCGTTGCAAGATCATTGGGGACATCCATTAATACATAACTACTACCGCTCGCTGTATCCAACTAAATCGTATAATTGCACATAATATAGCTTTTCTTTTGCTAGTGCAACTTTTCCACCCTTTTGAGCAATCACACGATGTCCCTATCTTCCAAGGAACAAGACAGATTAAGGAGCCTCGAGAAAGATGCCGAAGAGGCGTACAAGTACATGGCTTCTGACGAACAATCATCGACTTTCAAAAATGAAGAACTAATATACGAGCTTGATGCAGCTGTACCGCAGCCACAAACAACCACATCCAAAAAATTTACAAGATCAGAGATTAAAGAAACAAAACCGTGGGTTCATTTTGTTGCTGGAGGAATCGGTGGTACCGTTGGTGCTGTCGTTACATGTCCACTTGATGTCGTGAAAACCAGACTACAATCAGATGTCTATCACAATGTTTACAATACATCAGTGAAATCAGGTAATCCTATAAAGCAAGCTTTTCAACATTTATCAGAGACTGGGGGTGCGTTGAGGGGGATGTATGTGAATGAGGGAGTAAGGTCATTGTTTAAAGGTTTGGGTCCTAATTTAGTTGGAGTAATACCAGCAAGATCAATAAATTTCTTCACATATGGAGCCACTAAGGATTTCTTGATACGAAATTTTGCAACCACCACCAATACCGAACAAACTTGGATGCATTTAGTTTCCGGTATCAATGCAGGTTTTGTAACTTCAACAGCAACGAATCCCATATGGTTGATCAAGACTAGATTGCAGTTGGATAAATCAAAGCTGAAAATATATAAAAATTCATGGGATTGTTTAAAAAATGTTGTTAAAAATGAAGGATTCTTCAGCTTATATCGAGGCTTAAGTGCATCGTACCTAGGTGGAATTGAAAGTACTATACAATGGGTGCTCTATGAACAAATGAGAATGTTTATAAATAAACGATCATTAAAAATTCATGGCACTAACCCTACAAACAAAACAACTAAAGACCATGTTATGGAATGGTCAGCTAGATCAGGAGCTGCAGGACTCGCCAAGTTTTTGGCCAGTTTAATTACGTATCCTCATGAAGTTGTGAGAACAAGGTTGAGACAAGCACCATTAGAAAGTACTGGTAAGCCAAAGTATACCGGATTGATTCAATGCTTTAAGTTGGTGTTCAAGGAGGAAGGGTTTGCTAGTATGTATGGTGGTTTGACACCCCACTTGCTTAGAACAGTACCCAATTCAATCATTATGTTTGGAACTTGGGAATTGGTTGTGAGATTGTTGTCGTGATAAGGGAAAGTGAAAAAAAGTTTTGAGGCAGGGGGCTGTATGGGGGGGATGCACACGTAACCGTTTACTTGCTTAACATGTATGTATTTATTAAAAGCATTGCTTGTATATAGAATAAATTTGATAGAATCACTTGTACCGTATCTTTTTCAAATTTGGTTCATTTGTTGAATCGAAGCCTTTATCCAGTTCCAGCTCGTCCGAAACATGATCTTGATCGGAATTTGATAGTTGCAGTAGTTGTTCAAGATAAGTATCATTTGACAGAGAAGTTTCAGTTTCCAATGACGTTTTCTTTATATCTTCTTGCCCTGACATCTTTGACCTTGCCGTATTTTGAATGAGCTTGTAAAATTTCGGTGGGTTTCCATCGGGCAATTTCACATTCAATTTTGCAATTAGTGGATCTGGCTCGTAATGTGTCCTATCTCGAAGTGGTATTGTCAAATTCTTTAATTCACCAGCTACGCTTTCATCAAGATTGGCTATGTTGGGCACTTTTCCTAAGGGGTTCAACTCCGGATTAAAATAGATTGATTTACTTGCCCATAACTTATTCTTCAACCTTAACGCATGTCTTTCTTGTTTCCCTTTCTCCTCTAGAAACTTCTTAATTTTGACCTTATGTAGGCCGTGTTTTTCAATGAACGTCCAGTCCTCTTGCAATGATTTCAAATGATCCTCATCTCTATCAGATCCTGATTCTTTGGACTCTAAATTCTTAATCTTATTATACAATTTTATTGGATCAATGTTCTTGAGCTTTTCTAACTTGTGTTGATGCTTCTGTCGCTGTTGTACTCTAGATTGTTGCTTTCTTTCATTTTGTTTAAACTCTTGTGCTAGACTCCAGTTACCACGTATCATCTTTGTTTGATCAAAGATGCTAGTCATTCTGAAAACACCAAAAAATAAAGTTGAAGAAATAGATAAAACCAAACATTATATCACGTCGATTCTTTCTCAAAATGAATCACACACCGGTGCCGTCAACTCCAACAGCTCCAGTGCAACTGGACTTTAGTCAAATACCATTAGATGCTCTTGAATCCATTCGCAATAGACTCAATCAGATTCATGTTTCGCTACGAAAATTATCGGATCAGATAAATGCTCATAATAGACACCCAACTAAGATCAAACTACCCACATTTACTCATTTCCAAAACCAGTTTCAAGTGCTTATTACTCAGTTGACATCAATTGCCAACATATTGTACAACAATGAGGAGCTTCTTTTGAGAACAAACGTTTATCCTACAATCAATTTCCCAACAAGTCAACACGAAGGTTTGTTGACTACGCTATTGAGGAAAAAAGCTCTTCCTGAAGTAGACGAATGGATCAATTCGTCAATAACGACAATTGAAAAATTACAGGAAAAGGGACCGGTTGATTTTGAAAAAGAAGATGAATATGTAGCTTGGAGTCTAATGAAATTGCAAGAGCTACGTGAGGAGTTTCAATTTTATGGTTTCCATACAATTGAGGAGCTGAAGTATATGGAGACTTCAGAAGGAAAAGCGGAGGCCAAGTTGAAAAAAGAAGAGGAAAATGCTAGAGAGGCAGCGGAAAGTAAAATCACTCGTGGTGGTAAAAAGGGTTTACATCCAAATCAAGTTATGAAGTTCTTGTGTCAAGGTCAGCTTTAAAAGAAGAAACAAGAAACAAGCGCGTGTCTCATTGAAAATCTCTCTCTCTATCTATATATAATTAAACTATTGAAACCCCGTTTAGCTTTCGATATTATAATATGCGTCGTAAAAGTACAAGATTGAAAATACAAAAAATGCAATAGCACCTCCCAAGGTGACATTTCTCATTGAAATCTTTTTAGCCAAAAGTTTCCCTCCGAGGCAGGCAGTAGCAGTGCATAGCCCGTGTCCTATAATTGCTCCAAATATAACATACCAATATTCAGATCCAGCGGCCATGGCAATGGTTGCTATTTGAGATCTATCTCCCCATTCTCCCAAAAATGTCATGACAAACACTTGGATCCAAACGGGAGTGAATATGAACGATGCTAAATTTTGTATTTGATGGCCCATGTCGCTGAGCTTGGACTTTTTTCCATTTGAATTGGAATGGGTACCTGCACCACCTTCAATATCATTCAATTGTGAATTGATCTTGCTTGAAGCTATTTCTTCCTCTACCTCAGCTAATTCTTCCTCTACCCCCAAGTCTTTTGACATACTCAACCCTTCCCTAAGTAATTTGGCTCCAAATACTACAAACAAAACCGCTGCCAAGAACTGCGTAACACGTTGAGAGATCAATGTAGGTAATGCATGGCCAACGATACCTGACAAAACAGTCATCACCACCAATGACGAAAATGCGGCTGTAAACACAATAACTCTTGAGTTTCGCATAGCCATCAAAGCAGCTATAAGAAAAGTCTTGTCTCCAATCTCGGAGACAACAATCATTGATATAGACATGATGAATGCATCGTAATTTTGTGCTTCAGCAGGTGCTTCTCCTGAATTTGTGCCCACAACTGCAGAATCTGAACTCTGATATGGATTCAATGGTTGTTTTAAATGGTCAGGTGTAGGATGATTGTCTTCATCCTCCAACGGAGCGACACTCAATTTGTTATTTGATTTGTCATGGCCAGTGCTTGGGTCATTGTTTGACACTACTGCAGCACCAAGGGCATAGTCTTCATTGGCCACAGCAGCTAAAGCAGTTGCAAAAATGTATACAAGTGGTAAAGCAAATTTTTGGTATCTCATTTTCGTAATCTTCGGAGTTTTAAATCTTGTGCCGTTCGCCAAAGAAAAGAACGCGTGTTGTGACTGGTTTCGATATGGAAAGGTTGATGAAAAGGCTGGTGATCTGAATTCGGAATGAGCCACTAGGTAGGTACTAATAACCTGTTACAAAGTTTCTAGTATGTCAAGGTACAGTAAACTTGTAAAAGCCCTAGTGATTTACGATATGCAAAAAGTAGGCGTTGCTAAAAAAAAAAATCTTTGATCTATGTGCTGTTCTCGCTCTTCTTAAGACGGGCAACAATTTCAATGAAAATCTTATTACGGTCCGTTTTTGTGGCAGAATCTACCAACGCAGGAACATTCCATTCATTGAACACAATACATCAGTATACAGATACTACCTCCATGGAAAAAATGGTATTTAGACACAACTGTATACTATTGACTAAATATAAATAGAATACGTTCACAAGACGTATCAATGACCATGTGGTATAGGGTTATCCACAACAACTCCATCCTTTACTTTACCTCCATCAACCCATCCACCATATTGAACTGGTCCTAAATCGGCATGCTTCTTTTGGTATTCGTTTATTCTATCAACCATTACGGGCCTGAATGATTTGATCAAACCTTGAACTGGCCAAGCGGCAGCATCACCAAGCGCACATATAGTGTGGCCCTCAATTTCTTTAGTTAATTCAAAAATCATATCGATTTCCCTCTCAGTTGCCTGCCCTGTTTGAAACCTGTCCATCATTCTTTGTAACCAAGTTGTTCCTTCACGACATGGAGTACATTGTCCACAGGATTCATGTTTGTAGAAATGGGCAAATCTTTGAATAGCTCTTATTATATCTGTTTGCTTATTCATAACAATGACAGCCGCAGTACCCAAACCTGATCCTACATCTCTTAATGCATCATAATCCATCAAAACAGTATCACAGGTTTCTTTTGGCATGATTGGAACCGAGGATCCACCAGGAACAACACCCAACAAATTATCCCAACCACCCTTGATACCACCACAGTGCTTTTCTAGTAACTCTTTCAATGGTATGGACATTTCTTCCTCTACGGTGCAGGGGTCATTGACATGACCCGATATACAAAACAACTTTGTACCAGAATTTCTTTCACGGCCTAATGCATCAAACCAAGCCCCTCCTCTTCTCAAGATGGTTGGTGCAACTGACACAGTTTCAACATTGGCAACAGTTGTAGGTCTCCCAAATAACCCGACACCAGCTGGGAAAGGTGGCTTCAATCTTGGTTTACCTGCTTTACCTTCTATTGATTCAATCAATGCAGTCTCTTCACCACAGACATAAGCACCCATACCTCTATGAACATATATGTCAAAATCATATCCTGATCCGCATGCGTTTTTACCTATTAATCCGGCCTTGTAAGCTTCATTTATAGCATTTTGTAGTATAACTGTTTCGTTATAAAATTCTCCTCTGATATAAATATAAGCAGCAGTGGCATTCATTGCTCTACCTGCCAACAAGCAACCCTCTACTAACTTATGAGGATCTTTTCTAATGATTTCTCTGTCTTTACATGTACCGGGCTCACCTTCATCAGCATTGACAACCAAATACCTAGGTCCAACATTCTTTTCCCATCCAGGTGGGTTCATAAACGACCACTTTAATCCAGAGGGAAAACCGGCACCCCCTCTTCCTCTTAATCCAGACTTTTTCATTTCGTCAATGATCCACTTATCACCTTTCAAGATGATTTCTTTTGTCTTGTACCAATCTCCCATCTTTTGTGCTGATTTCAAATCATGTCCATAGTTTCCATAAAGGTTTTGAAAAATACGGTCTTGATCCTTTAATCCCCCGTGGTGTCTATTTGGGTTTGCAGCTGGGTCTGCGGTTGTGGCCAATCCACGAATTGAAGCCAACTGGCGTGGCCTTATTTTGAAGTTGCGAAGCATGTGGCCTGTATATGTGTACTCTATGATTTGAATATAGAATCAGGTAGTGGCACAGATCTCAACTATCGATACTTTGAATTATGATATACAAATGTCGAAATTTCTAGATTGTATCAAAACAATTTTGAATTCCTAGCAATGTGTTTTGTAAAAGAAAGAAAAAATTGCGTACAAATATGCTTAACCAAATCGCTACCCTTTAGTAAAAGGGATTTCTTCGCATTCTATTGGGTGAATTGCAAAAGGAAAGCAAAAAAAAATATAATAAATCCGCTAAATACAAAATTGGTAGCATTTTGCACAGCTAATACGTTTGATCCGTACAAAGCTTTGCCATTTCTATGATTGCATCACGTACACAAACGAAACCACCCAAGTTCTGATGTTCACGCAAGTTGCCGACCGCCATTGCTGGTAACTTACTGACTCTTCTGCAACTCAATTTATTGGACTATAATTGGTTAGTAAATGAAGCGTCAATCACAAAGTGCCATCATGCATACATACATAACAAAAATTAGCAATTTGTTGCAACAGTGATGCTACTTCCAGCTCCTTAATATCCCCTTTCTTGAGCACGGCTTTTTCGAGGCTCAACTTGAGGATTTTTTCTATCTCGGTGACATTGGGATTCCCAAATTTGAAGACACGAACTGCCCTATCAACTACAGCTGAATCCATACTACTTAGCATATTCGTTGTTGCAATGATTATCAAGTTTGGAAATACCTTCAAACGATCCAAGTAAGTGATGAGAATGTTGACAATTCTCAAGCCGTCGGAAACTTCGTTATTGCCAACCAGTTTTTCCCTGCTTGTGGCAATCGTTTCCAATTCATCCACTAGTAGGAACACATAAGACGATGGATGGCGGAGTAGTAATTGCTCAACCGATGATAGTAGTGACAGGAGTTTTTTTGGGGACTCACCAAAGTACTTTGAAAAAATTTCACCAGTGGAAAACTCTAAAATGATGGCGGGAACATAGGCATCGATTTTTTGCTTGGATATTGCAAGTTTTTGAAAAACTGATTTTGCAAGCGATGTTTTACCCGTTCCGGGCATTCCTTCAAGTACAAGAAAGTTTCCCAATTCGAGATGAAAACTCGCTGAGTTTAACATGGTCTTGCAGCAGTTCAAAATCAGTTGTTTGAGATTTGCACCCAAAATGATTGTTTCCCAGCTTTGCACGAGCTCCACATGTGGAAGCTTGAATACTTTGAAAGCTAAAGTTGCAGATGATTTTATCTCCTCAATCATGGCATCTACCTCCTCGTATACTTTTAAAGTGGGGTTGTCTTTAATCAACATTTTGCGTCCAAGGTCAGCTTCAGTGATGCCTATAAACGAGGCTTCTTCGAATTGTTGAGTCATGTCATCGACACTTAAATCCGAGTGCAATTGCGTTGAAGCACACTTGTTTTCAATCTGAGTTGGAATTGAGTAAAAGATGAACTGAAACTTGGTGGAATTCTCGATGGTTATAGTTTCTGACATTGTTCTTTTCCTACGCATTTCTTCAATTAGTTTGCTCGCCGGTGAGTTTGGTGTCAACATCTTTTGAGTTGTAGCAAATAAGGAAGTAACTGCAAATTTTGACTTAAGGATATGCTCTACCTCTAGGGTAAGTGGAACATGTTTGTGTGGGACGACACCGTGCTCTATGAACCGATTTGTGGGAATCAACGTATCTATGCAACCGCTCACTACGGCTTGCAGTATGGGGATTGACACTTCATTGCAACGGGTTTGAAAATATAGCAGGGCAAATCTTTCTGAAGAAATCATTGCACAGTCTGTTCCGTCTCCAAATAGCAAAGATCTACTTACCTTTTTTGAGTTCAACTCTAATGCTTTATCAATTTGAATTTGTTGGTTGCAATTACGTAAGTAGTTCGTCAAATGGCCCTGCAACATATTCGGCAAAGTTGCATCGCTCAGTGAGGCGGACCCTGCTTGGTTGCTTGTTGTTTCATTTGCATAGCATGTTAGTGCCATCCATGGTGCAAGGCAACATTCAAAAATTAGTGTTGTCATTTACTTAGCGAAAGAGGATTGTAAAAAAGTGGTTGCCGATTATTCTTGCAGTATTTCTTTAAAGTCAAAAACCATGAAACACTTTCTTTAAATGCATGACAAATTAAATATGCTCTTTCATTCAGTGAATCGCTCTACTGTGTTTCATTCGTTTACCTTCTACCCATTTTTTGGAGCTTAACCTTCGAGCCGCATCATGGCTAATACAAAAAATCATACAACTCTAGTTGACCAAATGCACGTTTTAATTTTGGGAATTCATAGTAATCAAAGATGTTCAAAATCTCAACAGTATTACTAGTGGCAGCGATTACGATAAATTACTATCTTGCACTAAGATACAATCTGCAGAGCCAGCTACCGAAAGAGACCACCTACAACTACAATCCACTTGCAAAAGGTCAACCAAAGTTGGCCACCAATTCATATCTACGAAAGCATTTCCCACCACGAAATTTGGAGCAAATTGGTAAAGAAAATGCTACAATGATAATGCTTGTTCGCAATGGGGAGCTTGAAGGAGCACTTTCAGCAATGCGTTCACTTGAGGATAGGTTTAACAGAGAGTACAAGTACCCTTGGGTCTTTATGAACGATGAACCATTTGATGAAGAATTTGTTGAGAAAACAAGCTTAATGGCCAGCGGTGAGACTTATTACGAATTAGTACCCGCAGAGCATTGGCAACCACCACCATACATAAACAAAACCAGGTTGGATGAGAACTTAAACACATCAACAAATGTGCTTTACGGGTTTCTGAGGTCGTATAGAAATATGTGCCATTTCTATTCCGGATTCTTTTACAAGCAAGAACGGCTATTGAATTATGAATGGTACTTTAGAGTTGACCCCGATGTTGAATACATGTGTGATTTTCAATACGATCCGTTCCAGCTACTTCGTGAAAACAATAAAATATATGGGTTTGTCATCGCCATTACAGAGTTTGAAAATACCGTTCCAACCCTTTGGGAAAATGTCGAAGCGTTTATGGAGAAACACCCCAACTTGCTCCATCCAAATAATGCTCTTGACTTTTTGACAACTCACGAAACTACAATCACCCACTTTATGACATTCACTGAGTCAACATCAAGGTATAATTTGTGTCACTTTTGGTCAAACTTTGAAATTGGTAACCTCAACTTCTTTCGTAGTGAAGCATATGAGACCTATTTCAAACATTTGAGTGAAGCTGGGGGATTTCATTATGAAAGATGGGGTGATGCTCCGGTGCACTCAATTGGTGTTTGTCTCCTAGCTGACAAGAGCCAGATTCACCATTTCGAAGACATTGGTTACTACCACGCGCCATTCTTAGCTTGTCCTCATTCAGAAGATATTATTGCCTCTAAAAGATGCATCTGTAAACCAAGAGATGCGAATCATGAAATGAATCGTACAATTGATGTTAATGCTCATAGTTGTTTATCGCGATGGTGGAAGTATGGTGCAGGAAAGTCCTTTTTAAACGAGGTCGACTGTCATCGTTGGTAAGGTCAAATAGAAATGATTTATCTATTGTATATGATTAGAACAAGAGAGTTTCAATTATCTTCTTCTGTGTTCCTGTGTATAAAACGTTTTTTTCTGTCCAATGACAATGTTGAAATTTTGTATTATTATGTACTGGGCGTAAAGACTGAAGGATGTCGCACCAAAAGAAGCAAAGAAAATTTATTTATTAGACCCGCTTTATTCATTCACATCTTTGAAGGACATACAAACTTAGTTGAACATGGCAGGTCCACCACATCCACACGCATATATGGGCTGGTGGGGAGCTTTAGGATCCCCCAAGCAAAAGTACATCACTCAATACACCATCTCACCTTACGCCGCTAAGCCATTGAAAGGTGCTGCTTACAATGCTGTCTTCAACACATTCAGAAGAGTCAAGAACCAATTCTTGTACGTTGCAATCCCAGCCGCTATTGTATATACCATCTTTGATAAGGCAGAAAGCTACAATGAGTACTTGTACACCAAAGAAGGAAGAGAGGAATTGGAGAGAGTTAACGTATAGACGTGGCATACAAATGAATGAATTGATTAAAAGCTGTTTGACAGCAGACTATTTTGTAGAAAATCACGCCTATTTAGATCTCTTATACACTTTATTCAAGAATGCGGTCAAGACGTCCTTTTTCAAGCCTCTTGACTCATCAATTTGATCAATTTGTTGTCTTAATTTTTGAACAATTGATTCTTCGTATTCATGGTAAATTTTTTCAATACCCATGTCTTTGAACAATTGTTTACACTTGGCTTCTGACTCGTCATCTTTCATTCCGTAATTGTTGTCTAACAAGTTTCTTTGTTCTGGAGTTGCATGTAATAACGCTTGATTTACAACCCAAGAACATTTATTGTCCTTAATATCGGTTCCAATCTTTCCAATCTGTTCGGGAGTTCCGAAACAGTCCAAATAGTCATCCTGAATTTGAAAGTACTCACCAAGAGGAATCAAAACATCCTTAACTTGTTTCAAATCCTTTTCATCGTTAATTCCTGACATGTACATGGCCAAGGCAACAGGCAAGTAAAAAGAATAGTATGCTGTCTTAAAGATGACAATGAATGAATGTTTTTCCAAGGAAAACTTACTCAAATCGACATGGTCCTCGTCAGCAGTTACCAAATCCAACAATTGGCCTAATTCGGTTTGGAAAGTTACTTCATGAAATAAATCTAACAAATCCACGTAATACGAATCCTTACGAAAATGTCTTCTCAAAATTTCGTAAATGGCACCTTCTAACATAAATGAGTCGTTAATGGCTATGATTCCCACGCCTTCATTCAAGTACCAACATAGTTGTCCTCTTCGAGTTTCGGACTGATCCATCATATCATCAGCAACCAAAAAATAAGCTTGTAATAACTCAATTGCCCATCCCAAAATAGCAACCTTTCTGTAGGTTTCATCATCTAATTTGTCGGCTGTGGTGTTGTTCAAAATCGCATATGTGTCAACTACTGATAATCCACGGTTCAATTTTCCTCCAGGAGTATTGTAATTTAAATTGTTTTGAAACCAAGTGATGGCCTCTTTAGGCATTTTATAGGAAACAAGAATGCCTGTTAATTCATCGACAATCTCTTTGAAAACATTCAAAAATCTATCTTTCGCTGCTTCTTTAGACATGATTTAGGGGGTATGCAGAGTTGTTGTAAGTTTGATCGAATCGATGAAAAAATTAAAAACTTGAACGATGCGAGTTTAACAGAAGTTTTTGCAAAGAGCTAATACAATGGTCGTTTAATGAAGTCAGAGAAGTGCGTTACAAGGAGGAAATAAAATTAACTTGACAATTGGTATTTACATCACCCACTCATATTGGCGAGTCTGTATCATGACTACCTTCTCGAACGTTTACTCTTACCAGGTCTAGAAGACTTTCCTTTCATTTTTTTACTTGAGAATCCAGAAATATCTGCAGACGATGCAGCATCATTCTTTCTTGACCCACTCTTTTTACCACCTTGTCCATACTTGGCGTTTTTGGCCATCCTCTTTCCATTCACTTTTCTCCTTTTGTTGTCACCGCCACTGCCGGGGCCCGAATAGTCATCTTTTGTGGCTTCTTCCAAGGCTATTTGGAAGTCATCATCATTACTAATCTCATTGGTTCCTCTCTTCTTTTTCAAGCTCTTGATCTTCTCCAACGTTTCTTTCCTTTGTTTGGCTCTCTGCTGCAAGGTTTCATGCTGCACTTGCTTACCAAACTTCTTTAATTGTCTTTGCTTCTTTGCATCTTCTGAAGCTTTCTTATTAGCGGCTTCGCTCAACAATTTTGTCTTTAATCTATCCATATGCTCATCACTCTTGACCATTTCGGCAAAATAATCAACTGGACGTGAGAAGGGGACCTTGAGTTTAAGCAAGGTGGCTCTGGCTTGTTTGACAGCATCCAATCCTTGTTTGTAAAATGCCAACTCTCTTTCCGTGTCATCATATATATCCTTGATTTGAGACTCAGCGTTTTCTGCGCTAGTAACGGATTGATGCTCGGTGAAAGCATGTTTCTCCCATGGAAGCTGAATACGGGCCAACGACTCTCTTAATGCTGCCATGTTGTTTATCGTGAGTTTCGTATGTGGTACAATGTCAGCATCTGAGTCATATTCTACGTCAGATAAGGGTACATCATCTTGAGCTTCTTCCTCTTGAATGACCTCGTCGTCGTCTTCTTCCTCGTCATCTTCGTCATCTTCGTCATCTTCGTCATCTTCGTCATCCTCGTCATCCTCAATTCCATTGATATCGCTCTCACTTTCACTTGCAGCTAATTTTTCCAAGTCTAGTTCCTCATCTTCTTCAGCGTCATTCTCTTCTTCCTCATCGTCTGAAGCACCCTCTTCCTCCTTCAACTGGGCTTTCAACTTTTGCAATTTTCGAAGCCCTTTTTTCGACAATGAGCTGCTTTGATACTCGTCGGACCCATCGTCAATCTTTTTTAAAATAGGCTTGGGCACAACCGCTGGTGTGATCTTATCATCTTCAACCTTTGGCTCAACAACGTTCAGCTTTTTGTGCTTGCTTGCTGACTTTACTGGCTCCTCTTTATTCTGGGACTTGTGATGCTTGAGTTGTTGCTTCAATGTGCTCCTACCCATGTTTTTGTCTTTAATCGATATTGAATGCCAATGGTTGAAAGGGTTGTTTCTGAGCGATGCCATTAAAGAAAATTTAATTTTGGAGCGATGAGAATGCTTGCGCGCTACCTGTTGTCAATCGATCGGGAGACAACAGATATGGTGGAGCTGTCAAAGCCTACAGTTGTACCTTGTTCGGTTGTCACAAATTCCAGAGATTGTTGATATACTTCTCCTGAGGATAAGTTGTTGATGGAACATTGAAAATTCATAGCCAGAAGTATGGATATCAGTCAATCACCGCACACACTTTCTGCTTACACAACTACATTGCGCTCCTTCCAAATGGAACTCATCCCGAACTCATCCAAACGATACAAGTTTCTCGTTACCATTGTATTAAATGTACAAACTTTACCTAGTTATATTTCATTCTTCACCCTCTATTGAACACAAGGCTTCATCTCAAAATTTAAGCTGAAGCAGTCAATCTTCTTTGAGAAGCCAATCTTCCTCTTTGTCTGGCATTTAATCTGACAACCTTCTTATCGGTGGCTTTTTCAACAACTTCATCTTCTTCAGTCAAGGTCAATTCAATGTGGGAAGGACTAGATTGATAAGCGTTTATTCTACCGTGTGCTCTGTATGTTCTTCTTCTTTGTTTTGGAGCTTGGTTGACTTGAATGTGAGAGATGGTCAATTTTTCAGTGTCTAATCCCTTAGCTTCAGCGTTGGCTTGAGCGTTTCTCAACAAGTCCTTGATGAAGTTAACGGATTTGGCTGGCCATCTAGCTTTAGTAACACCAAATTCCTTACCTTGACCAGTTCTACCAATAGAGTGGTTGAATCTTCTGAATGGAATAGCTCTTTGGTGGTCCAAGACTTGGTCCAAGTATTGTTGAGCTCTGGTCAATTTCCAACCGTTGATGGCTTGTGCAGTTTCTCTGGTGTTCTTGAATGAAACTCTCAAATAAGATCCACGAGCAGATGCTGATTTAGCTGGGTTGGATGGGGTGGCAGCGTAACGAACCATTGTTGATGTGCTTGATAAATCGTAAACTGGAACTACTATTGGGTCTGAAAATTTTGGAGCTCTTTTTTTTATTTTTTCCTCCTTTTCCACGTTCGCTCTGCTGTTTGTGTGTATTGTGCTTGGTTTACTATGTAAGTGGTAGCTCTGTGCAAACAAGTTGTGTAGGGTTGTAGCCCTCGAACAAAAGTTCTTTTTTTATCGCCTAATCAAAACATAGAGTGAGTCAGATGCATACTACGCAAACAAACAACTACCAGAGTTTGCATGTTATGTCTGAACCGGCTCACCTGTGTTCGAGACAGTGTCTGGTCTATGTAAGAGGCATCGTCTGTCCATGCAAGAATGCTTTTGAAGCGATCATTTGCAGGTGAAGTTCTCCAGACTGAAAAGGCAGTAATGTACATACCTAAGTATCCAAACGTTTAGGTTCACAGATGACCCGGATTGGTACAATTAGAAATTAAACGAGAACAAGAGTGTTCTCTGCTTTAAATCAATTTGTGAAGACTTTGTACTTCCTTCACCCGATCGAAAAGATGTAACACAAAATGAAGATACATTACTCTAAAGAATCAATTAAAAGGATGATACCCTGCGTACATTCGAATGTGCACTTTTGTTCTATGCTCTTTCAACGTAGACTTGGAAAGAAGCCCACGAGTGTTCTATCTGTTAACAATCGCGCGTGCGTTGTTCTTTCGCATGATCATAGCCTCAAACAGCTACGATATCAAGAATAACCAACCATCTTCTTATTACAATAAATTTTGCACCCAAATTCAAACAAAAAGTAACTAAATTCAAACCAAGAAAAGTTTGACACTAATGTATAAGCACCAAACGACCGTGTTGATACATCTTGACAGTGAACCTATAACTGCATGGATTTTCAATGTTTCGAGGTTTTGCAATAAACAATGGTAGCAAGAAAATGAACGGAAAGAAAATTGGGATGGCTCGAATCAGTTTTAAGCAACAAGTAGCAAAACTCATGACCTTGAACGCAAAGTGATGTAGCAGATGGGCCAAACCCTTTGTAATTCTATCTCATAAACTGACTCAACGTTGTTAGAAGAAGTCCCCCCGTGTGTCCCACAAAAGAGTTTAGACACTGACTATACACAAGCTTGTAACTTACAGCTAAACACATCAGTAACATAGGGAAAACCTTTCGTATCATTAAGGATGGGCTTGCCACAACTGCAAACATCGAAACGCTTTCGATGGTGTCTTTTCCTAGTTTTTGCGTGTACTCATGCACAATAATTTCAAAACCACAACGACAGAGACAAAAAGAACGAAAAACTGAAAACAAAAGCGAGGTTCAAGTATTTGTATTTTGAATACAGAAATCCATCATCCTGCTTCAAATACATCCGGCTGGAGATTTTTGAAAGCACTGGTTTATACTTGACAAGTACGGTCTATTTGGCACGATTCTTACTATTATATTGCCAAACATTTACCCGGACTGAGAGTTCAGTATATTTTCAACTCGTTTAGACACAATATTGAAGTGAACCAACATCAACGCGGCCATTAGTTTGAATAAAAAACCTATTTTTGAATTGAATAGGAAGACATTTATACAGATAAAGCATCGAGGACTGCAAGGGGCATATTATTGTTAGGTGACGGATTAATCCATACCGCAAATTAAAATTCAAGCACCACATCAGGCGAAATATAACCATCTAGGAGATACTACCAAGCAAACAGGCTCTTAATCTGCACACATTTGCACAATGAGCTCAGTATCCAATGAAGAGAAAGTGAAACAGGCGGAGGAAACCAACGAAGAAGGACAGGAAACAGAGTCAAATAATGTGCCTGCTCAAACAATCACCGATGAGGAGGAATATCGGGATCAAGATCAATTAGAGGAGCCACAGCCATTAACTTCCGAGCGTTTGGATCAAAAGCAAGTGGAAGAGATGCAACATTTGCGATCGAATAGTACTGAGAATGCACCTCCAGATCTAGAGCTGGAATCATTGACTCACTTGAATGCAGAAGATGTTAGCAGTAGGGGTAAGCATGACAACATTCCTGAAAATCCAATACACACTGCTGCAGATGATGTGCACAAGGACACTCCGCCTGGCAACGATACGCCTGAACTTGAAGCCAACAACAATGTATCGGGAAATACAGAGATTGAGAAGGAGGAAGAGCAAGCTAAACGTGATGCGAGAGAAAATCCTGAAATCTCTGCAGTCGAAAAGCAGGACAATGTGGACAATTTGAACCACTCAAAAGATCAGATGCTAGAAGCAGATGCCGTTGTGGATAGAAAACTACCTACCATACCAGTGGAACAAACTCCGCAAAATGAGCCCTTTGAAGATAAAACACACTTTATAGAGGCAGTGTCGAATGAAAGTAACCATACTAACCTGACCAATGACAATGGGGACGGCCAAGATCAAGAAGCAGTCGCACACAATCCTCAACAAAGTTTGTCCGAACATCCTCAGAACACAAATGAGAATGCTATTGATCATTCTGATATAGAGCAAAAGACTGAGGCGACTGATCACTTAGAAGCACCAATTGCAGAAGAAGGAGAGATCAACCCCTCCTTGGCGAATACTTCTACTGGTGGTGATGATGATCAAAACAAGGGCAAACAAGCCGAAAATGACATTCCAACAGAGAATGCAATGGACATAGACCATAAAAATGAATTCGCATCAGCTGAGGGAATGAAAGAGTATGACCAAGAAGAGTTGAACCAAGAACTTGGCGAGGATGAGAACTTGAAATACACTCAGGCTGATGATCCTTCATTTGATGCAGACTTTAATGCCGACGAGGGTGTGGATGAGAATGACAACTTTGATAGCTCCTTTTTAATGGGGGATGCCAATGACGCGTCAAATGAGGAAGATTTTGAAATGCAAGACGTGCTGACGAATGCGAGCAACCCTGTGAAACAAGAACCATCAAGCACTTTGGAGGAGAATGATAGTGTAGCCGAGAAGCAGTTGCCTGCATCAACACTTGACCACAATTCGCCATTTACAAATCCACCGGCACCTAATGAGCCATTTCCTCCTGAGCCAGTAGTCAAATCGAAAACTACATCCTTAGCGGGCGATGAAGAAGAACAAGAACAAGAACAAGTTATAGAAGAAGAACTTGATGACGTGGAGAAGCCAACACCAAAAGTCAAACAAACCCACCTAATAGTCATTCCGTCTTATGCTAGTTGGTTCAACATGAAAAAGATTCACAAAATTGAAAAGGAGTCATTACCTGAATTCTTTGATTCCACCCATCCTTCGAAATCGCCCAAATTGTATGCCAATTACAGGAATTTCATGATCAACTCATATAGGCTCAACCCGAATGAGTTTTTGACGTTAACATCATGTCGTAGAAATTTAGTGGGAGATGTAGGGACTTTGATGAGAGTGCATCGATTTTTGAACAAATGGGGGTTGATAAATTACCAAGTCAAGCCACAATTCAAACCTGGGTACGCAATCGAGAAACTACCAAATGGGCTGCTGGTTGATTTACCTTATACAGGAGATTTCCATGTAAAGTTTGATACGCCAAGAGGTCTTTTCCCATTTGATACATCGAGGATACCACCTGAAAGAGTTGACGTGGATAAATTAAAGAGTCTTTTGCAAATTGATGCACCATCGCATGCAAGCATTGAAAAGAATGGGGTCAATAGAAAACGCCCTTTGGACGAAGTAGATGATAAGACATCGATCAAGTCAGTAACGAAAAAGCAGAATGATGGGTGGAGCCAAGAAGATGTTAGCAAATTAGTGGATGCTGTGAAGACCTACAAGAATGATTGGTACCAAATCGCAGCAGCTGTGGGAAAAGACAAAACTCCACAACAATGCGTTCTTAAATTCTTGAAATTACCTCTTGAAGACAAATTCAACCCCATTAAAGATGGCAATAAAAGTGACATTGAACTTTTGAGATTTGCTTCAAATTATCCCATCAATTCCATCGACAATCCCGTGTTGGCAAACTTGGTATTTATGACCAGATTAGTTGACAGAGAGGTCGCGAAAGCCGCAAGCGAAGCTGCTATAAAGGCGATGGATGCTACAATTAGACAAAAGGTTATTGATGTTTATGGAGACAAAAAGGATCAGGTTGAAGAAGATAAGGGTAATACTGATCCTAGTGCAGATGATCCAGGACTTAAGCAAGATAGATACAAGGATGAAAACAAATCATCGGAACAGAACGGACATAAGGAGGAGCAAACTGGAGAAGGAGAAGCCATCGCAACCACTTTCGGCATAGTGGGGGCACGCAGTCACGTTTTTGCTAGCTATGAGGAACGAGAGATGCACAAAGTTAGTGCCAGTATAATTAACCACGAGCTTTCAAAGGTGGAGACTAAATTGGCTAAGATCGAAGAATTAGAAAAGATTTACGAACGTGAGAGACAAAATTTAGCAAGGCAGCAAGAGGAAAATTTCGTTGATAGATTAGCATTGACCAAATCCACCATCGACGTGATTGGAAAGCTTGAGGATGCTGCTCTGTATTTGGAATCCAAAGGGTCCGGAGAACAAAGCGCTTTTGATAAGGAAAAATTCAAGAATCTCATTTCGGAAGCTAGGAGCATGATGTATAAACCAACAAAACAACTGATAGAGGAAGTCGATACACTGAACGATGACAAACCGGACTTTAGGAAGAATGAGTCAGAGGAGCTTGGAGCAGATGATTATAAGCCTTTGTCATTAACATCGCCCCAACATTTTACAGTTTGGGCACCTTGAAAGATGTGACCATTGTGTGTGTCATCGTGGTCCAATTACGGATCTATCTTATCTATTGAATAGAGTGATTTTTCATCATCGTAAAGCAACGTATACTTCAATTGTATTATATCATTCAAGAAACCAAATGTTGGTTATAGAAGCTCTCTCTGACTGTATAGTACCCAAGACCTTCTTGACCCCCACCCTCTTTGTAACGAGGGATTCGTGCACTTTGGATCAAATTTTACGCAGAGCAAAAAGTTAAAAAAAAAATAACGGCGTGAAAACAAGAAAAGCGTGGAAATGTCAGAATAAAGAAAAACAGACCCTAGGTTTATTCGATATTCCAACATATCGTGAATTAGATCAGCAATCACTATTTACCATTTACTTGAAACTATCTTTAACTCAATTCAAAGTACGTTCAAGCAATAGGCTACCTAATATACTAACTTACTGATTAGAATTCCTGGGGCAGCGAGGGACACGATTTTCTTTCATTTGGATTAAGAACCGAACGTGACCTCTATTGGAAAAGAAACAGCGAGTACGGCGACATGGATCAAGGTGAGAATTTGAATCCTGAACAAGGAGAGGCTACAAAAGATACGGTTTTGCAAAAGGGTCCTATCGGTTCTATCAATTCAGAAGATTTATCAACATTTAATTCTACAGAAATGAGCACAATTGGCGCACACGATCAACCACATATAGTCGACACTGAGAGCCCACAAATTATCCAGCAATTGAATGCCAGTGAAACGTTCGAGGCAAAAGAGGAAACAGTTAATAAGGGACAAGTTGAAAGTAATGAAACGACGAAAGCGTCAGAAGTAATGCAACTAGAGAATACAGCGACTACATCGGATGCAGATACTGTTTATGAATCCACCACGACCGGAGCAAGTGAGGGAAAAATTGAAGATCTCGGAGATGTCGTCCTAGAGCCCCTGAAATTGAGTCAGATAACCACAGCTGAAGAGCAACTAGAGTATGATGAAGAGGAGGAGGAAGAGCAGAAGGAGGATGAATATGGACTTGACAAGACTTTACAAGGAGAAGCGGTTAACAACACTGTCAGGAACCAGCTAGAGAGTGGCTCAAATTTGACTAGTACGAAAAATGCGGAAGGTGTGAACGAAATTGACTTCAAAATTCATGAAACGGTTGACAATGTGAGTGATGCCAAAAGTGATAAAGCAAATAACCAAGGGACAAAAGGGGGAACAAATACAGAAAATGACTCCACTTCTCTGACAACTATCGAACATAATGGAGAAGATGCTCAAAAGAGCAAAGCTGTCGACACTGAAGCAGTTGCAACGAATGATGGTAGTGACACACAAAGTGGCATCAATGACCAAGACAATAAAAACCAGGCGATTACCTCTGAGCTGGTGGAGGGAATCGAAAAGATCGAAGTTGTCACGGCTAATGGCGAAAAGGAGGAAATCGATTTGGACGCGAAAGGTCCCAATCCAGAGGAGGACAACCAATATACCGCTTTGAAATCCAATCCCAAGGAGCATTTTGACGAAGGAATGGATGACATAAATACATTGGTTGAAGATTTGCCTAATTTCAAGGGAGGAATGGATAACAAGATCCCGATATACTTGACTCACAAGAATGCCATGTTTCTTCTTTTCCGTACGGATAGCCAAGACGGACCTAGTGCCATATTTGAGGATGAAAAGAGTGAAGATATCACCCTTGATGAGTTTTTTGCTATATTGCGTACAATTTCTGAATTTCACTTTGAGTTGGATGAAGAGATTATACTATCAATTCCTCAATTTGGTGGAATTGCCTTGACTGAAGACAATGTGTATTGTAAAGATCTTCAACTTTCAGACTTTTTGGACGTTTATTACAAGTTGTGTGACTGTACAACTGCAAAGGAAAAAGTACCGAAACAATTGGATTTTAAACTATCAACTCAACCCCGTTTTATAATGAAATACAACAGCTTAGTGGATACAATAAAGCAAAATGGTGGATTTGATAACATATCACATGTGGATTACATTGACAATGAAACTGATGGATCAAGAAAGAAAAGAAAGCTATGAGTTTGAAAAATTAAAAAAAAAACTTTGATGGATTTATGCAAAACCTATATAGCTTGAACCAAATAAAAACAACCCCCAGTTCAGAACACCTCCTTCACTAAAGAACCAATTCTCGCTCTTTTAATTTTAAGTAGAGCTCTGTGTCTATATATTTTTGCACAGTGGGTTCACCAGTCAATCCCTTTCTCTTTCTGGTCTTGAGTAAGAAATCACGAGACAAGGATTCCATGGGAACAGGTTCCAACGTAGGCAAGGGGCATGTATCATCAAATGGGTCACCCGAAACAATCTCCCAATGCAGAAACACTAATGACATGGACACTTTGTTTTGCGCATGTAATTTTATATCAGACAGCATACCGAAACTATCAATAACAGGAACAAAGCCTTCAATTCGATATAATGGTGTGCCCTCAACTGGCTCTTCTTTGTAATGACGCCCTCTTCTGAGTTTTAAAGCCTCTTTGACAATGCGAATGGCTTTGTAGGGACATATGGCTTCAACGTGATATATTGGTTCCATGACCCTTGGTTTTGCTGTAAGTAATCCAGTGTGACAAGCGCGACGCATCAACGGGATGATTTGAGCCGCATTCAAAAAGGGCTCTGAATTCTGTCCAAAATGAACTTCAAGAATTTTAAACTTGACATTTCTGATAGGTTCGTTGAAAAGTGGGCCCTCGTTAACACTCCATTTAAATCCAGACACGATCAATGGCTTCAAATTGATTAGCATTTCTTTGTCGGTTTCTTCATCTAAGGTATCATCTAGCAAAATGTCAGGCCCAATTAAGTCATCAGGTCCAAACGACCAAACAGATCTGGCTGCCAAAGCGTCCCATCCGAATTTCGACTTGAGAAAGGATGACATCTCCTTTTTGCTAAGATGAATATCCATCAAACCGTTTTCGATTTCATAACTTAATTTTGCGTCATTCACAGGCTCGGCAATAACGGATATGGAAACCTTACCTTCGGGGGTAGTCACAGGAATTTGTGTAAATGATTGGGCTATACATGTTTCAGAAAAGATCGTCATTGGGTCACTGACTCTAATTTGTAAATCATTGTTGAAGAAAAGTCTCAAATCATGCAATACACAATCCAAATAGAATTCACCAGGAGCAATAATGGCACATTCTCCACTTTCCTCCACTTGAAAAACCGACGACAAGTATGACTTGGAGATCTTGTTCAACCCTTCAAGCAAGAGCGGCCTTTGAGTAGGATTCATTGGCTCAACTACCACCTTCATTACTGACGCGATTGAATAGTTGGGGATTTTGAAAATCGGATCTTTCAAATTGTCTTGTGATATGATTGTGGCACCTTTTGTTATACTCGAATCAACATCTGGAATCAAAACAATGGTATTTGAAATACTTTCTACTGGCACTTTGTACCTACCCCCGGGTAAGTAAAGCTGCTTTATTACAACTTCAACCTCACTGGACTCTTCATCCTCTTCATTTTGGACACAAATCTTAACAGCATCTCCTACAGATAACAGCCCTGAAAAGACACGCGCTAAGGCCAAAAATGATCCACCATCGGCAGATTCAATGAGTTTGCTAATTTTACCTAGCATTGGTGAGTTTTTTGGTGAAGCCTGAGGCGGGTTTATTGATTGCTCGATGGAGTCAACAAGTCCCGTGTCACGTTTGAATACAGCTTGGAATACTGATTTTAAAAGTACCTTTATATCCTTTTTGTAGATTGATTTAGGTATGGATACACCAAAATTGTCCCATAATACTTTGTTCAATTCTTTATGAGGGGGCTCGGTGGTTAAGGCGTAAATAGCAATCTGATAAATCACCTCCAATACAAATGTAACAAACGTTCGCGTATATCTGCCTCCATTTGAGTCAGTTGTTATTTCATTATTGTCGTAGTTGAAGTAGTAGTCACCCCATAATTTATCAGCAAATTCCACCGGCTGGCTATCTGATTGCTGATTCTGCAGGTACAAGTTTGCGAAGCTATCCAACGTGAAGTTGACGCCAAAATCGGATGAGGCGAATATGACATTATTTGAAGTGGGGGTTAACTTTTGAAACATAGTATAATTTCGCATACTCTTTTGAGCAACGTATTGATTTACGTCATCAATAATGTTGAATAGTTTCAAGTATGCATCTTTTGGTGGTACTCTCAACTCCAAGATAAGTCTGTCGATCTTATTCAACACAAGAACCAAGGGCAAGTTTCGCAGTATGATTTCTTTGAGTACCAATTTATCCTTGTAAGTGAAACCCATTACCACATCCAATACCAAAACAGCACCGTCACATACTTCAAGCCCTGCCATAACCTCATCGTTAAAGTCTACATGGCCAGGAGTATCGATCAAACTCAATACAATCGACCGGCCCTTACTATTCGGAAGCATTAGTGTGATAGGAGAAGATTTTATTGAAGCTTCTCGATCTTTTTCTAATACGTGATTATCCAAGTATCTTAGCGGGTGTAAATACGTGGAATTTTTGTTTTTGCTGAGATTAGTGGCATGGGCTCTTTGGACAAGTTGGTCAACCAATGTCGTTTTCCCTGATTGGAAATTCCCTACAATGCAAAAATTTCGTATTCTTTCTGGAACCTCGTTGATTGTGTTTATCAAAAACTCTCTCGAATAGGTTAATTGAGGCAAGTTTTCTTCGTCGATGACCATTTTCATCTTCTTTTCGACATTTGGTGCAATCACAGGAGCATCATCTGCAAAATTGGTTGGGTTGACATAAATAATCTCTGCGTCATTAGTAGGGATATTCGTATTCGCCAATGCAGTTTCATGGGATTCTTTATCATCACTCTCAATGCGCACCAACTCTTGAGTTTCTTGCTTTGAGACATCCTCTTGTTGGCTTTCAGAGTCAGAGTCAGAGTCGGATTCGACCGACTCTCCAATCAAGTTACCGAACTCGTCATAGATCTCTTCCTCGTCACTCATTTAGTATGGAATATGGTAATGTGTGGTGTAAAAAAGATAGATGCTGCCAATTTTCTTTTTCGCGCGTAAAGATCTCATCTTTGGTTCTTTGAAAATTGCATTGACAAGGACCCGAAAGTTACAGCACTAGAGACACTATTATTTTCTACTACTGTACTACATGCTTTTGTACCGTTATATAAATGGCCCTTCGCATTTACTCTAATTAGAAACAGTATATAATACATTTTGTTGGTTTTACCTATTACTTGCAAAGCACGGAGAATGCTTTGTTGTCATTATGACAAAGTTTGATACTTTCTCAATTCCGTCAACAAACTTTGCAACTGAACATCGGACACTTTGTTCTGTAAGCTCGGTATCAAACTTTTTGCCTCTTCAGCATCCTCACATTCTAACGTTCCCAATTGTGCAATTTCAAAAGGATGCAAGTACTCCTTGCAATGCTCATTGAAATCATTGAGTAACTTCTCAACCGTTTCACAACTCAGTCTGTTCTTGAATCTTGCAAAATTGGTTAAATAGTTTAATGTCTTGTGTATAACTTCGTTCAGGTTGGGTCCTGCTAATTCCATATTAGAAATCTCGTCCTCTTTGGTATTGTTCAAATCCTCATCCTCATCCTCATCTGAATCCATTGGTTCGTCAGAGCCCAATTGAGACAGTTGATTGGCACGACTTTTTGGTTTTTGATTTCTCTTTCGTTCTTTCAATGCTGCTCTGATTAACAACCTGGTTTCGGATAAATTGAGCGCTATCAACTGTTGCTCTTCCCCAGTATTTGTTATCTGAGTTAGTTGAAATTCTGGTCCTAATTTCAACACCGCAGCATTCTCTTCATCGTCAATATTTTGTGTAGCAACTTTCCTCCTTCTTACTCCTAAAGCACTAGTACTAACGTTCATTTGTTATGTGAAAGATATGCAGAATGTGCCGTAAGCGGTGCTCTTTTTTTCTTGTTTTTTGAATGATGTAGGTTGTCTAGCTGTGTTGTTTCGTTCTCTAGTTCAGCGATTGCTGTTTATGATTCTGATTGAGCTTTAAGTTAATAAGTCAATCCTCTTGCAAAATGTTAAATGATGCTTGTTTAAATCCTTTTGTATTAATGCTGCACAGTATATACAAGCATAAGTATATAAACGTATTGATGATTAAAAGTTGGTTGTCGATTTGGTATCTCCAATAATGGGCAACAAGGAACTATCGATTAGAAGGCACCTTTTCGTTGAAAGTTCACGATTTTCATTCTTTGGTATTTTTTTTTTTTTCTCTCTTCAATTTTTCTTCTTTTCTTCATCGATTTCTGAAACCTCGCACACGACCATGTACCAACCAAAACCTTTCAAAAAAAGCCCCATCCTACACATTTAAACAGCTGGCATCTCGATAGATCTCACATCTTGAACAAATGGATGCTTCAAAGCTTCCTGTGGTGTTAGCCTTTCCAAAGGATTAAGATTAAGTACCTTTGTCAAAAAATCAACTAACAATAATCGCTCTTGACATTCCCTTTCAACCATCAGACTTGTCATCTTTTTACTTGGTAGCTTGTAATTCAAGATGATATCCTTTAAAAGTTTCTGCTTAAAGTAGTTTTTGTTCGGCTGCTCCTTCTTGTGTGCATGACTTGACCCACTTTCCATTTTAGCAACTTCTAAATCATGGGTATATTCTTCAAACGTTTTTATCACATAAGTGGGTTTCCCATCGGGGGTTTCACTAGGTATCTTCTTGAAAAAATTTGATGAATTGCGTCCCACTTCAATCATGTGCCTTGGAGGAGGTCCCAACATATCAACAATCTTCCAAATTTGATTGTATTCAGAAGTACCTGGAAACATGGGTAAGCCGAGAAAAAACTCACCTACAATGCAACCCAACGACCACATATCAATAGATTCGGTATATGGCAAGCCAAGAATCACTTCTGGTGATCGATAAAATCTCGACTGTATATATGTATAGATGGTCTGCCTTGTGAAACATGCTGATCCAAAATCAATCACTTTGATATTAGGTTTATCTGGCTGACAAAGCAAAATATTCTCCGGTTTCAAATCGCAATGAATCATTTGAAAGTTTTTCAATTGCGCCATTGCGTCTAGCAACTGCTTGGTAAGAAGCTTCACCAACTTCATACTCAATCCTTGAAATTGGTTCTGCTTTATTAACTCGTAAAGGTTCGAAGCTAAAAGCTCAAATACCAAACATAAATGCTCCTTGTGCATAAACGTATCCAAGAGCCTAATAAAACTCTTTCCATCGCTATTGTTGTTCAAAAACTCTAGTAAACGTACCTCTGTCAATGACTGATTCATGTAGGCTGGCTTTGATTTAATCACTTTGACAGCGCATACAGTTTGATTAATCAAGTTTTGACATTTCACAACCTGCCCAAATGTGCCTGATCCTAGTAAATCAAGAACCATGTATTTTCTCCCCTCTTCGCTGCCTAGGATATCATTGACATAAAGAATATAGTCACTTTCTTCGTTATCGTACCCATTATTGAATTTTGGATCCAGAGGTTTAGTCAAGACTCTCTTTGGATTTGTTGATTTGGAATACTGGAATTTTCTTGGCTGACAGATGCTATAAGATTCGGTCAAATAAACAGATAATGCATTGAGGGGTGATATGTGGATAGAATTGACTGAACACCGTCTGTATTTGGGTTGTTGATGAACCTTGGGAGTAAGTTCCGACTTGTTGCGAATTTTCCTTGCTTTGGGTGCGGGTTTTCTAAATTTGGAAGCCTTTTGATGCTGAAGTGCTTGTTGGTATTGTTGATATTGGACAATTGAGCCTGACCGTCTTGCAGGTGAGGCGTAATATTGACCACTCTTGCTATCGTAAGCTTGTATTGGTTGCTGATAGTAATGGTTAGGCATGACAGCAACCGATGATCTTCGGTTGGCAACGCTGCTTGCTCCAGGCATGACATTAGAAGCCATATTGGGATGAATGAATTGCGAAAGCCCTGGCGCTACACCTTGAACCACAGAAGCATCACCATTACCACCAAAAAGGTTTCCTCCTTGTGTCATCATTGCCGTTCTGTTTTGTTGGTTATACCCATACGGATTACTGTATGTTCCATCCACCGCCGCTGACATTCGACGATCATTTGGATTATTGAGTGTGACTTCTGGATTGGAAAAGTACTGGGTAAATGGATTGTCTGCACGAGTAGGAGGATGTATATAAGGGGAAACCTGGGGGTTGGTGGCATTGGAATTTTCATTCTCATAAGTTGTCAGAAGCTGATTTGTAAAGGACAATCTCTTGTTCAAAGGGGGAGGCTGATGCTGTTGTAATAATGGTATAGTATGAGACTTGGTGGGGGACTGTGACATTACAGATGACGATGCAGTTGGAGATGACGCAGCTGATGACAGATGATTCATCGAAAACCATGGATTGCGAAACCCCGGGGCTTGATTTGATTTGTATGCTTGCTGCGGTAGGTACACTTGATCTTGTGGGAGTACATCATTCCTTCCATTGAGTGGGTATTGTGGTTGTTGTTGTTGTTGCTGTTGTTGTTGCTGTTGCTGTTGCTGTTGTTGCTGTTGTTGCTGTTGTTGTTGGTGATGGTTGGGCGGTGGTAAATGCCAGTTACCACCTATCGAATTATGCCTAAAGTTGTAATTATTATACGACATTAAGTTCTAACTATTGAATACTCGTTTACTTCAATACAATGCTGGCGGTTGAATTGTAATTTGTTTCCCTATCTGCCTGTTTGATGCCGGTGTTGAAAGTGTAAATTATCTTGATGCAATAATGTATTCTAATTTTTACTCTCCAAAATTTAATTTTTGCGATAATGAGTGGGAAAAGGAAAGGGTTGTGGTACTCAAAAAAAAAAAAATGTGTTGGTTGAAACTGTGTGTAATCCTCTCACTGACAAAGGGAAGGACGAGTGGGTAATACTGATTCCAAGTCTGTAGACCCTTTTTCAAGAAATAGTATATATATTGAGTATTCTTTGCTACTTGCTTATGATTGCCATTTGACCAAAATGTTTTATTGTAATATAGCAAATTTTTTTAGGGAGGGGAAGGGAGATTGAAGATGTGTGTGTATATATGTGTGTGTGTGTGTGTGTGTGTGTGTTAGCGAGAGAGAGGGGTGAGTGAGGAAGGAAGGAGGTATATACATATAAGTATATATATTTCTAATTGAATCACAAAAACCCAAACTGAGCACAAAGTGAAGCACACAATACAGTTGTAGAGACAAAGAGGAGGAGGAGGAAACAGGAGGTAGAAAGAAAGAAAGAAAGAAAGAAGGGGTCACTCAACATACATGAAACGCATAATATTCTTACAATCTTTCCCTTGTCGAATACCTCTGAAAAATGGTTGGTGTTCAGTATGGCTAGCTCTACGATATAGTGCACACCTTTTATGTACCTGGAAGGTTCTACCTCCTTCCTGGGGTTGGTTGCATATTCCATTCATACATTTATGTAATGAGGTTTCATTTATCACAACTGTCGTTTTCCCATCATGTCATCTACAGGTTCCAAACTTGTCTATGACCAACCGTATTGTAAATTTACATCATATATACAAGTTTCCTACACACCAACTTAGTTTACTTCTAAGCGGCAAGTTTGGCAGGCTCTTCTGGATATACTGGAGCCATAGTAGGTTGTGCTTGTAATCTTTGCATCATCATTCCCACACCTTCAAAGACACCTAAAAGACAAGCACAAGTGATTGCAGAATTTCTCGTATGTTTCCACCCACCTCTGATGGCCAAGGCACCACCAGTAAAGAAACCAGCTATAACTGCATTCCATGCATCTTCTCTCTTACGTACAGCTTTAACTGTACAGTCAAATGTTGAAAATAAACCACCCCAAACACCGAAATTACCTCCCACTACTGGTGCCCTGGCCTTAATTGCTGAAAGTGCACCATATCCTCTTTCTCCATGTGGAGAGTTTCTAAACCCTTTTATACCATGCCATACGCAACCACCAATAACACCCATAGCAAAAGCACCACCGAAATCATTGAGAATAACGATTGGACATGGATCTCTAGCGTGATCTGCAGACATTTTTTTATTTAAACTTGTGTGACTTGTGTCGTTGAATAAAAAGTAAATGGGAGTATATTGTAAATGACAAAATGTAACTAACGAGAAACGATTCTTCAGGTCCTGCTGATAGTGATTTTTTGTATTGGTGTTTACTCAGTGGCTAACTAACTTACCCACTGAAATTTTTTTTTTTTTTGCTCAATGTTCTCTTGATGATTTTCGAATCTTGTGTGCAGGTCATGCATCTGGGAAGAGGTTGCAAAAATTGGCACTACAGTAGATGGACAAAGTTCAATCATCAAAAAACCTCTATAAGAAACTGTCTAAGTCATCGTATATACAAAAGCCAAACCAATCACTGAGTGTAGAATTCTAAGCCCTCTTAGCCACCTGTTCTCTTGACTCATCCCGCGCTTCAAACAACACTTCGTTGTCGCTTTCAGTTGAAATTTCATTCGATTCTTCCTCATTGGAGTTGTTTGAGGTTATAAACTTTGGTAAGTTCTTACTACCGAGTCTGCTGGATGTGTTTTTGGAGCTCCCCTCTAGAAGATGATATGTTTTCTTCCTATGTACGGCTGGAGGAGGCGTATAATTGCTCTCAAAATCCTTCAGAAAATCGCCCTCAATATTGCTGACTTCTTCTTCTCCACTATCTTCTTCCTCATCTTCATCACCAACAACAAAGTTTTCCAAATTCTTTCTTCCATGAGCCTCTAAATTATTTAATTCAAAATAGTCCGTTTCAATCTCTGGCCCAGTAAAAGAACTTGAGCCCCAAGTTACATAACCTAGAGTAGCAAATCCCAAAAATAGAACCAATACGACACTTGCGTAATTCATCTTGCGCCAGGTCAAGTTCTTGATAACTGGTGGCACACAAAGAATGAAGATGGAAAGCACGATCCAAATCACCGACACTCCATTGACAAACCAGCCGAATATTCTCAACCTGAATGCTGCTCCTTTAATCTTTTGTCTCTTGTTCAACATAAGCAAGAATATTGGTATGCCATTAGCAACTGCCAACGACACCACAGCAGCACCCATGAAAGCATTGAAGGCTGATCTCGAGATTAATGACAAAAGCGACAATACTGCACATACAATCATTGACAAAAATAACGCATTTCGTGGAATCGTATACTCTTCAACTGAATTAACTTCAGTCCATAAATGCGCCATTGGTAGACCTCCATCACGTGCAAGAGCAAACGTGCTTCTGGATGCAGTAGTGAGTGAACCAATACTTTGGAATATAACGGTTCCAATCATCAAACAGGCCATGAGAAAACTTATAAGGTACGACTCCGTTGAGAGCTTGAATATGATTTCGATGGGCATGATATTGCTATCCCCATCTAATAACAATTCAAGCTCAGGTAATATCGTTAACAAAGGAATGATAAAAATAATACCTGTCAAACATGCCATCAATATGGCACTGATGACTCCCTTGGGCATATTTCTTTCCGGATTTTTGACTTCATCAGTAATGGAAAATAACATTCCATACCCAGTTAAGGTGAATGATGAGCTTTGCAAGCCAACGATGAAAGCTAGTGGATCTGGCCAGCCTGAACGAGAATTATCAAATCGGGTCAATATCTCTTTTATAGAGTTGGTCCTTTTGGCATAGAATATGAGCAATACATCGATTGCCAACACTGTATATATCGTCCACAATATACATGCTTTGTTGATCTTTTCCAAATGTTTGGAGAATTTGAAGTTGATAAACCCAACAAATGCCAAGATGATGAAAAACACCCCCAAGACCAAAAACTTGTCTTCCTTGTATACAAAGTCTTTCAATCCAAATATCGATAAGATAAACTGCGATCCAGAAAACATTATACTAATTGCATATGTCCAGTTTCCAATAAGTAGTAGCCACCCCGTGATCCATGAGCTGATAAGTGAATACTTTTCGTTACTTAAAAGTGCACTAAAGTGATAAACACCTCCAGCAGTGGGATACTTTGATATGATTTCACTCAAACTTAGCACCACAAATAAAGACATCAAACTGACAACAATCCAGCCATATAGCACTGTTACATTAGCTCCATCCATTAAAGAGATCCATAGCGTTGAAGATAACCCAAACGGAACCCCCATCACTGAAAATCCCAAACCAATAACCGATGTCACTGTTAGCTTTCTCTCAAGACCTTGTTTATACTTGAAATGCTCAATTTGTTCAATTTCATTGTCAGCCAAAAGTTCCGAATCCATCAAGGACTCTATAAACCTCACAGGACGAGAGGCTTGAATATCATGGAAGAGGTGGGATGCATATGATGGTGGTGTTGAAGTGTCTGGTAATGATGTTGTCGTCGTCTCGGAAGTGTTTTCTTGAGATGAGTTACAGTTCCTTGGTATACCCAATGCCGTCGAAGTAGGTAGTATCTCCATCATATGACTCCCTTGTGTTCCCTCTTCTAATGAATGTTGTTGTTTAAGATGTGACGTCTAAAAGCCATAATCCATCTAAAAGAGGAAAATGCGTGCGGCTCGAAAATAAGAAAAAAAAAAAAAGAACAAAAGAGAGACAGAATGCCGATCTAGGATTGTCTCGGTTGTAAGTTGATGGATTCTGTTTGAAGTCAGAGAGTGCTTGTGCCAAAACTTCTTAACACTCAACATAAGTGGGGGTGAAAATTTTTACAGGGAACCTTAATATGACCCCTCTTTAAGAATTGTTAGAGGAATCATCCTAAATACTACGTTAATGTACATTAAGATGGTGTTATTGTAATCAGACTAGTGCGACCTAAGATCCTGTCTACAAAATAATGATATTTCCATCATAAATGACTGGCTTAGCCTGATATTCTGAGTGAATACCTAAACTAAACACTTGCTTTACTAGAAACCGTGTCACTTCCAAAAATAATTTGTACAAATAGAGACCTTATATGATCAATGGCATGACGGGATTCGGTGCAAAGAGTCATAATCAACAGGGAGAAGGAATCTACATGGAAGAAGGTATATGAAAGGCAAAGAAACGTCCAACTCAAATAACGAAAAATAAACAAACTAGAAACTATTGCAGTTTACTCATAGATATCATCACGGAAACCCGAATCGGCAAGTTCATTCGTAACCTGAGGTGCTATGAGAAACTCCAAAGCCCTCATTTCTTTAGGATACGCACATGATTCAAAGACCATTTTCCTTTCCGCATATAACACATACAATTTATAAAGATATTCCAAGTATGGTTTAGTGCCCCAACCTCTCCTTTTCAAGTCTTAAAAACCAACATGAATCCAAATGGTAATGTAACGTAAAATTCATAAAGATTCTTTTCACACTTTTTCAACATTTTGAAGGTCTTTATGGTTTTAGCAACTGACGTCTCCTCATGCAAAAGATTCAATTTTGAGCCTATAATGTGTTCCGTAGCTGGTGTTATATTAAACTCATACCGTCTAATGTAGTAGTCGTGTAATATATTGACAATGACTGGCTTGCAACGTTTTTTCATGAGTGAACAAATTGTTGTTGATAGGGATTGGTGCTTGTTGAAAGTAGTGGATAATGGCGGCGCTGATACTCTCAATTTGGGTCTCCATATCAATCGATGAATAAGCGATGTTGAGTACCTTCTGGGAGTAGTCCGTAATGTACAATTCTGGGAATAGATCGAATGCCACTTTGTAATAACCTTTATATACTGCCTTACTCAACTCTTGGAGTAACAGAACATCTTCGTAGTGTTAGACTAGCAATGCTGATACCTCAGACTCAAAGTCGTTGAAAATTTTCAGTGGCATGTTCGATAGTCAAAAGACGTAAGTTATGTAAAGCTATATGGAGCGTAGAAACTAAATTGAGGGGTTGATATCTAGGGGTAGATGCACGTGATTAGCGAGCCTTGTGTAAGACACAATAAACAAAAGTAAAGGAACTCCACAAATCAACCACGGTTTATACTGATATATCTATACACTCTACACCAACTACTTAGTCTCCACGTAATGCTCTGACAACTGCTGGCCTTCGCATCATATATTTTGTCCACTTGTAAACCTCTGGAAACTCTACTTTGAGATTAATTCCAATTCTATCAACAACATTATTCCAAGGAACAAACGACAAATCCGCAACTGTTGCTCTATCGCCAACTAACCAGACAGGGTAGTCAAAATATCTCGATTGCGATAATGGTGTGGTCCCCGCACTATAAGCAGCAGCATTCTCCACATCTAAATCCATAATTAACGCCTCTCGCCTTTCGGCCAAAGCCATCTCCACAACCCCATAAACTCGCCTAACTTCGTCAGTGTATCTTTCCACTGCACTTGGGACTGGGCTAGAATGGAAGTACCTAAAGTGCAAGGCTTGCCCTATCATAGGTGCGTGTCCACTTGTTTGAAAAAATAACCAAGAATTTATCTGACTTTGCTCGACAAGGTTATCACTCCATAAACTGCATTCATTATTCTCCTTCATGTACTTGGTAACGAGATATAGGATAATCGCACCCGATTCCCATATAGATACATTTTCGTTGTAATGGTCAATCAATGCAGGCACCCTAGCGTTGGGATTTATGGTTACAAATTCAGGAGCACGCTGTTCGCCGTTGTTAAAGTCTAGAAAAATGGTATTGAATGGCAAGTTCAACTCGGACAAAATGATGGCAACCTTGAACCCATTAGGCGCCGATCTGTGGGAAAACAAGGTGTATCCTTCATGTGGTTGATTTTGGAAAAACTGGCTTATTCTTGACTGCTGTTGCTGTTGTTCTTCCTTGGATGAGGAACTATTCTGCATTTGTTGCAACAAGTTCTGGTTCAATTCGTTTTGCTGTTGATCACTTAGCGAAACAGACTTGAGCCCTGCCGAAAGGTTTGACACTGTGTGCGTGTTTTGATTATTACTATTGTTATTGTTATTCATTGTGTTGAATGTCTGACTACGACAAAATATTTGATTGTGAAAAGGTAATGGAAATTAGCCGCAGAAAGAATGGTATGGCGATAATGCACCAATAATGTAGATCCAATAGATTAAAATTATCGCCACTGGTTACACAAGCACTATCCTGAACGTGGGTTTTGATGTCGCCAATAAAGTAAACAATGTATGTACGGGAACCTCTATGTTCGAAGCTTTTGTCAAATATAAAAATTTCGAGCGTTTTTTTCTTTTCTCATTCTTCTCTCACTCTACGAAACAATCGTACAAAGAGGAGGTATTTTTTAAGCTGAACTCAATCCAACGGATCAGCAACGTGGTTCACTCCATTTTGCTTACATGGAGGTATGTGTGGGATAGGGGGAGGGTGGTTCATGTCGGAACAGTAGTCTTTCCTATCTACTCTAGTTCAAGTTTAACGTGTTTTCCTAGGGTCAATTGCTCTAGGCGTGTATCTTGTCACACACACACACAAAGAATAACAAATTTGTTACGCAGAGCCACATCAACTGGCGGCGAAACTGTGGCGATCTCTAAATCCCTGACGTAACACCAGTCTCTGTAAGAGTGTCAACACCATCCCACTATTTACGTTATTCAAAACGCCTACTTTCCCCACTGCTAAGTAGATTATAATAAGCGCTGGATTTTTTTTGTTCTTTTTGGCCAAAATTACCTCATTACTAATCTCCCAATTCAAAAGATAACGCTAAAGCTTCCTTTTTGAAGCTCAATTCATCCCAACATCATTACTTATGATCCTTCCACCCCCACACATTGCCGTCCTTGTATTAGATACTCCAATTCAAGGGATTACCGAAAAATATGGAGACTTTGGTGACAACACAATTGATTTAATCAAAAACACGGGCACAACATCGTTCAATTTTGTAAAGTACCAATTGAATACCGAGGACCCAGAGCAGCTAGAAAAAGTTTATGAGGAGTTATACTCGGCAGTCCACAACCACTTGATAGAAGGATTTGCCCTAACTGGTTCACGTAGCGATGCTTTCAGTACCCTTCCGTGGTTGGTTAAATTCAAATCGGTTTTGAAAAATACCATTCTAAAACTTGACAAGCCAGTTGTTGGCTTGTGTTTTGGTCACCAAGTAATTGCATCGGTTTTGGGCTGCAAGGTTGATCGAAGCAATGATGGATGGGAAGTTGGCATCACCACGATATCCATCAATGATGATATTTATAAACTAAAGGATTCACCATTCACTGAACTTAGTCAAACGGAGAATATAGATGATGCTGGGCAAGACTATGATGCCGCTGTATTGTTTGATCACTTGAACTTGGTTGAATCGCATCGAGATGTTGTGTTGGGAGGACTACCTACAGATTTTATTAATTTTGGCTCAACCAGTAAATGCTCTATTCAAGGAATGGTGAGCATAGACAATGGCGATGGCAACAAAAGAAACTGCAGAGTCATTACCTTTCAGGGGCATCCAGAATTTACAACCGATTTGGCTTTGGATTTATTGAAATACAAATTTGATGCTGGCTTGTTGAATGAAAAGGAGTACGAAAAAGCAAAGTACCACACTTCAAGTTTAAACAACCAAGGTAACTTGATAGGGAAAGTCATCAACAAGTTTCTTTTCAATGAGGCACACACAAAAGAAGAAGCGTGATTAGCAGTGTACAACCGAGCACTGGTGCATAGTTTTTGTACACACTACACATACCTCTTAAACATAGATAAAATAAGTGTATACCGAATTTGGCATTAATAAAAAAAACAAGAATTCGGGTTTTGTATGTTTCTATATAATCTAGTGGTCCTCCAAAAACCTCTCATTCGGAGAAACAATTGTAAAACCATTTAATTTCCCCCTTGATCCAAATCTGTTGAACCCAAAAGATGGGCCACTGGACGAGCTTGGTTGGGCATCCCTATTGGTGAGTCTGTCATTGACACCTTTCAAGTTTTGACATTTCAGTTCCAATGCCTTGATCTTGTCATTGAGAAGCTTTGTATCCTGGTTATTTTGAGAGGTAAGTTTTCCTATAACCTCCCTCAATTCATCTCGTTGACTCTCTAGTATTTTGATTTCCTCCTTCTGGGCATAATTCTGATTCATTAAATCCTCATTTTCGGCTTCAAGAATTTGTATCTTTTCAATTAAATTGCTATCCATGGCATTGATGTCAACTTGGCCTTGTGACTCCAATTCAGATATCCTATTCTGAAGTTGATTAACGAGATCATTTTTAGATACCAATTGATTGTAAATCTCCGTTTTTTCATATTCCAACTTCAACGGACTTGGAGATTGACCTAGTTCTTGAAGCAATGCATGCTCTTCGCTAATAAACCTGAGTCTCTTTTCTTTGTTTAGCTTTTCTTGCAAGTCTGCGATAACTTGGGTTTTGTCTATTATGACAGATTCCAAATTCTCTGGCTCTCCACCAGGTGAGTGAGAGTAAACCGTCTGGTTTTTGAGTCTTGTTTCCAACGCCAACTCTCGTTTAATGGAAGAAGCTAGCTCCCTTGTTATTAACTCTAATTCATTGAGCAATTCCGTATTACAATTCATGATGTGCAACTCCTCCTTACTAAACGGCAAAGGCTTGCTAGAAATCGATCGTTCAGCAACTGATGAGCCTATTGTGTTGGAGGATGGCGTTCTCTGGTGAGACTTAATCTCTCTGTCAGGTTCGATAGTGCTTGACCTTTTTGACCTCGATAATCGCTTCAAAAAATTCTTTCCCGAAAAAGAAGATCTTTTCTCCTTTTTGGTTGATGAGCTTGATTGTGAAGCTGACGAAAATGTACGAGGGATTGAGTTCAGCGATACGCTGCCTGATTTATTAATCGACGGTTGCTCAAAATCATCATCAAATGGTTTCAGTTTGCTTTGTCCTTGAGGTTGTTCTCTATTATCTGGTACTGGACTATATCTTCTTCTGTTTTCGATTTCAGACACATCCTGGATAGGTTCAGTAATGTTGGAGTAATTGTCAAATTTACCATCATAGTGACCATCTACCAAATGTGAAACTTGGGATGTTGGAGCAGTCGGTGGGGTAGTTGCACCATCCTCCTGTCTATTTGTTCCATGAAATTCACTCTCACTATCAAAGTTTTTGCCCTTTGGTGAATTGCTGGCCTCGTAAAACGAACTGGGGGATTCAGTTCTTGTTTGAACTAGATGCGGACTAAAGGATTGTGTATTTTCTGAAGAAGCTGACCTAAAGTTGCTGAAAACTGTATTGGCCACAATGCTGTGAAGTGATGGATGGTCCAGCGGCTTTCTGAGATCCAGCGGTTTTCTGAAGTCCAGTGTGGTTGAATGGGAATCTGACAAGTGCACAACACTATTGTTACCGGACGCCGAATCCTTTTCTACAGTGGTGACATCAGCATGTAATGCCTTCTCTCCAGGAGGGGTCTCAGAGCTGACTTCTGAATCTTTGGATGCAAACGGCTTCAAATTATCTTGCAGAGAAGTTGACTGCGGTTCTTTACCTTCGTATACTTTGTTGTGCTCGCCGTCATTGAATAGGTTCAACTTACGTACCCTCATGGAATTGTTCTTTTTCAAGGTCGATTTTCGTGACAACCCGACTCCCCTGCTCTCCTCTTCCCCGAACTTGTATATCACATCTTCCTCGTCAGCAGGATTCAGATTGTCTTCCTCTTCTTCAAGGACCTCGCCAAGTGCTTCAGATGAGTTCTGTTGGGTAGAGATGTGGCCACTCGAATTAAACGTGGCTTGCCCTTGTTGGGTATTTAGGTAATGCACATTGCCATTTGAGGGCTGTTGATCAGTAGGGTTAATTTGTGTCGGAGGATGTTGCTGCGACTGTTGAAGATATGGTTGGCTCTGTTGTTGTCTTTGTTGTGCTTGTGGCATGTATCGTGCATTCTGGTCAATGTAGGGCCTTGGTTGCAGTTCGTTGGGAACATAGTTCTGCTCCATTTGATTGCTTGCATCTGAATTACCATACCTACCAGCCGGTTGATATTGTCCATCGCTTCTCATGCCTTGCTCTAGAAAAAGCTGGGATTGCGATTGTGGGAGCATTTGATTTCTAAATGGGGCAGTTTGTGGCATTTGCTGTTGAGGATTCGATGTAACCAAATTTCTACTTCTAAGAGGCTGGCCTTGAAATCCTTGGGGTGTGCCCATTAAAGGTCTCGATCCTCCCAATGACTTGGTTCTAGGGTAATTTTGGCCATAACCTGGCATTCCGCCGCCCATTAATGACATTGAGCGAGCCCCTTGGTCGACTTGTTGTGGATACTGAACTGGATATTGCTGCTGCTGCCTCATTGCAAATTGTTGCTGTGGCATCATAGGATTACCTCTTTGCGATGTCATCGACATGGAACGAGGGTCAGCCGCCCCCATTTGCTGCTGCTGCTGCTGCTGTTGTTGTTGTTTTTGTTGTTGTTGAGTAAACTGATATCGCTGGTCGGGCATCATTGTATAGCTCGTAGCCATAGAGTTTGTTCTCATACCATCATACATTGGATTGAACCCCGCAGCCATGGAATTGGCACGAGGGCCCTCTTGCATTGGATTACCTCCAGCTGCCAATGAATTGGCTCTTGCACCACTAAGTAGAGCCATCTTTTTCTGTTGATTCATATGTTTCCTGTATTGGACATTGTTAAGCTTGCCATTAGGGTTTATTGGGGCCTGCCTTCCAAAAGTCCCCAAAGTAGGAATGATAGGGGCCGTGTCCAAATTGCTATTAGAATTGTATATTCCTCCTTCATTTCGTATATGTTTTATATCATCAAACGATAGATTTGCGCTGCCTGTTAAGTCACCAATATCAGCACCTGCATCGTCATTGAACTCCTCGACCTTGTGATGTATGTTTTTCAAGAATGACATGGTTTAGTGAGTGAGATGAACCTGTGGGCTATTAAGGTGGGCTATACTTTTAGGTTTATGAAAATACCAGAATCTAACACACCCAGAAGAAAAAAGGAAAAATATGTTTTGGTGAGGATGGAGAGTCTATATGCAGTATTAAAACACCTCCGTCGGCTCAACATTGGGACAAAAGTCGGACTTAATTTCTAAACAAGAGGTTGCTTATAAAACAAGAGTAAAAGAAGCGGGTGTGGAGAGTAACATGAAACAGCAGCACCTAGTATAATAAATAATCTTGCATTTTGGCAACTATGTAGTCTAGTTGCTATTCTCTTGAATTAGAGCGACAATAGGGTAACGCATCTTGAAAAAGACTATCCAATCGTCAACAATCTTCAACTGCTTTTCTGTCAAGTCTGACAAGTCCCAAGTGTCAGGAAGTCGTCCATCTTCTTCTTTCAACTGCAACTTGTTTAAACCCAAGAGTCTCCCGACATCTTTCCCAACCAATTTGTTGTAAGCCTTGCCGGGTCCATAACTTTTTGTGTTTGCTGTAACGTCGTATACGTAGCCCTTGATGGCTACATATAGTTTGGCGTCATCGGTTCCATTGAATTTCAGAAGCTGTTTTCTGGATAAAATGGGTAGTGAGTCAAGGTCAATTTTCTCATTATCAAGAAAGATCTCAGTAGGCTCTTTGTTCTTATCTCCAAACATGATGCTTTTACTGCTTTCGGTTTGTTTCTTTGAATGTCGTTGTTGGCCACGCCCGTATTAAAGATTTGGATACACGATTGATTTGATGAAGCTTTTTTGTCAGGATTGAAAGTGGGGAGGGGGAGGACATGAAGAGTTTACGAAGGTAGCGCTTGCTTGGTTATTCAAGGATTTACCCAAGACATGAAGTGAACGCAAGTTTACAAGGTTGTAGAACTAGTAAGTCACTATTAAAGCAATACAATGCAAGTACTATTTACATATATTGCTTGGTAAATAGAATGAGAAAAGTTTGGAATCCTTTTACTGTTCGAAGTAATCAGGCTTTAACTGTTCACACAAAAATATCACTTTCACAGATGAGAAAACTGACAAATTTGTAACCACCTTTTTACACCAATAAGACGAAATACTATGATATGGTAAGTATATTGCAACTGTTACGAAAAGAACATCCATTTACTAACTATGTCCTAGACTGATGACTCTCTGAAATACCCACCTGACATTCAAAAATTGTTTCAACCGAAGCCACCTATAGTACACATTCCACCAACAGATTATCCACCCGAAAAACGCTCGACATTATCCATATCCCCAGTATCTAATTACAAAAGCTTTATTAAAAAGTACGTGGATAATGAATTACCCCAACGAGAGTCTCGTGTTCAAAAAACAGCAATGTCAAAGCACAGGCAAAAGCTTCTATTGGCCAACGATAGAAGGAAAAAGCAAAGTGATTCCTTCAATCGTCAAATGCGAGATTGGAATGATCCCGAATTGCTTGCCAAGAATGAAAATGAAGTCATGAAGGATCCTTACAAAACTGTATTCATAGCGCGGTTAGACTATACTTTGACAGAACTCGATATATCGCAATATTTTCGAAAATATGGTGTTATTGATTCGATTCTGATAATTCGCGACCATAATGGGAGAAGCAGAGGGTACGGCTTCATTGTTTTTGAGCGAGAAGCTGATGCACAAGCATGCATTTCCGAGTTGTCTCGAACTGGAGTGAAAATGAAAGAGAGAACCATTTTGGTAGATATCGAAAGAAGCAGAGTATGGCGAAATTGGAAGCCAAGAAGATTGGGTGGTGGGTTAGGTGGTAGGGACTACGTTAAGGAGGGGAGAGTAGCCTCTGCTGCCGCAAGTGGAAGGCGAATACACATTGCTAATAGCTCGACGCTGCATTATAAATCAGATAACTCCCATAAGCTGGGCTCTCATCCTCATTATAACGTTACCACCCACACTCGTCCAATAGCGATGCCACCGCCAGCAAAATACGAGCCCATCAGTGCGCCAAAACCATATAGTTACACTTCTGGTCAAACCTCATCAGGAAGGTCCATTAGAAGCATTAGAGGAGGGGAATAAAAACTTTGGGTTTTTTTTGGAATTGTTTATGTGTAGATCTTTCAAGGTAAATGTATCGTGCTTAGTTTAATAGTTGAATACGGTGGCACCGAAATTTCATGATTATATAATGCGATCCAATTGCCGTTTCTCTTGGGGAGGTCTACGTCGCATACAGTTCGGCATTCCAAATCGCGCTTGCTCCAGCGAAAACATCAATGCAACTTAAATCTTTTTCTTTTTTCGATTTCTTTGCTTCTATAAACAAACTCGTCTTTATCAACCATCCATACATCACAACATGCCAGGGGAGAGTCCAGCAAAGAGAAAGATTGAAACTGAAGAATCTTCCAGTCTAAAACGCACGAAGCTGATTGGGCATGAGGATCTCAAAACGACAATTATTAACGAAGTCAAAGAGGTCTTTGAAGATCGCATTGCTCGATTGGAATCACGAGTCAAGTTTTTGGAGGATGAATTGGATTTGAAGGATAATGACTCTAGCACTGCCGATCTGGGAAATTCTAACGAAGCTGAATTCACGTACACTGAAGATGATAACAAATCTGCCAAAAAGAACTCGCCTCCCCCACTACCCCCTAGAGCTACATTCGGAGAAACGCCTTTTCGATTCAGCTCTACCAATGGTAATAGCGGAACTAGTGACACCAAGATCGAAGCTAACTCCGTTAAATCCAGCGCGAAACCCGTATTCGGGGCCACCACATCATTCGGAAACATGAACAAAAAGCAAAATTTGGGCATTCAAAATTCTGCGAAAACGATTACGCCGGCAGCAGCAACATCATCATTCGGCACTTTTGGGTCGAAGTCACGTTTTGGGAATGCGTTTCAAGAATCATTGAAACAAAAGTCGTTTTTGGATAATTCCAATAATGCTCCTGATGATGATGGTGGTCCTAGAGCAGATAGCAAGGACGAATCACAAACAAGCACTACAACTCAACAGTTTAAACAAGTTGATTTGAACCCTGTTGAGCAGACCACAGGCGAGGAAGACGAAACTTCGTTATTCAACTGCAACGCGAAGTTATTTGAGCTACAGTTTGCAAACATGGCAGAAGGCTGGAAAGAAAGAGGTGCGGGTCCATTGCATTTGAACCAATCAGTTCACGACCCAAGCCAAGTTAGGATAGTTATGAGATCTCATGGATTGTTGAAGGTGATTTTGAACTACAAAATACTAAAAACAACCGAAGTTCTAGAGGGCTTAGAAGCAAGCTTGGCCCCAGGGAAATATCTTCGATTCAATTCAGTTTCAGAAGGGAAGCCAATACAGTACTTGTTGAAATTTGCTAGCCAACAAGTAAGGGACGATTTGATCAAGAATATCGATGAATTAAAGTCAAAGATGTAGCTTACTTAATAAACGCGATGCTTACAACGGTTGAACCATTTATACCACCGAATTGGAAACTCGGGTACGTAATCTGATCCCATTTTCTCAATTCGGTACCAGATGTGATCACTTTGACAAGCTCTTCTTCCGTGAAATTACAGGAAGTGATTAGAAGGACAGAGCCTCTTTTCATCATCTTTGAGACTTGGCTTGCGTATATGTCCATTCCTCTCTTTCCATTGATGAGATTTTGATTTAAAGCAATTGCATCTAAAGTGCCTTTGTCCAATAGTACGTCGAAGTTATTGTCTAGAAGTGGTGTATTGCCCAATAAGTCAACTTGATCAAACTTGAATGAAGTTGTTGGGAACTTCTTCTCTGCGATGTCTTTGGCAAATCTAATCGATTCTGCTGAATAATCTATTCCATGAAAAGTAAATGATTTGTTGAAATCTTTCAACTCTTGCAGCAATTTGAAAAGTAGATGTCCATTCCCTGTTCCCAAATCAAGGAACAGAGTGGCGTCCCCTAACTCACCGTCCTCTAGTTTTTCTGCTACAAATTGTATCATTTTGGACTCTGCATCAGAGTCATCGAACCAACATTCACCAGTGTCATCACTGTTGCTTTGAAAATTTTCCAATTCCTTTTTATAGAATTCGTTCCAGCTATGAAAGTTAGTAGTTATCCCGAAGTCATTGACTTATTCAACATACTACTCCTGAGTACCTAACTTCGACGAGTTCAATTTAATCTCTTCTGTCATCTGCAATTGCAATGAGGGAAAAATCATCAACACATATTTTTGCATTGCGCGTCTTGTTTTTAAAATTATTCAACAACGCATATTTCCAAATCAACAATGACCGAAGAAGCGGAGCAGACAGACAGGTTACAAGAGGCGTCTACATCATCATTGATAGGGGAAGACACCGAGAACAATTACCGTATATGGAAGAAGAATGCACCATACGTTTATGACTACTTGTCAACCACTTCGCTACTATGGCCATCTTTAACGGTGCAATTCTTTCCCGATATCACACATTCTGAAGGCGAAGTTGCTGACGACTACATTCTTCAAAGGCTACTTCATGGAACTTTCACATTGGGTCAGTCGGCTGTCGATTCGATATCGATTTTACAAGTTCCCACATACACAGGTCTCAATAAACATATACAAATTGACAAACTAGATTACAATCAAGAGAAAGAAGAGTTCGAAGTGAACGCTCCCTCGCTTCCTAAACAGAAAGTTTTGCAAAAGATCAACCAATTTGGCGATGTAAACAAGTTAAGTTACATGCCCCAAAACCCCAATGTTATCGCCAGTGCCAATAATTTTGGGGATATGTTAATATTTGAAAGGACCAAGCACAAAAGTTTCCAAAAACTGATTATAGACGATATTGAAGCAAACAAACCACAGCTTAAATTGACTGCAAAGGCAGAGGTTTTTGCTATGGACTGGAATAAGAATCGAGAAGGGTACTTGATTTCGGGTGATATAAAGGGAAACATTAGTTTATATGACTTGAGAGATTATTCGAAATCCCAAGGTTTGAGCAATTCAAAGTCATGGAAGAGCAGCAGCGATGTCAATGATATTGAATGGTTCCCTACTCACGATTCATTGTTTGGATTCGTTGAGGAATCAGGAGATATGTCCATTCGCGATATAAGAGGAGATATCATACACAAACAGCTCCCTTCTCCGATCAATTCAATAGCAATGAGCCCTCACATATCGACAATATTTGCAACAGGAGATTCAAAGGGATTAATCAATGTTTGGGATTTGCGTAATCTTGATGAGCCCGTGAAAAATTTCACACCTCATTCAAAGTCAATAACCCAATTGAAATGGAACCCCAAACACACTCAGGTACTCGCGTCCTCGTCAACAGACTGCCTGGTAAAACTCCACAATGTTTCCAAAGAGGAGCCCACGGTATTTCAACATCTCGGTCATATGTTGGGTGTTAATGATTTTGATTGGTCCTACGCTGATGAGTGGATGATTGCTAGTGTAGCGGATGACAACTCTCTACACATATGGAAACCGACGCAACTGGTTCAAGATACGATCTAATTCAATACTTTCTCTTTTTTTGTTTAAATGTATAAACTATTTAGATTTGTTGAACAATTTTTCAACATCAGCAACAGCCTCCGCCAAAACCTTTTCTTGGAACTTTGGATTTTCAATTTCCTTATTGACTTTTTCGATGACCGAGTTGGCCAATTGTTCTTGTTCAATTTGCCTTTGTTGTTGTTCGAATCTAACCCATGAATCCAATACGTTTCTAGCTTCTGATGCTACTTCCAATTTTTGTTTCAATACAAATGACTCGGCTTCATATTTGGCTGTTTCCTTAGACAAGTTGAACAAATCTTTGGTTTGTGAAACAACGTCTTTCAATTCACCAACAGATTGAATTCTGTTTTCAACGGCTTGGATATGTTTGTTTCTGGCTCCATTTAACAAGTCGTTGACCTTTTTGATTTCTCCGTCAGCCCATTCAGTGTACAATGGGGCAATAAATTTAACAACCATGGCTGAAAAGATTGTGAATGTCAATACCAAGATAGATTCATCGTGTATGATAATCAAACCATTAGACAATCCATAGATAGCTGCAGCTGCAGAAGTGGCTAAAATACCAGTTTTTGACAACAAATTGGTACCTGGTAATGCGTCAACAATGGATTGAGCTTTTTGTTTTGGGTCTGCTGGAGTTGAAAGGTATCTCAAACCAATTCTGGATATATATAGTTAGTAAATGCAAGTCCTAAAAGATTGAAATCACCAAAAGAAAGAACATACGGAGCTTGACGAAATGCCATTCCCATTGAAGGGCGGACAGTTCTCAATGCAAGTCTGTTGATCATCGACATTTTGAATATGTATCTGTAATAAACCTGAAAACTTTTGCTCTGTCGAACTACAAGTTCGGTTTTTCTTTTTTTTTTTTCCAACACTTTCTCACTGTTTAGGAAGAAAGTGCGTGTAGTCGAAAATCCGAGACGAGAAAGTTATTTGATTGGAAGATGGTAGACTTCCTTATTGGGTAATTTACAACATGAAGCAGGTATTGCATCTTAGCTTAATCAATTCAACCAGCTCATCAGAACATCAATTATAATGTCAAAGACTACACACAACTACTCAACCTTTTCCCGTATTATTCTATCAAGAACCTCACTTGTTCTTAGGTTTGCTTCCTGGTAGTATCTAGCTAGGTCATCTTTTATGTCTTTGGTGAGTGAATTTTTCTCTGATTCTAGTGGAACTACCGGAAATTGTATTAGCAAAGATGGTGTAGTCTCTTCCGGTCGAATTATTGATTCACAAGAGGTATTTTTCAATGTATCTGATTCAGTGTACAATGTGATCTGGTCACTGGTTTTTTGTGAGTAATTGGCAGCTTCACCCTTTTTGGATCTATTCTTTCTGAGAGAGACCAATCTTTCCTTTCGATCCATCTCCGTCATGGATTCAGCTCCCTTCTTGAAAGTGGAAGAAAAGGGTACGGTGGGTTAGTTCAGTTGCCATCATCTCTTCTTTGTTTTGTCGCAAAAACTCAACTCACGCACTAAAAAAAACTTGCCTGATTGAGTTCACAGACTTTCCAATTGCAACCAAATCAACATGTCGTTCTTGAACAATTTGAACGCATTTCTTGATTCAGAGGATAGTAATGAAGGTAATTAAAACGTAAAAGATAATGGTGCTATGAATCCCATACTAATTAGCTTTCGATTTTGTGAATGAGCCTGCGGCTAGATATGATACCGTGTTTGTCCCTTCATCATCACCCCCTCCTCAGGATGCAAAGAGAATCCATTTGGTACCCCAAGATTCGAGTCTGTTCAAATACAATGGAGATGTCAATGTTGATATATTTCCTGCTCCATCACTGTCAATCAATAAAAGTAACGATTGGGTCAATGGCAATCATGACTATTCACGTGTCTCCAACTCGCGTTTAAGTTCGGGATTCTCGCCAGGGGTGGCTAGGTTACTGGTTAGTGCTTTGCCGCAGCAGCAGCGTTGCGTATTTCCGTTTCACGAATTTAACGAAATGCAATCCAAATGTTTCAAAATTGTGTATGGGACTGCGAATAATTGCGTGCTTAGTTCTCCCACTGGCTCAGGTAAAACGGTTGTGTTTGAATTGGCAATTTTGCGTGCCAATGAAACATTGTACGATTTCAAGGTACTTTATCTAGCTCCAACAAAAGCATTGTGCAGCGAACGAAAAGACGACTGGTCTAAGAAATTTGCCCCCCTCGGTATAACAGTGGGTATGTTGACTGGTGACACATCGTATAAGGAGGCAGAGAGTGTGCGTAACTCAAATATCATTATTTCTACTCCGGAAAAGTGGGACATGATCACTAGGAAATGGAACGACTACAAAAAATTGTTTAGCTTGATTAAGTTACTTCTCGTTGATGAAGTACATGTACTCAAAGAGCCACGGGGTGCTACTTTAGAAGTAGTGATAACACGAATGAAGAGAATATGCGTCGGTTTAAGGATTTTGGCTATATCTGCAACTGTCGCAAATGCTCACGACATTTCGACATGGCTCGATGCCGAGACTTTAACATTCGGAGAAGAATATCGTGCTGTCAAGTTGCAAAAAATTGTCTATGGTTACAGGCCGAGTAATGAAAATGATTTTTCGTTTGATAATCAATTGAACTCAAAGTTGGTTGAAATTATAAGTAAGCACTCGTTGGGGAAGCCAGTTTTGATATTTTGTGCAACAAGAAATAGTTGTCAATTCACCGCGAAGTTTCTAGCAGAAAAGGTGATTGCTAAGGGTTCAATTTTAAAGTTGAAAGATAGAGAGTTGGCTAATTTGGTCAAAACTGGTGTTGGTTATCACCACGCTGGGTTGATCTATGCTGATCGTAAACAAATTGAAACTGCTTTTTTGAGTGGCGATTTGAAATATCTATGTTGTACATCGACGCTTGCAGTCGGAATAAATCTACCTGCATACTTGGTTGTTGTAAAAGGAACAAAATGTTGGTGTGAGAGTACGTTTCAGGAGTATTCAGAAACTGACATCTTGCAAATGATCGGGAGAGCGGGGAGACCTCAATTTGAAGAAGAGGGAGTAGCGATCATTATGACGACTAGCAAGTTAAAATCAAAATATGAAAGGATAATTATGGGCACTGAAAAAATCGAAAGCTCTTTGCACATGAACTTTCCCGAAAACCTTTTGGCAGAAATTGCCGTTGGTAATATTAACTCAATTGATGATGCTCTCAGCTGGTTGAAAACCACTTACTTTTATGTTCGCTTCCTAATTAACCCCCTGTATTATGATATTCCAAAACCAACGACCACGGAAGAAAACTTACTTAAGTTTTGTATGAACAAAACAGAGGAGTTGAATCAAGAGGATCTTATTCGTGATTTCAAATGTACCAAGTTTGGACTTTCCATGACCATGCATTACATCAAACTCGATACTATGAAAGCTATCTTGCATGCAAATGAAAAGCTCACTATTTTCGAAGTGTTTGAAATTTTTGCCCAAGCTACTGAGTTTTGTGATGTCAAGATTAAACATCAGGAAAAAAGGTTGTACAAAGAGTTGAACAAATCTCCCTTGATGCGATATCCATCAGAATCGAAGGTGACTACTATTATCCAGTATGAACTAGGTGGGCTAGAATTCCCAAATTATAATGGTGCTCAAAAGTTGCAATCAAGCTTCTTGGGTGACAAATTTTTTGTGTTTAAACACGTTTCACGGATACTCAAGGCAATGATGGATGTTTTCGTTGAGAAAAAAGATGCAAAGTCATTGATAAACCTGGGGTACGTAATGCGTTCTATTACTGCAAAGGGGTGGGAAGGCTCCCCCAATGAGCTTAAACAACTAGATACAATTGGTATCCAAAGCATCAAAAAATTGATAAACCATAATGTACTCACATTGATGGATGCTAAGGCATTGTCACAGACTCAACTTGAGCTGTTTTTAGGTCTCAAAGTTGGAGCTGGTGCAAAGTTGAAAAGGGTATTGTCTTTAATACCTAAAATTGATGTTGAAGCGCATTTGATTGGATCAGAAGTGCAAATAAATATAAGAATTGAGCCTATCACGAAAAATTTCAAAAACGAAACTTTGTATTTGCAAGTGATAAGTTCGAGTGGTGGTAAACTTGTTGACTTTAGAAGAACTGTTTTGAAAAACTATGTCGATGGTGGATTTTCAATTACATATGGTGGTCAACCCGTTGAAGTTGAGGCCAGTATTATGTGCGGAGTTCTTGGAAAAGCTAATGCTGGAGGAGTTAAAGAGCCCGTTTTGGACATAGATCCCAATTTTGAGTTCTCGTCATCATCTACGTCTTTGAGCGATATATTTGCTATCGGAAAGGATAAAGCGAATCCTGATCAGATCAAAAAAGTAGGTGGAGCAAAAACTGATGATAACGAGGTAGAGAATTCGGGCACTTCTTGGCTGCCCAGCTCATCCAGTAAAGCCGTTGCCGTGAATCCTAAAAAAGATGTAAATCAAAGTCGTTCCAAAAAGAGAGTGAAAAGGAAAAGATCAATCTTCGATGTGCATTCCGGTGATTCTGATGATGCAGAAGCAAACAATGTTTTGGAAAGGAAAAAGATAAAATACAGCTTGCAAGAGATGCCGGAGTTGACCAATTGTCCGTCGCCTGAAAGAGTTGAGTCGAAGAAAGAGAATATTGCCATGCTTCATCCTGAAATGAAAGCAGAAATTAAAATGAGTGAAATAAGGGGCCAGAAAGGAGTGGTTGTTGCGGAATGTGACGTCAAGAAACTTGCTGCAAAATACAACTTCTCTAATTTGCCGGAAGACTCAAAAGAGGTTGCAGAGCGTGATCTTGAGGATCCTCCAAGGGATGAGCACGATCCTATGAAAGAGCCAATCTCACTTGACAAACCACGTTTTAGTACCATTTCCACTGATTCAATTGTGCAGTTTTGTAAAAGTGACTCCCAAAGCAGTGAAGTCAATGAGAACGTCTTAAAAGAGTTTCAAGGGCTCTTTGGGAGTGACGTTCTTGTTGAGTGAAAGGTTGTTGTAATCTAGATTTTGGTATTCTCTATGTGTTACCTAAATATTTCAAAGCTATTTCCTCTACAAATTCATCACTGATTGCCATATGCGCCGCCTCTATGAAATGAAAATCAATTTTACCCAACTCGTGAAGACGTTTGATCCCAATGTAATCTTCAACATACAAATTGGTTTTATCGAATGGTATGGTTTGTTTCCAATTGGTATCAATGTCACAAAACATTGCACTTTCTTTGGGAACGACGGTGGTATCTTCAGTGAAAGTGACCAATGCCAACTTGTTAAGCTTGGTCAAATTCGTAAAATATGATGCATTTTTCTCATTTCTTTCATTATTTATATCGGCCAAGTAGAATGAATGCTTCAAATACTTTTCATATTCAAAGGGGTCTCTAAAATATTGAGCAGGTAGTACTTTCCTCTGTACATTATCATTCCACACTTGTTTCTTCAAAAGCTCGTTTCTTCTTTTACAAATCCAATCTCTTGGATCTTTACATAATGGCATTTCCATTACACCCATATGCGGGCTGCCAAAAGTAATCAAGTTATGAAATGACAAATGTGGACATCTTTCAATCAAACCACGCAATAAAACACCTCCTTGTGAAAATCCTATTGCATCAATACCTTCGGCACTTGCCAATTGTTTAATACTCTTTAACTGATCGCATACTTGATCCACCTGTTTGTTTGCGTCTCCAAATAACAGCTTCTGTTGATCTCCTGAAGGATCCTCGTCTATGTATATTGAATGGAAAAAGATGCCTGGATATAAGCCACTAATTAAATCATTGACACTATGAATTCCAGACCCGTTATAATTGTCACCAAGACCATGCCAAAGCACCACTGGTCGATATATTTCAGGCGGTGGGATATTATTGAAACCAGTCAAGAACACTTGAAAGTTGAAAAGTGATGATATATGCATTGATCTGGGGTAAGTGTGTCCTGTTATGATTGGAGTTGCGATTCTCACAAAGTTAAAAAAAAAAAAAAAAAAAATCAATCAAAGCCACAGTTCGTATTACAGGACCACAAAATTGAACAAGTCCGTATGTTTCTTTTTATTGGTGACTTACTGCACATTATCATCTAATCGATAAGCTCTTTCTTCACATCCATTCATCTTCCGTGAGCATTAGGAAATTGCAAAAAGAAATGCTTCTAGTGAGGTTCGAACTCACGATCTTCTGATGACTCATGTCGTTAGCAATATGAGACAAATGTTCTAACCAACTAAACTACAGAAGCTTGTCACCACTATGCTAAAAGGTGAATTTGAGGATGAGTTGGGAATATGGACTTTCTTGTTACATGATCTTGATTACGTGTTTCTTGAGATTAAATTTAAAGCATTGATACTTGGTCAAATTTAGCCAACCCCCTATCACGGCGGTTCAGCAACTCCCATAGTCGCCCACTAGTTGATCAGACGATAGAATTTACAACAAGCAAATAAACACCTGATGTTCAGCAATGGAACTCCGTTATTACTAAAAGGAGCTAAAAGGTAAAGTAGGAAGGATTGTTAGTGTTTATCATCCAGACTAATGAAGCTCTATAGAGTTACCGATTATGGATTACTAACTAGAGTAGGAAATAACGAACGAACGTCTGTATATACCAGCTAGCAGTTTATCCTAAAGAAGGAATTGGAGATTGGGTTTGGTTGGCTTTTCACTGGAGTGACAAGAAAGACCGGAATTGTGCTCTTTGATTTACTTAAGGGATATCTAAATACAAAAAGGATTTGGAATTTCTCTTGGAATGCAACTGAGAATTGTGTAGTCTTTAGTTTTAGATAAGTTTAGCTAGATACCTACAATACACCTTCAGTCGGTAGGACCTAATTGTTGTATTACTCGAACACGATTTAAAAGTTTCCTCTGCATTAACAGTTAGCATCACCACTTACCGTAGATAATTATTTGTCACCTTACACTCACTCATTTGGGTATACAACAAGTTGGTTGTTTTTAAAAACAATATACGGCAAAAATTTTTATCACGTTTTTGCATTATACATACCCTTCACAAGCGATCTGAACATGATACAGAGGCTCAAATGTGGCGCTTACATGTCAGCAGTGAATTGGCGAGCTAGGCTTGCGTAGGAATCAACCCATGTAGAGATTGCAACACTATACCCTGTTTACATTGTATCTCTGAGCCTTTGGGTCAACCGAGTTGTCTCTAATTGAGCTTTGACCATTTGGTCAATGCTCATTTCCTTTAGTTTCCTGCTCATAATTAACACGTCATCCGTTATTTCCCAATTGAGCGATTCTTGACCTGCAAAGACCGCGGCAACGTCCTCAATTCCAAACATGCCCCTTATGGATGATATGGGTATCCTGTTGATCCCAGAGCTTTCAAAGAGATGCTTCAATGCCACAAATGTATTCTGATTCTTGATATTCGTCTTGATTTCATTGGAAATTCGATTTGGAATTCTCTTATCGTTGCACAAATCCTCTATGTTCTTTGCCAACAATGCATAAAGCGACTGTTCCTCCACAAATTCCTCATCTATATTAATGTTATTGTATACCTGACCAAATAATTTGGCTTGCGTTTTTACAGCTTCGGTTGGATTTTCAGTGAGGATATTAACCAAGTTGAAAAAGGTATACTTGTAGTAGGAAAGCAATGTTTCCAAAGATAATTGTTTCGTATTTCCTGGCCCTAGTGGCTTCTCTGCTTGATACAAATCGAGTGCTGGGATTAGTAATTGTGACCTCTTTACCGTGTACAAGGACTTACTGAATTGGGCTAGCAAAACAATATTTGATTCGTCTTTAGTTTCGAGAAGTTTGTCTCTAATCATCAAGATTAGTTCTTCATTGGGGTTGGATTCATCCTGCTCTACTTGATTGAGCATATCGAGAATAGCATCATGTGGTAATGACATGGTGATATTTGTTGAGTAGTATGTATGTGTTATCGGATACAAAGTTTTCTCTGGTGCGCTGAAAGCCTATTTTCATTATTTTAAGGAAAGTCATGTTTGGAGATAAAATCTCATACAAAGTGGAAAGTGTGTATTCGCCACAATGCATCGCTAAAGTTAGCAATTGGGCTCAATTGTAGATGGTAGGAGCTCTCCATGAATTGCTGGTATTCACTTTTACAATGGTCCAGTGGTTCGGAGAAAAATTTATTAAGTATGTTTGCACTGTAAATCCGAGGCAAGTCATTCTATTTCTATAAAACTTGTTTCCTTTAATCTTCTATCTAGTGGGGAATGGCAATTTCACATGACACCTCGAAACAATCTCCAAATAATCAGGCTCACTCTCAGCAGTTATATACCCATGTCTAATTAAAAAATCGACAATCACTAATCCACAATTTGGCTTAAAAGCTCGGTTTTCCACATGTTTCAATACTTCATCTATATCCATGAGTTTGAAATCTTCAGCTTCGCCATCTTGTGGGCTGATCAAATGAGCTTCGTCTTCTTTGATGATTATATCACAGATATATTCCACTTCGGGTTCTGCTCGTCCGTCATCGGTCAAGTAGATGTAAGTAAGAACACCAGTGTTTTTAATATTCTTTCGAACAAAGTCTTCCTCAAGACCTGCTTCTTCAAAGCATTCTTTTATAATTGTTGTTTCCAATCCATGAGGGTATCCTATACCACCGGCAACTGTATTGTCCAACATACCAGGGAAGGTTGATTTATTTTTGGATCTTCTGGGGATGTATAGTTTCAATTTACCATTTGAAGATAGTTCAGGTGGCACATATCCGTTTATATGAACACCGTATGTCACTACTCCAAAAAGTACAGAAAATGCTCTTTCCATATATGCGTATGGGGTCTTTGAAGGATTGTAAACAACATACAATTCATTTCTCCATCCTTTATTGAGAATCTCATCCAATTCGGGTAAAACTCTCCACCGATTGGCAACCTCAGCAAACATTTCGTTTCTTTTTTTAAGTGTGTCGAATTGGGAGTCGATTGCAATTGTTTTGGTTTCATGATTAGTGACGAACGTTGGTTCTGATTGAAGTAATTCGACAACGTTGGGATCAATGTATCCAAGCGCAGTACGGCCCTCATGGTCTAAAAAAGTATAAAACGCATCTGTTTTCTTGAATGAGTCAACTTCTTCAATCACACTCAAAAACGACGACATCGTACTTGCAAAGTGGTACAACTCAGCTGTTTGGGTAAGGGTCCAATTTTTGGTGAGGCCTTTCGAGAAAGAAAAAAAGAAAAAGATAATTTAATTTAATTTAATTTTCCCTTTGTGTATGCATATCGGGCTAATCTTGAGTCATCTTCAGTTAATGAGTATGTAGAAAAAAAGAATTAATCAAGCATTTACAGTTCAAGGCAAGGAAATATTACCATCTATCAATAACTTGCCACCCCCAAGTGATGCTGGGATCATCAAAGTCTCTCGTACGAGCATTGGAAGCTGTGTTTGCCAACAAGGGGCTGCCCAAATCAGTAGATACCGACTTAACTACCACGATTGAGGAGTACCTCGCCAAACACAATAACTACACTGCAATAAAGCAAAGTAGTTACAATATACACGAGGAGCTTTACCGACTATATAATGGACACATCAAGTCATCACATAAGTTGGATTTGGAAAACAAATTTCTCACTGTATTGACTAAAGTGTGTGATGTGTTTGGTGAAAATGAACTCCACTTATGGATTCTGACATATTTGAAGTCAGCAATTGATAGCGCTGGTTATGATTTGGCGTTTGTGGAAAACTCGAGAACATTTATTGACAAGGTGTTGGTGAGTTATTCAGAAACGAAATGTGAAATTCTTACCAATTTGCATGCAAGAGCTTCATCTTCATTAGCGCAACAGCTACTAGATATTTACATGAGAGAAGATACTTTGATAGCTACAATGAAGTTGAATGTCACAGACGAGCAAAGAGAAAGTCAAGCATATCATGAAAGAATACGATTTATTCGGTCCAATTGTACAAAATTGTTGCTAGAGTATGGGCTAAAACACACTGATTCGTATTGCCATTTGCTAAACAAGTACATTCAACACGTCAAGTTTCGGCATGAAGCGATTGTATTACTAGGGTACTTGGTTGGTGCAGATGTCAAAAGCGGTGCCCGTATTGTTGACAGTGACCTCTTCAAAAGTTTGCTCAAATGTCTCCTCTATGACTTGGACCCTGCAATAGTGCATTGCGCATTGAATGACTTATTCATTTTGATACCAAAATCCGCTGATAATTTGGGCAACTATTTGTCGGATATTTTGTTGGTGTATGTGCGGATACTAACTTGGAACCAAATAACGGTACCGAGGAACATTAATACCTTCGCATCCGAGTCAAGTTTAGATCTCCGATCCTGGAAAATTGCGTTGCCCTATGCAATGGAGTCAGGTAATGACGTAAGGTTCAATTTTCAATACTTGTGCACCTTTATTTATGGGTTGTTTTATTTCAATTTTGGCGCCTTTATTCGGGATCCTCTCGATTACTTAGCTAAACACGTACCATCAGATTTTTCATCAGAACGGTTAAAACAATGGAGCTTAGAGGTGCCTGATAAGACATCTCCGATTTTGAGAGCAGCGACAATCACAAAGCAGATACTAGGGGGGTTTCTTGTTCATCCCAAGTACTGCATGGAAAATGATGAAGTAAAAGAATTGAAAAGTTCAACCAGTTGGCTACCTGACACAGCTTCTCTGGAAGAAATTGCTGTGGCGTGTTTAAGCTTGAATCCAGGTATATTCATAAAGGAAAACGAGGCAACTACGCCCGTTCAAAGCTCTTATGCTGCCTCGATTGGAGGAGGTACACTATCTCAATCATCTTCGTTGGCTGGTCCAATGTATTTTCAAGCAAATGGCCCAACAAAGCAAATTATGAAGTCGAGTGCCTTACAAGATAGAAAAGTGTCAATTGTTCCAACACATTTAGTTTTGGACAACAACGAAACTCAAGGGACAGAAGAGGTGAAGTTTAAAGAATTTGGGTTCACTAATCGTGACCTGCTGCAGGTCTTTGATACATCTGGGATCACCTGTCCATCCTCACCTAAACAAGATCAACGTGATCTCGTCAGCGATTTGTTATACGACCATGAACGACTTTTCACCACAGTGAAACATGACAAATTATACCATCACAACAACTTTACAGGCAGAACTGGTTCCATTGATCCCATAACTTCTGTCGCTGATCATACCAATGAAAAATTGAAACAAGAAACTCGATTGGGTCGCCCAATGTCTTTATCAGCGACAAATTTGGAACCCCCAAGCGTGTTTGAATATGGTAATACATTGCCCAAGAGTGTTGCTGCTGCTGGAGCAAAAGATGATGCAAGTACATTGCATAACCCGAGCAATGATCCTTCTCAAACCAGCTTAAATAAATTGAATGGCGATGGATCAATTATTGACTTTTATCAACGAGAATTACTTTTGTTCAAAAATGAATTGGAATTTTCCAGTTATTTGAAACATTTGAACAAATTTCATTACTTGAAGATGAAAGAGGGAAGGAATCAAGGAGAAGATACTCTGTATGATGATTTGATATCACGTGATGAGGCAGATGAATTTACCAAGGTAATGAACGCTATCAAGCAGGAAAGGAGTGAGAAGCAATGTGAGTTTGATTGTCAATTTGATTTGCTAACTACTAAAATTGAACAACTCGAGTCTGTAAAACGCGAGCTCAATGAAAAGCTATTGGAACTACAACAATCAACAAAGACTAATCACAAGGAATATGATGAGTTGGTCAAGATCGTAATTCCAAACAAGGATTATGAGATTGAGCAATTAAAGTTGAAGCTAAAATTGACTGAACTAGCTGGGCAAGAACTCAAAGAAAATCAATCTCAGCAGCCAATTATCCCTGATCTTACTGAAGATACTACAATTCAAAAATCTTTGGAAGATCAAATTTACAATATCAAGGTGGAGAATCAAATACTAACCCAACAATTGGCCCAATTAACCCAAGAAAACAAAGATTTGCAACTTCGATATAATTCAACGATGTCACAATACGAAACCAAATTGGCAAAAACTAAACTTTCACTTTCAGAAACATTGACATCGTTAACTTCACCGTACGACAAGAAAATCACTGAATTACAAGCTGTCATTCACAAGTATCAAGCTCTATTGGAAGAGCGAACGCGCAATCAAATGGCATCAACATCATCATCATTATCATTATCAACAACAAGTGGAAGTGTGCCCATCCCCATAATACAGAGACAAAATAGTTCAAGTAGTTCTGGTAACTACTCATTTGGTCAGGATTCTAATCACAATATGAACACTATACCATCACGTTCAGTGGCACCAATACAACATATGGTTAGAAATGGTAGTAAGAACAGCGCCAAGAGTAGTAAAGGATTGGGTAGTATTAGTGATGGTGATGGTTTACCATTGATGAAAGGTCGTGGGGGGTTACAAAAGAAAACGAGAAAGTTCATGTAAGGAGTAACGGGGGCATAAGATAAGGTGGGAAACGTACACTGTTCATGGTTACTCCTTTTTGAATTGTTCTAGACCCACTAAGGTATTTTCTTTTTGGATGCAAAATTACTTTATTATATTTAGCGGCAATTAGCCGCGTGGACTTCTTTTTTGAAAAATTATTTCTTTTTCCTTAGTTCATTGTGTGTTGTTTTTCTTTCTTTTTGCTTTGAATTATTAAAAAGAGAAAAGCGCCTTTTCTTTTATTTTTTTGGTTTTCAAGTAGGTAGCATTAAGCGAAGATTCTCTACTATTAATTTTTTCGCAGCCGATCACAATGGTGTGTATTCGTTGTCAAACGTAAATTTTAAAGGAATAGTCACGATCATCTACGGAAGACAGTATTGATGGGTAAGCTCTGAACAACGACCAATTAAGCGTGTAGTTTTGGTTTCTAAGCTTGGGTCAGGTATCAATTGCCAGACGTCGCAGCTTGTCAAGAACGAAACCAACCGAAGACGAAGCCAGTGACAAAACTCTCGAATTCCTGCTAGCTTAAGACAAGAGCAAGTTTGTATGGATGTTTATTGAAGAGAAGTTGGTGATAAATGAACGATAATAATACCAACCTAACTCATGTAAAGGGGGTGGCCCTTTGTTGTTGTTGATAAATGAAGCCTTTCTAGAGGGAAAGTGATGATTTTGTATAGAGCAATTCGGTAAAGCAGGTATCAACCTACAGAGATGTACACAAACAAAAATAGTATGTTCTACCAGTTGACAATCAGGGCACGTCATGATCAAAAACATGGGCTACTTCCTAAAAGAATAGTTAGCGGTTAAGACATTGAATAAAGTGTGTCATTCACACCGGGGGAATTATTTTGGTTTTGTGTTAATGTTCGGTATAATTTGAATGTCTAGAATGCCACACCCCAGAATTGAAGAAATCATTTTTCATCTTTTCTTTTTCTTTTGTTACATTTTTCAAAATTGTGGCTGAAAATTCCGTAACAACAGGGAAATATCTAATGTAAGTTGACGGAATTATTAGCGTAAATGGTTTCCCATCAATGAAAAGAGAAAGGTCATTTAGTAAAACATTATTGAGTTTAGTATATGTTTTCGTTTATAGAAAAAGTTATAAAAGGAATGACTAAAGTTGAAATTGTTCGGAGTTCAATCTCCGGAGTATGTTTGTTTTTATTTTTTTTTTTGTCGGTGTGCTTTTCTTCTTTTTCAAATTGGCAAATTTGCATAGACGGCGTTAAATGGTTATTCGCTTGATGCCCCACAAAGGAATGGACATTGTCAATGCCATTTCTTTTGTTATAAAGCGTCCATCCACAGTGTTTACCCTTTTTTTTCATTTTAGTGAAAGACAAATAAAGCCAGCTCAGCAGTGTGGCATTTATTGTAAGGGCACCCTCAACTCCGAAGCTCCGGAACAAATACCAAGAAATTATTAGGACGAAATATCTGCAACATCAAAAACATTAGAGAAACAATACCATGCAAAGACTAAATTGCCAGTTTTGCTATAAGAAGATGTTGAGTTTGAGTTTGGATTTTTGGGATGTAGGAAAGCCAACCCCCACCAACCACCACCTTTACTCTTCTTTCTGTATCTCTTTTTCACTCCATACCCCTCCTCTTACATTTAGCTTGGCTAAAAGGCATTTTCTATGTAAACCAAAATTCACAAAAATGCAACAACGACAACAACAATGATGATGAACCAAAGCTTTTAAACAAAAGCAGTGCTTTGTTTGGCATGTTGCAGAATTGAAAAAAAAAAACATAGTGCAGCTATTCTTTTTTTTTGGATCTTTGCGTGACAATTTGTCTCTCCACAATTCGTCATTTGAAACTCTATACGCCGTTCTTTGAGTTCAGCCATAGAGAGAAAAATACAATTATTTGATTACGGCCGTAGCTAAAGCTTTGTAGCCACAGTTTTTTTAAGTAGCTGTGTTCTTAGTCTGTAGGGGCCATTTGGCACCAATAACAAAAAGCGAGAAAAGTAAATGCTCGCTTGACGATACCCGAATTGGTTTCAATGCACAATGACCAAAACTCATACATTGCAAACACAGATTCAGACACAGAACAAAAGAAAGTACAGACAGACAAATGGACAGACAGAAAAAAAAATCAAAAATCTCCGAAGGTCAAACCAATTACTTTGCAACCAAATGAAAGTAGCACACACACATACACACACACCAATCTACAAGCCAGTCGTTTTGCTCCTAGCATACCTCGACAATAAGCAGCAGAGCCACCACTACTAAGGTTATTTGCCACTACATGACTTTACATATTGACACATTGACTGTGCGCTGGCAGCAGACCACATTTTGAGTGATTCCATACATACAGACACTTGCAGGCTATTTGCCAACCCTTGTTACAAAACCATAAACTCAATCTCGCTTCTTGACAGTGTGGCTACATCATCTACCATAAGGTTTTCAATACTTGATTATCTCGGTGGTTCTGGGTAGCCTATGAACACATATGGTGACATCGACTCTTTTACAACCAAATACCTACTACTCCCCACTCACAGAGCATTTTTGACACACGAAACTTGAAAGAGAAGAGGGAAAAAAAAAAGAAATTGAAGAAACTTTATTGAAACGTTTTTTGTGCAATTAGACACTACATTAATACATTATTACACACTCCACAGTATTATGTACACTACCCCTCCCTTTTATTTAAACATTAAACAGAAAAATGCCACATACACAGACACACAGACACACCACATTAGGCTTTTTTTTTTGTATAAACGCCTAAAAACTTCCAACAACTGCCTACTGTTCCCCCGCCAATAAAAACTACAAAACTCAACTATAAATAGTGAAAAATATTTCCCCGGATTTTCAGTTGCAAAAGTTCAACATTTCTGAAGCATCTACTCCGACAACACATTCTGCAATCTCATACAAAATGACTAGTCTCGAACAAGGTGTTGCTAACCTTAACATCTACAAATCAAACTCCACTTCCAACAACTCATCAGCAGTGAGCCTAAAACACGACTACATTGATAGCCCATTTAGTGGAAAAAAGGACCAATTTGATCAAGTTTTGGATGCTCTTGATTCTACTGGGTTTATTCCTGAATCCTTGTTGGAATCCGAAGCCAAATGGTTTTATGAATCTTTGGGCATTGATGATGTTTTTTTCGCCAGACTGACGCCTGAAGAAATTGCTGGTCATATTCATGCCTTGTACTCGTGTAAAGTTCAAGCTTATGCCAATGCTGGTGAACAACCATTGATTTCTTACAAAAGAGAAGCTGAAGATCATGCTGTGTTTTTTGACACAGTTGATGCTTTGGATTATGCTAGAAACCCATTTGAAAGTTTAATTGATGACAAGTACATCGACCCTAGTGATGCTGCAAACAAGAGTTATCGTGCTGAATATTTTGCTGCTCCATTGAATTATCAAACTGACCCAATTTTGAATGGTATCTATGCTCAAAATAAGAATCTCGGTGAACAAATTGTTAGATTGGTTTTTGTTTACAAGAATCAATTCAAAAATGAAAAAGTTGCCACTGATGAATTGGACTTGGACAAGATTGGTGATGAGACTTTTTTGAAAATTGCATCACAAAATACTAAATCCTTGTATGAAAGCATCAACAAGGAAGTCATCAAGTCAACTGGTCCAATCATCAAACATTTCCAAATTGAAAATTCTGATGAGTATCGTGTAATTATTGGTTATAGACAAAGCACAGCAGCAAGATACAATTCAGCATTGAGTGACTTGGCCAATTATTACAAATTGCAAACTACTAGAAAATATGTGGAACAATTTGCGAATGGAGTTACGATCACATCAATGTATGTCACTTCAAGACTGAGATCAGCAGTTGACTTGTCGATCTATCAAGTGATTAAAGAAGCTTCTTTGTTGTACTGTATTCCTCACAATTTTTTCCACACCAGATTCATTCAAGGTGATTTGTCATTACAAGAATCAATTTATGCTCAATCTGGAGTTATTTTCGTAACTCACTTCTTGAATCGTTTAGGACCAGAGTACAAAAAATTATCTTCATTATTGGATCCTTCGAAATCAACTGAACATGCAGAAGTGTTGAGCAGTTTGAAAAAGAGATTGAGGTCAGAGACGTACACTCAAGACTACATCAAGGAAGTGTTCGACGTCAGAAGCGAAATTGTTCGTAAATTGTATCGTCAATTTGCTGATGTTCATTACATTAGATCCTCAATGGAAAAGACTTTATCTTATCAAAGATTATCGCAAATACAACCAGTTGGCTCCGAAGAAGAATTTGAACAATTGCTTAGTAGAGAATGTTCTCAAAATGAACATCATGCCATTGTCTTGAGAGCTTTGTATACTTTCAACAAGTCAATCTTGAAGACAAATTTTTACACTTCAACAAAGGTTGCCTTGTCATTCAGATTAGACCCTTCATTCTTACCAGAAACTGAATATCCTGAACGTCCATATGGTATGTTTTTCGTTGTTGGTTCTGATTTCAGAGGTTTCCACATTAGATTCAGAGATATTGCCAGAGGTGGTATTAGAATTGTGAGGTCAAGAAATTTGGATGCTTATAATGTTAATGCCAGAAATCTTTTTGATGAAAACTATAATTTGGCAAACACACAACAACGCAAGAATAAAGATATTCCTGAAGGTGGATCCAAAGGTGTTATTTTGTTGGATTCAGGTTCAGCACAAGATCGCGCCCAAGCAAGTTTTGAAAAGTATATTGATGCTTTAATTGATTTACTTTTGAAGCAGCATATTCCTGGTGTGAAGGACAATTATGTCGACTTGTATAACAAGCCCGAAATTTTGTTTTTGGGACCTGATGAAGGGACTGCAGGATATGTTGATTGGGCCACTTTACATGCCAGAGAAAGAGGTGCACCATGGTGGAAGTCATTCTTGACTGGTAAATCAGAAGCAATTGGTGGTATTCCTCATGATGAATATGGAATGACTACATTGTCAGTTAGAGCTTATGTCAACAAGATTTATGAAAAATTGAATATCGACAACTCCAAGATTCGCAAGTTTCAAACCGGTGGACCCGATGGTGATTTGGGTTCCAATGAGATTTTGTTATCAAGAGACGAAATCTACGTTGGAATTGTTGATGGATCGGGTGTTATTGCCGACCCTAATGGTTTGGATAAACAAGAATTGATTCGTTTAGCTAAATCCAGAAAGATGATTGATCATTATGACCGTTCCAAGTTGTCACCGCAAGGTTATATTGTTCTTGTTGATGATTTCGATGTAACCTTGCCTAGCGGACAAGTTGTTACCAGTGGAGTTGCTTTTAGAAACACTTTCCATTTGAAGTTGAAGGAACAATTTGGAACCAATGGAGTTGATCTTTTTGTTCCATGTGGTGGTAGACCAGCTGCTATTGATACCAACAATGTTCATGAATTGATTGACGAAAAGACAGGTAAATCGATTATCCCTTACTTTGTTGAAGGAGCTAATTTATTCATTACTCAATCAGCTAAATTGGTTTTGGAAAAAGCAGGCACAATTATTTTTAAGGATGCATCTACAAACAAAGGTGGTGTTACGTCTTCTTCATTAGAAGTTTTGGCAGCTTTGGCTTTTGATGATAAAGGATTCTTGGAGAATATGTGTGTTGATACAAAAACTGGTGAAAAGCCACAATTTTATCAAAAATATGTCAAAGATGTTCAGAACAAGATTGTTGCCAATGCCAATTCCGAATTTGAAGCATTGTGGAAATTGAAGGCTGAAACTGGTATACCATTCACCATCTTGTCTGACAAGTTATCGCTTGCTATTAACAAATTGGGTGATGAATTAGCCAACTCAAAAGAACTCTGGGACGATGATGTTGATTTCAGAAACGCTGTGTTGTTAGACTCATTGCCTCCATTGCTTTTATCCACTGTTGGTATTGAAAATGTGTTAGCCAGAGTTCCACAAGCTTATTTGAAGGCTATTTTTGCAACTTATTTGGCATCACACTTTGTTTACTCAAGAGGCATTGATTCAAATCCAGCTAAATTCTTGGAATTTATTAGTAATCTCAGAAAAGGATTTGTGCAAAAGGGATTGTTAAAGTATTAAGTGGTGAAGATGTTTGCAAAAGACAGTGTCAAAAAGAAGAGGAGATGAATTTGTATATTAATTTAGTTGAATAGATGCTTTAATTGAAAGGAAAAAAAGTACGCCTATTTACATGATGATCCTTATACTCCGTGACTAGCACATTGGTACTCCATTGACCCTGTTCTACTGTTGCGATAAAGCGCAAAGTAAATTGACTCAGTTCCTGTTGTCTCTTCATCTGGTCTATTATGATACAACACCACTGCATCTTTTCCCATTTGTTCAGTTCTTCTTTTGTTGACTATCGTACTCCATTTGAGCAATGATCGAATCACGAGCTTTAACCTCGTCATTTATTCTCGTTGTAACATAATCACCAATTACAGCCATAACAATGGTAGAAAATCCGACATAATAACGAGCTTTCACTGGTAAGCTCATCCATTTCTGGTACAAGCCCATGACTATTGTGGAGGGTGAAGATGTTGACGGGGGTTACTCAATTCCTCTCCAGATTTCAGTGCAATGTATTTTGTTCTTTTTTTTTTTTCTCTTTCTTGATTTGACTCCCACTATCTACTCTTTTCTTCGAAATGGTTGCAACTAATTCTATATTAGCAAAAATAGTTACGGGGCTACCGCCATGCTGTTTAAGAATTCATCCTAATGACACTAGCAGGATTTATATCGGGACATACAAGTTGGAGGAAAAGAGTGGAATCAAACATGGATCACTAGATGTGTACAGATATGATGCCCAGGATTCATCGTTGGCATTGTTGACGTCAGTTCCTACAAAATCAGCTATACTTGACATAAAATTCAATCCTCAAGATTCTTCTCAATTGTTATCAGCTCATTCAAATGGTCAGCTAATAATATGGAAAGTCGGTCAAGATAATGACGAGATCACTATTGTCAATGAAGTTACGATAGATGACGATGAGTCGAATTGCATTACATCAGTATTCTATAATCCGAACAATTCAAACCAAGTACTAGTCACATTGACAAGTGGATACCTGGGCATACATGACTTGATCTCACACACAACAACAGTTCTTGAAGCTCAACATAGTTTGGAATGTTGGACTGGTTCGTTTGGAGAATTGGGTCAATTGCAACACGTCGTATACACCGGTGGCGATGACTCTCAATTGATTGCTCATGATCTACGAGCATCTCAACCAATATGGACATTGTCACGTGGACACAATGCTGGCATAGTTAGTATCTTGTCACCATCGAAGCAATGGAGCTCGACAAGTGGCAACTTACTCTGGACTGGATCTTATGATGATCATTTACGGGTATGGGATTTACGATGTATTGATGAAACAAATCCGAGGTTGATTGAGGGGTATATTCCAAAGAAATTGCACGAAGAGAATCTCAATGGTGGTGTTTGGAGGTTGATTCCAAGTCACGTTGCAAATGATAATCGAGTTTTGAGTTGCTGTATGTACGATGGTGCAAGAATCATAAATACTAGAGGTGCTGACTTTTCAGTAGATAGATATTTCAAAGGAGATCATGAAAGTATGTGCTATGGTGGTGATTGGTCATTTGATGGGAACTACGTTGCAACTTGTTCATTTTATGATAAAGTTGTTCACCTATGGTCGCCTGACACAATAAATGAATAGAGATAGATAACAAATGGCTTACAACTATAATGGAAAAATGAATGGTTTTACATTGCGAATACCTCATACTCTCAATCATATAAACTCAAGTCTAAAGGGATTGACGAACCTCTTCCACTGGGATACAACTTCTTTGCGCCTTCATATCGCCTAGGGTTAGGTAATGCGTTGGCATTGACAAATTTAAACCTCTTGTCATCAATAACGACTTTCTGTCCTGAAGATGAACTGTTGCTGTGTCCATTTATAGTATAAGCCAGTGCTGATATCTTCCTCAATGATGAACCAGCGTGCTGTTTGGAGTCAAGTTCATAGTTGTTCTGCTGCTGCTGTGACGAGGACGTCCTGCTCCTCGAAACCGTCGAAGATGACGACGGAGAGGATCCTGAAGGCGGCGGTGGAGGTGGTGCAGCTTTCTTAAGTTTTGGCATTGCGGGTGCTGATGACGTAGGTGGTGGTGGTGGCAGCAGTGGAGGACCTCCTGTTGGTAGCGGTGGAGCTCGCAGCGGGGAAGTCTGACTGTTGTTAGTGTCATCATGTGAAGATGAATCATTTGACACTGGTGGAATCAATGGTTTTACTTTTTGGGAAACAGGTGGGGTTTTTGGTGTTGGTGGAATCGAAGATTGTTGGGATGGCGCTGGTGGGGTTGGTATTTGAGTTGGTTTCCTCTGCAGTGGCAACATTCCTGGAATAGGAGGGACACTAGAGTTTGGTATGGGTGGGGCAGATGGCGCGGATTTTTTGGATTTCCCCACGAAATTGCTTTGTGACCCATTTCCAATTTCTTTCGTCAGCGACGATGTTTCTGTAGAGAACTCTGGTTGGGTAGTGTGTGACTTCAGGCTACCATCTACCACAAATGAATCGTCTCTTTTTGCATTAATTTCAGCCAAAAAGGGTAAAGCACCCCCAGCTGGAGGCGCAGGTGCAGGTGCGGATGATGAAAACGCTGACTTTGTAGAGCTCTTCGAAGTGGGCGTCTTTGGTGTTAAGGATGGAGGAGGTGGTGCAGGTGGTGCAGGGACAGCGGATGGCACCGGGGGAGCTTTCGGTGCAGAGCTTTGTGGTAACGGTGGTGCCTTTGGTGCAGAGCTTTGTGGTAACGGTGGTGCCTTTGGTGCAGAGCTTTGTGGCAACGGTGGTGCCTTTGGTGCAGAGCTTTGTGGCAACGGTGGTGCTTTAGGGGCAGAGCTTTGTGGCAACGGTGGTGCTTTAGGGGCAGCAGCATTTGGTAGACGAGGTGGCGCGCTTGGTGTTCCTAGTTTGCTCAGTGTGTTGCCCGAGGCTGATGGTGCCTTATCAATCACGTTCTTATCATCCCTTCTTGCATTGATTTCACTTAAGAAAGGCAAGCCTCCCGCCGGTAATGGAGGAGCTGTAGGAGCGGCTGAGTTTGATGAGGCTGACGATGTCGGTGATGCCATAGATGGTGGCGCTGGTGGCGCTGGTGGCGCTGGTGGTGCTGGCGGTGCTGGGGGCATAGAATTTGATGGTGCCGTTTTCTTTGAAGGCTTCGAGTTTGTAGGAATTGGTGGAGCTGTTGTGGGAAGTGGTGGAGGTCCTGAAGGTAATGGGGGAGGCTTGGAAGCTGATTCAATTGAGTTTGTCGAGCTAATGGAGCTGTTTTTCACATGACTGGGTTTCTTTGGTCGAGTAGGAGGAACCTTAGGGGCCGGTGGTACGCTCGTGGAGATTGGTGGTGCTGTCAGTGTCGGTGGATTGTTTCTTGGGATTGGTGGCGCTGCAGACCCTGCTTGTTTTGAAGGTCTGACCGAGGGAGGAACTGGTGTCTTGGTTGGTATTTTTGGAGCTGATTGAGGCGTGATTCCTGCTCTATTATCGACATGCTTCAATTTTGGCATTCCCCCGGCAAATATATCACCCAATTGAGGTGCACCTGTTGGAATGGATGGAGGTGGAGCAGATACAGCATTTCCCTGTGCCAGCAGCGATGGTGCACTTGTAGTGATGGACAGTTTCCCATCAATCATTGGCTTTGATTTATCAACCGTCACTGCTTTTTTCAACTTTGCTCCCTTTCTAATATCACCGAGCAAGGCATCCCTTCCAGGTTGCATAGCAGCAGCAGCAGGGGGTGGTGCTGAGGCTGGCGTACTTAAATTTGGTGCTCCCGGAGGA